>Ga0209488_10003310_pt1 | contig 12979 bp, 11 predicted proteins | sample Rivendell_Oct201_8_FD_188349 | JGI IMG/M metagenome (GOLD analysis project Ga0209488, IMG submission 188349) | Vadose zone soil microbial communities from the Eel River Critical Zone Observatory, Northern California, USA -... | ecosystem: Environmental > Terrestrial > Soil > Vadose zone >...
CCAAATGCATTTTCAGGAGGAGTGAAGCACAAAAAAACCCTCTATTTTTTCAAAAAGTAGACAAGTAAACGAGTAAATGGATATTTTCCTGATGTAGCCTCCCGCGAAAGCTGGCAGAGATCGAGGAATTGCTATGACGATTTGTCAAGGATAAATCATTTGTTCAGCCTGAACCGGAATCGTAGCGACATAACAGAGTCTAAGACTTCAAGTTTTCAACTGAACTTCCAACGACGTAGTGGTTTTGTTCTCGTCGTCATTTCGGTTGGAAGTCCGAGTCTGTGGGGCTCAACCTTGCGCCAGACACTGTATGGGTTTCTGCGGGGGCGAAGAATTCAAGTTGAACCCTGGTGGCAATAGTCGCTCAGGCTGTTGTCCGGGTCGCAGCCACAATCATCCGGGTCGTGCAATGCACTTTGCAACTCAGAATACCCTTACAGCTGATTTCACCCTTCACATTAGGATTCGCTAGTGGCTTTCTCCGTCCTAGGATTCTCTCCTCTGGCTGGTATCGTTACCGATAACCGAGCACATGTTCTGCGGTGCGCTTTCCAACCTAACATAGCATAAATGGGTTACGGGTGGACTCTCCACTTCTCCCCAACACCCGCAGGTCGCCCTCGTACACCCTCTACACCCCCTTTCATTCGTCTTCTCTTCTCCCCATTGCCATGGCCTCTACTCCTGTCCACCCACCCAGGTTTCTGCTGACCTGACGAACACCTAAACCGTCACAGCCGGTACACCCTGTGAGCCCGAACCTGGTCAATTGAACGCCACTCACCACACCGAGGGTCTATCCGTCAAGCCGGAGGTAGCTCAAACATCGTCAACACCGTAGTTGTCGATGAAAAAGGTCAGTCCCTCTTTTCTTGTTCTTTTTCACCCCAAGCAATTCGAAGCGCACCATTTTCGTCTCGTAGGGATAATGTCAAGGTTGCTAATGTTCCTGCAGAGGTTAATAAACCGACTATAGCTAGTCCCTGCCAACTGACCGGGTCGCGCTGTAGCTCTGTAGCACATCAAATCACATTCCGATGAACTGGGTCTGGAGATATTGTAAGAAGCACTCGTCGTAACCGGCCTGCTCGATCCGATTGTCCTTTCTCTCTCAGAGGTGGGCTTGTGGTTATCCGCCGATGTTAGCGCACTGTGCCGACCTAATGGTGAGAGGGGAACATCACTTTAGGTCATAATAAATACGTGATAGTGAGATCCCGACCCTGTCGATTTCATCCGTCTCGTAGACTTCCTGGCACCGCGATGAGTATTTCTCTGATGGCTGTTCTAGTCTGTGCGGGGCCGTGGACTCAACTTGAACAGTGAGGATGCTGTGATTTGAGCCATTTGCCAGTGCACCCTTTTCTCGGCTGTCGCTATGGCTGTCACCACACTTTTGTCACCGCGATGCCATCTATCCTAGTAAATTGTCCCGCTTCCCGACCTCGCCCCATTAATCCCGCAATAGGAAAAAAGTTCTTTCCCTAAAACAGTCGTTGTTGTAGGGCTTCGATTAAGAATTACTCGCTGAGGACGTTCCAGGCCGCGCTTCCGATATCGTGTTCGATTCATTTCCGTTGGGACTTCGTTTTGCCGCGCAAAGTTCGAGCCGCTTCCAAATATAGGTAAAATGACTCCGGAAAAGTTACGGTTCTTTCATGTACCAGGTACACAAAAGCCCCTGGTGTACGTAGGAGTCGTGCGACGTCCTCGATTATTGCCGCGCGAACTACAGTAGTCCGAAGCTGTCGAGCGACTGGCAAATCGAGCCACCTTCTACCCCACCCACATCCGCTGCCAGAAAATGCGTTGTTTCTGTGTAACGCTCTAAGGCTGCCTGGCCCCGTCCACTATTCCTGCATCGACCACAGTTCTATCGGAGGGTGCGGTCGGGATTGTCAGGTGCTCTCTTCATAGACCACTCTAGACAATACAATGCGGTAGCCTGCGCCGTCAGCCTCGTCTTCCCGGCCCGCCTATTGACACCGCCGCCAGTGGCTTAGCAGCCAGTGCCGCATCAAAGTCGAACACGCACACGGTCTCAGATTCCAGACTACTACCAAAGTGACGAGGACCCTCTCCAATAAGGCAACAGGGCACCGAGGATGTGAAGGGATGTTCGGTACCGGAATCGGATGTGCAGGCTCAAGGCCAGTGTCTGTAGCTGGGCAAGTGAGGACAGAAGCGAGGCGGCGGCCGAGCTCTCGATATCGTTACGGAGAACCGAAAAGTCTGGTTAATGTCCAGACAAGGTACGGCGCGGTACGTTGTAAACTGGTGGCTTTCAGAGAATCTAAGTTGAAAGGTAAGACGTGTACGTGCTGAGACATGAGGAGACAGAGAACGGTTTAAGGGAAGAGAGCATCAAAGATTTGACGACACCGAACACCGATGGAGGCTGTCACGTCTTTCAAGTTGGCGAGAGGGAGCGCTATGATCGGCGATGCATTGACGGCTGGTCAACATCACGCCGAACAGTCTACCAGACGGACGCACTGCGGCCAGTTGACAGGTTCGGTATCGTAATGAGGGCACTTCGCCGGAATTCAGCTAGGAACGCGTAACGTGATAGTGAGAGTGCAGTATGGCTCAGCAGAGCTTCGCCGGGCAATATGCCAAGAAAAACGGCATGAGTGTTACCTTTCGTGGGTCTGACTCGGTAGCGGAAATTGTCCCGGAAAGCACGGATGGACCGCAGAGGCGGCTAGAACGAAGGTCTTGACGTTGAGAATGCGGTATTTTGGTCATCCTCCCCTGGAAGCGGGAATCTCTGTCAATTCAGAGGAACGCTTCTCGTTTTCTTGAGCGCCCATAACAAGAGAATGGGCGCAGGAAAAACCTCGCCATCCTTATTGCGGTGCTTTATACTGGAAAGGTTGATTCCTAAACACGCAGATTACCCGAATCGATGCGGACTGCTTATGCCTCGAGGCATCACTCTAGACTCGGGAGCCTACTAATCCTGCAAATGGGTGAGTTACAAGTAGGGAGCTCCTTCGATGGCCACTTCTTGATCTTGTTGACACAGGTAAATGATGCGATTGAGGATATTCAGATCCTGAGGGCTGAGACGCGTTGATGACATCGAGGATACAATGAGAGAAACGCGAGTCATGCGCGAAAGAATTGATTTCACGTTTGAACTCCGCATCAGCAAAAGTGTTTTTGCCGTGGATTGGGTAATGTGTCATTCGTAGCTCAATTAGGTGTCGGGAGATGGGAACAGAAGTGCCAACCACGAGGACGAACGACAGCCTCATAGACTTGTTTGTGTGCATCACGAGAGAAGTCAATATTCGAATATGAAGCCAATAATACTCCTGAAAGCCAAACCTGCATGGGAGCGGAAACTTGTTCTGGTCAGTCCTCTGCAGTTCCATGCATGTTGTCATGAATTGAAAGTGTAGGGTAATACTCCGGGCATTACGCATGGAGCTTGAGCGGCAGATTTCATTGTGGGAGCTTAAAATCAAACATCAGGAACAATTCGCGGCGAATGTTTGCGAACACCTCAAAATGGCCGAATCGTGATCTAAGCGACACAATGAGGGGTGCCTAATTGCTGTCTTCGACAAGGCCAGGCTGGTTGAAGTTGTAATACGTTATCCCGATCAAGCTAAACAAGGAGACTGGGCGAATGACCAGGAATCCGCAGAACTTGCCATGGGCTTCACGTATTGCAAGAACGAGGTGCCCTGTCTAAACTCCATCTATCTCGCAAACCAAAAAGGATTATTGTGGAAGCCTGCTCACCAAAAAAGACATTACGTATTTGTTCCAAATCTGGAGTCTTTTTGGAGGTGGAGGTAATTAAGAACGTCGCGCGTAACGGCAGGATCCGTGGAGTAAGAAAGACAATCGAACAGTGGATGATGAAATCCTCTCGGAAAAATGCGTTTCATATGAGAGTTACCACCTTCTAGTCAAAGTGAAAGACGTCACTCGCACCAAGAAATGGGACGCTCATTGGCACGCATTCGCCAACGTACGACACGCTTGTGATTTTGTGAAGAACCATATAATCAGTCAGATGGATAACAGCAGACGGCGTATGACGAATCGAGAATATGCACGAATTGTAAACGGGTCAAGTTCGTCCCCCGGAGTCTGATATCGGGAGGCAATAATCGTAACTGCTAGTGGACGCCTGTGATCGATACTGGAGACGGCGAGGACTCGACCAACGCAACAGCACGACGCAACTTCGAGGATCTATGCGCGCTCGATAACTTGAAGGAGGGAAGTCCCCGCCCTTTTGAGTAATATCTATCCAGCGTGAATCAGAGTGGAATTTTTCCTTAGAAGGCAAAGTGGATAAGATATGAGAACGTAACTCATGAATGAACGCAATGAGTTTGGCCGAGGCCGGTTCGATGTACTATTCTGGAAGGCCCCCACGTAAAGAATGAAGAGCGCCTAATGAAGCTTCGAGTACGTCACGGTAGTACCGCCGACTCACATAGTCTTTGCCTGAGGTGTAGGGGCCTGTTCTGCGGCCCAAGACTCTATCATGTGCTTCGGGAAGTGACTGTGCATATTCGTTCTTGATAGGCTGTTACAGGCCCAGCCTCGTTTTGTCAAGGATGTGGCGAGACCGTGACCTTGACATTTGGAAAGGTCGAACGGAAAGAACTCCTGTCAATACGACATTCGACGCATGCTTGGTTAGAGGAACAGTACGCACCATTTCCACTATTGGTCTTGAAGCGATGGCAGTAAATTTATAAGAGGGCAGGTCATTACCCTTCCGTCCCCCCAGTCCTAAGCGCTTCAGCCTTCAAGATCATCATAGCCCCCACCCAGTCTTCAAAACGATGCTCTACAAGCCCCTCATTTCTCTGGCGATGGTATTTGCTGCCACGAGCAGTGTCGCAGCATCTGCTACACCAATTCGCAGGGGTGGTTATCCCGCGCCTCCCGCACAACCGATTTCTCAAGGCCAGTGCAACACGAAATCACAACAATGCTGCAATACCTATACCTCAAAGTTCAACCCAATTGCTGATGCTCTGATAAGCTCACTTCACTTGGATGTGGACCCCGATGCGGGTATTGGGCTGGGTTGTAGCGCCATCGTCGGAAGCAATCGATGGTACTTGCGTCCCTTTCCACTTCGAGTGTACGCAAGGCGCTAACATGTCGACAGCGTTAACCAACCGCTGTGCTGTCAGCACATTTACCAGAGTCTGTTCTTCTTGGTGTTTCAGTGGCTTCTGCTAGCTGACGTGGATGGTGTATCCAGCCGGCCTGATCAACGTTGGCTGTGCCCCCCTTAGCATTCTGTGAATGCCGCAGCCTACGAAATTGCCGAACTAAGAAACATGACGGACAGAAAGTGCCGAATATAGTTGACGAATTTCGTGTAATCGCTTCGGATGTCGTACACGGCCCTGGTAGTTAGCGGTGACTCTGAGGATTTTGAATGCAGCGCTGTAAATCATAGTTCTATGGAACTACGGTGGGGTTAGAGTAAGTTGGGAAACACCGAGCGAGCGTGAACAAAACCTGTCACACCGAACGGTCGCAGAGGGAGAGGATACGGTTTAATAATAGTGCAAGAACAGCAATGATAAACTAGCACCAATAATGAACAGTAGTAACCATTTCCGGCTGTCGCGTGCACGACGCCGCGCTTCACGAAGCTGAACGTTGCCTTTGTCAACCATCTCGCTTGTCGCAATCGCATCCTCGTATAGCTTGTCCGATATTTCCGTTTGTCGTGTCAGTTGAGCAACTAGCTCTGCCTGCAGAGCGCTGATCTCGAGCAGTCGGGCTTCAGCCTGCTGCACGGCAGCAAGCGTATCTTCTGCGGAGCGTAGAATTTGCGCGTTTTCCGTTTCGAACTGTTGAATCTGGGACGCAGATAGCTCAACGTCGTCTTCATCGTCGTCTGAAATAGCCGGATCCATCTCCTCTGGCGGAGGGGGCTGCGGGACAACCCAGCTTGCGCCGAGTGCAGACGAGGCACTTCCAAACCAGCCGCTAGACCCAGGTTGAGCAGACTCCGAGGTCGTAGCACCCGTGCTCAGTAGCTCACGAGCCACACCGGACCCGAGTGTGCGAGTGCGTTCTGTTTCACGACGGACCCGCTCCTCCTGCATGTCACGCAGCATCTGGCTCACCTGTGTGAGCCGCCGCGTCAGGTACCAGGTGACTCCTGCGCAATGAGCCGAGACAAAGTCGGATGCCGTAACGACGTCGTCGGGAACTAGGAGTGCAGGGAGAAGGCGGTATAGTGGATTAGAAGATTGTGCGACGCGCTCCACCCGCTCTGTGACCCAGTTCAGCCGCACGGGAAGGGGTGTGATGACGCGGAGTGAAGAGCGTACGCTTTTCCAACGTCTCCAAATCATGCACGTGGTCAGCACAGCTTGCAAGAATTTTCCGCGCTTGTACGTCAAGTTGGTCGCGTTCTGCATTTGAAAGATACTTGATGTCGGCCCATGCATCTACTCCATTGGTATCAAGTGGGCGCACAGCCTGGCGTGTGACCGGCGGTTGTCGTGCATGGACGTCGAGGTATGCACGCCGTACGGAGGCAAACATACGTGTCAGGGAAGTGATATGTTGCAACTTCTCTCGCGTAAGAACCAGAGGTCGCAAAAATAGACGATGACTCACAACTGTGTAGGCCTCCTTCATGTATGCCTGCATAAATGGAGGTGCGCCATCGAGCTGACTGTCTCCAGGTGCGGGGTGTGATGGCCTTCCGCGGTTGCTTCGTACGGAGTCACCAATGGTATTGCGCTTCTGATTAACAATGATTCGGAAGTCGCCTGTGATATCATGAGCCATGCGTGTGAGAGGAGAGGGATGACTCGAATTCAATAAGTACAAGTACAACAAGAGAGGGAAGCGTCGTGGGTGGCGAACACGTTCTGCACGTGATCAGCGTCAGAATTAGCCGACCCCTGACGCTAACCGACTCATTCACTCGCCTCGCCGTCATCACGACGAGGTACAGAACGGACGGCCGCCGGGCATGCGCTGATCGCCACTTGAATTCACAGTACAAAAACTGGCAGGTCTCCTGCATCTTCACCCCCCCAACCAACTTCCATAACTCAGTTAAGCTTCCCAGTACTCATGTCCCAGAACAAAGAGGCCTCCGAATTTCTCTCTCGCGTTATTTCTTTACCAAAGGGATCTGTATCCCTCGATGGTGTTCTTCAGCCGTCCCTCGATGACGAAGCGGAATTGCGCAAATTGTTTGCAACAGACAAGGGCAACAAACGTCTCAAGGACATCCATGTTGGCCTCGTCGATGTTTTTGCTGCGCCTCCTGATATCAAAACTACAAGAGCGCGCGCCATCACTCATGATGCCGACCGTGACGCCCAGCACGTGATGCCTTTACTGGATTCTCAGAGACGTAAGGAAGGTTCACCAGCAATGGTCGAGAACCTTGAGGCGTTCAAGAAGAACTGGGCGGTTTTTACGGAAAATTCGCTCTCGCAACTCTTCGATTGGCGCAACGTAGTAGCGGCTGGAGGTTCCGTCCAGGCGTGTCTTATGCCACTGCCAAGGTCCTCAACAGCTAGCAAGAGGACCATGAGGAAATACTATCATGACAAGGCTTTTCCCTCATCCGATGTTGATCTATTTCTTTATGGTTTAACGACACAGGAGGTGGGTTATTGATGTGGCCTCTCTTTTTTTCTACCGAAACCCTTTTTTTCTGCAAGGCTGAGCGCAAGATAATCGCCATTTATGAAGCTGTCCGCGACTCTGTGCCTTGGGACGTCACTTGCGTCAGAACAAAGCACACTGTTTCGATCTATTGTGCGTGCTAGATGGCATCCATTCACAAAAAATATCTTCACCGAATTTTCTAGCACAATATCCTTACCGCAGCGTTCAGATCGTCCTTCGGCTCTACAGCTCTCCTGCCGAGGTCCTTGCGGGTTTTGATGTTGACGCTCCCTGCTGCGCCTACGATGGCGAACGCGTGTGGGCGAGTCCACGCGCTATCATAGCCATGATGCGTCAATCAAACACTGTCGATATGACGAGACGTTCGCCTTCTTATGAAGTCCGGCTGGCGAAATATTCCTCCCGCGGGTTCGAAATCTACATTCCTGGGTTGAAGCGTAACGAGATTGATCCCACGGTTCGCCTAGTTCACCTTCTCAGATCATATTACTGTGTGCTGATTCTCTCGCCAAAGATCTATGAACGTGCTGTTGGCCGCGTCCAAGGCCTTGCGCGCCTTCTTGCCATAGAGAAACTCGCTACCCCCGAGTCTCGCAATCAGTATCAACAACAGCGCAGCATCTTGCGTGGTCGGCCCACACAAAATAGTGATTTCACCGTATTTGGTCGACGTGGACGTAGGTATAAAGGTGACCTCAAGGCAGATCCCGTGTTCAGTGGATTGGAACTGAGCGATTATGACATCGTTAACCTGCACATTCCTTATGGCCCGGGATGGGATGCGAGGAGGATAGAGAAACTCATCTACATGACTGTGCGTTCGAGTCAACGCTGATTGACAATTCGCTAATTTCTTTCTCAGGATTTTGGTGCCAATTGTAAGCTAGCCACTTTCATGCATGGACTCTCAATGAGTGTGTCGCAGCTCCGTATAACCCCAAGAATAAGAATCGTAGCCTTCATCGTCACTCTGCTTTTTTCGGCACGATACAAGAATGTATGGAAGATTGTTGTGAAGTATGCCATGTCGTATGTCGGGGAAATGTTCGAGCTGATGCCCGTTATGCAGTACTGTCCACAACCGAGAAATGCAGAAGAGCATAGCCTACAGGACGAGGAGGACAAGTCATACGTACGAAATCGCATAGCGTATGTGACGTCTTGCCGTTCTCGTAGCCCAAGCATGACGGCATTTATTCATAGATTCATTGATGAAGATCCTGGTAGACAGAGTATCTCTGGGAGTTTCAACCCCATTGATGAAGGCGAATGGAGTGAATCCGCGTACATTCAAGCAGCAGCCAAATTCTTTGGTGCTATCAGCCAGAATGACGCCGCTGCCGTCACACAGATGATCGAGGCAGGTGAAGACCCGAACCGTCGCGATCACGTTGGACGTACCCCACTACACGTTGCTATTTTGTCCAACAGTGTTGAGGTTGCTGAAGCCCTCATTGATGCTGGTGGGCGCATGACGGCGCGGCTAGTTGGTGGGCGCACCTCTTTCCACCTTGCCGCACAGACGGGCCAGAGCACCCTGGTCAAGAAAATGCTCGCGCGTAGCACATACAACGAGAAGTTGGCAAAGGAGAAGCGCAAGATAGAACCAGGGACAGCAGAAGATCCAGAAGCTGCTGAGCGCGTACGGTTGAGCAGCGAGGACGACTGGTCTTCTGAAGAATCCGATGACAGCGGGCCTCCTGCCAAACAGCCCAGGAAAACCGATCCGGAGAAGGATGGTGTTGACTCCGAGGAGGAAGAGGACGATGCGGCCCCTGACGTCCTTGATACAGCTATTTCTGATTGGGACTTTGGCCTCACCGCTCTTGGCTATGCTATCCTCTTTGGTTCGCCGGAAGTTGTAGATGTCCTGCTTGCTGCCGGTGCAGACCCGAATTTTGCCGCGCGTGCAAAGGGCACAAGCCCTTTCCATCCACTCACCTTGACAATACATACCCAGGACGAAGAGCGTGCGGTCCAGATTGCGGAACGTCTGATCGCAGCCCAGGCAATATCGTCCACTGCAGACGAGAATCTGCTCACCATTTTTCACCGTCTTGTAATCGCGGGAAAGACTAAGATCGTCACGTCGCTTCTTACCCGCGATCCGAACGCGAGGAAGGTGCTCGATATCCCTGTTTGGTCTGGATCTGGACTCGTGTTTCCCGTCGTCTCATCCATTCTCTCTGGCGACTATGCAACCATGTCTGTGTTGCTTGCTCACGGTGCCAAGCTGGTATATTCACCAGAGGACGCTTCCAGGGCAGATAGAGGGAACAAGTAGTACGTCTGACTCTGGCCAAGTTTCTATGTGCTAATTGTCCCATTAGTAGGGCGCGCTCGGGTCGCATCTATCTGCCCGTCGAAGTCGCACTCGTCCAGCGTAACGAAGTTATTTCATTGCTGGTTGCGCTAGGCGCAACCGTCGACACGCTCATCAGTGCGTCCTACCAGCAAAGTATGACCCTGCTGCAATGGACCTCCGCGATTGTTTCGAGCCTGTGGACCGCGACTCCCCCTGGGCCAACGCAAGAGTCTCCTACTTCCCCCGCTGGCGATTCCTGGGCTGAGTACCGCGCATTCCTCAATGCGATCCTGCCTATCAGAGAGGACGAGCGTTCCGTCGCTTTACAGGGCCCTAAAGTTCCGTGGAATGCTCTCGCACCACAGCTGAACGAAGAAAATGGCCTGGCAATAAGGGTCTTCTATGCTCGCGCTGAGTCCATTCTGCGTTCCCACAGTAGCGCGCCTCCTGAAGCTCCCCAAAGCAGTGCGCGGCCAACCGTGGAGGCGAGCGGTGCCGCTACGACAGGATACATTTGCCACACAAGGTTCGGTATGAAGTCCGTCCCGGCTCATCTCAAGGTGCTGTACGACGAGCTGTATGAGGCATGCTGGGACGGGGACAACACAACAATCCAGGAGCTCTGCCTCCCCAAGAACATTCGAGAAGGCAAGGAGCCGATACAGATTTCCGTACAGACAGCTGCTCTCGGTGGCCTCGCGACGTTGACCGGTATGCAGTGATCAACGCCTTCCACCGAGGCTAAGTATTTTGACGCTTTTGTCACAGGGTGGACCCCCTTCCTCGTCGCGCTGCACCGTCGTCATTGGGAAACCGCACGCCTTGTGATCGCAATTGCTACTGCTCAGTATCAATCCCCCAAAGTCGAAACCGCGCCTATCGATCTCCCACCAAGCATCATCTCAGACTCGGATGGTAAGTACACCCATATGCCTGCATTTCCGAATTCTCACGCATTGCGCCCCGCAGATGACTCAGACGAGGGAAGTTACCACTCGAGCGAGGAAGACTACAGCACACAGGAAGAAATCAATTTTACTGACCTTGCTGCGAGACCCTCTGCTGTTCGCGCAGAAGTTTCTGCCAAGAAGATGCTCGAGGTTCAGAGCGGGCAACTCAAAGCCGATGGCAAACGCGTTTTCTGCAACCCGCTCCAAAAGGCTATACACGAGGATGACTTCGAGGCGTTCGTCCGCACACTTGAGTTGTATGAGTTCGCCGGGGTGGCTCTCTGGCCAGATGCTGCCGTTCATGAGCTGGTCGTGAAGCTCGATCGTCCCGATATGCTGGATGAGCTTACCCGCCGCACGGGAGTTGGGATATCTATCCCGTCTGAAGCGGCGAAAAAAACTGACACCAGCTCGAAGAAGGTCGTAGAAGAACGCGTGTACCTCGGACTCAAAGTTGGCGGCAAACGCCACACAGAAGCGGTATATCAAGGACAGAGGGGGCTCAAGACTCTTACGTATAACTACGATCTGCTCCGCGATGCCATCGCCTTTGGCGCGACCAAGGTTATCGAATATCTCGCTGGCCCGCGGCCACTCGCAGCGTATACATACTATGCCGCAACTCACAGCGACGACATTGCGCAATACCTGAAGAGCATTGATGACTTGAGTGCAACCATCCCGGGTCTCCTTGGCTGGAAAATTGACGAACTGAACGAATCTCCCCTCCTCTGTGCCGTGATTAATAATAAGCCAGACATCTTGAAACTGCTATGGGCGCTCAAACCGAATTTAATGGAGGAAGCGCTCCACCAACGGTGTGGTTCATTATAACAATCGCGTCGCGTGATGGTGCTGATAGTGAGGCCAGATCAAAGTTCGTCGGCTTCAATGCGCTCTTGGCTGCCGCCTATTATTGCTCCGGCGCGGAGATTGTGGATTTCTTGTTAGAGAAGGGCTGTGATCCAAGCGAGCGTGATGCCCGTGGGTAAGTTGAAAAGTCATCTTATTGTTGACTAACTCATGACGGGAACTCCCAAGCTGGAATATCTACCACCTGGCCTGTCTATCTGAAAACAAGAAGAGGGTCAAATTTGTTGCGCACTTGCTCAAGGCACTTCCGGAGGAGTTGACGCATGGGTTGATGGCACAAACGTCCAAGCAGGCTTCTAACACGGTAAAGTCCACTGTATTTTTCCTGAGATCTTGTTTTTCATTTGGTGCCATCGCAGCCTCTAATGTTGGCCGCAAAGCGGGGGTACATAGTAACTCTGCGAACCATCCTGGAATTCGGGGTTAACCCTGCGATCTGTCTTCCGAAGGACGCCGACGGATCCACCTCTCTGCACATTGCAGTTCAAAATTCGAACAGCGCCCTCGCTGACGTCCTGCTCCAGCATGGTCCCGCGGAACACGTATTCACGGAGAACAGCGTCGGACAGACGCCGCTAGACATTGCTGGCCTAAAGGGCCTGCCAAGGGTGATGGGCTCCATGGACGCGCCACGGCCGACCGAGCCACAGGTAAATGTGTCGTACCAACTGCGAAACATAAGAAACACAGCGCCATTCGACCTGGAGAAGCAAAAGATAGAGATCCCGAAGCTGCGCGCGACCCTGGACGCGCTCCTTGCGGACGGCCGCCTCGTGCACGGCAGCAAATTGGCAACTGAGCTCCTTTCCTTTGCGGCTCGTCTGGAGGGGAAGTTGATTACTGAGGTTGCGAGAAAGAATGCGGCAGAGAATGGCACCGAGGAAGATGAAGTCGATCCGATAGCGCAGATGTGTAACCCCGCCCACACTTTTGCCCTGCTGCGAGATTCGGCGGCCACCCACCCCGGATGTCGACGGCTCGTCCATTTGACGGACGTGCAGCGATCCGTACAGCGGAGCCTCGAACAGCAGGCCGAGAAAAGTTTCGTCAGTTGGAATCAGCAGAGACAGGGTGGCGACGAGAAGCCAAAGGAAGCTGATACTGAGGAGCAACGCATCACAGAGTTGAAGGCACGGAGCCTGTTCAAGTCGGCGACCGGAAACTACCGTTTCTTTGGTTATAACCCGAAGAACGAAGT
>Ga0209488_10003312_pt1 | contig 12978 bp, 10 predicted proteins | sample Rivendell_Oct201_8_FD_188349 | JGI IMG/M metagenome (GOLD analysis project Ga0209488, IMG submission 188349) | Vadose zone soil microbial communities from the Eel River Critical Zone Observatory, Northern California, USA -... | ecosystem: Environmental > Terrestrial > Soil > Vadose zone >...
GCGGATTCCCCGCACGGAGGCCGGCCATGTTCAAGCGCAGGCGGAAGCCGGCGGGCAGCAACGGTCTCACGGCCTTCATCGACGAGGGCTCGGAGATCGAGGGGCGGTACACCTTCAGCGGGACGGTCATGCTGAACGGGCGGTTCAAAGGTGAGATCTCGACCACGGATATGCTGATCATTGGCGACAAAGGGGTCATCAACGGTGATATCCGCGCCGGGCAGGTGCTGGTGAGCGGCGGTGCAAATCCATTGGGCTACCTGGCATCGACGGAGATCTATGACGCGGTCGCGAATTCGTTCTCCGCCGGGTCACCGATGACGCGAGCGCGGTACAGCCATGGCGCCGTTCGATTGCAGGATCTCGCTGAACTCGTCGCGCACCACCAGCTTCAGTTCGTAGTACGAACCCTGGACGCCGCTCTCCTTGTTGTCGGTGAACGGCGACTCCTTGAGCGACTTGTCGTCGTCCTCCTTGAACGGCGAATCGACCTTGCTGCATTCGTCGTGCAGCGCCTGGCGCAGGATGCCGAGCCGGTTGCGGAAGTCGTTGCCGCGGAACGCGATGGTGAACTCGAGCGAGCGACCGGTGCGCGGCGGCAGGTTGAGCTTGACGCGCAACAACAGGAAGCGCCCGAGTTCGGGCTCCTTGGCCTTCAACACTTCGGCGAACCGCACCAGCACGGCGAGCCCCGACTCGAGCGTCAGGTCCTCGTAGACGCCGACCTTGCTCTGCAGCGCCTTGGCGACGTCGTTCAAACGGTTCTTGACGTGCGCCAACCGGTCCTCGACCGGCTTCGCCGCCACTTCCTGCAGCAGCTCCTTGAACTTGACCAGCCTGACCTTCTTGTCCTTGTTCTCGGTGTTGGCGCTGTCGACCGCCTTGTCGTAGTTCTCGGCGAACCAGCCGCTGCTCAGCACCTGGTTGAGCATGCCGAAGAACGCCGGCTTCTTGGTGTCGCCGACGAAGGTGCAGCCGACCCGGTGCTCGAGCAGTTTCAGGTCGGTGTTGAGCTTGAAGCCCCACACCAGCACCGTGAACAGCGCGACCATGCAGAAGATCGCCAGCGGGAATTTCACGCGGTCGTAGCCGCGGGTGAACGCGAGGTCCTCCTGCCGGAAGTTGAAGCCCTCGACGCCGCCGAGCCCGCCGAGCGCCAGGCCGACCGCCGTGGCGATCACCGGCGCCAACGACGCGGCTTCCTCCTCCGGCAGCGAGTGCTGCAGCCGGCCGAGCACGTCGAGATCGCGCGGCTCGACGCCAAACACTTCCTGCAGCATCTCGCGCATGCCGGCCAGGTGGGTGGCGCCGCCGGTGATCCACAGGTCGCTGATCTTGTTGTGGGCCCGCACGCCGGCGAGGAACCGCACCAGTTCGCGCGCCAACCGCTGCAGCAGCGCCGTCTGCGCCGCCGCCACCTCTTCGGGCTCGATCACCACCGAATGCGCGGCAATGGGGGCCGGCGCCGGCGCCGCGCCCTCGACCGCGACCGCCGGCGTCTGCGCCGCGACGTCGGCGTGGAACGCGCTGCCGGTGGCAAGGCAGGCGGCCACGGCCTGGCGCGCCACGTCGATGGCGAGGCCGTGCCTCTGGACCAGCTCCTCGGCGACCGCCGCGTCGCCGACGCGCAAGGCGCGCATGTCGACCAGGTTGCCGTCCTCGACCAGCAGGATGCGGGTGCTGCGGGCGCCGAGATCGAGCACCGCGCACAGCCGCGAAGCTGGCGCCGCCGGGCCCTTGTGGTCCGCATCGGCCTCGACCGGCAACGCCACATCGCTCGCCGGCGCCGCCTCGACCTCGAATGCCCCGCACCATTGCGCGGCGCGGAACAGCGCCATGATGTCGAGGTCGACGATCTCGGGCTCGATGCCGTGCTGCTCGAGCGCGGTCAGCAGGTTGCGCAGGCCGGGCTTCGGCACGGCCGCGACCATCACCTTGCTGCCCTCGCCTTCAGCGCCTTTGCCGATCTCGTAGAAGTCGACCACCATGTCGTCGACGCTGTGGCTGTGGATCGAGCCTTCGACCTCGGACTTGATCACCTTCTTGATCGCGTCGTGGCCGGTGAACGGCACCTCGATCATGCGCAGCACCGCTTCCCGGCACGGATGGCCGAGCCGCAGGTCGGCGCCGTGGATGTGCGCTTCCTTGAGAGCGTGCTTGATCGCGGTCGCCAGGGCGCCGGCGCGCTGCGCCGGATCGGCGGCTTCGCCCTCGGGCACGCGTTCGACCTGGCAGCGCAGCAGCCGGACCTTCTTGTACGAACCGTCGAGCTCGACCGCCTTGATCGAGTAGTCGCCGACGTCGATTCCCACCGTCTTGGCCATGGTTACCTCTAGCCGGCAGCCGTCACCTGCCGCCGCCCGTTTCCGGGCGCGACATCGCGTCGTAATGCTGCCGTTGGTCGGGGCGCAGCAGCGCGCGGATGCGCTGCACGCCCTGGCTGCGGATGTTGCCGACCGCGCTGCGCACTGCCAGCGGCAGTTGTTCGAAGTCCTTCCTGAAGGCGTTCAATTCCTGCTCCCGGCTGTACCTGAGCACCATGCGCAGCGATGCCTGCTGCGCGGGGTCGAGACCGAAGTCGGCCGTGAACTTGCGGACGTATTCCTCGTCGCCGTCGACGGCACTGTCATCGGCGAACGCCGCGAGCACGCCAGGAACCAGGACACCGAGGGTCATGCCGGCCGCGAAGCATCCCAGAGCGGTGCCGAGAATCCAGATGCGCAGCCGATTCACTTCGACCGCTGCTCCCCAGGGCCGGGGGTCTCGCCACTCGCGGCACTCCCGGCCCGGATCAGGCGGTCGAGACGTTCGATCTCCCGTTCGATGGTCGGCGGCCCGGCTTCGATCTGCTTCGGCGCACCGAAGCCGAACAAACCGCTGCGCAGCAGCAGACCCAGCGCGAACAGCACGACCGCGGCCAGCAGCAGCCGGCGGCAAAGCCGCACCAGTTCGCCGTCGTCGACCACGTCACGGCGCCAGCCCTGCTCGAGGCTGTGGCTGCGCACCGCGGCGAGCACGTCGGCGGCGAAGCCCGCGGGCGCCAGCGGCGGCTCGGCCCGGCCAGCGGCGAAGCCGCCGCGCAGTGCCTGCAGCTCCTGCAACCTCAGGCGCAGTTCGCCATCGGCTTCGAGCCGGTGGCGCAGCGACTCCAACGCCTCGCCCTGCAGCTCGTGGTCGAGAAAGCGGTGCAGCTGGCGAAGGTCGGCAGCGGACAGGGGTCGGGTCATGATGCACCTCGGCGGCTGGGGACCAGATCGGGATAGTAGCGCTCGAGCGCGTCCTTGAACCGCTGGCGGGCGCGGAACAGCCGCGACTCGACGGTGCCGATGTTGCAGTCGAGCACCTCGGCCATCTCGGTGTAGGACAGGTCCTCGTACTCGCGCAGGATCAGGATCGTGCGGTATTTCTCCGGCAGCTTGTCGAGCAACAGCCGCGTGACCTGCGCCAGTTCGGCGTCGAGCAACGGCTGCGCCGTGACGTCGGTGCTGTCGCGCTGGCCGAGGTCGAGCATCGCCTCGTCCTCCACCAGCAGCAGCCGCCGGCGCTTGCCACGCGACAGGAAGTCGGTCGCGGTGTTGACCGTGACCCGGTAGAGCCAGGTGAAGAACGCCGAGTCCTGCTGGAAGGTGTGCAGCTTGCGATAGACCTTGAGGAACACCTCCTGCGCCAGGTCTTCGCACTCCATCGCATCGCGGCAGTAGCGGCCGAGCAGCCGGAACACCCGGTCCTGGTAGCGGTTGACGAGCGCGCCGAAGGCCGCCTCGCTGCCATCGAGCACCGCGCCGATCAAGGCCTGGTCGCTGTCTTCGGCGATGGATTTCAAGGCGTGCACAGGGCCCTTGGAGGGCGATGCGGTGCGAATCTTCCCGCCGGACGCTGCTCCCTGCCGAGAACTTCTGCCGGACGGACGGCCCGCGCCCGCCGGGGCGGGCGCAGGGTCGGGCTCCGGGTCAGGGCCGCTTGCCGAGCAGGTGGCCCATCTTGTCCCGCTTCGTCTCCAAGTACTTCCTGTTGTGGGGGTTTGGCTCGATGGTCAACGGCACCTGCTCGACGATCTCGAGGCCGTAACCGTGCAGCCCGGACAGCTTCTTCGGGTTGTTGGTCAGCACCCGCAGACGCCGTACGCCGAGGTCGTGCAGGATCTGGGCACCGGTGCCGAACTCGCGCTCGTCGGGGCGGAAACCGAGGTGCTTGTTGGCCTCGACGGTGTCCATGCCGCCGTCCTGCAGCGCGTAGGCGCGCATCTTGTGGGCGAGGCCGATGCCGCGGCCCTCCTGGCTGATGTAGAGCAGGATGCCGAGCCCGGACAGCTGGATCCGCTGCAGCGCCTCCTGCAGCTGCGGCCCACAGTCGCAGCGCAGCGAGCCGAACACGTCGCCGGTCAGGCACTGCGAGTGCACGCGCACCAGCACCGGCTGCTCCAGCGGCGGGAACCGGCCGTTGGCGCCCGGCGGCTGGATGCCGTGCGTCAGCGCCACGTGCACGCGGCCGTCGACCTTGCTGACGTAGGTGTAGCTGTCGAAGAAGCCATGCACCGTCGGCATCCGCGCCGAGGCCACCAGGTCGATCAGCCGTTCGCGGCGGCGGCGGAACTCCACCAGGTCGGCGATCGACGCCATCTTGAGGCCGAACTTCTGCGCGAACAGCTCGAGCTCGGGCACGCGCGCCATCTCGCCGTCGTCCTTCATGATCTCGCAGATCACGCCGGCCGGTCGCAACCCGGCGAGGCGGCACAGATCGACGATGCCCTCGGTCTGGCCGGTGCGCACCAGCACGCCGCCATCGCGCGCGCGCAACGGCGACACGTGCCCGGGCTTGACCAGATCGGCGGGCTTGGCCGCCGGATCCGCCGCCACCAGGATCGTCCGGCAGCGGTCCTTGGCCGAGATGCCGGTGGTGACGCCCAGCCGCGCCTCGATGGTCACCGTGAAGGCGGTGCCGAACCGGCTCTGGTTCTCCGGCACCTGCATCACCAGCCCGAGCTGGTCGCAGATCTCGCCGGCCAGGGCCAGGCAGATCCAGCCGCGCGCTTCCTTCGCCATCATGTTGACCAGCTCGGGGGTCGCGAACTGGGCGGCGAAGCACAGATCGCCCTCGTTCTCGCGATCCGGATCGTCGACCAGGATGATCGGCCGGCCGGCGCGCAGTTCGTCGAGGATCTCGGGGATGGTGGAGAAGGTCATGCGGCGTTGCTGACGCGCGAACGGGCGGCTGAGTCTAGCCCTTCAGGCGCGGGTGCGCGAAGCCGCGACAGTGTGGTTGTTCGCGGCAATGCGGGCCAGTCCTGGAGCGCCATCCGCCCATCGCAAGGGCGCCGTAACTCCTTGCTGCTACGGCGGTTGTTTTTCCTTCAGCCCTTCGGCAGGGCCGGCCGATCGCGGGTGGGGAACAAGGGTCGGGTTCGGCACCTTCGGAGACGACATCGGATGAAGCGCACCCTGTTGGAGATCTTCTGCGCCCTGGCGGCCCTGGTCCTGATGGTGTCCTTCCACAACCAGATCTCCAGGCTCGAGGAACAGACCCAGGACGTCGCCGTGCTGCGGCTCCGCCTCGACCAGGCGATGAAGACCGCCGACTCCAAGACCGAGATCAACGACCTCAAGCAGCAGCTGCTGCAGCAGATGGAAGTGCGGCTGAAGAGTCTCGAGGGTGCGCTGCAGCAGGCCAGCGTCGGTTCCGGCCTCGCCAAGACGCTGCAGACCGAGATGGACGCGGCGCAGCGGGAAGTCGGTCGCATCCGCCAGGAGATGGTCAGCGACTCGGCGCGCACCAAGGCATTGGTCGACGCCTACATCGACGAGGTGCGCACCACCGAGAAGGACGCGGCGCTCAAGCTGTCGGAGACCCAGAACGCGCTGACCAACCTCGCCGGCCAGGTGCTGCAGGACTCGAACCAGCTGACCCGGTCGATGCTGCTGCCGACCGTGCAGCTCAACGGCGACGACACCGTCGGCTCGGGCACGCTGGTGTTCTCCGGCAGGAACCCGAAGAACGACCAGGTCGAGAGCTACGTGCTGACCTCGTTCCACGTGGTGCGCAACATCCTGGCCGACACGCCGAAGGCGCAGGCCGACGGCTTCGAGGTCACGATCTACCTGCCGGGCGAGAAGGTGACGCTCAAGGGTCGCATGATCGCCAACAGCACCAAGATCGACGCCGCGCTGGTCAAGCTCGACGGCAACCGCGAGTTCCCGCACGTCGCCAACATCTTCCCGCGCAGCTGCGACCGGCCGATCAAGGTGTGGGACGCGGTGTGCGCGGTCGGCTGCCCGCTCGGCAACGACCCGGTGCCCTCGCACGGCGAAGTCAGTTCGCTGGTCAACGAACTGAACGGCAGCAACTACTGGATGATCAACGCGCCGACCTACTTCGGCAACAGCGGCGGCGGCGTCTACCTGGCGAGCACGCGCCAGCTGATCGGCGTGTTCTCCAAGATCTACACCCACGGCAAGGGCAACCCGGTGGTGGTGCCGCACATGGGCCTGTGCACGCCGATCTGCTCGATCTACGACTGGCTGCACGAAGAGGGGCTCGACCACCTGCTGCAGAGCAACCCGGTCGCGCGCGTCGAGATGGACAACCTGGCGGCGCCGCCGAAGTGACGGTCGACACCGGCACGAGCTAGCGCAGCTGCTGTTTGAGCCGCAGCAGCTCGCGGTCGTCGGCCGCCAGCCGCAGCGCCGCGTCGAGGCATTCCCGCGCCGCGTCGCGGCGGCCGAGGCCGAGCAGGAACTCGATCTTCGCCGCCAGCAGGCGGGGGTCGTCGGCGCGCGCCAGCAGCGCCTCGTCGATCAGCTCGAGCGCGCGCTTGTGGTTGCCGCGGTGGGCGAACAATTGCGCCATGTCGCGCAGCGCATCGGGCTGGCCCGGGCTGATCTTCAGGGCCGCGGCCAGCAGATCGAGCGCTTCGTCACGTTCGCCGAGCTGGCGCTTGGCGGTCGCGCAGTAGAACAGCGCCGGCCAGAACTCGGACTGCAGGTCGAGGAACGCCTGGAACTCGCCGAGACAGGCGCGCGGGTTGCGGCCGTTGGTGGCGGTGTCGACCGCCTTGCTGAACCGCCGTTCGAAGTTCGGCAGCTGCAGCACCAGCAGCGCGCGCACCGCCTGATCGCGCGACTCGAGGTCGACGTCCTCGTGTTCGAGACCGGCCTGCAGCTCGAGGCGCGCGGCGGTGCCGCGGTCGACCGCGGCGAGGCACAGGCCGAGGGCGATCTGGTCGTTGCCGTCGAGCAGGCCGCGCAGGTCGAGCAGCGCCTCGATCAGGTCGGCCGGCGCGTCGTGGTCGGCCAGATGTTCGTGCAGGTACTCGAGCAGCACGCCGGCGCCGCGTTCGTGGTCCTCCCACTCGCCGCTGCGGGCACTGCGCTCGTGCAGCCGGCGCAGCCCGCGCAGCACCATGTCCCAGGCGTCGAGCGGCGCGTGCTCGGCGAAGTACAGCCGCGCGAGGTGGGCGAAGAAATCGGGATGGCCGTCGAGCGCGACGCCGCGCAGCCACAGGTCGCGCGCGCGCACGGTCTCGCCGCGGCGCGCGAACAGGATGCCGAGGTTCTCCAGGCCGCGCGGCGGCGGCGGATCGAGGTGGGTCGCGTGCTGCAGCCAGGCGATCGCCCGCTGCTGGTCGCCCATCGCCGACAGTTGTTCGGCGACCGCGACGCAGCCCTCGCCGTCGTGCGGCTGCACCGCGTAGCAATCGTCGAGGAACTGCTGGCAATCGGCCTTGTCGAGCCGCGCCTCCTGCAGCGCCATCGTCATCGTCGAGTGCGCGACGCGCAGCGCCAGGCCGAAGCCGGCGTCGAGCGCCAGCGCCTTGGCGAACGGCCGCATCAGCTCGGCCGGCGTCGCGTTGGCGGCGATCTGCAGGTCGCCGCTGAGCAACATCGCGCTGTCGAGGCCGAGCAGGAAGTGCCAGAACGCCTTGCCGTTGCCGGTCAGCAGGTTCTTCGGCGGCTCGTGGTACGGCAGCTCGAGCACGCGCGCGAGGCGCCGCGCCAGCTGCAGCAGACCGGGGATCGGATCGGTCAGCGACACCAGGCCGCCGATCTTGTTGGTGAACCCGGCCTCGTCGTCCTCGGCGAAGTAGACGTGGAACTCGACGCGCACCGCCCCCGGCGACGGCGCCAGCTCGCCGGTGACCAGCGCGCGCAGTTCGTCGTCGTCGGGCACCAGATCCCAGGCGTCCTCGGGCGAGGCCGTGGCGTCCATCACCACCCAGCTGACCGGTCCTTCCTCGGGCGGCGATTGCACCTCGAGCATGCCGGTCGGTCCGTACTGACCCTGGTTGAGCACCTGGTGCACGAAGTCGGGGAAGCGTCGCGCCAGCACGCCCGGGTCGAGTTCGCCGAAGCCGTCGGTGTCCGCGACCGCCAGCGGCAGGAACATGACTTCGGGCACGATCTGTTCGAGGCCGTCGTCGCGCATCATCCCGGGGGCCACTTCAGGTCACGACCTGCCAACACGTGGACATGCAGATGGAACACCGACTGGCCGGCACGGGCGCCGTTGTTGATCACCACGCGAAAGCCGTCGTCGGCGACACCGAGCTGCTGCGCCACTTCGGCGGCGGTCCACAGCAGGTGGCCGAGCATGGCCTTGTCGTCGGGCCCGGCGTCGGCGAGGGTCCCGAGGCGGCGCTTGGGCAGCACCAGGAAGTGCGTCGGTGCCTGCGGCGCAACGTCGCGGCAGGCGAGGCACAGGTCGTCTTCGTGCAGGATCTGCGCCGGGAGTTCCCGCCGCAGGATGCGGGCAAAGACGTTCTGGTCGTCGTAGCTCACAGGTCGGAGGGTGCGCCACGCCGCCCGAGGCGCGCCTGGCACGGCCGCAGTATGGGCGGCGCCGGCGGCGGCACAAGGGCAGGGCGTGAATGAGCTGCCGGCCGATGCGCGGCCGGGCGCATGACCGCCGGCTCGGGCCAAGATCCCCGGCACGGATCGGTCGCCGCCGGCGGCGACCAAGAAGGCGACCCCGGCAGAACGACGCGATCCGGGCGGGCTGCGGCCGGTCGTCGCCGGTGGCAGCCGGCCGACCGGTCAGAGCAGACTCAGGATGCCCATCGCCGGATCGTTCAGCGTCTCCACCGCCGCCCGGTAGTTGATGTCGAGGCCGTAGCGGCTGTTCCACGGCAGCTCGTCGCGGGCCGCGATCTCGCCCAGGGCTTCGGCGGCGAACGCACGCGCCAACGCCGGCAACGAGGCGTCGAACAGGCAGTGCACCAGCGGCGCGATCGACCGGCGGTCGCGGATCGCGCCGAGCGCACCGGCAATGGCGTTGAGGCGGGAAGTGTTGACGTCGCCCTCGCCGAGCAGCCCGATCAGCTCCATGGCAACGCTGCGGTCGCCGAGCCGGCCCAGCGCCAACGTCACCTGCTTCAGCAGCAGCGGCCGTCGCGACGACCGCTGCAGCACGGCGCGCAACTCGTCGGTCGCGCTGCGGTCGTCGAGCAGCGCCAGACCGACGGCGAGATAGCCGGCCAGCTGGTCGTCGCCGAGGTGCTGCTGCAGCAACTGCCGCAGTTGCGGCGCCGCCGCGGCGTAGCGGCACAGGCCGAGGGCGACGGCGATGGCGGCCTGGGAGTCGGCGTTCTTCACCTCGCCGAGGGCTTGCGCCAGCGTGCTGCCGAGCTCCGGCTCGGCCGCCGGTGCGCGGCCGGCGGCGAACCGGCCGATCGCCATCGCCAGCCACTGCCGCTCGAAGGTCTTGTTGCCGTGCGCGAACTCGTCGAGCAGCACGGGACGCACCCAGCCGCCGCCGATCTGGCCGAGCGCCAGGATCGCGAAGGCGCGCGTCTGCGCGTCCTTGTGCGCGTGCCAGCACTCGAGCAGCGTGCGCGCGAACGGCAGGTGCTCGGCGTCGGCGGTCGCGCACGGCTGGCACAGCCGGCCGAGGGCCAGGGCGCACGACTGCGCCAGCACCGGGTTGGTGCGCCCGGCGGCCACCTTGCCCGCGAGTTCGGCGGCGAACAGGCGCCGGCATTCCGCCGCGCGCGGATGGTCGTTGCCGAGCAGGCGGGCAAGCGCCGGCGGACAGTGCGCCTGGATCAGCTGGTCGCCAGGGCCGAGCGGCCGCTGCCACCAGTCGAGCAGCAGCTGGCAGGCCTCGTCGATCAGCTGCTGGCCGGCATAGGTCTGCCGATCCGCCTGCAACTGGCCCAGCGCGTTCAGGGCCGCGACCTCGACGTTGCGGTCCGGCCGCGGCGATTCGTTCAGCACCTGCCGCAGGGCATCGACCATGGTGCGCTGGAAACCCGGAGCCTTGTTGCCGCGCGCCAGCAGGCCGAGTCCGTAGCAGGCGTAGGCGCGCTGGCGGGGTTCGACCGTCGCCCGACCGCAGGCGCGACGCCCCGCATCCTGGTCGCAGGCCAGCGCCACGAGCAGCGCGAGGAAGCGCGGGTCCGGGACACCGCAGATGCCGAGCGCGAGCGCCGCGGTTTCCCGCACCTCCTGGTCGGCGGCCTGCAGGCGACTGGCAAACACCGGCAGCAGATCGAAATCCGCGTGCGTGCGGCCGATCTTGGCGATCGCCATCAGGCAGGAGTTGACGACGCTGCGCTGGTCGGTGGTGTCGATCGCGCGCTGCAGCGCCGGCAGGATCTCGTGCAGGATGTCGGCCTCGACAGGACGCAGGGTGTCGATGCCGGGGGCGCGCCGGGAAGCACCGAGGTAGAAGTCGTCGCTGCTGGTGACCACCGGCGCCGTCGCGTCGGTCCGGCGCAGGAACGGCGCCTTGTTGAGTTCCCACCAGTACTCCCAGCGCGAATAATCGTCGTCCAAGACCAGGCCGCGCGGCGTCGCCGGTCCCCGGCCCGCACCTGCGGCCGGTGCCGGAACCCTGCCGGTCGCCGGCCCCGCGGGTCCAGGGGTCGCAGGTGCGGGGGCCCCGGTCGTCGGCGTCGGCCGGCCGGTGGGCGCGGGTACCGCGCCGGGCGCGGACGGCAACGGCGAACCGACGCGCGGCGGCGGCGGCGGCGGCACCGCCGGCGGCAAGGTGATGCCGCCGCCATGCGCCGGCAGCGCGAGCGACAGGGCAACGAGGACGAAGGCGGACTGGAGAGCAGCAATGGGACGGCAGCGCATGGCGCGCGCGCAGAGCAAAGCCGGTGCCGGTGGCGGCGGCGGCGCGCGATCGGCTGCTGCCGGCGCCGGACGTTACGCGCGGGCCACGGTTCGCGGCGCCGGCGGTCCTCGCCGCTCTGGTCCTGGCGGTGCGCCGCGAGTGCCGGTGCCTCCCTGTTCTCCCGGGCGCGCCATGCGGCTCTAATCGCCGGTCCATCCCGCATCCCAGAGAACCGGAGGCCGCATCATGTGTGTTCCGATCCCGTCCGCTGCAACCGCCAACCCGACAGCAGCAGCCCTGCGACCGATGCCGCGCATCGGCGACCGCGCGCCCGACTTCAAAGCCGTCACCACCCACGGCGAACTGCAGTTCTCCGAATGGCAGGCCGGCAAGTGGGCACTGCTGTTCTCGCACCCGGCCGACTTCACGCCGGTGTGCTCCACCGAGCTGACCGAGCTGGCGCGCCGCAGCAAGGACTTCGAGGCGCGCAACTTCAAGTTGATCGGCAACTCGATCGACAGCGTCCACAGCCACCTCGCCTGGGTGGAGAACCTGGCCAAGATCCTCGACACCCGGCTGCCGTTCCCGTTGATCGCCGACATCGACAAGCGGGTCAGCGAGGCCTACGGCATGATCCATCCGGGCGAGTCGGCGACGGTGACCGTGCGCGCGCTGTTCTTCATCGATCCCAAGCAGACGATCCGCGCGATCATCTACTATCCGCTGAACGTCGGTCGCAGCGTCGACGAGATCCTGCGCGTGTGCGATGCGCTGCAGACTGCCGACCAGAACGCGGTCGCCTGCCCGGTCGACTGGAAGAAGGGCGACAAGGTGATCGTGCCGCCGCCGAAGACCGAGAAGGACGTGGCCGCGCGCATGGCGATGCAGGGGGTCGAGCGGCTCGACTTCTACCTGATCAAGAAGAGCCTGTGAGCACGTAGCCGGCGCGCGGCGGCGCGCGTCAGCGTTCGACCGGCAGCTCGCTGCCCTGCCAGGCACTCATGCCGCCGAGCACGTTGTGCAGGTTGCGGAACCCGGCGGCGCGCAGGAAGTGCGTGGCGGCACTGCTGCGGTAGCCGCCGCGGCAGACGACCGCGGTGGGGCGCTGGCGGTCGAGCCGCTGCAGCGCCGGCTGCTGCAGGATTGCCGGCGACAGCTCGGCATGCGCCGCTCCGGCCACGTGGCCGGCGGCATACTCGCCTGGCCGGCGCACGTCGATCACCTGCCAGTCGGCGCCAGCGGTCTGCAGTCGAGCGGCAAGCTCGGACACTTCCAGCTGCGGCTGGGTCGCGGGCGTTGCCGGCAGCTCGCTGGTCCAGCCGGGCACGCGCTCGTGGCCGACACGCAACAGGCGCGTCCATGCCTGCTGCGCGCCGGCTTCGTCGAGGCTGTGCACGACGATTGCCCGGCCCGGCGCGATCAGCGCCCCGGTCCACGGTTCGAAGTCGCCTTGCAGGCCGATGTTCAACGCACCCGGCCAATGGCCACGGCCGTGCTGGACGTTGCTGCGCACGTCGAGCAGCAGCGCACCGGCGGCGATGGCGCGCGCAGTGGCCACGGCATCGAAGCGCTGCGGCGCCGGCAGATCGGCGCACAGCACCGGGCCGCGCCGGTTCAGGGCCGCGGCATTGGCGAAGTAGCCCGGCGCCGGCCGTTGGTTCTGCACCAGCTGCGCGGCGAACGCTTCCGGATCGTGGACCGCGAACGCCCAGTTGCCGAGCCGCTGGCTGCCGAGCGACGAAGAAGCTTCGCAGCTGATGTTGGTACCGCAGGCTGACCCGGCGCCGTGCGCCGGCCACACCTCGACCTCGTCGGGCAAGGGCGCAAGGCGTTCGTGCAGGCTGTGCCACAGCTGCTGTGCCATCGCCGCCGGCGTCAGGCCGCGCGCGGCGACCAGGTCGGGGCGGCCGACGTCACCGAGGAACAGCG
>Ga0209488_10003313_pt1 | contig 12966 bp, 14 predicted proteins | sample Rivendell_Oct201_8_FD_188349 | JGI IMG/M metagenome (GOLD analysis project Ga0209488, IMG submission 188349) | Vadose zone soil microbial communities from the Eel River Critical Zone Observatory, Northern California, USA -... | ecosystem: Environmental > Terrestrial > Soil > Vadose zone >...
CGTGGGCGGCCATCTTCGCCGACGATGACTTGCAGCAATACGACTCCCTGATATTTTTCTTTACGTGCTTCCTCCGAGTACTCGGGCTCGGGATCGTAGATCAGTTGAGGCGCGGTCACTCCGCGGCCAACCACGTAGGGACCACCGCCGATTCCGCCTCCCCACCCGTCGCCGACTCCGGGACCGGTTCCCGGGCCGACACCTCCCCGATTGCCGGTGCCCACGCCACCATCAGTCCCAGTGCCATTAGAGGGCGGTCCAGAAGTGTGGGAGAAGGGATCTCCAATTTGTTTGGTTTGCGGGAATGACAGTGCCGGCGGGCCGACTACCGTAGGCTCGGCCGGCAACTTCGGCTGTTCGCTTCGTACAACAATGGCGGGCGGAGCGATCTGCTCGCGCGCGAAGCGCGGAGGATTGCCGTTGGAGGCTTGCAATGCGTCAGAGTCGCCTCCGCCTCCGCCACCACGTAAGCTATCGGGTGCCGGCGGCAAAACAAACGTAAGATCGGTCACGAGCACGGAATGGACTCTGGGACTTTCATGAAAGCTTGGAGCAGCCCATATGCCCGACGTGACGAGCAGCGCGACCATCAGGGCATGCGCGCCGAGCGACGCCATGAAACTGCTTCGTTGGACGGGATATAGCCCACAACCCGAACCTGCAAGGGTCGGAATTGTTTCCGATGATCGTCGCTCGTTTGTGTTCCGTTCATTGATTGCGGTCCTCAGGATGCTGGCTGACCCGGCAGTGATAACGCTTGACGTCGTCTTCGCCAGGAGCTCAGATTTTAGTTCCGCTTTAAAGTCAGCTCTTGGAACAGTGCACAGCTCCGCGGCAACCGCCAGCATCGCTGTGACCTCAGGATCGGAAGTCGCCAATTCGCCGCCATCCAGAAGCAGAAGATCGATCCCTTCATTGAGTTGGTCCATCGGAGACATGTCAGACATGGCGGTTCCTCATTCGCGTCCGTAAACCCTGCAAGGCACGGAACTGCAGCTGTTTGATCGCGCCCTCGCTGCGTCGAAGTTCCTGTGCGATTTCCCGCAAACTCTTCTGGTCCACAAAACGTCGGCATACTACGAGGCGCTGGTCCGGCGGGAGTTCGTTCACCAGCTGAAAGAGAATCAGGTTCTCTTCGATCTTCGCGTCGCTGCCCGTTTCGTCCCAGTCGTTCGCTGGAACCTCTTGATGCTTCCCAGCCCGCCGCCACCGATCAGCCAACTGGTTGCCCGCAATCCCCAGAAGCCATGCTGCAAACGGGACGCCTCGCCACTCAAAGCGCACCAGGTTCCGCAGTGCTTCGTGAAATACCTCCGAGGTTAGGTCTTCCGCATCCTGACGACTCGGAACACGCCGGGCTATGAAGGCATAGACACGGTCGAAATTGCTCTCATAGAGTTCAGCGAACTGGGATGGATCGCGTTGTGCCGCTTCGATCAGAACCTGTTCGTCCGCCGCATTCTCAAGAACTTTCAAAACGTTCTCCGCAGGAAGCCGTTCTGACTAACTAATCGTGGGATGCGGGCTAAAGGTTACGGTGCGGAGGATTCTTTTATAGGTGCCGTGGGGTGACCAGTGCGATCTCCGTGGGTGGGCTAGCGTTGCCGGTCGGGACTATCAGCCGGCCCCATGCTATCGCCCGGCGCTAGTGGAAGCCGGGCGGCGCCGCTCAGCAGTTCGCGTTCATGGTCGGAGAACGTGCTCTTGTACTGATCGGAGTTGATCAGGTCCTCGCGCTGTTGCGGAGTCAGGTCGCGCATGCCGCGAACTGCGGTCGAGAGCATCCGGCGGCGGGGCGGCGGCAATTGCTGAATTTGCTGAAATAAGATTTTCGCCTGCTGTTTCTGGGCGCTAGTCAGGTGCTCCCAGGTTTCCATCCGGCTTAGGATGCGTTCCTGTTGTTCCGCGGGCAGGCCGGAGAAATGTTGCAGGCGCTGCAAAAGTTGCGTCTGTCGCTGCGGCGGGAGTTTCTGGAAATCAGGATCTTTTTCGAGCGCCTGACGCTGTTGATCAGGGGGAAGCTCCTTGTAGCGGCGGAGCCAGTCACCGGCATGGTTCCGAACGACGCGATCGTTATTACCTGCCGCTTCCTTCTTTTCTTTCTGCGCTTGTCTTTGCTCGTCCTCTTCCTTCTTTTGAGATGGCTTTTGCGCTGGGCGTTGATTGCGTCCTGGTTGCACGTGCGGCCGGGGCACGGCGCGCTGAGCAAATGCCGGAGCGGCAGTCAAGCACAAACCTGCCAGCGTGGCCATCGCGATTTTCTCCAAGCCCGACAACGCACTGTCCCCTGTCACGGATTCGCCGTTACTTGATCCTGAACCTTCAATTCATCGAGCACATCGAAGTCCGCATACAGCTCATGATCTCTCTCTAATGCCTGCAAATCGCCCACTGCCGTCCCCGGTTCTGCCGGAAGCGTGGGAACCGGAATCACGATCGTCAATTTTTCGGTGCTACCGGGAAAAAGAATATCCCGATTGGCGATCGCCACTGCACCTGCGATCATGACTGCCGCCAGAGAAAGCGCGATGACAGGCCGCCGCACCCAGTGCAGCCATCCTGTTGCCGGACGCGCCAGTTCTTCCCGAAAGCGGGCTCCCAGTCGGGTGTCGAAGTATGGCCCGGGTTCGGGTGCCTGCCACTCGTCGAGCAGAGTCATCGTCTGCCGGATCCCTTGCAGTTTCGCGGCACAGGTGGAGCAGGAGGCGATGTGTGTCTGGACACCCTGCGTCCCCTTGTCCATACCAGCGGCCAGGTCCGGCAACAATTCGCGAACTTGATTGCAATTCATACCGCGTCCCCTATTTCCTCGAAACCAGTTCCTGAAGTTGCTCGCGCAAAGTTTCATAGGCGCGAAAGAGCAGAGACTTGGTCGCAGATTCGCTGAGCTTCATCACTTCGGCGATCTCGCGATAATCCATCTGCTGATACTTGTGCATGATAACCGCCATTTTCTGCCGCTCCGGCAACCCTCGCACTCTCTTACGGATTTCGTTCATCCGCTCGCGGCGTAACATCTGCTCTTCGGCGGTCATTGAACCATCGGGCAAATCGGGAGTCGCCCCCGTTTCCTGATCGGGCTCGTCGAGCCGCAGCAAATTCTCCGGACGCTCGTGGCGCGTGTCTCGCGCATGATTGACAGCGAGATTCGTAGCGATCCGGTAGAGCCAGGTATTAAACTTGGCGCTTGGTTCATAGCTTTCGCGGGAGCGATACACACGCAAAAAAACTTCCTGTGCCAACTCCTCCGCAGCCGCCGGATTGTGGCACATGCGGTACATGAATCCCACCATCTGGCGCCGGTATTTTTGCACTAAATAGGTGAATGCTGACTCATCGCCTGTTTTTACGCGCAGCATTACCTCAGCATCGGTCCTGGCTTCCGGGATTTCCGAGAGCCCAGACCCAGCCATCAGCAGGCTTCTCCCGCCGGTTAGCAGTCCCTGATCAATGGCCACGCTGCTCACGTTTGTAGGAACCCCCTCCGAACGGGAAAGTTGCGCTCCATCGGAGCCTGTGCCGGAGCGGAATATCCTTTCGGCTGAAGAGCTTGCAGGGTAAGCGCCGGGAGTGTCTGAGGGGGACATATGCAAGGCTTGGAAAAAGGCTATCCGCAAGGGACGGCGCGGTCAAGATGCGTATCGGGTACTTAGAACTGTCGGGTGCCACATTATTTGGAACTGGCGGAGGGTGCCGTTTGCTGTCGGCAGAAACCAATAGTGGGGCTGTCCCGCTGTGCACTACTTCTTCACTGTCGGGTACCCAATTCCTAACTGTTCCAGGTAGGTGTGGTACTTCGAGGAATCGTAGTAATACTTCCGCATTTCGGGACGAAACTTCTCCATTTTTTCCCGGTTCATCTCGATCGCAGGCTGATCTTCGGGCGCGATCAATGGGGTGTACGTCAGGTCTTTGGTCTGGACGTCCCTGTAGTAGGCCCATGCCTTCTGCAATGTCTCCGGCAAGAGGATCAAGTCGAGCGCGGTGAGCGCCTGCACTTTCGCTCCGGCCGTGGACCCCTTGTGCGCAAGCGGAGTCGCCATCGCGATGCCGTCGGCCCAGCTGTGGCCAGGCGTGTGCGGAATGTTTGCGGGATACCTGAGATACACCATCGGCACCACCCAGGAGATGTCGCCTACATCGTCCGAGCCGCCCGGCTCGTTTTCGGGTGAAGGCGGCTTCAATTCCTCGACCTTGTCCTTCAAACCGTCTTCCGGCTTCCCCAACTCTTTCTGGAGGGCCTTGGCGAGAGTTTGATCAGCCGCGTCCCACTTGGGCATGCCGACCGCTTCGATGTTCTTTTGCTGAACTTCGGCAATGACTTTGTTGAAGTGCGGCGGCCACGCCGAGCCCACCAGCTTTTTCGTGAAGGTCGTACCGGTCATCATGGAAGCCGCTTGTGCCATGGTGTCGCCCAGTTTGTATGACTCGAGAATGTGGGGGTAATCCAGTTCGCGGAAGTAATACCAGACGCCGGCCTCGGATGGCACCACGTTCGGCTGATCGCCGCCGTTGATGATCACGTAATGTGACCGCTGCTGCAATCGCAGATGCTCGCGGCGGAAGTTCCATCCTGTGTCCATGAGCTCGACGGCATCAAGCGCGCTTCGGCCATCCCACGGAGCGCCCGCCGCATGGGCTGCTTTGCCATGAAAAAAATACTGGACGGAAACGAGTCCCTGTGGAGCGAAGGTCTGTCCGTAGCCCGTACCGAACTCGTCCGCTACGTGAACTCCCAGGACTGCGTCGACATCTTTGAACAAGCCGGCGCGGATCAAAAATGCTTTGGTACCCAGCAGTTCTTCGGCGACTCCGGGAAAAACTTTCAACGTGCCGGGAATCTTGTGCTCGATCATCAGTTCCTTTAGCACCAGTGCTGCCGTGACGTTCACGGCCATGCCGGAGTTGTGACCCTCGCCGTGCCCCGGCGCTCCGTCAATGATCGGATCGTGATAGGCCACTCCCGGCTTTTGCGAGGCGCGCGGAATGCAGTCGATGTCCGTGATGAAACCGATTACCGGTTTGCCTGATCCGTACGTCGCGAGCCACGCTGTGGGAATACCGGCGACACCGCGCTGTACCTTGAATCCGTTCTTTTCCAGGATGCCGGTGACGTACTTAGAGGTTTCAACTTCCTGGAATCCCAGCTCGCCATAGCTGAAGATCTGGTCCACCATCTGCTGGACGAGTTGTTGGCGCGCGTCAACTTTTGCGAGAGCTTCTTTTTTAAGGGCGTCGAGATTGTTCGTCTGGGCAAGGGTGAAAGCGGAAAGGATGAAAATGATCACGACTGGGCGGATACAATTTCGCATGAATTCTCCTGGAATGGACCGAAGTGAAAAGATACGCGGACAGTCGGAGGCGAGTCTATAGCGTCAACTTCGGGCCTGAAACGAATTTGTTCCCTGCGATCACATACCGCAGCGGCATCGCGGCGGATTTCACGATTCCAATCCGAGTTGTCGTCAGGATGCGCGGCACGCGGTAGCCATCGTCGGCAATTCGCAAATCGGATTTGGGGCTCACAAAACTCTTTTCATTATCCCGCTCGCGGGTGACGCCCAAGGCCTGGGCCATTCGCCCCGGTCCCGAAGAGATCTTCCGCAGGTCGCATTTGTCGTTGAGAATAATTCCGCGCGCTTCCGCCATCCGGTCGATCCCTCCCACCGGCTCGATCGCTCGAAACAATACCGCGCCGGCCACTCCCTCGCCCAGACAGGAGACGTTCAGACAGTAGTGATTCCCGTAGATGAAGTACACATAGGCGCGTCCGGGAGGACCAAACATCACTGCGTTGCGTGGGGTCTTGCCAATAAAAGAGTGGGCGGCTTCATCGCTTTCACCCAGGTACGCTTCCGTTTCGACGATTCGCCCTGCGAGCACAGCGCCCGGAGTCGTGCGGATCAGCAATTTTCCCAACAGCGACCGCGCAACACGGCGTGGATCGCGATCGAAAAATCCTTCCTTTAGCCAGTCCACTCGACCAAGCGAATCCATGCAGTTCCACTTCAGAGAGCTGTCATCCTGAGCGAAGCGAAGGATCTGCTTTCTTCTCGTTCGCCAGGAACGCAGGTCCTTCGCTTCGCTCAGGATGACAGGCCTTGGGATAGTTAAGTTTGCCGCTCACTGGCTTTTCAGCCACTCCAACACTTCCTCAGCGTGTCCTGCGGCTTTCACTTTGTCGAAGATGTGCTTGATCTTGCCGTCGGGACCGATCACGAAGGTCATGCGCGAAATGCCTTTGAAGATTTTCCCGTACATGCTCTTGTCTTTGATCACGCCAAAAGCTTGGCAGATTTTCTTATCCACATCGGCTAGCAGGGGGAAAGGAAGATGGTACTTTTCCTGGAATTTTTTCTGCTTGGCGACAGAGTCGGCTGAAATTCCCAGCACGACTGCTCCCGTCTTCTTGATCTGGCTGTATGCGTCGCGGAACCCGCTCGCTTCTTTGGTTCAACCGGGAGTGTCGGCTTTGGGATAAAAAAAGAGCACTACCGTCTTGCCGCGAAAATCTTTCAAGGCAACTTGTTTGCCGTCTTGATCCGTCGTACTAAAGTCAGGGGCCTTATCATTGACTTCCATGGGATTCTCTCCTAGACGCACTTGGTTATATCGCACCGTCGTGCTCGCCGTCACCTTGCTGAGCTGCCTTCCACTCGGGGCGCAAGGCAATATCGCCCGGTATGGGCGCAAATCGTCCGCCTCGAAGGGACCTCGTGCGCTCGGACTAATCCAACTTTTTCCGAACGGTAAAGCGCACCTGATCCCGGTCGCGATTACGGTCGACGGCAAGTTTTTTGATGCTGGGTCCTATAAGGGCTCTCCGGTCCCCATGGCGCTCGACTTCGGTGTCGTCTACGAAGGATTACGCAGCGGTGTATCGCAGGGCATCTTTACGATCACCCAGCCGGGACAGGCGGGCCATATGTGGATCGCCGAGGGCACATGGCTTCCCGCGGGCACCAAGGCTCCGGAAAAGGGAAAGAAGTACGAGACTCCGAAAATTGAAGACAAAGATGCTCCGCCCCGGCTGCATCGTGGAGATGCCAAGGCCGCAGAACCAGCGGCTTCTGCGGATAAGACTGCTCCCGTTGCATCCGCTTCCAAACCACAAGAAAACGCCAAGGTTGCGGAACCGGAAAAGCCCTTTGAAGATCCTAACCGGCCGATCCTGCGGCGTGGGAAGCCCGATCCAGCAGCCCGTCGTGAGTTAGTGAAGAACTTCGACGAAGAAGCGGTGGCTGGAAAGTCCGCGAAGGGCGATACGAACTCTCCGCAGATTGTGTGGATCCCTGCGATTTCGGACGCGGCTGGCCCCGATCCGCGTCCTTATAATTTCGAGCTCAGAGGTGGCGAAGAGGCCACTTACCGGAAAAAGATGTTGGACCTCGCCTCCGCTGAGTTGGCGAAGGCGAACGCCGCCCCTCCGGAGATTCAGCCGGCAAAATCGCGTAAAGCTTCTTCGGCCCGCAAAGTGGCGCCGGCGGCCTTCGAGGATGTGCATCTGCGTATCTTCGATCTGTCCAACTCGAATGACCCGGTCCTGATACTCTCCGCCAAAACGAAACCTCTTTCCGCTGCGGGTGCTACGTCGCCGACTGAAGGTGAGGAGATTACCCTGGTGGCACGACCCAACCTCGATGGCGATCTGCGACGTCTGTTCTTTGCACACACCGATCCGCGGCATCTGGATGTCTCTCCGCACATGGAGTTGATTGACGCCGTGGACGCTGACGGCGATGGCGGCGGTGAATTGCTTTTCCGCTGCACATCCGATGCCGGCAGCAGCTACGCGATTTACCGCGCTACAGCCGATCGCCTCTCGCCGTTGTACGAAGGAACGCCGTAAGGGCAGGTCGCAGGTGGCAGGTCGCAGCGGGCAGAAAAACCGTTCGAACGGTGTTGCCCGCGAGCGTGACCTTCCACCTGCCCCTGTGGCACCTACCCCCCTGATTTACAATTCCCCCCGGTCTCCGGGAGTGGCATTCATGCGCATCATATTTCGTGTCGTTATGCAGGTGTTTTTTTTAGCGAGCTTCTGTCTAGCTCAGGATCACGATTTCAGCAAAGTTGAAATCAAGGTTACGCGGGTGGCGGGCAGCGTTTACATGCTGCAAGGCGCTGGTGGAAACATCGGCGCGTGCGTGGGCGAGGATGGCATCGTTGTGGTGGACGATCAGTACGCTCCTCTAGCCGAGAAGATTCAGGCCGCGCTCAAAGGGATCACTGACAAGCCCGTCCGCTTCATCATCAACACGCACTATCATCTTGACCACACCGGCGGAAACGAATTCTTCCAGAAGCAGGGGCCGATTATCGCTCACGACAACGTCCGCAAACGCCTGGAGGAGGGCAGTGCTGCGGGCAACGGCGCATCGATGCATGTTGAGCACAAGCCACAGCCTAAAGGCGCGTTGCCGATCATCACTTTCGATCACGAAGTGACCGTGCACCTGAATGGTGAAGACATTCGCGCGCTGCACTTTCCCGCCGGGCACACGGACGGCGACTCCGTCATCTATTTTCCCAAGGCGAACGTCGTCCACATGGGCGACGATTTTGTGACCTATGGATTTCCGTTCATCGATGTGGACGGCGGGGGCAGCATTGACGGCATGATCAGTGGCGTTGAGGGCGCGATTGCCCAGCTTCCCGCTGACGTGAAAGTCATCCCCGGCCATGGACCAATCTCCAATCTGGATGACGTCCGCGCTTACGTGAAGATGTTGAAGGACACCCGTGCAGTCGTGCAGGACGGACTCCGCAAACAAATGACTTTGGAGCAAATGAAAGAGAAGAAAGTTCTCGATCCGTGGAAGAAATATTCTGGGGATTTCGTCTCCGAGGATGCGTTTCTGGAAACGCTGTACAACTCGCTGACGGGTCAGAAAAATAGCAAGTTCATCAAGCACAACTAACGCAAAACATAACTAGCTGAGGATCGATTCCCATCTTTGCATTATCTCGTGATCGGATCGAAGAACCTGCTCTTCAGTCAGCAAGCAGTCTCGATCTCCTGCTAACATAAGAGCAAATCCGCTCAGGAGCACGCGCATGAAACCTCTTCTCCTATCGGTGATTCTTTCCCTGTCGATTTCAGCCCTCGCCGCCGACGGCAAATCCGTCTCCTACAAATCCGGTGACGAGACTGTGAGCGGCATACTCTACACTCCAGCCGGCCAAGGTCCATTTCCCGCGCTGATCGTGATTCACGAATATTGGGGATTAAACGACTGGGTAAAGGAACAAGCCGCGAAGCTCGCGGACCAGGGCTATGTCGCTCTCGGGATCGACCTCTATCGCGGCAAGGTAGCGGACAATCCCGACCTGGCGCACGAGTTGATGCGCGGTGTTCCTGAAGACCGCGCCAGTCGCGATCTTCGAGGTGCTTTCGAGTATCTGGGGGCGCAACCGAACGTGAAAAAGGATCGCATCGGCTCGATTGGTTGGTGCATGGGCGGCGGATACTCGCTGCGAGTCGCGATCCTCGAGCCAACACTCGCGGCCGATGTCATCAACTACGGTCCTCCGATCACTGATCCCGAGCAATTGAAAAAGATCAACGCGCCGATCCTGGGAATTTTTGGTGGACAGGATCGCGGCATTACGCCGGACGACGTCAAGAAATTTCAACAGGTTCTCACGCAGCTCGGGAAGAAGGTTGAAATAAAGATTTATCCTGACGCAGGTCATGCCTTCGAAAATCCCAACAACAAGCAGGGATATCGCGCGGCCGACGCCGCCGATGCCTGGAGACTTACGCTTGATTTTCTGGCAAGGACGTTGAAGAAATGATCGTTCGATCGCTTAGGGCCTAGCGCAATTTCGCCGCCAACGCAAGACCTTGCAGCGAAATTGCATTTTCATAAATCCGGAATTTCCACTTGCCAGACGCTATGACTGTGTTTACTATTCAGCAATCTTTGGCGTGACTCAACGGGTCGCGCACTTATGAACATCGGCGAAACCATTCGCAACTATCGGCTCCAGAAAGGCATGTCGCAGGGCGACATCGAAAAGCGCACCGGCCTTTTGCGCTGCTATTTGTCGCGGGTGGAAAATGGCCATACTATTCCCTCACTCGACACGTTGGCGAAAATCGCCGGCGCCATGGACCTGGCCCTATCGCAATTTTTTGCGGAAGGAAATTCCAACGGACACAAAGGCCTGCCCCAACTCTCGGACGACGAAGTCCGCTTCCTCAGCCAGATCCGCCGCTATTCCGTAAGCTTGAACGACAGCGACCGCAAACTGGTGTTGGCCATGGTGAAGAAAATGGCCGCCAGCGGGTCGAAATAGCAGTCAGCCTTCAGCAGAACACCAATTCCCTACTTTTTCGTCAACGAATGACTTGAAGGCTCAACCCTCACTCTTTCGAGTGCATCCCCAGGGAGTCCGATGGCTGATAGCTGATAGCTGATGGCTGAATGCTGACGGCTGACTGCTGCCACGGTACTTTCGTACCATTACTACCCTGTCCCGGCGGAACCTCGCCGCGCCTTCCATTACGGACTAGTCTGTGAACGGGACTCTTTCGTGACTATTGACGAGGAACTGAATCTCCTCGACCATCAGCTGCGCCGGCTGAAGATCGAATACGAGATCTTTTTCAACAACCCGGCCAAGCGGCCTCCCACGGACATCGAGTGGAAGGTGCTGTCCCTGATTCGCAAGTTCAGCGATGGCAATCGCATGAGCTTTTCCCAGCGCTATCGCTACAACGAGATGGCGCAGCGTTACGCCATCCACAGCGATCTCTGGCGGAAGAAGGTTCGTATCCGGGAAGAAGGCTATCGCCGCCCGCAGGATGCGATCCTGTCGGTGCAGGGCGTGCGCGTCGCGGAAGAGCACGAGTCCAAACACCCCACGGCGTACGGTCTCAGCCACCACAAGGATGGGACGCCGGAAGACAAGCCCTTCACCGTGCAATGCTCCGACGCGCAATCCGAGCGCGAGAAAGTGGAGTCCCTCTATAAAGCGCTTACCGAAGCCAAACAGAAATCGGGAGAGAAAGTCTCCGGCAGCCTCGACTCATTTGCCGCTTTCGTCAAGAAGAAGACAGCTGAAATCCGCAAAGAGCACAAGTGCGAGACGGTCGTGTACTCCGTCGAGACGCTGGGCGGCCAGGTCAAACTGAAGGCCAAAGCCAAAACTTAAAGTAGAGACGCGTCTTGCCGCGTCTTGCCTGCACCACTGCGCCTCCGCATCCGTTAAATACCTGCCTCAAACTACTGCTAAAATTCTTGTTAACCCGCGTCCCTCGAGGCCCTAAATGTCAAAAATCCAGCGCGCCATCCTCAGCGTCACCGACAAATCCGGACTGGTGGATTTCGCCCGCAAACTCGCCGGAATGGGAGTGGAACTGGTCTCAACCGGGGGCACGGCGAAACTCCTTCGCGACTCCGGGATCACGGTAAAAGATATTTCCGAGCTCACCGGCTTCCCCGAGATGCTCGACGGCCGCGTAAAGACGCTGCATCCGAAAGTACACGGCGGCATTCTGCATCGGCGAGAGGATTCTGCCCATCGCGCCGCGGTAGCCGAGCATGACATTCCTGCCATCGACATGGTAGTCGTCAATCTCTACGCCTTCGAAAAGACCGCTGCCAAGCCCGGAGTTCACTTTGAAGAGCTGATCGAGAATATCGACATCGGCGGACCATCGATGATTCGTTCCGCCGCTAAAAATTTTCAAGACGTGGCTGTCGTCACATCGCCCTCAGACTACGATTCGATCGCCGACGAAATGTCGCGCTCCGCGGGCGCTCTGTCATCGGAAACTAAATGGCGCCTGGCGCAGAAAGCCTTCGCCACGACTGCCGCTTATGATTCCGCCATCGCCTCGACACTCGAACGGGTCGGCGTAAACGGCCATTTCGAATTGCGCGGCAGTGAGGGATTCCCGCAAACGCTGCGATTGTCTTTCCAGAAGACGATGGATCTTCGCTACGGTGAGAATCCGCACCAGAAGGCGGCCATGTATACCGACGGCTCCGGGCTTGGTGTAGCCAACGGCCGCCAGTTGCAGGGTAAGGAACTTTCCTACAACAACATCGTGGACTTGCAAGCTGCCTGGGATCTCGCACAGGATTTCGACGAGAGTGTCTGCGGGATCATCAAGCACACCAATCCGTGTGGCGTCGCGACTGGCAAAACGCTCGCCGAAGCTTATGTGCGCGCGCTCGAATGCGATCCGGTTTCAGCGTTCGGGGGCGTAATCGGCGTGAATCGCACGGTGAACGCTGCAGCGGCCACGGAGATGGCCAAGCTCTTTTTGGAAGTCATTGCCGCTCCTGCGTTTGACAATGCCGCCAAAGAAATCTTCGCGTCCAAAAAGAACCTTCGGCTGGTTGAAGTGCCCGCGGGGCAACAGAAGTGGGTCCTGAAGAATATTTCCGGAGGCATGCTGGTTCAGGACGCCGACCTCCACCAACTCACCGACTCCGATTTGAAAGTTGTTACCAAACGTGCGCCTACACCTGATGAAAAGCGCGCGCTCCTGTTCGCCTGGAAAGTCTGCAAGCACGTGAAGTCGAATGCCATTCTCTATGCCCGCGACGGACAAACCGTCGGCGTGGGCGCTGGGCAGATGAGCCGCGTCGATGCCGGAAAAGTCGGCGCGATGAAGGCGCAACTGCCGCTGAAAGGAACCGTCGCCGCTTCTGACGCGTTCTTTCCGTTTCCCGACGGAGTGGAAGAAATTGCCAAGGCCGGCGCCACCGCCATCATTCAGCCGGGAGGCTCGGTGCGCGACCAGGAAGTCATCGAGGCCGCTGACCGCCTGGGGCTGGCCATGATCTTCACCGGAGTCAGGCATTTCCGGCACTGATTCCAGCCCTCGTTTTTGGGACTGCCCGCGATAGAATGCCCTACGTTGTGAACGGGGCGGCCATTCGTCGGGGACTTCAAGTATTCGGGTTGGCCGTAATTCTTTGCGCAGCTGGTCACGCCGCCGCCGAAGGAAAT
>Ga0209488_10003314_pt1 | contig 12964 bp, 17 predicted proteins | sample Rivendell_Oct201_8_FD_188349 | JGI IMG/M metagenome (GOLD analysis project Ga0209488, IMG submission 188349) | Vadose zone soil microbial communities from the Eel River Critical Zone Observatory, Northern California, USA -... | ecosystem: Environmental > Terrestrial > Soil > Vadose zone >...
TCGTACGAGCGAAAAAGTCGAAAAGTCGACGAGGAACCTAGAATCCAAAAAAAGTTGATTCCCAAATGCATTTTCAGGAGGAGTGAAGCACAAAAAAACGCTCTATTTTTTCGAAAAGTAGACAAGTAAATAAGTAAATGGATATTTTCCTGATGGCTCTAGGCGACGAGACAGAGACAGACAAGCGACCAGGGGGCTACGCCAAACAGGACTTCCATCTCGAAACTACCTATTTCCTCCGCTGCTTTTACCTCTCGCCTGAGCAGGTAGGGTTGAGGCGTTGGGGGCCCAACCAGGGGTTGTCATCATGGCGCCTACCGCCGTTTCGGAGTTTGAATTGCGTGACTTTGGCAGGCAGGCTTGCTCATTCTAACAACCTTCCGCCACTTTGCGCCTTGGGCTGATGACGTCGGTCCCCATCGAGAACAGGAAATGAAACAGCGCACTGAATTCTCGAAATTGACTTCAAGGGGTGTTATTAGGAAACGAGTTCGATACAAACAGTGTCGAGGCCAACTGGTACACTGCCTTGCGCTACAGCATCTCAGGCTGGATGCACCCATTTTGCCACACCTTCCTTGCGGTTGTAAACCAAAGACTTGGTCGATGACACCTTCGGCTGTTAGGATCCGCCGATCCCATCCGCATTTGCTCAATGGTCATTTCCGCATTTTATACTACGTTACAATCGTACGAGTGAATGCTCCCATCGGAGAGAACAATCCGAGACAGTGTGCCAGGTGTTGCAAGTGCGTGCCCTCCACGGTCGATTACGTCACTGTCACATGTCAGTGGTCAACGACCACCTCTCCTTTCCATCTTATTCAAACTTCAGATGTTGTCAATGCTATGCCACAAAAATTCTCTGTGAGCTCAGGTAAACGAATAGCAGAGTCAGACCCTTGCGGTGAAAAGCCTAATCCCGTTGGGTCAAAGCAAATTTGAAACCCAAAAAAGCCAAGGTCACCGCGCCAGTGGCAGAGACTGCGCAGTGGGACCGCGACGGACTCGGACTTGCTCCAAATGGACAACAAACGAACAAGGCCCTTCCTGTTTGGATTTCTTTCCCACCGCGTGCTGAAAACGCGACACGGACCACCTCTTGTAATACATGCGGTCTAACCGCCAGCCACAACTTGGAATGAAAAGTCGGACGAAGTGCGCTTGATGAAGACTGAGACAACATTAATATTATACTGGGTTTCAAGTCAAGTTCTATGTGGAGGCTGAGGACCCAGACAACTTGATTCTTACGGAGACTAAGGCGATCGCAAACCCAATATCCACGACGCACTGCCCAATTGTGCTTGAGTTGAGGCTCAACGGGAGATCCGCCAATCAAAGGCGATGCTACGATGTTTCGGAAAAACCATATATTGCGTGTACTCGAGCATACAACAACTTCGATCTTCTCCTGCATCATCTCAGCTAAGCGACACTCCTCTTGTTGGCTGCACCGTCCGTCGACGAAGAGGCGGTGCCGTTGACCTCAGGCACCGGCGGCACTTGGGCTCCTTCGCTTGGCGAGTCCTCGTCCTCGTCCTCCAGAAAATCGGCTGCGCGCTGGAAAAGGCCGGGCCCAACCAATCAGCGCGCAAAGCACAAGAGCGGATGGATACATATCCACGAGAAAGTGCATGTGCGAACCTTCATAGCCTCTGCTTCGTTCGAATAGTGGCGCCCTCGAGCTTTCAAGAACGCCTGGTGCTTCGCCGCAGCTACGCAGAATCGGGTTCAGCGTGGACTACGCATTGGCAACAAGGCGCAAGCGTTGGATTCGACGAACCTTCAGGAGACATGTCCTCCTCATCGCTGCTTTCCTCCTGTACCTCGCCGCGCGGAATTTCGTTTGGGAGGCTGAAGCTTGTGCTACGGCTCGAGCTGCCACTGCTCGAGCGTCCCGGCCGGTTTCCTGTAGAGAACGAGGCACGACGCGGTGAAGGAGGTTCTATCGGTGATGGGGAGGCCGGGGGCGGTGATGGAGCGGACACTCCGAGGTCGATAGTTGGTATGTCTGTATCTGTAGCGTGAGCGAACAATATGGATCTGGTTAGGGGGGAGACGACACGTACCGCCCTCGACCTCGTCTAGCTCGGCGTTGTAGCGTACGTAAGGTGTCTTTGGCTCTGTTATCTTCATCTGGCTATCCTTCTGCAGCTCCGTTAGCGCGATATTCGCCTCGTCCCATTGCAAACTATGTCCCCTAAACGGAATGGTGAATGTAGTTTGAGATGGCGCGATGTGAGGGATCGATGATAGAAAGGACGATAGCCCATAAGAGGTATGAAACGTGAGAGCGATATGTGGAGTTGTCATGATCGCACCAGATAGGAAACACGTGAGTTGCAAGTTGGCGATGAAGGCATGATTGTGAGACAGCAAAAAGCATCTATAAAGTAACCACTAACTGTGGTGGTGCCGTAGCGCCAGGGGCAGGAGGTGCGTTCTTCAAAATGCCCTTGGGCTTGGAGGTAGATGGGCCCCGCCTGAGATGTTGGCCTTCAACAGGCGAATTGGCAGAAGACATTTGTTGTGATCGCAAGAGCTCAAATGGGTGATAAATGGTGCAGGACTTTATACAGTCCCTTGGTGGTATGAGATAAAGTAGGGTGGTGACGGTGTCGTGTCGTGGTCACTACTAGCTACGTTCAGCCAGTGTCTCGCAGCCGCATGCGATGCAACCGGTACAACCGGCCCGCCGTCTGGACCCCTATGTAGGGGTTGGTTCGGTCAGTTGCCAGTGGCACTCCACTGTTTCACCGTCCCAGTAAAACCACATACCCTCGGCTGCACTGTGGGGCGAGCTTCTGCCACGGTGACTGCGTCTCAGTATTCCCAGAACTCCAGAAAGGTCGACCTACGGTAGTAACAGGCTGAGGCGACGGTCTCAGTACACGTTCCCTGTCTTCCTCTGCCTTCGGCGAGTCTTGGCGCCGATACACTTTGGCCAGATTTCCAGGAGACCGTAAACTCCCTGCCGTCATTGGATGTCCAATTTTTTTCCCTCTTCGAGCTGTGCCAATGGGCTACTATGGCTTGTCATATCCTGCTGCTTCCTGCGGTCAAGTTAGGCAAGCGGATGTCCTGTAGAGTGGGGGGAGCGTAACCTGCCTGGAGTTAGAGCTTCGTCGCTTATGGTGTGGGAAACGTCATCCCGTCAGTAAGTTAGGCGACCCTTGCTCGCCGCTTGCGCGCTAAAGAAGGCCGCCTCGGCACTGGGTTTTTGATCGGCAAAATGGATTGACCCGTCATCAGCCCTTTCCTCCTCTGCACGATCAATTTTATGGGTTGACGAGCCAAGAACATGAAAGTTTGATGGCCGACCCTTTTTCACCCGTGAACACAGACTTGCTCAGTTCATTATGTCTTAGTATCAGGCTGTGTCATGTTGTTCCATGTGGTGGTGTCATCACCGAGTCTCAGGGTACAATTCAAATGTCACCCAGAATAGGAAATTTTGAATTGTTTTGCCCTCCAGTGACACCTCCAGAGAAGTTGAGAGAACTTCCACGGTACTAACTTACTGGCAACGCGCTTACCTTTATGGCAGACGTGGGCAGGGTGACTCCGGCGTCGCCGTCTCGCATCTTATTTGAAAGCGAGACGTCTCAAACCTTTGTCCGTTAGAAGCTTCTCCCTCGATTATGGCTGGAACTCTGCGGCCTTGATTCTACCTACTAGTATGCTGCCTTGTTGGTTGTTCACCAGCCTTCATGACGAGCCTTCATGACGTTTAGTAGGTGTCTACTTGTACTTGCCGTCGGGCGTCTCTTCTCGGTTTACACTTTCATTGTTTGGTTATGCACATTTCTCTGTATTTGATGCGCGCATGAACCCTCGAGCTAAAGTGAAACCTAAGCCTACAACACTTTGCTGCTGTAGTGTACGTTGACATGCCTACCGTCAAGAACGCGATGCGCGACCGTGGCACATCACACTTCCTGCCAGTTTCAAGATCTTATGTTTTACCGCAAACTATTGTCCGACGCACCGTCCCAGACCCAATAACTCCAAACATAGCCAAGTACTCAATCCGAGGACAGCATTTCCCAACTCCTAAGCAACGATTCGTTCCCATTCTGTTGTACTGATTTATCCAGATGAACCACATAGGATTGTGTTATTGTCTTGAAACAAAATCGTTATGCCTAAGACAGGCAGGATTGCCCAATCACGAGCCTGCCATATAGCCTTTCGCGTCCCTAACCATTCATATCGCTCCAAGGAATATGACAACAATCATCGGCACAGCAATATTGATCTTGCGCTGGACTTATGCTACTCTGATTCTATCGTTACAACGCGGTGAGGAATACAAAGTCGCATCAGCGTACTATTTTAGACGTCATTGTGGGACCACGCCCTTTAGGGACTATCAAGCCATTGGCATAGAGCTTATGTGAAGGGGTAAAGGAAATTGGTTGCGCAGACCGACCGAGCCAGAAGATTGGTTCGAAATCAGATAAATGACCCGCGAAACTCCGTCTGAGACCGTGTCGCTCTTCCAGACTCCAACCCGGGACTCGTTCACCATTTGTTATGGCTACTGTAGGTCCACGCACGCGTCCAGGGCTTGTTCCTGGGAACGACTTGGGAACAATTGCTGTCAACGGCATTTCTAAAGCGCTGTCTGATAGTGGGCAGAAATCGCGAACCTTATTCAGTGGATACGTCCATAACGCAATGCGCGTCATACTAAACAAGTGCAAATTCCGATTGGGACCAACTCGTAGCAGGCCAAAAGAACTACCTGATAGCGGTGGTACGATACCGCTGTCTACGTGAGATTATTGTTAGGATCTAGTAATGGCAAAGGTATATGCATCAGTTATAAGCCAATGATAAGTGATAACATGAAAAACAAGCATGGGGATACATAGCTGGGGTCAGTGGACTAAACTAGATAGCAAGTGAGATAGCAGGTATAAGGAGATCGCGCAAATAATGAACGTGTGGTACTGATATGACAACAACAAAAAAGGCAAACGTATTGGAATAAGAGGTAGAGCTGTTCACTTATGTTCAGGAATGGCCGCTTTGCGACCAAGAACATAGCCGATCGTGCAATACCAATGATGAACAGACCTCCAGACACTGATCGGCCAAAGCTCGTCTCTGCGAGTAATCCGTGAACGCAATTTCCATGTACCAAGCTTGCCTCGAATCTCAGAAAACCGAGTTGCCACCTCATCCATAGAAGGGCGCTTCGTGGGATCCTCTTGCACCATGTCAGTGACAAGTGGTTCCATAAACTCGAACCCAATGTATTTCTGCATCCCTTCGATTAGTACGGGGTATCTCCCGAAAGGCAAAAGCGCTGACCTGCATATAATCCTCTCGAACCAGGTTTCCGAGATAGTATATATCAGTAGGGAACGGGTCACATGGTATGTTCATGTCCCGATGCTCTGGGGCGCTCTTGTCACCGCCACGCAGTGGCTTTTCAAGTGGTGGCCCATTTGCAGGATCGTATCGACGAGACAGACCAAAGTCGATTAGGAGGTACCTCGTTGGACGCCGCGTTCGCGAATACCATTTAGCCTTTCGGCGGAAATCTTTGCTTCGCTCGATGGCAACGGGGTGAAAAGACTCAGGATACATATTGGACGGGTCGAACATGATGTTCGCAGCCGTGCAGTCCCTGATAGTAGGCAATATGAAGAACGTGAACATCTCTAGAAAAGTGACTACACACCGGTGAGCCACGTGGTTCTCGTGCATAAACTGGACGCCCTATTCAGATCAACAACTGCACGATGTGAACAGAAGATATACAGGACTCACCTCACATATTTGAGTGAAGAAAGTAACAAACTCTCCAAATGTTTGAAGACGGGGTTTGTAGAATGGACGTAACAACGGGTGCACGATAATCGGGGGATCATTGGGAAGTTCAATGACATCCAATAACCGGACACAATGATTTCGAGGGTTAGAGGAAAGAGGCTCTCTTGAGAAAAGCTTGTTGATTTCAAGTTCGTAAGGACCTTCTTGAAAAGGCATCCTTTTCAACATCACAGGTTTCCCGTCAGAAATACGAGTTGCATCCATGCCTAGACGAAGCTAAAATCATAGGGATAGGCAAACCGGGGAACGAAATTTTTTCACCCACTCCGACTCCCCGTCCATCCTCGAAACGAAGATAGAACTTATTTGTGCCAGCCCACGATGGCTCCCAACCGGGTCGATAGCGGGACCGAAGCAAGTATCCAGCACGTTCGAGGGCTTCCTGCCGTTCAACCCACCATTTTTCAGTTTGCTCGATACCTCCAGGTATCCTTCCCGGTATTGGATCGTCTAGGAAGGGTATATAGCGGGACATTGGAACCGTGGAATTAGTGGGAATAGCGATTCTGGGTGGGCGAAGATTCGAGCGGAGTTAACCAAACGAACGCATTACATAATTCTCATTCCCATCCTGCCGATTTATTTATGACAAAAGATTTACCCGTGCGCCCATCCTCTCATAGCCCGAGATCATTGTCACCTTTGTCTATTCCGCACTGCCCTTTATTCCTGACGCAACAGGGAGCTGGTAAAGTGGGCACGTCTCGGGAGGTTCCATTCAAAACCAGGAACTCGGATGTGAGGCCCACTACAACAGTTTCCCTTTCCGTTTCTTCATGTCCATCGTCCATCTGTCTATTGAGGCTACGCACAGAAATTGGAATTGGATCACAATATAGAGATGACTCATCAGCGCCTTCTTGGCCCCGGCCTGTCAGTGAGTTTGTATATTTAGGACTATAAGAACTTCAATGTCCGAGTCGTGACGGTTATACCACATTCTTCCCATTTCACTAATCCTTGGTTTCTGCTGGCTCAGAACCCTTTCCTTATCTCTTGCCTCGATGGCCAACAACCTTTCTCAGGGCTATGCACCTCATCTTGTCGAGCCTGTCGTCGAAGTACCCGGTCATGTCCTTGGAAGAAGTGTCATAGCACGTCTTCAGGGAACCTTCTCTGCCCGTGGACAGAGACAGCTGGGTGATTATTTCATGGATCAGTCGCGCAGACTCCTCGACGAACATCTCGAATTGATTGAATTCGACACACAAATGACTCTCCGGGAACACTATGACCTGTTGGTTTAGGGAATTTATGGGGCACAACCACTTAATCAACTGAGATATAACAGGCTACAAGATACGAAAAGGAACCTGGAAAATGAAAATGACAGCAGCTCCCGGTTACGAAGGTTTCTTGATGCCACAACGTATAGACGTCTCTCAAAGGAGACGTTCATGATCATCAAGGTGAATCAAATTTTTACCGTAATAGCGAAATCGTATATGTCCTGACCTACTGGCCCACTGTGTAGAGAGAGTCCGACAGAGTTACCGGTGATCTCATGGATCAAATTGCGGAGGCTACACATGGACGTCTTGGTGGACCTAGGAATAGCTTTGGCAAGGGTAGGGCTGTTCGCTTTCAAACTTTGACCAGAGCATACTTACAGTTTAATGTTCTGCAGCGTCGACCCATGGCGGTCCAGAAGTTGATACGCATATGATGTCGTCGTTAACGAATCTACCTGTATCCGACCTGGTTCACGTAGGAGTGACGACATATGAGGCTGAAGCTACCAATGGTAGGTTATGGATTCCTTTCACAATATCATATTTATGCTGATCGCCGATCAGAGGCAGCCGTCGTGTTAGACTTGCATAGTCGAGATGCGCCTACTCGGCATCTCGTCGCTACTTTTCCAACCGTGGTCTTCTCAGGCAACACGACAGACAGGGACGGCCAGATAGATGCATCCGATGTTCAAGCACCGACTGGGCCTCCGCCAATTTCGGGGCCGATGTCTCCGTCAGAAGCCCCGGGAGGTTTGAGATGATACTCGCACAACGCCTTTCAGCGCTGATTCTGTATTCAGTAGACACTACCATAAGCATACACCAACACGATGGGTCTTCACCACGACTTGTTAGAATACCCCTACCCATACCCTACCAGTCCCGAGGCCGAGGTAAAACCAGGGAAGGTGAGGCTGCCCAGCGCTCAACGCGCTCAATACTTGATTGATGTCTCGGAGCTGACTTCTTGAGCAGCGGAAACAAGCTCACTATCCAGCGCTTCCTCGTCTGAGATATTCGGTCATTCGTGGCGTGCGGCCAGCCGTGAGGAGTTGTAGTTCATGTCATGAACCTTCCATCGCCATATCTATTGTATTCTTATACCAGTTGAGCGTCCTTTCAGACCTGTCGTGGCGTGCAATCTCCCAAGATCCTCCGACTAGTCAGAGATATTGTCCATTGGAGCCGATTAGTCACGTACTAGGAAAACTGTTTGCCACCCGAAGTTTCTCCTTAGCCCTTCACCATGTTTGAAACTGAGACAGTCGCAGCCTTCGGGTGACTGTACCTACTAGTCTACAACTCCATAATGTGAGGGGGCGAGGGAAGGTTCCGACATGGATCCTCAGTTTGGGTTCGGGGTGTGCTGATGCCGTGCTAGACCCTAGGCCTTAAGAGCCGAAGATGCTGTAGAAAACCAAGATAATATGGTATGAGGGTCGCCTTGGGAAGATCACTGTTCTTTGAGCGCGGGGAGGCCGGGAAGGGAGGTGGCATTTAGGGCGGAAAACGTTTGGATAGTGCGTACTCTGTGGGCAGCGAGCTACAGCCCACTGGCGTGGTGGATCCCCCGCGCCGTGAATTGAATTGAAGTGACACGTAATTGGTTTACACGCTTTGACCATGTGCTCAGTTAATTTTTCTTTCCCCCTCTCACCCAATCAAGAGCTCTGCTCGAACAACAGGGCAAAATGTTTATTTGGGTGAGTGATGACGAACTCGATGACTCGCTGTGCTTTGTGTCAATTTCTCAGTCCCCTGCCTCTAAGCGCTTGGGAAATCCGTCCCTTCGACATGTACCAGTGACATCATACACTTCTCTTTATTGTTCGCGTTTGCACCGTACTCCCAGCTAAGGCCATAACAACATTTAATGGCTCATATATATAGAACGCGTTTGTATGTATCAACAACGGGGAACCAACACACCCGGTTTCGGTTGCGGTTCCTGGCTGGACATGAGGCGTGATGAGAGACAATAGCATGCTAGCCGATGTACTGTACAAGGGCAACGGCGCCACACCAGCCATGAGAATAATTCAGAGGAACTTGTACGGAAAGGGCCTACTACCAGCCGCCTGAGCGAGATGTTAATGTGTCTGCGTCCGGGCCTCAGTTACACGTACGGGTCGCCGCAGTCCGCGAGCACGGGCGACGAGCCTCCGTGACGCTCCGAAACTCCGATGAAAAATTTCATCCCCGCGCTATGGGCATGACGACAGGCCACAAAACAATGATCCCTAACCATCTGTTTGTTACACGTCCACAATTGTTTGGCCTTGGCGTGCCGGCAACGACGTCTGGGTGCCAGTGGCACAGCCGTTACCGACTTTGTTATCCGAAGATCTAACCGGCCAGCGTGCAGGATACAGGAATACCGTGACAGCACTTCACTTAGTACTTGCCAGTGGGTCCTCGCCGTTAGTTAGTTCCAGAACAGGTTTACGCTTGCCCGCGTGACAAAGGCGCTCCTCTATCTGGTGCACGGTTGTTTTCTCCGGTTGGCGCAGGAAATTTCAAACGTTTGATAGAAACCAACTATATCGTAGTGTGGCTCTGCGGCGCCGCTTTGTGTCCTGACAAGATCGCTGTCAAAATCCCTGGTACCTGTGGCCCTTGTCTTCCGTCATACATTGTTTTACCCAATTTTGAAAGATACGAAACTTGACAGTAAGGCTTTTTGACGTTGACCCTGGAAGACGTCTCATCATGTCCGTTGCTTTGCAGTGACTGTTTCCCACCAAACGCCAAGGGCTATCAAATCTGCAATACCGACATATTGTCGTGAACAGAAGGGGCACCGCCAAGCTGTGTCTTCCTAACAATGAGCTCAATCAGCGCACGTTGTAGTCGTCACTAATGTTAGTACAGGATTCCTGTTGCCAGTGTACAGTATTCAACTGGAAGAAACCCCAACATAATTACTAGGCAGTGTATCGGTAATTGTTGCGGATTAAAGGATCAATTAGAATGAGCATAGATGCATCTTTTCCCAAGTCAACGATAACAGAGAGTAGCCGAACGAGGGTGAGTAGATAGTAAATGGACAGCGGGTATAAGGAGATCCGCAATGATGAACGTGTGAACAACTATGACAATAACAAAAAATAGAAATGTACAGTAGGTGTAGGAGGTGGCCGTTCACTTAGGTTCAGGGATAGCTGCTTTGCGACCGAGGACATAGCCAATCGTGCAATACCAATGCTGGACGGACCTCCAGACAGTGACCGGCCAAAAGTTCGTCTTTGCGAGCAATCCGTGACCGCAATTTCCATGTACCGAGCTTGCCTCGAATCTCAGAAAACCGAGTTAACACCTCCTCCATAGTAGGGCGCTTAGTGGGATCGTCTTGCACCATGTCAGTGATAAGAGGACCCATAAACTCGAACCCTTTGTATTTCTGCACCCCTTCGATTAGTATGGTGTATCTTCGGAAAGACGAAAGTGTTGACCTGCATGATATCCTCTCGAACCATGTTTCCGAGATAGTATACATCAGTGGGGAACGGGTTACATGGCGTGTTCATGTCCTGGTGGTCTGGGGCACTCTTGTCACCGCCACGTGGTGGATTTTCAAGTGGTGGCCCATTAGCAGGATCGTATCGACGGGACAGGCCAAAGTCGATTAGGAGGTACCTTGTTGGACGTCGCGTTTGCGAATACCATTTAGCCTCCCGGCGGAAATCTTTGCTTCGCCTATTGTCAGCGAGGTGGAAAGACTCAGGATACATGTTTGAGGGGTCAAGCATAATGTTTTCGGACGTGCAGTCGCTAATGAGCACCATATGAAGAAGGCAAATGGGCGTGGGAAAGGTAACAACACACCGATGAGCGACGTGGTTCTCGTGCATAAATCAGACGCCCTAGCAAGGTCAACAAACTCCACGATATGATTAGAGGACATACAGGACTTACCTCGCATATTTGAGCAAAGAAAGTGACAAATTCCCTATACGTTTGGAGCCGGGCTTCGTAAATTGGGCGTAACAATGGGTGCACGATAATTGGGAAGTTGAATGACATCGAGTGTTTGTATGCAATAATTTTGAGGGTTGGAAGAAAGGGGCTCAGTAGAGAATAGCTTGTTGATTTCAAGTTTGTAGGGTCCCTCTTCATAAGGAAGCATTTTCAACATCACTTGCAGTGTTTGCCGTCAGAAATGCAAGTTGCGTCCATGCCTAGACAAAGCTGAGGTTATAAATACACCCTACCAGAGAAAATGGGAAAGTGTAACTCACATCGATGCTCTGTGCATCTTCGAAATCAAGAAAGAACTTGTCAGTGCCCTCCCAGGATGGTATCCAACCGGGCGGTAGCGGGACCGAAGCATGTATCCAGCCTGTTTGAGTGCCTCCTGCCATTTAACCCACCATTTTTCGGATTCACCAATTCCTCTAGGTTGCCTTCCAGGGATTCGGTTGTCTAGAAAGTCTATCGGTGACGAGGACATCGGAGAGTTGGAATACTCCCTCACCCCACAATCGGCCAGCTTAGTCATATTGGCCATTCACAGTCAATCACGGATTTCTCACTGGCAATGGATTTCCCATTTTTTGTGCCAAAAAAATACAGGCAAGCTTGCCTTGACAAGTACATGGGCCTACAGAATGAAGCACCAATTGCCGTATGGTATGTGCATACAAGCTTGGCTGATTGAAGGGTGAATGACAAATCTTGGCCGATCATTACGTAGTGCTTACCACATCCACATCTGCCCGACTAGCCAACTAAATGATCTGGACGGGAGAGCTACCCTAATGGCTGAGGGCAACAACCAACCACTGGCAGTGGGGATGGTGTTGCCAAATTACTGTGTGCAGGCCTCAGTTACGGTTACGGTTAGTACCCCAGTTCCGCGAGCGAGCGCACCACACCGGGCCTCCAAGGCCCGGTGGGTACCAGGGCAGACATAAGGCGTCGCGTGCCCGTAGCGACGTCTCGGTGGGACAACAGACTTTATCGGATTGTTTGTATCCACCAAGAGAGTGTGCAAGACCGCACTCACTCAAGTTGCCACTTGACCACTCGCCCGTGGTTCCAGCGAAGGCTTTCCTTTTGTTTTTGTTTTTTTGAATCCGAGTTGCCTTGCGCATCGGGATCCACTCATAGTACGTAGTACGCAGTCTTTTTCGCTGTTTGGTGGAGGAAACACTTGGACGCTCATAGGAACGGGTGGGCTCCTGGGCGTCATTGTCCCAATCTTTCGTTTGCTGTCAAGTCAACATCTCCGTCACTTGTGACCCTTGTCCTCCGTCATATCTTGTTCACGCAATTTGAGAGATTCGATTTCTTGACAAAGGAGACTTGTTCAGAATATGCCGCCACCCTCAATCGACTCGACCCTGGAAGACGTCTCATCATGTCCGTTGCTTTGCGTTGACCGATTTTCTATCAAACGCCAAGGGCCATCAATCCGTAATATCCAGAGTACCGACGGCGACATGTTGTCGTGAAAAGATGGGATACCGCCGTGCTGTTCTTATTGTGTCTCTCTAGCCATGGCCTCGATCCGTACTCATTGTACTGTAGTGATAATCAATGCATGTACGCAATTACAAGATTTCACATGTGCAGTGTCCAACATAATCACCAGATAGCGTATCGGAAGTGATATGACATTGGGATCACTGTATCATGATACATGTACAGCCTATGATCCCATACTCGACCGTGACAACGAGTCTTATTGTGTGGATGCTGAGTAGAGGAAGGGTCTGGCCACTGTGCACCTCATCTTAATGTGACCTAGCTTGGACAGCTTTACAAGTGCCCGCACAGTCGGATGAACGATCAATCAGAATGAGCATATATGCATCTTTTCCCCAAGTCAGCTATGATAAAAGATAACAGAAACCAGAAGAGAGTAGCCTAGCTAGGGCGAG
>Ga0209488_10003316_pt1 | contig 12959 bp, 14 predicted proteins | sample Rivendell_Oct201_8_FD_188349 | JGI IMG/M metagenome (GOLD analysis project Ga0209488, IMG submission 188349) | Vadose zone soil microbial communities from the Eel River Critical Zone Observatory, Northern California, USA -... | ecosystem: Environmental > Terrestrial > Soil > Vadose zone >...
TGAAATTATATTAAGACAATTGAATACTTTGTTGATCCCTGCTTATATGTCACATTATTCTAAATATGACAACCCGACGAATTTAAAATTAATTGCATGTTGAGGAGAGACCTACTTATCTGCTGACATATTTAAACTAAATTGACATTTTTGGCGGTAAAAATGTCAATTTAGTTTACATAAGTTGCAAATAAAATTAATTTTAAATTATTCAGGTTATCATATTTAGAATAATGTGACATATAAGTAGGGTATTCAATTGTCTTAATATAATTTCAGGTGACATTTGAGAGTATATTCAACATTAAATGACTGATAAGTTGAATATAAGCGGACTCCGCCTACCCACTCTTGCCCGCCGTGTTAGGGATTAGGGACCAGTTATCTATGTCTGGAGCATTTCATTCTCCCTATCGTGACATGTCAGGGTTTTGATACGGTAATATTGTTTTAGGATCAGAACCAAGACGACCGTATCAAGTGGATGGTGGATGTGAGAGATAATACCTGAACCTCATTACATGAGCTAGGGCGGATGCTAATGAATGATACAGGAAAGATTAGTTAACACACTTCCGAGTCTACAGTCTTGCTCTTCTTCCCTCACTCACAAGCGTCGATTCAGGTTCTTTACAACGCAGTCAAAGTTGAGCGGTTTTTTTCACATATTTTCATTATACGCATGTATGATATCAACTACCATGCTCGGTCCATCTTCTCCCCTTGCCAGTGCCCACAGCACCTCAACGAGCCGATTTAAGCAAAGATGTAAAACTTTGGTGACGATACGTCAGAAAGCGAGTATATGCAATTTCATCGGCCGTCCTGGGTCCTCGACAGCGTGCTAATTCTCAAGCAATCAGCAACGCAATGATACCCCCTTTCCCAAAAAAAGAAGGATACCCGCGACCGCAACGGTGAGAGACGCACCTCAAACACAAGCAAAGCGCCACAGCAAACCGCAAATCTCAGCCGACCCGCACCAACAACGTCCCCCAAAGCCAGTGGCAGCTTCTCAGCCGGCACACAGCCAGCCCTCGACGCGTACGCAAGCCTCCGACCAAGGTACGGCTCGTATCCCACGCTCGCGCGGCGGTATGGCGGCGGCGGCGGCGACGACGACGACTTCCCCGGGGCTGGGTCCATGAGTGCCCGGAGCGGGACGAGCAGCTCCTGCACGGTCTCGCGATTCGTCTCGAGCGACATCGCCTCGAACTGGATCCCGAACGCGCGCTTCGACGCGTCCGCGAAGAAGTGTCCTGGCGACGCGCCGCCGCGCGCGCTCACGTCTGGGAAGAACCGCAGGGCGCGGACGTCGGTGAGCGCGTCGGCGGCGACGGAGAGGACGTAGCGACGGACGATGGCTGGCGCTTCTGGTACTTGTTGTCGTTGTTGTCGTTGTCGTTGCTGCTGCTGCTGCTGCTGCGAGCCGCATGGAGGACGACGAGGACGAGGACTAGGACAGAGCCTGTAGACGTTTAAGACAATCTCGCTCGGGCGCTCTTCAAAAACGGACGGGACGACAAAGTGGTGGTCGTCCAGGAACGCAAAGACGGAATCGTAGAGGTTTCCCACTCGGATTTGCTGTAGCGCGGGACACGCGCGATTAAGCTGGCTTACCAAGTGGGCTCGACATGAAGCAGTATGGAGGGCTGCGTACCGTGTTGGCGTGCAGCACACCCGTCTTCCAGTTCCAGATCAACAGCCTGTCGTCCAGCGCGTCGCTGCTCCAGGTCGTCATGCCAAGAAAGTCGCCACAGAATTCGTGCTTGCTGTTCCCCAACGAGGGGCATCGGGAGCCCTCCAGACGGAGGACCCCACCGTTAGCGGAAAGCGGGTGTGGCTGGCCCGTCGACAGAGTGCATACGAGCACGCTGCAAAAAAAAAAAACACCTCGTAAGTAGATGTGTGAGAGATATGGAACAAAGAGACTTTTTGGGGTCATGCAGCGGCACCACCGCCAACAAGTCTTGCGTCGCGTCGATGATAAAGGGCTTGACGAAAAAGTCAAAGTCGACCTGCCACTGCTGTCCCGCCACGCCTCGCAACGGCGACGGAACGGACTGCACGATAAACGACCGGACCAATCCCTCCGCAATGTTGTCCCGGATGGGGAGCACGAGCGACCCGCCGGACACATATGGGGCGAGGTGCGGATGTGGGAGATCAAGCGTGAGGAGCTCACTCCATGACAACGCGCGCCATGCCTCGTCATAACTTTCCACTAGCTTGAGTCGGCTTGCCGCTGTGACGGCACTCGGTGGCCCGTCACACAATCCCCGCGCAGCGAGGGCGAGCACATACTGTAAGCAAAGTGTCTGACGGACGACATCCCGAAAGACCTTGCACGTCTGAACTTTGAGGTTAACCGGAACGGCGGACGAAGGAAGAGAGGAAGATCGTACGCACGGACTTGAAGCCGAGAAGTGAATTGGCGTCCAGTTGGGTGGCAATCGCAATTAGGAGCTCCGTGGGCAGAGAATCAAAGGGCGACATACTGGTTGTCCTTGACTAAGGTGTTCCACAGACGAGGCAGTACTCTTTATAACGCTCGGGAAGGACGCGTTTTGTTATTACAAGGACTAGGACTGCGAGCTTTAGTGGAGCGCAGTAGCCTGAGTGGTGGAGGAGGGTAAGGGCACGGCGGGTAATATAATAATAAAAACTCCGCGCTTGTATATATAGTGCCCTCCGAGTCCACTGGCACGAGTCCAAATGGGTTTCCGTTATTGCCACGGACCTATAGCAATACACGGAGTTGAGAAAATCAATCATTTAAAGGGGCTGTGGACTCGCTTCGCTATGCAGTTCCAGGCGATCATGCTCCACGTAGACACCCTAGCGGGGTTGCTGTAGTAGGAGGCACTATTAGTGGCGAAACACGGCATTGTAACGTTTCTTCTCCAGCAATCACTCTAGTCCTATCGCTGTCGTAATCAAACCAGCGGGCTGACAATCAGCTCAGTGACAGAAAGACTCGCATGGCAGGACGATGACGGCAACCCTTGACTCCTTGGCTGGTTCTTGGCGCAGCGCACAGCACGCATGTACAAGTAACAGAGGTAACCATGGGTATTGCTGAGAGTGCTGAGTACAACATGTTATGGCACGATGTCAAATGATGTCTCATTCCCTATGTGGTCGATTGCAAAAGCACGCGCGCTAAACGCGGTGGTCTCCAAGAAGAAATCACAATACGACGCGACATTAACAAAACACACGAACAGGAGACGGCACATGTGGAGCGATAAATAATTAGAAGAAAGGAAGGGTCTTGCCAAGGGTCTATCTATGAGCAACAGCCCGGGCCTTGCACCGCCGCCGGTTGATTGACCCTGATCGAGTCGGGTGCTGCGGAAGGTTGTGCACCGGTAGCGTCGGCCTGTGAGTCAATGAGGCGCGCCTTGATGTCACTAGATCGGGGCAATGCAACAGCGTGGAAACACGTGAGAAGAAAGAACGAGAGAGAAAAAGAAGTGGAGTGCACAGACCGTGCGAGAGTGAAGAAAGCGTCTTCGACGCCTTCGTTGATCTTCGCAGAGGTCTCAATAAACTTGATTCCGAGCTCGTCCGCAAGCTGGCGGCCCTCCTCCTCTGTTACGGCCCTCTTATCCGTCCAGTCAGACTTGTTACCAATAAGAACCTTGTTCACGCCCTCCGACGCATGTTGCTCAATGTTGGCGTGCCACGTGCGGATGTCTGCGTAATAGTTATGAATAAGTCTAGAATCAAACGACAGGTACCGATCATACTGTTGAAAGAACGGTCGTCAGTCACATCGTACACGAGTAGAATCCCCATAGCACCGCGGTAGTACGCAGTGGTGATAGTGCGGAAGCGCTCCTGACCAGCCGTATCCCACTGCGACGGAAACGAAGAAACATAGTAAGCCAAAACTCAGGGGCCATATCAAAAGAAGCGTACAATTTGTAGTTTTATTCGTTTGCCGTCGAGCTCGATAGTACGGATCTTGAAGTCTATGCCGATTGTGGTAATGAAGGAAGGCGTCCATGCATCATCGCAGAACCTAAGTAGAAGACAGGACTTTCCGACGCCTAGCAAATCGATCAGGATTGGGCATGTACCCTGACAATGACGATGATAAAACGTACCCGAGTCACCAATGAGCAGCAACTGCCCCATAGAGGTTAAACATTTCTACCGCAGCAGGATGAATAGCAACATACTTTGATGAGGAAATCATAATGCGGGGGCGGCATGATATGGTATTTAGGTCACGAAAAGAAGAAGGGATGATGGTGGAGCGGAAACAGGTGAACCGAGTGAACCGTCAATCAATGTACTTGGCCTGGGCATTTCGTGACCAGTCGGATTACGTCAGTCATACCACCCACTTATGACCATCGACAATACAAGAAAAACCCCTACTGACGATGACCTCGTCCGCAAGGAAAAGAAAAAGAAGCGAAAGGAGAAGAAGAGGGAGAGAGAGGGTGCACACTCTTTCTCGCTCGCGTTACAGAGGACTGACTGAGATGTGGCGACAGATATCGATGAGCCAGGCGCGTGCCACATCCCTCTGAAAACTTTTATATGTCTTGACTTGCCCTGAATATAAAGAAAAGAAGCGCAGAAAAGATGTTGATTCCAACCTCACGTCCGCAATACAGCCTCGCAAAGAAAAGAAAGAAAAAAAGCGCAAGCACGACCAAGTCATAGATGCTATCCCTCACCCAGGTTCCCCCAAACGACCGCGCGTAACAATCTCTTCAGACGAAGCTAGAGCCTACCTCAAAACGCACAACATCAACCTGCACCTCCCGCCCGGCACACCCGCCCTGATCCCTATCACGTCCTTCGACGCACTGCCCATTCCAGATCGCCTCCGCGGAGCCTTCTCGTCTTTCAAAGAGCCCACTCCAATTCAGGCCTGCGCCTGGCCGCCCGCGCTCTCCGGAAAGGACGTAGTCGGTATCGCAGAGACGGGCAGCGGCAAGACGCTAGCCTTTGGCATCCCCGCCCTCGCCCGTCTCGACAGCGACAACGCGGGGAAACCCCACCCCCGCGCGCTCGTGCTTGCGCCAACGCGCGAACTCGCGCTCCAGACGCACGATACACTCTCCACACTCGACGCCGTGCGCTGCGCCGCCGTGTTCGGCGGGGTCGACAAGGCGCGGCAGGTGCGCGCTGTCAAGGGCGCCCAAGTCGTGATCGGCACGCCTGGGCGCGTGCTCGATCTCGTGGGCGATGGCACGCTCGTGCTTGGCGCGGTGGAGTATCTCGTGCTGGACGAGGCGGATCGGATGCTGGATAAGGGCTTCGAGAATGACATACGCAGGATCATCGGGCACGCGAAGCAGGGGGCTGCGCGACAGACTTTGATGTGTACGTCTTTTGTCTGGTCGTGCTCTCGTCGCCGTCGCCGCTCGCGTGTTTATTGATAACGTTCGGGGGCATGGAGGACAGTCAGTGCTACGTGGCCTGAGGCAGTGCGTCGATTGGCGAGCTCGTTCTTGCGCGATCCTATACGGATCACTGTGGGGAGTGATGACTTGACGGCTAACAGTCGTGTCGCTCAAGGTGTGTTGCTCGTTCTTTATGCTTTACAGCCGCCCACTCAGTTTATCAGAGATTGAGGTATTCGATGATGAACGCGAAAAGGAGTATGTAGCTTGAGTTTCTTGACACGCGAGCTTGGTTGACGACTGCACACGGTAGCCAACGCCTGCTCGCCCATCTGAAGAAACTTGCACCAAAGAAAAACGGGGCAGCCGGTCCCCCCGCTCGAATCCTGGTGTTTGTGCTGTACAAGAAGGAGGCGTCCCGCGTTGAGAATACGCTGCGGAGGGCGGGGTACGCAGTTGGGGCGCTACACGGTGACATGACGCAGCTGGCACGGTTGGACGCGTTGCAGCAGTTTCGCGATGGCATTACACGATTACTCGTAGCAACGGACGTGGCAGCACGTGGCCTGGATATCCCGGACGTCGGCTGCGTGCTTAACTACAGCTTCCCATTGACCGTTGAGGACTACGTCCACCGGATCGGCCGAACGGGTGAGTGGTCTTGTTACCCGTTTTTGTGAGCTGGTTCCTGACGGGATTGCATACGTGGAATAGGGCGGGGTGGTAAAGATGGTCGGAGTATTACATTCTTCACGGGGATCAATCACGAGCGCAGTCTCGCAGGGGAACTGGCGCGAGTGCTGAGAGAGAGTGGGGTGGATGTGAGTCCATTATCGAGCAAATTCTCGATGTCTATCAAAAAGAAGACGCACGGGGTATATGGGGCATTCTTCCGAGAGGGTGTAGACATGAGCGCTGGGCCGAAGAGGATTGTTTTCGAGGATTAGAGTAGTAGAAATAGAATATGTGGCCCCGGCCCACTACTACGCTGTGGCGCAGCCAATAGACGCCAACACCGCACATAATACAAGCACACCCGCTCACCCGCTCGTCGGATTTCATCCAAGACCAACACCCAAAAGTTTCGGAAATGATGGGTCTCTTCTCTAGAGGGAGGCCACGCGGTTCTTCCTCTGCCGATGATAAAGTGCCAGAGGATACGAATCCAGACGATACCTCCATCTTGTTCGTCCCCTCGACCCACGTCCTCCTCATCCGCAGATGTCCTCACTATCGTTCTATCCTAATCACAGAGACGAGGATGAAGGCTCGATCATCTTATCCCTCATTTCGCAATTAAGGTGCGCATCTCTTCTTCGATCCCACCCCAACCGACAGACCCAGACGCCTCTCCGTCCGCTATCCTATGCACTCACTCTCTGGGGCTGCTGCCACTCCACCACTACCAGAGTCGGCATGGACCTCTCCAAGGTCACCTTTCCAACATTCGTCCTCGAACCCAGGAGTATGCTAGAGCGCATAACGGATTTCATGGCCCATCCGGACCTCATATTCGGGTACGTATGGCATGCAGCAGCAGCGCGGCTCCCCCCACACCCGCACACAGGCACATAACTTGTGCTCTACACCCGCGCCTTGTCGTTTTGCCTCGTGTCTCCTCGCTTATGCTCCCCTTCAGTGCTGAGCTCTGTGAAGAACCTGAAGAACGTTTTATCCGCGTGCTGCAATATTACCTCGCAGGGTGGCACATCAAGCCCAAAGGCGTCAAGAAGCCGTAAGCGACTCCTCACTCACCCCTCACCCCCTCTCATATCCTTTCCCCCCCCCGGCATCCTTCCCACACACCCGGATATATCGCGCAGATACAACCCCGTCTTGGGCGAATTCTTCCGATGCCGCTACGACTATCCAAATAGCACGCAGGGTTTCTACATCGCGGAACAAGGTACGTCATCCCGTTTCCGTCCATCCCATCCCGACACCCGACACGCCTTTTTCATCTCTCTCCGTCCTCCGATTCAGTCTCGCATCATCCACCTATATCCGCCTTCTACTACGTTTCACCAGCGAACAAGATTGCCATCGTCGGCGAGTTCCGACCAAAGTCCAAATTTCTCGGCAACTCCGTCTCGACGACGATGGAGGGTGAGAGCCGAATTACACTCATGGGTCGCCCAGAGGACGCCGGTAAACTGCGCCACCACCTCTCCGCTCTCGTCCTCCCGCGTGCTGACACATCCCCCCCAGAGTACGTGCTAACGATGCCAAACATGTACGCTCGCGGCATCCTCTTTGGAAAGATGGTCCAAGAGCTCGGCGACTCGTGCACCGTGCGCAATAGCACGCATGACCTCCACGCCGACATCGACTTCAAGACGAAAGGCTTCTTCTCCGGCACGTACAACTCTATCTCCGGCCGCGTCAAACACGGCTCGACAGAACTCGGCGACATCATCGGCAATTGGAGCGAAGTAATGGAGTTCAAGACAGCAAAGGTGCGAGAAAGCTCTCCCCTCCCCCCCCCCACCCGTTTCCCCACCGCCACCTTCTTCTCCCACCCTCCATTCCTCCGACCGACCGACCGTCCCGTCCCGACCCGTCCCTCCATTTATTTTTCTTCTTCGGACAGACCGGCGAGAAGCGCACCTTATTCGACGTGCCTAAGCACGGCAGCAGCGTCGCACCCAAGTGGGTCGCGCCCGACGACGAGCAAGAGCCATACGAGAGCCGTCGGCTCTGGCGCGAGCTCACACGCGCCATCACCGCGCGCGACATGGACGCCGCGACGGGGGCCAAGACGACCGTCGAGAACGCGCAGCGCGAGCTGCGCGCGACAGGCGCCAAGCACACCACGCGCTTCTTCGAGCTGCGCGATCAGTACTGGGTACCTCGCATCCAGTGCGTCTCTTCCTCCCCTCTCCCCGTCGCCCTCGTTATTAACACCTAATTCGCGTCCTACAGGCTCCCCGAGGATCCACAGGAGGCCACTGCCGCAGTACAGGAATGGATATGGTCTCGGCATGATGCCGAAGGCAGCGCAGCAGGTCAATGATGAGCATCGCATCAGGGTGCCAAGTTCCTTGCCGTTACCAAGTCTTGTAAAGGATCACCCCAGTTTGTTGTACATCCCCAACTATTGTAATGCAATCCAATCTGAAATTTCCGCTGCCCGCGTGAAATGGTATTAACAGAAGAGGAGTGAGATTGTCAGTAAGCAAGCCAAACGGTGGTATGTAGATGAGGGTATGCATATTAGTAGAGGCGTACTTCGGCCATAGTGGCGAAAATGCAGCGATGAGTGAAATCCATATGAGAACCCAGATGAAAAGTTAAGGAAAAAAAGTTTGGGTGCGCACGTATGGAGAAGAGTCAGTATCAATGAAGAGGTATATAATACGGCAGGCAAGGAATAACAAGAAACACCAAGCCCAACTAATAAAGCCCAGGCACATGAGCCAAGATCTATTCGTACCACCCGTCGTTGCCGAGCGTCGGCGCGACGGAAACCACGCTGGGGGTGGGCGAAGCGACCCGCCAGTCCTGTTTCACATAGCGTCCCTTCGTCACCAAGCCTTGTTTCTTAGCAATTGCTGTCGGGGCATGTATCGAGTCCCAGACAGAAGGGTTCGTGCGGCGATCCACGCTTGCCGTTGGGGTGGCGGCGCGACTAGGATACAAGATACTCGTACTCGTACGCGAGTCGGGGCGTGGTGGCGAGGAGACAACAGTGGTACTTGTCCTTGAAGAACGCAAGGCATTGTTGGCCCGCAACTGCGCGACGTGGGCCTCGAGTGCAGCTACCTGGTCACGCAATTTGTTCTCGCGATCCTGTCATAAAGCCACTCGGTACGTGCAACACGATATCCATTCGAAGCGAAAGACGTACCTTTGCCAACCGCTCTTCGGCGTCCTTCTCCTCGACCTGCGCCTTCGCCAACAAGAGTTCCTCCGCGAACTGTGCTGCACGATCCTCAGCATCCTCAAGGGCAGTTCGTGCATCGGTGACGGAGGTCATGTGCTCATTCGCCCGTTGCTCCCATTCGGCAGCGCGCTGCTGCGCTTGTGCAAGGCTTGCGCGCGCAGCGCTAGCTGCGCGGTCGCTACTTGCCGCGCGTGTCTCTTGTTCTTTGAAGCGACGCTGTAAGGCAGCATGTTCGCCCTCGAGCACCTTGCTGCGGTCGCGGACACGACGGAGCTCCTTCAACTCTGGTTCGTTCGTCTGGACCTGTGTGACAAGGGCAGAGAGATGTTCGAGTTGCTCTATGGTGCGTCGGAGGTCCTCCCAGTGGGCTTGCTGTCCCAGCAGGGTCTCATGCTCCGATCGAAGTGCAGCGAGCGCTTCAACTGCTGCGTCCTTGTCGTGTGAAGCGAGACCTGCTTGCACTTCCAAGGAATGCACCTTTTGGTGACTGCGGTGAGCTCGCGAGATACGGAACATGAGAAATGAAACTCACTTTAGAAATGAAACCTTGCTTCTCTGCAGTCAATTCCTTGTTGAGCTTCTCAAGCTCGAGAATACGCTCTTGCTGGCTATTGATTGTCACGTCTGACGTCTTCAGCCGTGCCAAAGATTGAAACATCGCCTCCTCCAGCTCCGTGGCGCGTGCCTGCCATGTCGCCGCATCTGTCGCCCGCAGCAGCATGACAGCTTGAATCTCGTCCACTTTGGTACGCAACTGGTCACGCTCAGACTCGGCAAAGGTCATGCGTTCCATCACGATGTCTTTCTCCACTCGAACGGCGCCGTGCGCTGCACGCGCCTTGGCAAGCTGCACCTGCAAATCCGCATTCGTTGCCATCATATTGCGTACTTCCTCAAAGTCTTCTTTGGTGACCGTGCGAGCGAGAAGCTCTGCACTCGCGATTTGAGCATCCCTGATTGCAGCAGCCATGGTGTTAGGAAGGTCTGTAAGACGGGAAAGGACGTTCGGATAGAGCGCGAGAAGGTCGGCAGCCTTGTCCTGCAATGCTTGCTGACCGGCAGAGAGTCCGTTGACTGTGGAGCTAATACGGAGCAAATCTTCTGATGATGGGAGGCCTTGTCCACGAGTAACGCCCGCTGAAATGAAATCGGCCAGCATAGTCCGCAATGGCTCTGTCGCGTCGGACAGCTGCCCTGGCAAGCCAGTGAGGAGGGTCATCACATCGTTGTTAGCAGACACCAAGTCGCGTGTTTGCAGAGATAGGGCCTGCTGGCCTTCCGACACCTCTACCACGCGGGCGGCAACGTCATTCACAGGCACCAGTAGGTTGTCCAGCCCGTCCACGAGCTTACTCGAGAGGTTATCGAGCGCACGGTCGCGCATGGCCAAGCGTGAGTCTAGTCTCTCGACAACCAGATCAGACACCTGTTCCTTGATTTCGTATGTGTCTAGCGGTGCGACAATGCGTCGAACCTCTGCTGTCACCTGGGAGATGAAGCCAGGTATGTCAATAGAGTTGCCAGCTGGAGGGTAGATTTTCGGTAGAATAGGAATGAGTCTGTCCACGATGAGGCCTGCCGTCTCCCGTTTGTCCGAAGCGAGATCGATCAATTGCGAAATGTGGGGTTTGACAGCCTGGGACAGTTGTTCCGTCAACAATTCATAATCTATTGGCTCCGCGCGCATGGCAGCGATATGCGGCACGAGCACAGCGCGCAGCTCGCGCACCACCGCCTCGTGGTTGACTGTATCCACCTGGGGTGGAGGAAGTGGAGTACGCGTCCGCGTTCTCTCAAGTGCTTCTAAACGCGCGGTGATCGGCGCTACTGCGCCTACGACAGTAGTCCGTGTGCGAGCGTGATATTCTTCGAGCATCGCCTCGGTATTCCTGCCAGTGATCGGTGATGCCTCTGCGGACTGAAGTGCTTCGACACGGCGAAGAATACGATCGAGGTCCTGCTGTATCGCCGCCCGTGCTTCAGCATGGCCTTGCTCGACGATATCCTTAACAAGTTGGAAATCAAGCTCGCCTCGGGCGTCTACCTGGCTGTCGTCCAGCCCGCGCGCAGCAGACTCCTGCAATTGAGTACGAAACAGAGACACGACTTCGTTGATAGCTGCCTCCGTCGACGCCGAGGCGGCTCCACCATTAGCGCCTGCCTCCAATCGTAGTGCGCGCACCTCCTCACGAAAATCGAATAGCTTGCTCTCTAGAAGCGCCTCCAGTCGCTCCTCGTAGCGCTGTAACTCGAGCTGGTATGAGATATTCGGCGGTTGAACCGGTGTATCTGAGAACGAGGAACGAGCACTGCTGGCCATCGCGGGAAGCGACGATCGGCGGTCACGCGCCATCTGGGGTGCCTCCAGTAACATACTATCCCGCAGGCCAGGATCCGTGATAAGCCGGCCGCGTGCGATATTTTGTGAGATGGCGGGCACGTAGAGATCATCGAGGGACGGGCGGGATACATGCTCGAAAATCTCACGCGAACCCAACCGGCTGCGTACAACGTGGCGCGGGCGTTCCTCGCTCTCCGCGGCAGCAGTCGCGTTATTGCCAGTCCCATTTGCGAGCGCCTTGAATAGGCCCGCGGGGACGGTGTTTGTTGATACGGGGTGCTTGAAGTCGAGAGGGATCGGCGCACGACGTGCTTTCATCGACAAGGGAATGGGCAACTCGTGCTCCACATCTACGCTTTCCTCTTCATCCTCGTCTGCATCGTCTGCGTCACTTTCGCCGTTCAGCAGTCCTTCGCTAACAGGACTCTCCGTTCTGGGCGCGGATTCCTTGGTCGCGCCTAGGTTAATACCACCCAAGCCAGGTAATGTGAGTGGACGTTCAGTAGGGCTCAGTGCTAATCGCTGTGCAGGTGACGGCGGCGCACTCTTGCGTGCAGGGGACTCTTGCGGGAACTTGAAGGAAGTCATCACATCCCTACCATTTTCGCTTGCTTCCGGAGGAGTCACTGGGCCCTCTGAGCCTCTCCGCTGGCGCTTCTCACGACCTTGCTGTGAGAGCATTACGTCTGTGTCTACGTTTGCAAACGAGGGCTGCGTAGGAAGTGAGGGTTGGGCCGTCGGAAGCTGTGGCACAGGAAATTTGGGCACATTGGGAGGCGGTGTGAACGTAAATGCACTCGGTTTAAATTCTGGCGCTCCGATATTGAGGGGCTTGCCAAGCGAGGCCCCACGAACGTGGCCAAATGCCGGAGGTGGTTGAACGATGTGTGGCTGCGGCTGCTGCTGCTGCTGCGACATTTGTGGACCAAATGTCCCCGGCGTGAACGAACCCGAACGTCGACTAGTACTGGCAAACACAAATGGCGTTGCGTGCGGATTGAGCGCGTCAGTGCGTTTGGGAACAGGTGCCTGTATCGGGATGGGCTGAAACGGTGTTGATATTAGGTTATTGGATGGAGTGCGTGAGTGAGCAAGGGCAGGATCATGGAACGACAGCCTGGAGGAGGATGGACGAGATGATGGGGCGAGGGGGGGTGCAGGAGGATGATCGACGCTGTCGTCGCTCGGGTTGGAAATCATGTCCTCCTCGATTTCACGATGAGGTTGCGAAAGCAAGGTTGTAAGCGGCAGGGTGTTCACAGGGGGACGCGGGAAATTCGGGATGCGGCGGGGAACTTGGATTGATTCTTGTTGCTGTTGATGATGGGCGCGACGCATGAGGCGGCGTTGTTGCCGTGCTTGACGAGCG
>Ga0209488_10003318_pt1 | contig 12956 bp, 11 predicted proteins | sample Rivendell_Oct201_8_FD_188349 | JGI IMG/M metagenome (GOLD analysis project Ga0209488, IMG submission 188349) | Vadose zone soil microbial communities from the Eel River Critical Zone Observatory, Northern California, USA -... | ecosystem: Environmental > Terrestrial > Soil > Vadose zone >...
CAACACATTCACTTCATTGATTGTTCGGTCCATCAACGCAGCCAATGTTCCGAGCGCCTGACGCAGAGTGTCGGTTGTACGAGGTTGTGCTGGTTTCGTCATAGTCACGCTAAACCTATCGGAATTATATCCCGGGACCTTTAACCTCAGGAATGGATCGGCCCGAATTCTCGCCCCGCAATTTCATGTCGAACGGCCGGATTGGGGACCATTACCTCGAAGGTGTTCGACCGGAACCGCATGCCCCCAGGCGATTTCCTCATTGGGAATGCCGAGCGCAGCGGCAAGTCGCTGGCGTTCCGACGGTCCAGGAGTGTAATTGCCCATCACAATGGCTTTCACCCTCTTGGCATCCAATCCGGATGCCGCCGCAAGCTCATCGATGCGGATTCCCTTTTCTTCAAGGTATCGAGCGACGGGTTTCATGGCGTATGCCATCGTATCATTATCTGTGATGGTTTCCGCTTGGCCCTGCGTCGGAGAAAACCGATACTGGTGAAGTGCGTTCATTGATTGAAACCATTGCTGCTGAACTCGAGCGCCCCAGGGAACTCTCCAATCAGGTTGTCAAACATCTCGATGGCGCCTACAGCATCGACCGCGAGGTGATCGGACCCTTTCTGGAGCGTGAACTTCCAACCCTCGAGGATTACGAACACGATCTGATCCTTTCTCCTCTGTTTACCCCGAAGCTGAACGATCAATCCATATTCGCGGAATTGCTTGGCGCCACGACTGTGCCGCGAACCGACTGGCCGGCGCTGATTGGAGAGCTCTCGAACCGTCCGATACGAGCACGACTTGTCACCGGCGATCAGCAATCGCATTCGGTCGTATTGCGGGAAGTGTCCATCGAACGATATGTGCACCGTCTACGTCTGGATGGAACGATCGAAGACTCCATCCTGAAGTGCATCGATCAAACTCCAAACGCGGATCACCCGATGTTGAAGGCCGTGGCCCGCCGAGCGGTTTGGGAGAAAACGGAGCAGCGCGATATTCTCCGGCGATACCTCACGGGCTCCCTTTCCGCCGGCACCTACAGTCCCTCCGACAGCGTGAATCTGCTCAAACTGGTGGAGGATTATCAACCAGCTAATTCACCGGCGCTGCTGAGCAGAATTCCCCGCTGGCAGCAGACGTTGCGCGACGAGATTCAGACGGCGTATGACCCGAAACCGTTTTTCAGCGGAAGCATCCAGGCGTTGCACGGTGGCAGCGATCAGCGACACGGAGACGACGACAAGGCGACAACAAAACGAAACGAACTCGCATTCCTCGAACGACTGGTCGCCGTGTTAGCGGAAGAATAAGAACCGTTCAGACCGGAAATCAGAAGTAACAGATAATTGGAATAACGTGGGGACTGGAACCGAAATCGAAACGTGAGCTGCGCATTTGCATCAAATTGTTCATCGATTTCGGGGCCTGCCCCCAGGTTATTCACACCCTTAGAAAACGCCTTCTACTTTTTCTTAACTGCCTTCAGTACAACCGGCAGCGTGTCGTAACCCTCAAGCACCAGCGACTTCAGTTCGTCATTCACCGTCACATTACCTGTCAGTGACGCCTTGCCTTCACCCTCGCCCTTTGCATTCAAGCGCAGCTCAACGAGCGTGAATTCGTAATTCGTGGGAGCAGCCGTTCCCACCGGTTTCCATAATGCGTTTGATGAACCGAGTCGACGGTCCATCGCGAGAATGATGCGCTCGCCGCCGAGCGCCTGCGGCACGTGAAACGCATAGCGAATGGAATAGCCGGTGACTTCGGAGGTCCAGAGGTATCCCAGAGCCGGCGCATTTTGAAGCGCGGTGAATAACGAACTTGCTGGAGTCAGCGGCGCAGCAGCAGCGGCTCCGCCACCGCGATTGCCGCCACGTCCACCACGCGCAGCTGCGACAGCCGCAGCGGTCGCCGCATCGTCCGCGGGAAGATCGAGAACGGCCGCATCCGTTGCCGCTGCAGCGGCCGCACCGCCACGATTGCCGCCACGTCCGCCTCCGCGGCCAGCGGCCGCAGGCGCATTCGCTGCCGTCGCATCGGCCGCAGGCGTATCCGCTGCGCCTGCTGCGGGGGCGGCCGCGCCCCGTGCCGCTGCTCCACCACGTGCTCCTCCACCAGCTCCACCCGCTCCTGCACCTCCGCGCCCGCCGCCTCCACGGCCGGCTCCGCCGCGGGCCGCAGGCCCGGTCAGCATCCACGCGGCAACAAACTGATCGCGCTCCGCATCCGTCGACCATTTCAACAGATTGATCTTGATTGGCTCGCCGACGCCGCTGACATTGTCGGACGTTGCAGTCAGCCGCAAGGCGTAATCCTGTGCCAACACGTAAACAGACAAACCGACTAAAGCGGTTAACCCATAAATCATGCGCTTCATTGAAATGCTCTTCTTAATCCTCACTCGCTAATCTCCGTTCTGTTTGAGCCTGATCGTGCTTCAAGCTCCTGGACTGCTTCCGGACCAATTCCCGTTGACGTGTTGTTGCGTATTCGTTCGTTGTGGCAAACATCGAAATCAGCTGCTCCAGGTTCCTGCCACGGCTGTGGCACTTCGGACATGCCGCCTTTTCCAGGATCGTCGGCAGAACAAGGTGTTCGAACGTGTTACCGCATTTGCGACATTTGTATTCGAAGATGGGCATGATGATTACTTGTCCAGATTGGAAATGACTGCAATGCAGACAATCAAGAGTCTGTGCTTCATATTTTCGGTGCAACTATTCATCGAAAGCCGAAGCACTGCAAGCTATTTCTCAAGCGCAAGGGCTTCCGAAATCTTGGACGGAAACCTCTTTCGGGAGTACACTTTGCCCCGTCGATAACTCCATTCATGAAAACCACAATTCTGGCAGTCCTTGCACTCGCGCTTGGCGTCACGGCCTTCACCCAGAGGCCACTTCCGAAACTTCAGTTGGCACTGGTCAATTTGAATGGAGATCTCCAGGATGTGGGCTTGCTGCCAATCTCCACATTTGCGCCGCGCATCTCACCGAACGGCCGGCAGCTGGCCTTCGATACCCAGGAAAATGGATCGGAGATCTGGATTGCGGATTTTCCCAGTCTCAAATCATTGCGCCGCTTGCCATCGGAAGGCCAGTACCCGATGTGGTCCATCGACAATGAGCGAATCTTCTACATCACGGCGCATAACGGTCAGCAAGCGCTGTATTGGCGGCTCGCCAATGGCGCCGGCGCTGCCGAACTGTTGGTGGAACCCGCGCGCGCGCCGGAACACTGGCTGCCGAAGACACAGAGCATCACGTATATCACTTTGAAAAATGGCGATTACGACGTGTGGCGCTATTCGCTCGCAGACAAGAAGGCGGCGCCGCTGGTCGAGCTTGCGAGGTCGTCACAACATAGCAGCCGCGTCTCGCCCAACGAACGCTGGCTGGCGTACGTCTCGGACGAGACCGGCCGATTTGAGGTCTATGTGCAGCCGCTCCAGGAGACCGGTACCAAGATTCAATTGACGAAAGACGGTGGGGAGCATCCGGTGTGGGCTCCGGATGGACGTGAGATTTACTACAACCGCGGAGACCGTTTGTACTCCATCTCCGTAAATCTGGAAAACTCCTTGACTATCGGCAAACCAACGGCGTTGCCGATCAGTGGATTTATCCAGGATGTCGGCCGTCGGCAGTTCGAAATTACGGCCGATGGCAAGCAGTTTTTGATGCTTTTTCCGCCACGTTGAGGCCACAATCAAAGAATCCTTGACAGGATGGCGCGTGCGCGATAGATGAAGAGGTAATTTCGGCGCCTGAACGCGTCCCAAAGGCAGAATAACCCTAAGAGTTCTGGCAGTTTGCGGGAAAGTTGAACGGAGGAGATCTGTGAATAAGAAACTTCTGGTCGCCGGTTGTGCAACGGCATTGTCGATGGCTCTTGTTTCCAGCCAGTCTGGCCAGACTGCGAAGCAAGCTGGCTCGGCCCCGGTTGCGGCAGCACGGCCCCAGTCTGCAACGCCGGCACCGGATTTGGCGGCGCAGCGTGCAGTTATAGATAAGTACTGTGTGGGATGCCACAACGAAAAAACCAAAACCGCAGACCTGATGCTCGACAAGCTGGACCTGGCGCACCTTGGAGCCAACGCGGAACTCGGAGAGAAAATCATCCGCAAACTCCGCGCGGGCATGATGCCGCCAACCGGCGCATCGCGCCCGGACCCGGCGGCACGCGAATCGTTGATCCGCTTCATGGAGAATGAAGTCGATCGCAGTGCGTCGTCGAATCTGTTTGCTCCGGGCCTCCATCGCCTTAATCGCACCGAATACGCGAACGCAATTCGCGATCTCCTTGGATTGGAAGTCGATGCAACGAAATTTCTGCCGCCAGACGATTCGAGTCACGGCTTCGACAACATGGCGGGAACGCTCACCATGTCTCCGGCATTGATGGAAGCGTATTTGTCTGCGGCCGGAAAAATCAGCAGGCTCGCGATTGGTGACGCGACGTCTCCGAAACAGGCCGTGTTCGATGTGCCGGCAGACACTGCGCAGAATTTTCAAATTGAAGGTCTGCCTTTCGGCACACGAGGAGGCATTCTCATCAAGTACGTGTTCCCCTCTGACGGTGAATACACTTTCAAAGTAAAAGGCGTGACCGGCTACTTCACTGCCGTTCTCGGTGGAATCAAGGGAGAGCAGCTGGAAGTGATGGTCGATGGCGAACGCGTCCGGCTATTTGATTGGGACAAGGAGATTCAAAACACCCAGGGTAACGGCAAATCCACTCAGCGCATTCCTGTCAAAGCCGGTTTGCACACCGTGGGCGTGACGTTCCTCGCAACCAACGATGTACCCGGCAGCGAAGTGAACAAACCATTTCAACGGACCATGAATACCCCGGGCTCCATTCCGGGTTTCCTGTTTTACCCTCACGTCGGACAGGTTGAAGTTGAAGGCCCGTACGGCTCTATCGCAGCCAGCGACACTCCCAGCATTCGAAAGATTTTTGTCTGCCGTCCCACATCGTCCAGCGATGAGGCCACCTGCTCACGCAAAATCATTTCGACGCTTGTAAAGCACGCATATCGCCGGCCGTCGACGTCGTCGGACATGGCGTCTTTGCTGGATTTCTACCAGACCGGCCGGAGTGAAGGCGGGACCTTCGATGAAGGCATTGAAGTCGCTTTGCAGCGTATCCTCACGGATCCCGAATTCATTTATAGGGGAGAAGCCGAGCCTGCAACGGCGCCGGTTGGAAAAAGCTATCGCGTGAGCGATTTGGCACTTGCCTCACGGTTGTCGTTCTTCCTGTGGAGCAGCATTCCCGACGATACGTTGATCGACCTTGCCGCACAGGGCAGGCTGAAGGAACCCGCTGTTCTCGAACAGCAGGTGCGCCGCATGCTCGCAGATCCGAAGGCCGAAGCGCTGATCACAAACTTCACCGGCCAGTGGTTGAACGTGCGCGGATTGAAGAGCAGCGAACCCGTCGTGAATTTGTTCCCGGATTTCGATGACAACCTGAGAAACGCGTTTCAGAAGGAAGCCGAAATGTTCTTCGGCAGCATCGTTCACGAAGATCGCAGCGTCCTGGATCTGCTGACTGCGGATTACACGTACGTCAACGAGCGTCTCGCGAAACACTACGGCATTCCCAGCATCTATGGACCGCAGTTCCGCCGCGTAACTCTTGGACCCGATCTCGACATGCGTCGCGGGCTTCTGGGCAAGGGCGCGCTGCTGACCGTGACATCGCAGGCAAACCGCACTTCCCCGGTGACTCGAGGCAAGTGGTTCCTGGTAACGTTTATGGGTGTAAGCCCGCCGGATCCACCGCCATTCGTTCCGGCGTTCAAGGAAGCGGCGGTCGACACCACTGGAAACATGAAGCCTCCGACCATGCGTCAGGCCATGGAAGCGCACAAATCCAATCCGACGTGTGCGTCCTGTCACAAGATTTTCGAACCCATTGGACTCGCGATGGAGAACTTCGACGCGGTCGCGGCATGGCGCACCATGGACGAGGGCTCGCCGATCGACACCACGGGTGTTCTGGCAGACGGCACAAAGATCGATGGCGTCAAGAGCCTCCGCGAAACGCTCGTGCGTTACTCCGATCAGTTCGAACGCGTTGTGACAGAAAGAATGCTCACCTACGCTCTCGGACGCGGAGTCGAGTATCAGGATATGCCGCTGGTGCGGTCGATCGTCAGAGACTCGGCGCCCGGCAAATACAAGTTTTCTTCCATTATTCTGGGCATCGTCAAAAGCCCGGCGTTCCAGATGAATACCAAGCTCGTCGAAAAAACGGCGGAGAAAATCGCCGATAAGAAGGGGAATTAAACATGTTTATTTTCAAGAAGCACGTTTCGCGCCGCACCATATTGCGCGGCGCCGGCGCTGCTCTCGCGCTGCCATTTCTGGACGCGATGATGCCGGCTGCAACGGCCATGGCTCAGTCACCGGCCAAACCGATACCACGGTTTGTGGGCTGCTTTGTTCCACACGGCATGGCGCCCGGCTACTGGGTTCCGAACAAAGAGGGCACGGGCTTCGACTTTCCATTTAACTTCAAGCCACTGGAACCTTATCGTGATCGCGTGACGATTTTCAGCGGACTCCATTCCCGGTCCGCGGAACCGCCTCCGGGCGTGACCGGCGCCGACCACTGGGTCGCCGCGGCATTCCTCTGCGCGAACAAACCCAAGAAGACGGCCGGGGCCGATGTGTATAACGGAACCACGATCGATCAGCTCATTGCGCAGAAAATCGGCCAGGACAATCTGATGCCGTCGATGCAGCTGGCGGTCGAAGATCCCGGCGCGAATTCGAGCAATTGCGGCGAGGGCTACAGCTGTACGTATACCAATACGATTTCATGGGCGTCTCCGACTCAACCGCTGCCCATGGAATTGAATCCGCAGATCGTGTTCGAGCGCATGTTTGGCGACGGCAGCACTGCTGAGGAACGAGCAGCTCGACGAACTCGCGATCGCAGCATTCTGGACTCGCTCACTGGCAGCCTCTCTCGGCTGCGAAAGGAGTACAGCCCGGAGGACCGCACACGGCTGGATCAATACACGGAAGATGTTCGCGAAATCGAACGGCGATTGCAGATTGCGATGAAGGCATCGTCAGTGGCTCCGTCGGAGATGCCTGTGCCGGTCGGCGTGCCGCAAACCTTCGACGAACACATCAAGTTGCAGTTTGACTTGCTGGCCCTGGCATTCCAGGCCGACATCACGCGCGTGGGCACTCTGCTATTCGCTCGCGATCTCACCGGCCGGACGTATCCGGAAAGCGATTCCCCCACTTCGGGATTCCACGGCGTGTCGCACCACGGCGAAGACCCCAAGCGCATTGCCGACCTTTCGAAAATCAATCAGTACCACATCAAAATGCTCGCGCATCTGGTCGAGAAACTTTCGAAGATCCAGGAAGGCGACGGCACGGTACTCGATCGCTCTCTGATTCTCTTTGGCTCCAACATGGGAAATCCCAATCAGCACCTTCACTACGATGTTCCTCACGTGATCATCGGCGGGGCGAACGGGAAACTTCAGGGCGGCCGTCATCTTGCATATCCATCCAAGACCGTGCCAACCGGCAACCTGCTGTTAAGCGTTCTCGACAAATTCGATATTCATCAGGACAGCATTGGCGACAGTACGGGGAGGATCGAAAACCTGTGATTAAAAAACGAATCCGGATACTCGCAGTAGGAATGGCGGCCGTTGCACTTCTATCCATCGCTTCACTGGCCGCAGGACGCAGCGAGGTGGCAGACGCTGTCATGCGGGGCGACAAAACCGCAGTGCGCGCCTTGGTCCTGCAGAAAGCCGACGTGAATGCGCCGCAGGCCGATGGCGCGACAGCCATTCAATGGGCGGTGTATCGCGCGGACAAGGAAACCGCCGATCTGCTGATCCGCGCGGGCGCGAACGTTAAGACCGCGAACCGCGAAGGGGCCACGCCGTTGTGGCTGGCAAGCGTGAACGGCGATGCGGCAATGATCGCGTTGCTGGTGAACGGCGGGGCGAATCCGAACGAGCCCTTCACTCAGGGTAAAACGGCCCTTATGGAGGCATCGCGCACCGGGAACGTGGAAGCAATCAAAGTGTTGCTCGATCATGGTGCGGACGTGAACGCGAAGGAGGCCCTCCGCGGCACCACGGCCTTGATGTGGGCTGCCGACGAGGGACACGCCGATGCCATTCGGCTGCTAATCCAGCGCGGCGCCGACTTCAAGGCGCGGGCGGATCTGGTCGAACGCGGACGCGGTCCGGCTCTGGGCAAATCCGGCGATCCCCGACGACAAGTCGCCGCACAGGGCGCAGCGCTCGCCGCAGGGCAGGAAGCGCTGGATCTGGCCGCTCTTCGCAATGTGAACAATGCCGATGCAACCGGCGCTGCGCCGCCGCTTCCAGCCGCAACGCCCGCACGTGGTGCAGCTGGTGGCCGTGGCGGCGCAGGTGGTGGGCGCGGCGGTGGAGGGCGTGGCGGAGGCGCAGCAGGGGCGAACGCCGGCGCGGCCGCAACCGCGGATGGAGCCGATCAGCAGGCCGCAGATGACGGTGCAGCGGCCGCAGGCGGTGGAGGTCGCGGGCAGCAGGCGGCGAGAGATGGCGGAGCGCTGACTCCGCTGGTGTACGCCGTCCGCTCCGGTAGTCTCGATTCCGTCAAGGCGATCCTCGATGCCGGTGCGGATGTGAATCAGGTCACCGGTTACGGCTGGAGCCCACTGCTGGTGGCCACGCAAAATCGCTATTACAAAATCGGAGCATTTCTGCTCGATCATGGCGCCGATCCGAATCTCGGGAACAAGGGTCTTTGGACGCCTCTGTATATCGCCACCGACAACCGGAACATCGAATCCGGAGATTACCCGGTACGCAAGGGCGACATGGATCATCTTGAGTTCATCAAGCTTCTTCTGGACAAGAGCGCGGATGTGAATGCGCGCATCAAGGACAGCACGGAAACCCGAACCGTCTTCACGAATCAGTGGCTGGATGAAAACGGCGCAACGGCGTTCCTTCGGGCCTCTCAGTCCGGCGACGTCGTGTTGATGAAACTGCTGCTGGCTCATGGCGCCGATCCGAAAATTGCAACGAACCTGAATGTGACGGCTTTGCAGGTTGCTTCGGGAATCGGCTGGGTGGAAGGCATCACGTACGAGTGGTCGCAGAAAGAGACTCTGGAGGCGGTGAAGCTGCTGCTGGATCTCGGGCTCGACCCCAATGTGCAGTCCGACACGGGGCGCACGGCGCTCCACGGCGCTGCGCATAAGGGACGCTCGGACGTCGTGCAGCTTCTTGCAGACCACGGCGCGAAACTCGATGTTAAGGACTACGGGAACACCGATAATCGCGGCGGCAAGCTGGCGGTTCACACGTGGCAGGCCGTCGACTATGCCGACGGTCTGGTCCGGGTTGGAGTACAGTCCGCGATTTCGCATCCCGACACGGGTCTGTTACTGCGGAATCTTATGAGAGCTGCGGGCATCAAGGAAGAGGACATACCGAAGATGAACCGCACGCTGGAATCGATCTGCATCACTGAAGCCTGCGAATAGGTCATCGATAGACACGAAGAACCGGTTTTGGAATCCATCCAAAGCCGGTTCTTCATTGTTCCCCCGCACACGCCCGGACTTCGCGAGGCAACTTCGATGAGCAACACCCAACACGAAAAAGCATCTCGCTTCCGCGCGCTTCATGACGGCCCCGACGTCTTCATCATTCCGAACCCCTGGGATGCGGGTTCCGCACGACTGCTCGCCGAGCTGGGCTTCAAGGCATTGGCGACTTCGAGCGCTGCTTCTGCCGCATCCATTGGCCGAAGGGACGGCAAACTGACGCGTGATGAAGCGCTGGCACATGCGCGCTCCATCGTCGACGCCACGGATCTCCCGTCTCTGCGGATCTGGAAGAAGGTTTTGGCGACCTGCCGGAGGACGTGGCGGAAACCGTACGTCTTGCCGCCGAGGCGGGTCTGGTGGGCTGCACGATCGACGACGCGACCGGCGTCTCCGAGAATCCCATTTACGAATTCAGTCTCGCTGTCGAGCGGATCGCCGCGGCGGCGAGGGCCGCGCGCGCACTACCATTTCCATTTGTCCTGACGGCGCGTGCGCACAATCTTCTTTATCCCAGCCAACCCGGCCTGGAGGAGACCATCCACCGCCTTCAGGCGTTCGAAGCTGCCGGAGCCGATGTGCTATTCGCACCCGGATTGCCCGATCTCAACGCGGTCCGGGCGGTGTGCGCCGCGGTGACGAAGCCGGTTAATTTCATGGCGGGAATCAAGGGGAAGTCATTCCCGGTGAGTGAACTCGCTACGGCCGGCGTGCGGCGCATCAGTCTTGCGACATCTTTATATCGCGCGGCAATGACAGGACTGCTTAATGCGGCATGCGAAGTCAAAGACAGAGGCCAGTTTGGTTTTCTCGATCACTGCTTGACGACGCCCGAACTGATCGGCCTGATGCGGATTTGAACGTCTCCGTTGCACGGACTCAAACGTCATCAGTCCACTTGTTTCCACAATGCTCGCAATGCCAGTGCCCGCTGGCTTGAAAGTCGGGCTGGTCTTCGGATTCCTTCTCCAGTTCATCGAACACGATCTCGTCCGACTTGCAATTCGGACAGCGATACTCCTCTGGATCAGCGGATTCTTCCTCTTCAAGCTGCGCGTTGTGCAATGCGGCCGCGGCACGGGGCCATTCGAACGACGAAACTTTCAGTTGAACGCCGCGTTCAAAAGCATCACTGAAATGCTCCGCGTTTTCGATGTTCTTTGGCCCGAGGTAGCAGGACACTCCGGCCTGCAGGAGCACTTCCATTAACGATCGTGCCTCGTCCCTGCTCCAGACGCGACGCGCTTCAACGAGGTCCAGATTCTCAGGATCAAAATCCTCACGTTCCGGCGCTATGTCGGATATAGGCTCCGGCGCCTCGCGCAGATTGAGTTTCAATTGTCTGGTACGGATTTCGGACCTTAGCGCATCGCGGGCAATATCGGTGAGCTGGTACGCTTCGCTGGCAAGAGCCTCGAGTTGTTCGTCGGCCATCCCGGCATAGCGCTCCTGCATTTCACGAAACTCGCCTGCGGGATCTGTGCTGTACATGGGCGGGGATGATAATCGAGAGACCTGTGCTTCATCGAAGAGAAAATGCGAGGCACGACCATCATTTCGTTATTGGTTCTCGCACTCGAACCGGTGGAGGAGGGGAAATTGTGGGCAACTTTCCATTCTGCCGGATCCCGGTTGCCGGACGAAATTCCCAGCGTTTCCAGTTCTCCGCCATCGAAACCTTTTAGACGGTGGACTTCAGCGTGAACTCCATCGCACCCATATTCGCCCCTGTCCTCGGACAAATTGCTTTATGAGCCGGAATCATTCGAGGCGGCGGGCGCCGGCCAACCCAGAGTCACCGAGCTCACTGAATCTGAATCATTCTCAAATGCCGGTGCTGTACTAACGACAGCTCCCCGGGGAACAGGCTCTGGAAAGTGTATGGGCGATATTTCGCGGTCAGGAAAAGATGATGTGCATCCGTGGGAACCTGGAATGTCAGGGATTGATGCACGGTCTCACCCGCGGGTATCGTGACGTCGAGTGGATTCGAGTTGACCGTGCTCGGTAGCGCAAACTTGCGTCCGAGTTCATCGAACATGTAAATCTCGAGCCCTTTCCCAGGAAAACGTTTCGTGATTTCCTTGTCCGTGCTGGAAATATGCCATAAGAGCGTGACCTCAGTTACCGGTCCTCCATTGGCTCTGTCGACCTTATCCACAGCGAAACAACCCGAGTCGGCACAGACCTCTTGGCCAACAGCGAGTGGCGCGTCTTCGCTTCGGCTCTTCACGAGCGCGACACCCGTCGAGGTCACCACGTAGATGCCCCAGAAAATTCCAAATCCTGCGAGAAGAGTAGCGGCAACACGTCCTCTGCCGATAAGCCAGAGCACCGGCACGGAAACCAGTGCCGCGCCGGAGCCAATCAATGTGAGCAGCATGGCCAGGCCGTCGCCCACGATCATGAAGAGCAGCCACAAAGCCACCGCGCCGGCGGCAAGCAATGTCTTCTTTTGATTTATTCTGAGCGGCATCTTCGGTTCACTTCACAAAAACATCGGGGGGACCCCCGGTGCGCGCCAGCTGAATTCCGGCCCAGCCGAGAAACGTTCCACCGATACCACCGAAGAGGGGGCAAAGCCCAAACAAGATGGCGAGTGAGCCGCCGAGAGCGTCGCTGACGTTGACCAGTTCAAACTCCCCTGAAATATAGATGTGATTGATCTTGGGAAACTCGGCGCCAGGAAGTCCAGGAACGAAAGCAAGAACGTACCCTATAGCCGTAAGAATAAAAAACACCATCAAGCCGCTGACGAGGCTGCTCCAGAAACCGGCGCGCGATCCGGCACGAACTCTTCCCGTCTTCATTGCTCCGTAAATGCCGGGTACAAGCTGAAGCGCAAACCCGGCGAGCGCCAGAAGCCAGCCAATTCCCGCCCAGGGCTCATGAGGAATGACAAGGTTCATGAAGATCAGAGACGTGATCCACACTGCACCGATTGCGATACCCCACCTCGTTCCGAGGCGCAAAATGAACGCATCCTCGGGAGTGGCTGGATGAGTCCACCGTACCGCAGCGCAGCCATATAAGAGGACACCACCTACTATCCACAAGAGAAATCTTGCCGCGTGTGGTCCTTCAAGCAGGCTGGGATACCGGAATACGCTGAATACTATGGTGAGAACACACAGCGTCAGGCCCGCCAATACCCAGTTGCGAAGATGCATTTCGCCGGTCCGCAGGATGTAGCCGGACACTTGCCGGATATACCAAAGGTTCGCGCGCCAGTCTCCTCGGATGGGATGAATCGAATCACGATACGCCTCAAGCAGATCGCCGGATGCAATCTCGGCTTCCTCAGGCTTCAGAAACATGCGCAACAGCGCTTCAGCCCATCGAGGTGGACGAATGGAACCTTCGGG
>Ga0209488_10003319_pt1 | contig 12954 bp, 12 predicted proteins | sample Rivendell_Oct201_8_FD_188349 | JGI IMG/M metagenome (GOLD analysis project Ga0209488, IMG submission 188349) | Vadose zone soil microbial communities from the Eel River Critical Zone Observatory, Northern California, USA -... | ecosystem: Environmental > Terrestrial > Soil > Vadose zone >...
TAACGGCGCTGACGTCCACCAAAGAGAAGGCAAGCTATGCCATCGGAATGAACTGGGGCACGGGCCTGCATCGCCAGGGAATTGACGTGGACAGCGCAGCACTTATCCAGGGCATGAAGGACGCATTGGCCGGCGGCAAGACACTGCTGACGGAAGAAGAGGCGCGCGCCGCATTGATGAAGTTGCAAAGCGAGATGCAAGCCAAGCAGCAGGCCAAGGCCGCCGAAGAGGGTGAAGCCAACAAGAAGGAAGGCGAAACATTTCTGGCCGCGAACAAGGGCAAGGAAGGCGTTGTAACGCTGCCCAGCGGTCTGCAATACAAGATTCTCACGCCAGGTACCGGTCCGAAGCCTACTGCCACGGACAGCGTAGTGTGCAACTACAAAGGGACGTTGATTAATGGCACCGAGTTTGACAGTTCATACAAGCGCGGAGAGGCGGCAACATTCCCCGTCACCGGCGTAATCAAGGGTTGGACTGAGGCTCTGCAATTAATGCCCGTGGGATCCAAATGGCAGCTGGTAATTCCAGCCGACCTGGCGTACGGACCACGCGGAACACCCGGCGGGCCTATCGGTCCCAACGCCACTCTAGTCTTTGAAGTGGAGTTGATGTCGATTAAAGACAAGAATGCACCTGATAAAGCCCCAGCTCCAGCAGCCGCACCGGAAAAGACTCCGGCCGGCGACGCGAAGCAGACAGCCAGCCCGTCATCAACGCCAACTCCGGCGCCCACGCCGAAGAAGTAATCGAAGCAATCTAAGAAGGGGCCGTCAGCGGGAAGAGACGGCCCCTTTACATTTCAGGCAAACGGATTTCTTCACGCCCGTTTTTTCTCTTTGCTTCCCTTCAAAATCCTCTCCACCTGCAGGAGATGATTCAGATCGTGCCCTGCCACCATCTTGACCACGTGGCTCACGCTTTCATTGCCGCGCTCGGCGTGGACGCCATAGTTATCCCAAAGCTTTCGTGGGACTGATTTCAGTAAAGCCAGGTTTGCCTCGCGCAGCGCGCGGAAGTTGGCCAGCGACTGCCGTGGATCCCGACGGGCATAGTTAAACGTCTTCGCCCACAGGTCCTGGTCGTAGGCCTGGATGGGAATGGCATTGTTCGTCAGGATCTGGCGGAGCCGCCAGGAAATAGCCAGTTCTGCATCGGCCAGGTGGGCTAAAATCTCAGCCACCGACCATTTGTCCTGAGCCGGACGGCGCATCAGCTGTTTACCAGTCTTCCCTTTCAGCAAAGCCGCGAACTTCGCGGGCGCGGCCTGCTGTGAACGCAACGGATCTTTGCCTTCGCCATAGCTCAATAAACGTTGGGTGTACTGCTGCACGGTTTCCTGCATGATTCCTCTCCAGTCCGCAGCATTGGATCATTCCGAGTAGCCGCGCGACTCAGTAAATGAGGGCCTTTGAGCCGCTCAGCCAGGTTCGGCTGCCTTCGATTTCTGCACCTTCAGGTTTCGCAAAGTCATCTAACAACGTACCAAATGAAGCTAACTGTCTACACCGCCCCGTGGTGCCGCGATTGCCATGTCGCAAAGCGCTGGCTCTCCCAGAACAACATTTCCTACCATGAGATCAATATTGAAGAGATTCCCGGCGCCGCTGAGGAAGTCATCCAGCGCACGGGAAAGAGAGCCATCCCGCAGTTCGTCGTCAATGGCGCGTGGGTGCAGCCTTACAGTCCGGGCGAGGGCTTCAAGTATGACGAAATGGCCGAACTCTTCGGCATTTCGCAGCCCTAGCCGATTCAGGGACCAAATTAATCAGAAGCAGACGTCAGGACTTTTGTCCCGTTCACATTTTGGGGGCGAGCCCAAAGAACACGCCAAGTTGTAGTGAAATCTCCAAGCGCTCCGGCTGGAACAATGTGCGGATTTTCTGCGATGGATGACTTTCCCTGGGTCGTTTCTTTCATGGTCCCGATTTCTTAGTTCCTCCAGCACGCGGCCGGGTTTCTGCTTTGGATTCTTTGGCTCGGCCATCTCCCGTCAGCCGGAGGATCGCTTCCACCAGGCTTGGTCCCGTCTCACGCAGTTCCTGACGGGCAGCGACACCGAGCTTGCGCAGCAGAGCTTCCCCTTCTGGCAAGATGGAGAGCGTAACCTGTCGCCGGTCCGTGGCAGAGCGCGTTCGCCGAAGCAGGTTGTGTTCCTCACAGCGGTCGGCTAACTCCACCATGCTGTTGTGGTTGAGCTGCATTCGCTCCGCCAGATGGCTGATTGTTGGCTCTTGGTTCCTGGGCAACCCCTTGATCGCCAGAACTAATTGATATTGCTGGGGATTTGCCCCCAACAGGCGGGTTGATTCCTCCATGTTGCGGAGAAACCGGCGCAACTGGTAACGGAACTCCCCCAGCGCCAGGTACTCCGGTTCAGTTAGAGGCCGCACATTTTTTCCCTTTGACATTTTATATCGCTCCGCGACATAATACCAACATTCTGCTAGATTCGAGCCTGGGCCTTTTCATCGGACACCAAACCGGCGGAAAGGCCCTTTTACTGTGGTCACGTCGACTTCCTGATCGATTGTAAACAAATGTCAACATCTGTAAAGATCATCCCTAAGCTTATTCGCCCACACTGCTTCAGAGTATCTGCCGTCGCTTTATGACGATCGCATAGAAAGCGGCCGCGTTAGCGACAGAAGGGCAGCAGCATTTATCATCGAAGGCTGGTTAGATTGCCTGTACTTTCGAGGGAAAACCTTTGATTCCACGCTATACACGTCCGGAGATGGGCCGAATCTGGAGTGATGAAAACAAATTCCGCTGCTGGCTAAAGGTTGAAGCTGCCGCCAGCCTTACCCTGGCCGATGCGGGGATTGTGCCTGAGAATGCCGCCCGCGCCATTGCCGAGCGCGGCGACTTTGACCTGAAACGAATCCATGAAATTGAGGCTGAGGTAAGGCATGACGTGATTGCCTTTACCACAGCCGTAGCGGAAAAAGTTGGCCCGGAAGCTCGCTGGCTGCATTACGGCCTTACCTCGAATGACGTGGTGGATACGGCGCAGGCGCTCCAGATCAAAGAGGCTTCACGGATCATCACGGAAGACCTGGAGCAGTTGAAGGCGGTATTGGCGCGCCGCGCTCACGAGTTTGAGCACACGCCTACCATTGGAAGAACGCATGGCATACACGCCGAGCCGACGACGTTCGGGCTGAAGCTGGCCAACTGGTACGCCGAAACAGTGCGCAACATCGAGCGCTTCCAGCGCACCGCAGAAGAAATACGTGTGGGCAAGCTTTCCGGCGCGGTGGGAACATTTGCACACCTGGAACCTGAATTCGAAGAGAAGATCTGCCGGCGGCTGGGGCTGGAAGCAGCGCCCATCTCCACACAGGTAATCCAGCGTGACCGCCATGCCTATTACGTGGCTACCCTGGCGACAATTGCTTCCACGCTGGACAAGATTGCTACAGAGATTCGCCACCTGCAACGGACGGAGGTTCGGGAGGCCGAAGAATATTTCAGTGAAAAACAAAAGGGATCTTCGGCCATGCCGCACAAGCGCAACCCGATTACGTGCGAACAGATTAGCGGACTGGCGCGCGTGGTGCGGGCCAACGCGCAGGCAGCATTTGAAAATGTGGCACTGTGGCATGAACGCGATATCTCGCATTCATCGGTGGAGCGCGTGATCCTGCCGGATTCCACGATTCTGGTCGACTACCTGTTGACCAAGACGATTCACCTGATCGATACGCTGATGGTCTATCCCAACCGCATGCTCAAGAACCTGGAATCCACCGGCGGGCTGGTCTTCAGCGGGCAATTGTTGCTCGATCTTTCTGAGCACGGCATGGCGCGCGAAGACGCTTACCGTTTGGTACAAAAGCACGCGATGCGCGCCTGGAAAGATGACCTGAATTTCCGTGAGCTGGTGATGAATGATCCGGAAATTACTTCGCGGGTGCCCGCCAAGCAGATCGAGCAGGCGTTTTCCATCGAACGGCAATTGCGAAATGTGGACAAGATTTTCAAGCGGGTATTTGGAAAATAAACACTGGCTTGTTTTAGCAAATGACGGAACCGTCTGAATTGGAACATTATCCGTTCCCATATGAGTATCGAACAGAGGGGTAGTCAGGCGGCCAGGTGTTGATCGCCCACTCGGGCCAAGGCTTTCCTGAGAGCATCAGCGCTTCGCGCAAGGCCTTGCCGCTCTTCCTCCGACATCTCGGGTTCCATGATTTGCACGACGCCTTCCCGCCCGACTACGCTCGGCAGGGAAAGCGTGACTCCGTACTTTGGATTAAAGGAACCGATAGGAACCACCGCGCGCTCATCCCGCAGCACCATCTCCGCAACGCGAGCCGCGGCCATGCCGATCCCGAACTGGCTGGCCTGGTTTCCCTCGATGATGGTGATATTGGCATACCTCACTTCATGTTCGATGGTCTGGCGCAGTTTCTCGTAGTCCAAATGGTTCTGAGTCAGGGCGTCAAAAATCGGCACTCCCGCCACTCGCGCCGAAGACCACAACAATACTTCCGATGTCCCATGCTCGCCCACAACCTGAGCTTCCACGGACGCCGGGTCTACGTTCAGGTGTCGCGCAAGGTGAAAACGAAATCGTAGGCTGTCCAGGAATGTCCCGCTGCTCAGCACGCGCTTGAATCCGAACTTGCGAACAAGATCGGCCAGCGGATCAGGCGGATCGGTGAGCACCAGGATCACGGCGTCCGGAACTGCCCGGAAAAGCTGAGGGAGGATATCGTTGTAGGCAGCAACGTTCGTATCGAGCAGTCTCAGTCTGCCTGAGGGATCGTTACGGTCCGTTGCCCCGCCGGTCTTTTCATTCACCCCGGAGGTGATCATGACAAGCGCGGCGCCGGCCAAGTCCGAGTAATCTCCATCATGGATATCCACCACAGTGGAGAGCGCAGCACCGTACTGCATGTCAGTAGCAACCGCTTTGGCCCGTTTACGGGTTCTATTCAGCACCACGATCTCACGCGCGCTGCCGCGGACGACTATTGACAGCAGGCATGCAGAACCGACCGCCCCGGCGCCAATCACTCCAACCTTCATAGATCCTCCTTATTGCAAGCGACACTTGCTGCTTTCAACGCATGGCCGCAATCCTTATTGTCTAGATGTTCACGTCAGATTGGTGGTTGGAGCTTTCTGCTCTTTTATCGCCACGATAAACGCTTTTGCCTTGCTCAACAGAAGCGCATTGCCACTATGTCTGCGCGTGAGGTCGTTGTTAGTTTTGCATCGTTAGTTTTTGCATCGCATCACGTACCTGGCGCCATATGTCGACGCCAGGCGTGATTGTCGGTGGAGTTTCAGGCGACGCCGCGTGTCGTCCGGCGGAAGTAGAGCCCTGCGCCTATGGCCATCAAGCCCAGCAAGCCAAAAAGCGGAAGAGGACTCGCCGTCTGTGGTAGTCTCGTCACAACTTCGTCCGAAGGCACCTCGGACTCAACGATTTCAGATAATTCGGCCTCTTCACCACTCGGAGTCACCGCGTTTATCGCCGGCGGCGCCGCGTCTGTCACAGTCGTGTCCGGCATTGAGAGCACTGGCTTCCGGGTCTGCACAGCCAGCGCCGACGCTCTGGCTCTTGGATAGACAAATTCATGACCGAAATTCTCGCCAGGGTAGAACCATGCCTCGATCGCCTCGGGCTGATCCGCTGGTCTTTCCTCGAAGTTGATCACCGTCTTGCCAGTCGGCCGATAACGATAGTCGGAGACTGCGAAAATTGTTGCTACAAGCTTCGACCTGTCATTGTTCCAGACTTGAACGATGTTTCGGTTTGCGGAACTGTCCATCAGCGTAAACCAGTAGGTTCCTGCGGCCAGAACTTGGCCAGGTACCTCGACCGGCTCACTGAAAGTCACTTTCGTCGCCTGATCGAATTCATCAGCCATCGCGGCGACGGGCATTGTAAGCAGACACAAGAGTGTTAGGCAGAATCCTGCGATAAAAAAGTTCCTTCGGGTCATTGAATAGTCCTCCTCGCTCAGCTCTGGGTTGTAATCCGGCTGGCGCTTGATTCGAAATAGATTTAGTTCCACCTCATAAAAACGGTGTGACATCACAGCGTCTTCGGGAGATTCGGTATTCCAGCGTGTCCTTGCCTTGGCAAGCCACTGTTTGCGTTTCTCACCTGCGAACAGTTGTATGCATTTGGCCTGCCGTCTTCGAATCGTGGAGACTCTCTTAAGGTGTTGAAAAAACGCAAAGACATATCTCGAGACCGCTGCTGCTGTCAGGATTTCGACACCGGCGGTGGCATTTGTCGATCATTTCCGACAGTTGAGGGAACAGTCTCGAATTGGTTTCTTGGCTGCCGTAGGTTTGTGCGCAGGATCGGGAGGTGGCGTGTGGCGGGAAAGCGCGCTGTGACGGGGCTACTAGAATTGCGGCCGGGGCCGCGGCTAATAGCTCGCCGCCTTCATCACGTCCTGGGTGCTTTGGGGACGAGGCCGCGATATCCCCAGCTTCTTCATCTTATGGATCAGCGTAGTGCGTTTCAATCCGAGCTTGGTGGCGGCGCCTTTTGGTCCGCCGATCACCCAACCGAGCGAGTCAAGCGTGTGCAGAATCAGAGTGCGTTCGGTATCCTTCAGAGTAGTTGCAGCCGGAGCGACCACGACACTCTGGGTTTCTAACGTCGGCAAAGGATTGGGAAGTACGCCATCATTAGAAAGGATCACGGCACGTTCGATCAGGTTCTGTAGCTCGCGGATATTCCCCGGCCAGTCGTGCGAGCTGAGCGCAGACATGGTCTCCTCGGAGATGTGCTCGATTTGCTTATCCATGCGCCTGCCAAAAATCTCGACAAAGTGTGCCACCAGGGCCGGAATGTCAGTGCGGCGCGCCCGCAATGGCGGCAGCTGGATGGGAAACACGTTCAAGCGATAATAGAGATCGGTGCGAAATTCGCTCCGCTTCACCATCTCCACCAAATTCTGGTTGGTCGCGGCCACCACTCGAACGTTAACCTTCTGGGTCCGCGTGCTGCCCAGGCGCTCGAACTCCTGTTCCTGCAGAACACGCAGTAATTTAGGTTGCAATGCCAGCGGAATGTCGCCCACTTCGTCCAGGAAAAGGGTGCCCTTGTCCGCCCACTCAAAACGGCCAATCTTTTGCGCGATGGCTCCGGTGAACGCGCCTTTCTCGTGGCCAAAAAGCTCGCTTTCCAGTAGATCCAGCGGAATGGCAGCGCAATTCAGCTTTACGAACGGGCGTCCGCACCGCGAGCTGATGTTGTGAATCGCGCGCGCGATCAGTTCCTTGCCAGTCCCCGTTTCTCCCTGGATAAGAACCGTGGAATCTGCCGGCGCGACGCGTTCGACTTGCTCAAGCACCGCCTCCAGAGCAGGACTTGTACCTATGAGCTGCTCAAATCTGCGATGATTACGATCCTCATCGCTGAACCCGAGTTTTTCGCAACTTCCCACAGATGACCTCCGAGCCGGATGCATGTGTCTGTTGCCGAACCTTAGCTTTCGAGAGCTGCACGAACACTCTCAAGCAGCGCATCGTCATCGAACGGTTTCGCCATGAACTCCACCGCGCCCGCTCTTAACGCCTGCAGCCGCATTTTTGCGTCGCCATGTGCCGTAATGAAGATGGTCGGAATCCTGCAATGCTCAGCATTCAGCTTGGCCTGCAATTCCAAACCGGACATTCCCGGCATGCGAATATCCGCGATCAGACATGCGGTTTGGTGCTGCTGGCCGGATTTCAGAAATTCTTCCGCCGATGCAAACGCTTGCGCGGTCCATCCGACCGCTTTCATCATGCCCTGCAATGCGCCCCGCATCAGGTCATCGTCATCGACAATTGCAACTAGTTTGGTGTTAACTTGAATGGCCATACTGGAAACTTACCAGCCGCGCAAAAGAGGCGCAATTATACGTTGGTATAAGGAGGCTAATACCGCCCGGAATCAGGTAGGCAGCTATCGTTTCCGGAAGACGGTACTCGAAACAGCAGCTCAACACGGGAGGAGCGCGAACCGGCAAAGTTCCTTATATAACTTCGCCGCCATGATCTACTTCTTGCCGGGCGGAGGCTCAAGCTTTGCGGCCATTCTGACCAATTCGGCCAGTGATTCAGCCTGCATCTTCCGCATCACGTGCCCGCGATGGATCTTCACGGTGATTTCACTGGTCCCGAGTTCAAAGGCTACTTGTTTGTTGAGCATGCCCGAAACCACCAGGCCCATCACCTCGCGCTCGCGCGCCGTCAGTGACGCGTAGCGCTTTCGCAACTCGGCAAGCTCATTCTGCTGCTGACGCGTCGCGCGGTCGCGCTCCAAAGCCTGGTAGATCGCATCCAGCAAGTCCTGGTCGCGGAAGGGCTTGGTCAGGAACTCCACGGCGCCGTGTTTCATTGCCTTCACTGTCATGGGAATATCCCCATGACCGGTGATGAAGATGATGGGAATCCGCACCCCCGCCTCAACCAATTCACGCTGGAAATCCAGACCGTTGACTCCGGGAAGGCGCACGTCGAGAACCAGGCAACTTGGTCCGTCGGGCCGTTTGCTGCGCAAGAACTCCTGCGTTGTGCCAAAACTCTCGGACAGCAAACTCACCGACTTCAGCATGCCTTGGATGGCCGCGCGAACCAAGGCGTCGTCATCGATGACGAACACGGTGGGAGCGCCCGCGGACGTCATTCATGTGCCTCGTCTTGCGTGGGCAGAGTGAAATAAAAACTTGCGCCGCGCGGAGAATTGGGAGCGGCCCACAAGCGGCCGCCATGGGATTCCAGGATAGATCGGCTGATCCGAAGTCCCATACCAGTTCCATGGGCCTTAGTGGTAAAGAAGGCATTGAAAATCTGCTCAGCCCGCTGCGGGGGTAATCCCACACCAGTATCGGTGACGCACACCAAGAGTTGCTCGTTTTCCATTCGTTGCGAATGGATGGCGAGTTCGCGCGTCTCGTCCACAGCCTTCATTGCATCGATGCTGTTCATAATGAGGTTCATCATCACCTGCTGCAATTGAACGCGATCTCCCGTGACCTGAGGAAGATCGCCAGCCAACTCCGTCCGAACGGATATCGAGTATCGCGTTGCCTCGCTTCGCAGGAGAACAAGGATTTCGCGAACAACATCGTTTACATCAACCAGTTCCCGTTCCAGAGCGCCCTTCTTAAACTGCGACCGGACCCGGCTGACAATATCCGCCGCCCGGGTCACATCTTTGACAACTCTCGATGCAGCCTCGTGAGCCTCTTCCAGGTCGGGGCGATCACGCTTAAGCCAGCGCAGGCAGGTATTGGCGTCAGTGACAGCGGCGGCAATCGGTTGATTCACTTCGTGCGCCAGGGAGGCAGTCAGCTCGCCCATGGTGGTCACCCGGCTGGCGCGCGCTAGGTCCGCCTGCGCCTGACGCAGGGCCTCTTCGGCCTGCTCGCCCTCAATGGCGATACTCGCAAGATGGGTGATCCGCTCTATGACATGATGCTCCTGCGGAGTGGGGCTGCGCGGTTCGCGATAGTATGTCGCGAAGGTCCCCAACACTTTTCCTTCCGAGGACAGTATCGGCGTCGACCAGCATGCTCGCAGCCCGTGGGGCAGTGCCAGATTGCGGTAATCGGCCCACAGCGGATCCGCGGCGATATCCGAGACGATCACTGGCTCTGCGCGATAAGCTGCCGTTCCGCACGAACCGGCAGACGGGCCGATGGCCGCGCCATCGATTGCCTCAGTGTAGGGAACTGGCAAGCTGGGCGCTGCTCCGTGACGAAGGCAGTTGGTGTTCGGGTCCAACATAAGGACCGAACAGAGAGAACCGCTGGCCAATCCTTCCACCATCCGGCATAAGGCATCGAGAATGGCAGCACGGGAATCACGCCTTGCTATCATCTCCAGAAGCCGTTTTTCTCCGGCCAGCAACATCTCTGCCCGCTTCCGGTCGGTAATGTCCATCGAGCTACCCACGAATTGCACCGAATCTCCGGCTGCGTTCAAAACAGGATGACCGACGGCATGGATGTATTTGACCGTGCCGTCCGGAAAAAGGACTCGGAATTCCATTTCGTACTCCGACTTTTCAACTACTGCTCGAGCGAATGTCCCTTCCCACTGGGCTCGATCTTCAGGATGAATGCGCTGCAGCCGTTCTTCCCAGGTCGGCATGCCCTCATCCGGATCGAAGCCATAGATGCGATACCATTCATCGGACAGATACAAGGCATCTCTTCCCGCTAACCGCCAAACCCAACTCCCAGTATGCGTGAGCCTCTGTGCTTCCGCCAGATGACTCTCGCTCCGCCGCAATGCTTCTTCCGCCCGCATCCTCTCAGTGATGTCCATCACCGCTCCGACAAACTCAATGCTGCCCGATTCATCGCTTGAGGCATGAGCCACAACATGGACATACTTGATGGAACCATCCGGCATCACCAGGCGATACTCGTGCTCAAAATGCTTCCCCTCCTGCGACGCTTGCTCGATTGTCTGCTGCACGAGCACCGCGTCTTCCGGATGGACTCGTTGCAGAATAAGTTCCACAGTCGGCCTCGTCGTTCGGTCGTATTGGAAAATTCGAAAGGTTTCCTCTGACCAGATGATCTCGCCGGTGGAAACCCTCCAGCCGAAGCTCCCGGTACGACTCAGTCTTTGAGCTTCCGCCAGATACGCCTCACTGCGCCGCAGCTCGTCGTTGACCGCTGTCAGTCGTCCGGTCCGCTCGGCCACTCGTTGTTCAAGCATCACTGCGATCCGCTTCTGCTCGCCGGAGCGCCGGGCCTCCTGCAATCCAATTCCAGCCTGGTTGGCCGCGACACGCAGGAGGAGCCGTTCGACTTCAGTCGGGAAATTGGCTCGCCGAGAGCCAGCTACCAACACGCCGCCGTCGTGCTGAAGACCGAGCGGGAACGACGCGATAGATAATTCAGCCTCTCCCGCCAGAACTGGAATCACGCTTCGCGAGACTGTTTGATCGCCGGTCAACCAGCGGTCGAGAGCTTGACCGAATTGCTGTGGCTGAATGGAGAAGCGCCGGTGATCAGCCAACCGGACCACCTCGATTGGCGAATCATCGCTCACGTCAGTTAAGCGCGCATAGGTGAAATCGAGGCGTAGCATAGTGAGTAGCACGTCGAGCAGAGTGCCCAGGATGTGGGCTGACTCGCTGCCACTCCAAATCGCAGGAAGCGCCAGAACACTGATCAGGTCATTGATGCAGCTCTGAAGGCGCTTGATCTCGGCTGTATTTTCCATTTTCCACTTCCGGGTCAGGCTGCTGACGGGGGCGATGCGTTGTGCCTAGTGTGCCGTTTACGCAGCTCCTGCAAGAATTCGTCCGGCGGAACGAAGAAAGGGTTCTCCTGGAGGATGCCGCCGATGATGATCATAGGATGCGTCCGCATAATGTCGACAACGATCTGCCCGCCAAACTTGGCGAGATCGTAAATTCATATGACCGGGTCCTTATAGCGAGGCAAAATATAGTTCAGCCGCGTCTCGTACTCCACCAAATCGTCGACGCCCGGCCGATCTTCAAGCGCCCATTCCATGTGCGCGACCAATCGAGTGCGCGTGAATCCTTGCTGGGGGCCGCTATCGAGCACCTCCTGGATCAAAGCGAGCATTCGATCCTGATCGAAGTGACCATCACGGAGATACGCGTCAGCCCAGTTGCGTAGCTCGAACTGTCCATTCGTTTCTGCCTTCCCCACATTGATGCCGGCTGACGTGAGCCGTAGGCGGTGCTCCTCTCGAAGTTTGGGATCTACGATGTGGAACGCCTTTTCTCCGCGATCGAAACCGTCTTTAATAAATGGAAGCAGCACCCGGTACTCTTCGTCGGCGGTATGAAAAAAGGCGCAGACGTGACGTTGCGCGTCGAGCAGGGAGCCTGCGAACGGAATGGGTTCGCTCGCCTGGCTTGGCATTTCTCTATTGGCCTTAATACGATCATACGTGGAATCCATCGCGCCCTCCTTACACGGGCAGCTACAACGGTCCAGCCGCTTGTGGTACAGAAAGAATAGCCGGAAATTGTTGCGCAACCAGCGTCAAATACTCCCTCACCAGGACAGAATGCGGCTCGACTAGTGTAGGCCCCCAAGTAGATTTTACGCTCATTGCGCGCCTGCACTCTTCCAGCGAGAACTGCAATCGTGCAAGACTGTGTAAGTCAATGAAGCCGTTACCGCTTAGCTCTCAGGCCTGAGTAAAGGACTGGAGTCACTCTCGCTGCAGGGCGTGAGCTTGGAAGAGAGATCCAAAGACGCAGGCGCGGAATTCCGTCATTCGTGTACCTCAACTTTTGTGGGCAGAGTGAAATAAAAACTCGCGCCACGGGGAGAGTTGGCGGCAGCCCACAAGCGGCCGTCATGCGATTCAACGATTGATCGGCTGATGGAGAGTCCCATACCTGTTCCATCAAGCTTGGTGGTAAAAAACGCATTGAAGATCTGCTCCGTCTGTTGTGGGGGCAGTCCCACGCCGGTATCGCTTACGGATACCATGAGTCGGCCGTTCTCTGCTGGCTGTGATTTGATGGCGAGCTCGCGCGTCCCGTCCGCTCCTCTCATGGCGTCGATGCTATTCATGATTAAGTTCATCATGACTTGCTGCAATTGCACGCGATCTCCCTTGATCTGCGGAAGGTCCGCCGCCAGCTCCGTCCGAACCGCTATGGAGTATCGCGCTACCTCGTTGTGCAGAAGGAGAATCATCTCTCGTATGAGTTCGTTTACATCCACCAACTCCCGTTGCGCTGCGCCCTTCTTGAAGAGCAGGCGGACATGGCTGACGATTTCAGACGCCCGCGTTGCATCTTTGACGACTCTCATAGCAGCGGCGCGCGCCTCCTGCAGATCGGGCTGATCGCGAGCCAGCCAGCGCAAGCAGGTATTGGCGTCAGTGATTGCGGCCGCAATCGGTTGTTTTATTTCATGCGCCAGGGAGGCAGACAGCTCTCCCATGGTGGTCACCCGGCTAACGTGTGCCAGGTCCGCCTGGGCC
>Ga0209488_10003321_pt1 | contig 12952 bp, 14 predicted proteins | sample Rivendell_Oct201_8_FD_188349 | JGI IMG/M metagenome (GOLD analysis project Ga0209488, IMG submission 188349) | Vadose zone soil microbial communities from the Eel River Critical Zone Observatory, Northern California, USA -... | ecosystem: Environmental > Terrestrial > Soil > Vadose zone >...
TCGCCGCCGTGTTTGCCGAGCGCCAGCAAGACCACGCTCAGCACCACTACCAAACCGCCTTTCACCAGCGTCGTCCAGTTCTGCAGATCCGAACTCTGTCGCGTTCCTCTTACATTGACGACCGTCACCACCGTAATCATCAAAACTGCCGCAGCGTTGGACTCCATCGGTGTCAGCCGAATAATTTCCGCCAGGTAGCGCGCAAACGCTCGCGCCAGCGCGGCGATCGTCGCCGCCGAAATCACCAGGAACAGGCACCACCCATACAGAAATGCCGGCAGACGCCCGAAACCATCGCGAATGTAGCAGTAAAGCCCGCCGGCCTCGGGATTCGCCGCAGCCAGTTCCGCGTACGTCAGCGCGCCAAGTAGAGACATCACTCCGCCGGCGACCCACACCAGCATCGATAGGCCGACCGAACCGTTCACCAGCTTCAGTATTTGTCCCGGCGAAAGAAAAATTCCCGATCCAATAACCGAGCCGATAAAAAGAAAAAGCAGATCGCGCAGGCGCAGTGTGCGAACGAGTGTAGGCATGAGGGACTGCGCAAGATTCGGGGTGTGAGCATCTCACGCACCAGCATCATTATCCGCGGCTGGAAACAGGTCAATGAGAAGTTGCCGACTGCCACAGCGGCGCCGGCATAAAGCACAGAATCATTACCAGCAGCGTAGCGATCGCTAGCACGATCCGCGGGGCGTCGAGCGGCCGCTGATCGTAAATTGGCGGGATGCGGAGAAAACGCAGCGCCAGCAGAATTCCCGCCCACAGCCACCACACGCGCCAGTGGAAATATCCCAGAGCGAGAAGAATCCCAGGCATCAGCCAGCCCACCCATCGATGGATTCGCGGACTGAACGAACGAAGAATGTGTCCGCCATCGAGCTGCCCTGCGGGAAGCAAGTTCAGCGCGGTGGCAAAAAGTCCGACCCAGGCGGCGCGCCCAACCGGATGCAGCAATATGGTCAGCGGATCCACGCCAGGAAAAAACCGTTGCGCCAGCAGCCGCAACACGAGTGGCACACCGAAAACAACATCCGCGTCGGCCGAATTAACCCCCAGTACCACTCGCGAGTGCACCACTCCATAAATGAGAATTGGAATTGCGACCGCGAAGCCCATGAGTGGTCCCGATGCTCCAATGTCAAACAGCGCGCGCCGGCTGCGAATCGGCGAGCGCATCAGAATAAATGCGCCGAGAGTTCCGATCAGAGTCGGCGCGGGAATGAAATATGGATAGCTGGCGCGGATGCCGTGATGTTTGCACGCGAAGTAATGTCCAAGTTCGTGCGCCAGCAGAATTCCCATCAACGCAATGGCGAACGGCATGCCGGATGCCAGCACCGTCGGATCTTTGTAAAGCAGTTTCAGCGAAACTGCGAATTCAGCCACTGACGCAGCCTCGCCGTTTGCAAACGAAATCGCAAACTGCCGTCCGGCTGCCAGGCACGTCAAAAACGTAATCACAAAGAGCAAAATCGCCAGCCACAAGCGTTGTGGTTTTGCACCATAGAGGCTTTGCCGGGGTGGAAGCGAGATCGGGACTTCCGGCGCGGGAAGTTGCAAGTCAATTGTCGCCGGGGTCTGGTTATCGCTGTTCACTTTTATCTAGCGGGCTTCAAGTAAAGCCCGCACCCGTATCGGGCGGGCTGCAAGTAAATTGGATGCGAGAATCGGCGGGACGGTAAGATGTTTGCAATCTCTCGTGCGAATTGGCTTTACAAGCCTCCCAGGCCCTGCAGTTCTTTGCCCGGCTTGAAACGTACCGCTTTGCCTGGGGGAATATTTACTTCTTCGCCGGTGCGCGGATTGCGGCCAATGCCGGTCTTGCGGGGCTTCACGGTAAACACTCCAAAGCGGCGCAATTCGATTCGCTGGCTACGGCCCATGCCGCTTTTCAGCGATTCAAAAACCGTCTCGACGGCCTGTTCGGCCTTGACGCGGCTCACTCCAGCGCCATCGAGCTTGGCCAGTACGGCGTTCACGATGTCCAGTTTAATCAAACGTTCCTCACCTTTGCGGGCTGGAAGTAAAGCCCGCTTCGTCTAGCACTGCGGGCTTCAAGTAAAGCCCGCACCCGCGCTGCTCTGTGGGCAGATGCTAGAGGCTGCGCGCGAGGTTGTCAAGACGTGACGCCTCGACTAAACTAACTTTCTTCACGCCGTTGATGTTGCAAAAAAATTGTCGATAGCGGACAAAGATTAGGGCGGGCTGCAAGTTACAGCACGCTATATTACACCTAACGGGTGCGGGCTCTACTTGGAGCCCGCCAATATAAAAGGAGATGTGAATGTCTGTCAGGCCGGACAGCTGGATTCGCCGCATGTCGCTGGAACATAAAATGATCGAGCCATTCACCGACCGGCAGGTCCGGGACGGAGTGATCAGCTACGGCGTGTCGTCGTACGGATACGACATTCGCGTCGCCGACGAGTTTCGCATTTTTACCAATGTGAACTCGACCATCGTCGATCCCAAAAAATTTGATGCTCGCTCGCTGGTGGACTACAAAGGCGAAATCTGCATCATTCCGCCAAATTCGTTCGCGCTTGCGCGTTCCATCGAGTACTTTCGCATCCCGCGGAATGTCCTCACCATCTGCGTGGGCAAGTCGACTTACGCGCGCTGCGGCATCATCGTCAACGTCACACCGTTCGAGCCGGAGTGGGAAGGTTTCGTGACTCTCGAGATCAGCAACACCACTCCTTTGCCGGCAAAGATTTATGCAAATGAAGGATTGTGCCAGGTCATCTTCTTCGAGTCCGACGACGATTGCGAAATCAGCTACAAAGATAAGAAGGGCAAGTATCAATCGCAAAGCGGCATCGTCCTCCCGCGGTTATAATTCTGTGCTTCCGGCGCCTATAATTCCGTCATTCCGAGCGAAGCGAGGAATCTCTGTTCTCTTCGCATTTGGTCTGGGCGAGGCGCGCGATCTTCGTAGCGGCCACTTTTTAGTGGCCATCCTCCCTAGAGCCACCACGGCCGCTCTGTGACACTTGCGACCCAGAACAGACACAACCACGATTCCCGGAAAACCGCCGTGCGCGAAGCGAGGTGCACCATGGAACACAACCTGCCTCACACCATCGCCCTTCTCACCCGAACTCCCGCCACTCTCAATACGCTTCTCCGCGATCTGCCGGAAACCTGGACCCACCAGAATGAAGGCGAAAACACCTGGAGCGCATTCGACATCGTTGGTCATCTAATTCACTGCGAACATGCCGACTGGATGCCGCGCGTAAACCTGCTTCTACAATTTGGCGAAACTCAGGCGTTTGCGCCATTCGATCGCCTGGGACATCAACGAGCGGTTCAAGGCAAGTCACTGACGGAATTACTGGATGAATTCGCTCAGCTGCGGTCAAAAAATCTGGAAGATCTTCGCGCTTTAAAACTTCAGCCCGTCGATCTCGGCCGCCGCGGCCAACATCCCGCCTTCGGTTCCGTCACTCTATCGGCACTGCTGGCCACCTGGGCCGCCCATGACTTAACTCATCTTCACCAAATCTCACGCGTCATGGCTCACCAATACCGTGAAGCCGTCGGCCCGTGGAGCGCTTACCTCGGTGTGCTGCAGTGTGCCGGCCATAGCGCTTCTGGATAAAGTTTCTGGACATGCGATCCTAATGCCTTCTGCTAACAGCGCCCAATCTCATTCCCTTGTAAAGAGAGTTTTTCGACGGCCGGCTGCGCTGATTTTCACGTGCGCCATTCTGGTGTTGCCGGTTGCAGTGCTTCTCGCGTTTCCCCGCCCAAAACCGTGCAATCCAGCCTGTGTCGTCCTGATCGGCGTCCGCTCCGAAGTTAACGCGAGAAGGTCTGTCATGAAAATCCACCAAACAATGAGGGCATTTCATGGTGTCCAAGTCATAGGAGAGGACCGCGCAACCGCGCAATCCGCGTGAACCCAGCCGTAACAGAATGCTGTGCCCTTCCTGCGCGAAACTCCCATCCTCGTAGGAGAAGACTGCATGGGCGGGTGGCCGGCAGACTGGCCCCCGAGCGATTTTGGGTGGCGCACCCTTCGGTTATCAACGGGCGGGCAGCACCGTGCCTCGCACCGAATCACGTCCGTATTAGCAATCTTTGCCAATCGCGCTATGGTCGTTGTGAAATCACGCCTGCACTATGCCAACCCGCAACGTCAATTTAACGGCAGGCTTGACCGCTTCGTGGTGAAGCCGGACTTTACGATAATGCCAGTGAAGTGGTGCGCTCCGGATTGCGCACCCTGCAACCTGAGGAGCAGGAGTTCCAAGCGAAGCTTGTCCCGCTGCGAGCGACGATCGACGAAGGTGATTCCATTGGTATCGCCCGTGGCAACGTATTTGCGCGTGCGCAAGTCTCTTAAACTCCCCGCGGCGCGCTAGCCGTGGCGGCTTTTCGCTTTTCCCGGTGCGCTAGATCCGACCTGCTCAGGATTGGCAATTTCACCCTTCAGACCTGGGGAAAGCCCAAACCATCCGCCACTTACCTGAACTTGAGGACCGCTGCCAGATGCTCGCTGACAACCCAGCATTAGGCCGAAGCTGCGACTACATTCGTCCGGGCCTGCGCCGTCTGGAGCACGACTCGCATGTCGTGTTCTACCGGCAACAGCTTGATGGCATTTTGATTTCTCGCATTTTGCACCGGCTAACGCCTTTGCCCAAGACCAGGGGAGTTTACCCCCTCCCCTGATCGAAGTGTCAGGGATGCGTCCGGCCGTACAAAAGGTGCCTGTTCATTCAAAGACGCGAACTGGCTACGCAGTCGGTATCAGGATTTGGGTGACTAGCTCCGCTTCGGGGGTGGTTCTGGGGTCGTTGACGTAGTTTTCGATATTGAAGTCGTCGCGCAGTGGGATTTTTTGATCGGAGACCATTTGGAAAACGCGGCCGGAGGCTTCGGGCAAATTGGAATATGGTCCGGTTAAAACAAAACGGCTGTACTTGCCGCCTTTGAATTTTGTGTACTGCAGACCCGCAGGCAAATTTTGCGGTTGGGCTTCCACGAAAACGCCGGCGCGATATATTTTTGGCCCGACTTTGTACAGGCTGGTGTAGCCGGTGATTTTGTTGTGTTCTGAAATTGCCGGAATCAGTTTATGTACTTCTTGCCACGCTTGCGGGGCGGTGTCCTTAAAGGGTCCGATCTTCTCGAGGTAAACGTAATGGGTTTCCGGCCAAGTGACAATTTCGGGTTGTTGCGTAAGCTGCAGTGCGGTGCCTTTTGCGGTGGACATGAATTTCTCCCTTGATTTGTATATTTTCCGGAGAGGGCAAAGTGCGGTGGGCAAAACGAGTTTGCCATAATGATTGTTAAAGGCAAGTCAAAGTGTTGAGCGTTCAAATCCGCAGAGAGAAGGGCACGATATGTCGTGCCCCTACAGCAAGGATCAAACACTGAGATCCTTCAGCGGTGCCTGCCTGCGGCGGGCTTGTCGAATCGCTCAGGATGACAAATTTTTGGCAGGTTTAGGTCTTAGGATGACAATTTATTTCGCGGCAGCAACGACTTCGATGTTTTCGATTGGATAGCCGAGTTTGCGCCAGGCGTCTAAGCCGCCTTGCAGCGGGCGGATGCGTTTGATGCCTTGTTTTCTGAGGAGCAGCGCCACACGGGCGCTGGTGGCTTCGTTTGGTCAAGTACAGTAGAGAATGACTTCACGATCGAGAGGCAACCGATCAGTTTTCTCTTCGAGTTCCTTGGCGTCCATGCGGAAGGCACCGGGAATCGTTTCCGGGTCGGCTTCAAAGTCCATGGAGTGACGCAAGTCAACGATGACCAGCTCTATGCCGGCGTCAATTTCCTGTTTCAATTCTTCGGGAGTGATGCGCGCGATACGCAGATCGCGCAAAAACCGTTGCCGCGCGAGAAACTTCCAGGCGATGTAGCCAGCAAGTCCGCCGATGATCAGAACGGCCAGCGAACCACCCAGCCTGGCGGCGTGTTCCGCGATACGCTCGATCTGCTCGCTGAAGATGTAGCCGGCGCCGAGAATTGACCCGCCCCAGACCAGCGAGCCCAGGCCGTCAAACAGCAGGAACTTGCGCGCGCGCATGTGAAAAATTCCCGCGAGCGGTGGCGCAACGGTGCTGAGACCGGGAATGAATTTCGCGAGCAGCAACGAACGCGCGCCTTGCTTGGAAAAAATTCCTTCGGTGCGGCGAACGCAGGAATCGGGTTCGAGCGAAATCTTGCAGAGGAATTGCAGAATGCGAATACCCTTCTTGCGGCCGAGCACGTACCAGACGGAGTCGGCGGAAAGAGCGGCGACGGCGACAAAAAATAGCGAGGCCCAAAAGCTGAGGTGGCCGGTGCCGGCCAACGCTCCAGCGGCCAAAACTACCGGCAGCGAAGGAATTGGGAGGCCGAGTTGCTCGGCGAAGACCCAGGCCAGCAGGACGACGTATCCGTGTTTGATGAGAAATTCGAGCGTGCTGTGCATCGAGCCGGGTTGGATCCTTGCGAAGCTTAGACAAATAGTAGAACTGATTTTGTTCGCGCTGTCATCTTTCGCGCTGTCATTTATTGTACAGCGAACCGTAGAGGCTAGAGCCCCTGTGGTGCGGGGGGCGCATCGGCACGGCTTCACGCCGTGCCCTCCCGCAGGCAAAAGAAAGATGGCCACTTGAAAGTGGCCGCTACGAGGAGTGCAGCGCAGGCGGCGGCTGGGCTGCCGCAATCCAAAAGGTGCCGCTGCGCATCGAGACGCGCGGCTGTTATGGAAAACGCCTCGGGCAGCCGATACGCATTCACAAGATGAGCTTAATTACTTTGTGATGAAATCGGCGGTGTGGCCCCATTTGCCGGACATTACGAATTCGCGGATGGGCTTGCGTACGCGCGGGGCGGTTTCGCGATCGCGATAGGGCTGCGGCAGGGAATTGGGATCGCCGCCGTAGCCCATGGCAAAAGCGGCGATGGCGTCCCAGCCAGCAGGAATTTCGAAAACCTCGCGTGCGGTGTCCGGATCAAAGCCGGCCATCTGGTGAACCAGAATTCCGCGTGAAGTCGCTTCGCTGGTGAGCTGCGACATGGCAGCGCCGGTGTCGTATTGCGCGTTGCGATTGGGAGTTTTGTTTTTTGCGAATGCGAGCCGGGAAACCGCGAAGCCGAGAACATACGCGTTCTTGGCCCAGTTGACGTTGAACTCCACGAGCGGCTGCAAGGCTTGGGTGAAATTTTCCTGGTCATTGCGAGTGGCTATGATGAAGGCCCAGGGCTGCTCGTTACTGCTGGAAGGGGCCCAGCGGGCCGCTTCGAACAGACTGCGGAGGTCTGAAGGAGCGATTTCTTTGTCAGAGAATGCGCGTGGGCTCCAGCGATCGCGGATAAATTCGTGGACAGGATATTCCGTTGGTGCGGGATTCTTCATTATTTTTTCTCCAAAGTTTTTCAGTTTTTGCCGGCGTGAAATCGGCGGTTACTTGGCTTCGTTCTTGGTCATCTCGAGGTCGATGGTGATGTCCACATTGTCGCTGACCACCATGCCGCCGCCGTCCAATTTGGCGTTCCACTTTACGCCGTAATCCATGCGATTGACGGTGGTGGTGGCATTGAGAGCCACGCGAGTTTTGCCATAGGGATCTTTGATAGCGCCGGATGGACCTTCGACATTCAGAACGACTGATTTGGTTACGCCGCGAATCGTGAGATTGCCGGTAACTTTCATTTTGCCGGCGGAAACCCGTTCGATTTTTGTGGACTTGAAACTGATGGCTGGATTGTTGGCGACATCGAGAAAGTTGGCGCTTTTGAGGTCAGCATCGCGCTTGGGTTCCCCGGTATCGACGGTGTTGGCGTCAATGCTCACATCCACAGCGGATCTGGCGAGGTCTTGATCATCCCAGTTGACGGTACCGCTGACGCCTTTGAATTGTCCGCGCACAGTGGCGATCATCATGTGCTTGACGGAAAATCCCGCTGCGCTGTGCGCCGGGTCAATTTGCCAGGTGGTGGTGGCAGCGGGAGACGGAACGGCCAAAGATGCAGCCAGCGTTGCGGCGAGGGGAAACTTTGCGAGTAATTGGCCCATTTTATTGTTCCTCTCTAATTTGAAATGTATCATTCGGCGAATCCCTTGGATGCGCGTTACACGTCTTCTGGTGTTTCGGGGACTTCTTCCAGCGCGGCTGCAAGGCTTTTCAAGCGGGCAACAGCAATATTGCGGAACTGTCTTCGGTGTAACTCTTCCACCGGAGCGTCAAGCTTTCGCAGAATTTCCAGGCCCTGTGCGGTGATGCGGGTTTTGACCACGCGGCGATCATCGAGCTGGCGCACGCGGGAAATCAAAGCGCGCTTTTCCATGCGGTCGAGCAAGCGAGTCATATCGGGGTCGTGGGAAATCATGCGGTCGCTAATGCCCTTGCAGGGCAGGCCATGGGGCTCGGCTCCGCGAAGGATGCGCAGAACGTTGTACTGAGTTCCGGTTAGGGAGTGTTGTTTCATTAATTGTTCGGCTTGCTGGCTGAGGCGGTCGGCGGCGATGAGCAGGGCCACGAAGACTCGGGATTCCAGGGAAGGGGTGGTACGTTTTTGCGGTTTGCCTGCGATCACGAAGGTGACTATAGTCGTCATAACGACTATTGTCAAGAGGAAAGTGCGATTGCGCAGCGGGGCCGGCGCGCGGGACTGACGAGCCGCGCGGTGCGAATGGCAACCTCAAGAGAGATTCCTGGCTGCGTTCGGAATGACCATCAGTGCTTTTTGTCAGGGTTTGGCGACGGGGCGGAGTTGCACTTCGCTGAGGAAGCTTTGCGGGCCTTGGGTGGCGATCATGGCGACGGCGTGGGCGACGTCCTGAGCGGTCAGGACTTTGCTGGCGTCTTTTGGGCCGCGGCCGGAGAATTCAGTGGCGACACTGCCAGGACAGACAGTGCTTACGCGAATGTTGTAGGCGCGCAAATCTTCGGCCATGCAACCGCTGAGGCCCTGCACAGCCCATTTTGAGGCACAATAAATTCCGCCTCCCGCGAAGGTATTTTTTCCGGCGAGCGAGCTGATGTTGATGATGTCGCCTCGCTGGCGTTGAATCATGCCGGGAATGACCGCGCGCGAGACCAGAAACAAACTCTTTACGTTGGTGTTTATTAGAGTGTCCCATTCCTGCTCGGTTTTCTCGTGAACGGGACCGAACAGGCCCATGCCGGCGTTGTTGACGAGGATGGAGATTCCGCCGAGGGAGGATTCGGATTGCGCGACAAGCGAAGTGACATCAGCGGAGTTGGTGACATCGGCGCGCTGCCAGTGAACGCGAGCGCCGGTGGCCCGAAGGTCGTCCGCCGTGGATTTGAGTATCTTGAGATCGCGTCCGCAGATGGCGACGGCGGCTCCCAAAGCGGCGAGACGGGCGGCGATGGCTTTGCCAATGCCGCGATTTCCGCCCGTCACCAATGCCACCTGGCCAGTGAGTGCGCCAGGAGGCAGTTTGCCGCCATCGGTTCCATGAATACTGTTCATGCGAATTCTTCCTTCCTCAGGCCACGCTTTTTGTGCCATCCTCATCTTAGTCTGCAAGCAGGTACTGGCAAAGCTGAAGCGATATTTCCGACCACCGAAAATCATTTGATGAAGGCACAACGAAAGTTAAGCTTTTTTCGCAAGTGCGAACGGAAGAAGTTGCCAGTGTATGGGCAAATTTTTCTGGCAAGATACCGGTTTCGCGGTAAGAGAATTCCTTGCGATACGGGTGAAGCTTTCCCTATAATCCGAGGGATTCACGGAGCGGCAGAATTTCCGCCCGCACCGTTTTCTGCAACGTACCCGGAAACAGACAGTCCGGGATGCACCGGAACAAAATCTCAGGAGTGTGAAGTTTCAGTGAGGAGAATGGGAATGAATCGAATCAGACGAGTTGGGGTGCTGGCGATTTCCGCGGCGATGTGTGTGGTGCTGGGCAGCGGAAGCACGGTTGGCGCGCAGGCACCGGCCGGGCAGGATCAAGCTGGCAACAAGCAGCCTTATACGATGCCTGAGTACAACGCGGAACAGGCTTGCGGCGCCGACAAGAATCCCACCTCGCAAATAAAGTGCCTGGACGATTTTGTGGCGAAGTATCCGAATTCAAATCTGTTGATCTACGTGTACCCGATGTATTACGGGGCGTATTACCAGCTGAAAAACTGGGCGAAAGTGATCGAGTATGCGGACAAGACCGCGAGTCTGGGCGATAAAATAGGGCCGAACGAACGCTACAACGCGCTGTACGTGAGGGCATTGGCTTACAACAGCCTGAGCCCGGCAGATCAAACCACGCAAGCGAAGGGGGCCATCGCCGCGACTGCTGCGGCGTTGAAGCTGCTGCCAGATTTGAAGAAGCCGGATCAGATTGATGACAAGGCGTTTGAGGAAGAAAAGAAGAAGGGCGCGGTGCTGCTGAACGGCACGGCTGGCCAAGCCGCGCTGCTGGTGAAGGATTATGCGACGGCGATTACCTACTATAAGGCCATCCTTGCGGTGAATCCCGACGAGCCCATTGCCAATTACCGGCTGGGACAGTCGTATATGTCATCGACGCCTCCGCAGCCAATGGATGGTTTCTGGTACATCGCGCGCGCGGTTACGTCCAAGGCCGCCACGCAGCAGCAAGCCACACAGCTGAAGCCTTACTTACGGAAATTGATCGTGAATTATCAGCAGGCTGCCTGCGAGAACCTGGTGGACGCGGAGCTGAACGAACTACTGCAACTTGCGGGAAGCGCGACGGAGAGGCCGGGAACTTATAAAGTTGCCAGTGCGGCTGATCTGGATGCAGCGCGCAAAGATATGACGATCGCATCGGTGATCACGGACCTGAAAGCTGGCGGAGACAAAGCAAAAGTTATCTGGCTGGCGTCCTGCGGACTGGAATTTCCGGATGTGCCGGGGAAGCTGATTGAAGTTAAGCCTGGCGCGACGGCCAACGATCCTACCGTCCTTAATGTGGCGTTCGTCACCAGCGACGCCGAATTCCAGGCAGCCACGACTCCCAACATGATTGTGAATGTTGTGGGGCAGCCAGAAGCGGCCAAACTGGAGAAGGACAATCCAGTTCGCTTTACCGGGACTTTGGCGTCCTATGATCCCGATCCGGCGTTCATGTTGCATTGGGACAAAGCCAAAGTGAACGCGGAAGATCTGCCCAAGGAAAAAGCTCCGGTCAAGAAGCCGCCAGTAAGAAAACCGGCGGCGAAGAAGCCGGCCGCCTGATCGGTTCGAATGGTCGATTTGAAGATACGGCTCTCCGGAATTCCGGAGGGCCGTTGTTTCTTGTAATGTCACGTAGAACGCGGGGATGTTCGGGCTAGGAGTGACTAGCGAGGACAGAAAAAAACGCTAGGACCTGCGTGATCTGTTGCGGTCGAGCTTGTACTCGCCGATTTTGCGGCTCAGCGTATTGCGGTGAATGCCTAGCATTTTTGCGGCACGGCACTGGTTGCCTTGTGCGCGTTCCAGAGCTCGCTTGATAAATCGTTTTTCAAATTCTCCAAGCGCTTCTTCGAACAAAATCCCTCTTTCCACCATTTGGCTGACTAGCCCTTCCAATTGATCCTTCACGATTCCTCGCTCCTGGTGCGAATTAGGTTTTTAAGGCCCGGCTTGCTGGGTTGCTAGTTCAGTTCATGGCCAACCAGGATGCGATAGGCTTCCCGGTACTTGGCACGAGTTGCCGCGACCACGTCGGGGGGCAGTTCGGGTCCAGGTGGAGTTTTGGGCCACTGGATCCCTTCCAGATAGTCACGAACAAATTGTTTATCAAAAGAGGGCTGCGCGCCGCCGGGCCGATATTGGGAAGCGGGCCAGAAGCGCGAAGAATCGGGCGTAAGCGCTTCATCGATCCAGATAAGTTCCTCGGCCGCTTCGCGGCCGGGGCGCAAATTATTGAGCAAACCGAATTCAAATTTAGTGTCGGCCAGAAGCACGCCGCGAGGAGCAGCGTAGGCCGAGGCGCGGTTGTAGATTTCAATGCTGACAGCGCAAACTTTTTCTGCGAGCGGTTTGCCGATTAGTTCGGCAGCCCGTTCGAACGAAATATTTTCGTCGTGTCCGCTGATGGCCTTGGTTGCGGGAGTGAAGATCGGCTCGGGGAGTTTGTCTGATTCGCGCAATCCAGAAGGAAGGGCGATGCCGCAGACTTTTCCTGTGGTTTGGTATTCTTTCCAGCCCGAGCCGCTCAGGTAGCCGCGCACTACACATTCGATGGGGAGAGGCTGCGTCTTGCGGACCAGCATGGCGCGTCCGGCGAGTTGTTCGTGGTAGGTATCGAATGGAGCCGGAAAATCCGTGGCGCTCAGAATGTGGTTTGGAATTACGTTGTGCAGAAGGTTGAACCAGAAGAGGGAAAGCTGCGTCAGGACTTTTCCTTTATCGGGAATTGGAGTGGGCATTACGACGTCGAATGCGGAAAGACGGTCGGTGGCCACGATCAGGAGTTTGTCGCCGAGATCGTAGATGTCGCGAACTTTGCCGCGAGCGGCGGGGGCGATTCCCGGGAAATTGGTTTCTCTTATAGCGGTCATCGCAGCTGCGGAGGACACAGAACGCTTCTCCAGAAGAATGAGCGAGGATTCTAGCGCAGAGAGTTGGGAACGCCAAGCGGCTGGGCGGTGGATTTTGGTGCAAAACTTTTTTGCGAATGTTGCGAAGCAGGAGGCGCGTTGTCCTTCGCGAATGTAGCAACGGATTGTTCGTCGCTTGGCCGCCGCCGAAGAGAGATTCCTCGCTTCGCCTGCCTGTGGCAGGCACGGAATGACGGTTGTCGGCTCTGAGCGATGTGACTCAGGCGGCGGTGGCTGCTGCTGCACGTTGTTTTGCAGCGGGCGATTCATCGCCTTCCCAGCGGACGCTGACGATTTTGGAGACGCCGGGTTCCTGCATGGTGACACCGTAGAGAACGCTGCCGGTTTCCATGGTTTTGCGATTGTGGGTCACGACGATGAATTGCGTCTGCGCGCTCATATCGCCGATCAGGCGTGTGAAGCGT
>Ga0209488_10003322_pt1 | contig 12949 bp, 7 predicted proteins | sample Rivendell_Oct201_8_FD_188349 | JGI IMG/M metagenome (GOLD analysis project Ga0209488, IMG submission 188349) | Vadose zone soil microbial communities from the Eel River Critical Zone Observatory, Northern California, USA -... | ecosystem: Environmental > Terrestrial > Soil > Vadose zone >...
TTGCCCCATTGCGTGCCGTCGCCGAGCGACGGGTCGTCCAGTTGCAACGAGAATTGCTGCGGCTCCGGACGGGCCACCAGCGGCTGCCACACGAGGCGCGCCGGCACCGGGTCGCGCACGTGCTCGGCGATCTTCTGCAGCAGTGCCACGAACCCGCCTGGCGGCGCGTCGTGCCCATGACCGTCGACCTCCCAATAGTCGTGCGCGAAGCCGCCCCACTTCTTCACCGCCTCGTCGAGCCGTTTCGCCGCGAACTGGTTGGAGTCCGGCAGTACCCGCGGATCGTCGCGGCTCTGGTAGATGGCCACGAACACGTTGCGCAGCGAGGGGATCACGCCTTCGACGATGTCGATGATCGGGCCGCCGGGAGCGGTCTGGACCGGCGTCGGCGCGCCGGCACTCGGCGCGATCGCGGCAATGCGGTCGGCGTGGTGCGCGCCGAGCATCCAGCTGCCGTAGCCGCCCATCGAATGGCCGGCGAAGAACACGTGGTCCGGGTCGATCTTCCAGGTGCGCAGCGCCGCGTCGACGAGATCGAGCACGAACTCCTCGCTGCCCGAATCGGTCCAGCCATGCTCGGTCGCCGCCAGCGCCTGCGGTGCGACCATCACCCAGCCGAGCTTGCTGGCGGCCGGCTCGTACGCGCCTGCGGCGGAGCCGGCGTCGGCCGAGCCCTCGCCGCCGCCGTGCATGGCGATCAACAGGCCCTTCGGCTTCCTGGTCTCGCCGCCGACGATGTAGCGGCCGCGCGCTTCGGTGTGCTTCTTCTTGTCCGCCGGCCAGAACCAGTTGTCGCCGCTCGGCTCGAGCGTGCGGCCCTTGCTCCACAGTTTCTGGATCTTCGGCAGCCACGCCTTCTGCTGACCCTTGTCGAGCGGCAGCGCCGACAGTTTCGCCAGCATCTGCTGCCGCTGGCCGTGACCCGCATCAGTGCGATCGTCGGCGGCGAGGAAGTCGGCGACCAGCTGGTCGAGTTCCTTGCCGCCAGGCGGCTTGCCCTGCGCCGGCGCGAACGCGGCGATGGCGAACAGAGCGCAACGAGCGATGGCGCGGTGGGTGGGCATGGTCCTTCTCGTGGCCGCCATGTTAGCTCGCGACGCGGCGCACGCTTCAGGGCATCGATGCGTGATGCGCGTGGCCGGCGCGGCGAGACGAACGAACGGGGTCAACAGCAGCGACGCGGCTGGACGCCAACATCACCAGACAGCAGACTCAGCTAGACGGCACGGGTTGCTGTTGCGGCTTCGGATGTCACGCAGGCTGCGAGTGCGGTCCTGCTCCGACGTTGTCCTGATAGTGGCTTCGCCCGTCACGCCACCATGGAACGCATGCTCCCTTTCGAGAACCGCGTGCGAGCAAAGACCCGGCCGTCGCGTGACGCTGGTGAGACAGGCAGGCCGTGAACGCGCGCGCGCCGCTCGCGCCCGGCGATGGCGTCCGGCTCGGCATCGCCCTGGCAGTCGTGTGGCTCGCCGTCGCGTTCTGGTCGCTGTCCGACTTCGGCCCGACCTGGGACGGCGCCGAGCTGCGTCTCGGTGATCAGCTGCTCGGCTTCTTCGCGGATCCCGCGGCCGCGGGCTGGGATCCGGTGCACGCCGCGCCGTTCGTGCACCGGCCGCCGGCGCCGTGGTTCGCCGACATGTTTCCCTGGGCCCAGAGCAGCTTCGTCGCCGCGACGATGTCGGCGGCGAGCTGCTGGCTGCTCTGGGACGTGCTCGGCTGGTTGCCGGCGATGGCTGGCTATCTCGCGGCGATTCCGCTGCTGGTGGCGTTGCTGGTCGTGGCGCTGGTCGTGTTCGGTGAACGGCACTGCGGCAGAGGTGCCGGACTGCTGGCGGCGCTGCTGCTGCTGTCGATGCCGAGGTTCCACACCGAGGCGCTGAGCAACTTCAAGGACGCGCCGGAGTGCGTGTTGTTCTCGCTGGCGGCGATCGCCGGCGTCGCCGCGCTGCGGGCGGCGACCCTGCGCCGCTGGCTGGTGTTCGGTGTCGCCGCGGGTGTTGCCGTGGCGCAGCGGCCGAACGCGTTGTTCCTGCCGTTCCTCCTGCTGCCGTTCCTGCTGCGCGCATGGCTGCGGCCGGGCGTCGCCGCGGCTGCATTCCGGGCGCCGTCGTTGCGGGCGTTCGCGGCGGGCCTGGCCGTCACCGCCGTCACGTTGGTCGCGGCCATGCCGTACGTGTGGCCCAGTCCGATCGGCCACCTGACCACGCGCTTCATCACGCTGTCCGCGCTGGGCAACGAAATCGCGGCGGGCGCCCAGGGAACCCTCGTGCCGACGGCGGCGAGCGTGTCCTTGGCAAGCGTCTGGCTCGCAATCGCGACCACTCCGGTCACGCTGCTCGCCGCGGCAGCGCTCGGTCTGGTCGTGGTCCCGGCGCGCGCGGGCAGCAAGGCGTTCCTGCTGCTGTGGCTCGCGGTACCGTTGCTGCGCACCATGCTGCCCGGCATGCGGCACTACGACGGTATCCGCCACATCCTCGAGTTCACGGTGCCGCTGGCGCTGCTCGCGGGCCTCGGTCTCGCCGGCGCCTGCCGCTGGTTGCGCGCGCGGTGGCCGCGGGCGAAGTGGTTGGCGTTCGCCATCGTGCTCGTGCCGGTCGGCGAATCGGTGACCGCACTCGTGCAGGTGCATCCATACGGCACCTGCTACTTCTCGCCGCTCGTCGGCGGGCTGCGCGGCGCGCAGGCACGGCATCTGCCGGACGCGACGGACTACTGGTGCAGCGGTTACTGGGCCGCCGCCGACTGGCTCGTGCACCACGCCGAACGCGATGCGCAGGTCGTCTGTCCGGTCGCGAGTCACGTGCTCGAAGCCATCGTGCCGGTGCGCTGGCGCGCCGACCTTCGGCTGCTGTCCGGTACGGCGGCGCCGGGGGCGGGCCAGCTCTACGTCGTCTACGCCACGCGCACCGAGTTCTATCCCCGCTGGCTGCAACAGACGCGCGCGCGCCACGAGCCCGTGTACAGCATCGAGGTGCAGGGCGGCACGATCCTCGAGGTGCTGCGGCTCGATGCCGTCGGCGCCGCCGGCGATCTGGAGGCGTTCCGGACGCAGCAGCGCGCGCAGGCGCTGGGCCAGCAGGTGCTGCAGGAGCTGCAGCAGCGACCCGAGGCGATGCGACAGCTGTGGTCGGTCGTCGACGGCGCGCGCTCGCGCGATGAAGCGGCCACCATCGAGCTGATGCGCAGACTGCTGCCGCTGCGCAGCGAAGAAGAACTGCGGCTCATGTTGTGGCCCTATCTGCCGCCACGATGAGCGCGCGTCAGGCGAAGAGTTTCCCGTTCCACAACCGGGTCAGGAAGTCTCGCCACGGCAGCACGCGCACCTCGTCCAGGACCATCGTTCGCGGCCCGTCATTGACGCCGAACAGGTCCACGCGCCGCTTCGGTTGCAGCTCGCGCAAGCGCAACAGGCCGCGGTTCCAACGGTTGTCCCAGCGCGCCGCCGACTTGATCTCGATGGCGATCAGTCGATCCGGCGCGTCGATCACCAGGTCCACTTGCGCGCCGTCGTGCGTCTGCCAGTAGGCCAGCGGATAGTCGCGATCCTGGTAGTGCAGGCAGGCGCGCACCTCGTGCAGCAGGAACGTCTCGAACAGGAAGCCGCGTTCCTCGGGGTGCACGGCCAGATGCGAATTCCCCGCGAGCTGGCGCGCCACACCGGTGTCGAACAGGAAGAACTTGGGATGCGCGGCCTGCTTCACCGCCCGCTTCAGCTTCCAAGCTGGCAGCCACCAACCGATCAAGGTGTCGATCAGGATCTGGAAGAACTCCTGCGCGGTCTGGCGGGCGATGCCGGCGTCACGGGCGATGCCGGTGACGTTGACCGTCTGACCGTTCATCCGCGCGGCCACTTCGAGGAAGCGATGGAAGGGGCCGATCTGGCGCACCAACGCTTCTTGCTGCACCTCTTCCTTCAAGTAGACCTCGCAGTAGGAGCGGAGAAAGGCCTGGGGGCGCGGGCGCGTGACGGCCAACGGCAACATGCCATGCGCGAGCAGCTCGTCGAGTGCGCGGTCGCCGCCGGCTTCGACGGAGACGAGCGGGAACATGTGGCACATCTCGGCGCGACCGGCGAGCAGGTTGGCGCCGCCGCGTTTGAGCTTGCGGGCGCTGGAACCTGACAGCACGAAGCGCTGCCGCCGCTTGGTCATCAGGTGCTGTACCTCGTCGAGCAGCGCCGGCACGCGCTGCACCTCGTCGATGACGATCCAACTGTCTTCGGGCAACGCCGAGCACTCGGCAGTCAGCAGACCAGGATCGCGGCTGAGCCGCAGGCTCTCACTGGCGCGCAGCAGGTCGTACTGCGGTGCGTCGGCGAAGTGCTGCTCGATCCAGGTGGTCTTGCCGGTGCCGCGGGCGCCCAGCAGGAAGAACGACTGGTCCGGCGGGCGTAACCTGCGTGCCAACATCGTCGGCGATTCTACAGGAAAAACGCCGACGATGTATACGTTTATCCATCGTCGGCCGGCGCCGCCGGAGAAGCAAGTTCGAGGTCGCGACGGACGCAGTGTCGGCGAGGCTGCATTCACGATGACGTCGATGACCGAGGGCAGGCGCCGGTGCGGCTCGAGGTGACAGGTGTTCGCGTTCGGCGTAGACCTTGCGCAGATGCGGCATGTGGCGCACGGCGCGATCGAGCCAGTCGGTCAGCGTCGTGCGCAGCGGGCGGCGTGGCGCGGGCAGGTTCATGGCAGGGGCAGAGCGGCTGGTGCCATTGCCGCGGGCGGCGCATCGTCCCAGCCCCTTGTCGCGATCGGGTGGTTGCCGCGCCGCTACAACCGGGTATGCATGCCACGCCGATGAGCCTGTCACCGACGATCGAAGGCGGCGCCACGGCACCGGCGGCGTTGCGCGTGCTGTTCGTCGACGAACATCTGGTGGCGGTCAGCAAGCCGAGCGGCCTGCTGGTGCATCGCGACGAGCACCATCCGACAGCACCCGCGGCGCTGCAGCTGGTGCGCGACCAGCTCGGCAGGTTCCTCTATCCGGTGCACCGGCTCGATCGGCCGACCTCGGGCATCCTGCTGTTCGCCTTTGCGTCGGCGACTGCGGCGCGGCTGCAAGCCAGCATGACGGCTGCCACGGCGCACAAGGACTACGTCGCGCTGGTGCGCTGGCCCGGCAGCCAACCGCGGCTCGGCGACCGCTGGCGCTGCGAACAGCCGCTGGCCGACGACAAGGCGGTGCCGCGCGCGGCCAGTTCGGCGTTCGAGCTGCAGCAGCCGTTCCGTCACTGTGCGCTGCTGCGCTGCCGCATCTTCACCGGCCGCTACCACCAGATCCGCCGCCACCTCGAGCGCTGTGGCCGCCCGGTGCTCGGCGACCCGACCTACGGCAGCCGCCGCGTCCAGGCGCTGTTCTCGGCGCGCTACGGTTTGCAGCGGCTGTTCCTGCATCTGCAACGGCTCTTGCTGCTGCATCCGGTGAGCGGCGAGGAGCTCGCGCTCAGCGATCCGCTGCCGGCCGATCTCACGTCGGTGTTGGCGGCGTTGCCGGCAGCGGAACGCAGCGCCGTCACAGCACGCGCCGGATCGCCGCCGCCAGCGAGCGCGTGAGCACGCGGCGCTCGAACCGCGTCACCGCGTTGCCGAGCGCGCGGTCGGGCTGTCGGCCGGCGGCGATGAACGTGCCCAGCGCTGCGGCCATGCCGGCGACGTCGGCCGGCTCGACCACTCTGCCGGCGCCGGTGGCCAGCACGAAGTCGCGCGCATCACCGGCCGGAACGGCCGCGAGGATCGGCCGCGCGCTGGCGAGGTACTCGTAGGTCTTGCCGGGCACGATCGTCGCCTGCTGGCCGGCGGGCAGACCCTGCATCGGCAGGAACAGCAGGTCGGCCTGCCGCAGCGCCACCACCGTCTCCCGGTGTGGCCGGTAACCGGTCGCGTGCACGCGATCGCGCACCGGCGACGCGGCGGTGATCGCGGCGTCGGCCGGCGAAGTGACGCCGTGCAGCTGCAGTTCGACCCGGGCCAGCGTGCCCGGCTGCTGCCGTTCGAGCAGTTCCAGCGCCTGCAGCAGATAGCGGTGCGTGCGGCCCCAGAGGTCGAGGCCGCGCGGCTCGCCGCGCACCAGGTGCCGCGAGAACGCACTGCGCGCCGCCTGCTGCTGCGCCAGATCGCAATGCAGGTAGCCGGCGTGGACGATGCGGAACACGCCGTCGCCTGGCACCGCCGGCGGCGCGCCGCCGAAGTCGCCGGCGTCGTAGCCGTTGGTGACGTGCACCAGGCGATCGCGCAGCTCGGGCAGCGCCTCGCCGGCCACCGCCTCGGCGACCGGCGTGTTCATCACCACGACGTCGCAGCGCGACAACTGCCGGCGCATGCGCGCCTGGTCGAGCGCGCGCATCAGCCGGTGGCTGTAGCCGCGCATCTCGTCGAACGCCCACGGATCGCGCAGATCGGCGATCACCGGCAGGCGCAGGCGGCGGCCGAGTTGCAGCGCCGGCTGCAGACATTCGAACGGCCCGAGCGTGACGAAGATCGCGCGGGCGCCGTGTTCCACCGCCGCGCGTTCGCCGGACGCGAGCACGAACTGCTGCCAGAACGCGCGCACCGCGGTGAGCTCGCCGGTGATGCGCTGTCGCAGGCGCAAGAGCGGGCCGGGCGGCGCCGGCACGCCGTCGGGCCGATAGACCGGCAGCGCGGCGTCGACTTCCTGCAGCAGCGACGCGTCGGCCGGCGTCCAGCGACTGTCGCCGCCGGCCGGACCGGCGAGCACGACCGGCTGGATGCCTTCGCCCGGCAGATGCTGGGTGAACTTGAGCGACCGCTGCACGCCGGCGCCGCCGACCGGTGGGAAGTACCAGGCGAGGAACAGGATCGGCGTCAGTTCGGCCATCGCGTCAATCGAGTTGCTTGACGACGCGCGCCGGCGCGCCGACGGCGAGCGTGCGCGGCGGCACGTCGTCGTTGACGACGCTGCCGGCGCCGATCACGGCGCCGCGGCCGATGCGCACGCCGGGACAGACGACGACGTTCTGGCCGAGCCAGGCGTTGGCCTCGATGTGCACCGGCGCGATCTTGTCGAGCGGCTGGTCCTGGATCGGCTTGCCGGCGTCGCGATAGCCATGGATGTGGTCGCTGACGTAGACGTTGCGCGCGAACAGCACGCCGCCTTCGACCACCACCTGCTGCGCCGCCGACAGCACGCAGTAACCCGAGAAGCTGCACTGGTCGCCGACCACGAGCCGCGGCACCGGCGCGCCCGGCTGCGGCAGCGCCTGCAGCCAGCAGCCGGGACCGAAGTAGACCCGCCGGCCGATGTCGATCAGGTCGGGGCGGTGCAGCTGCACCGGCAGCGACAGCCGGCTGTGTTCGCCGAACGCCGCGAACGCACCGCGCGCCATGACCGTGAAGCCGCCGTCGCGCACGTTGCGGCAGAACTCGCAGCTGCGCAGGAAGGCGCGGCCGAAGACGCCCATGTCAGTTGGCCCCGTCCGCCCGGGGGTGCGGTGCGCCGTCGCCGTGCATGCGCGCGAACCATAGCGACGTCGTGGCGCCGGCGGAAACGTTCGCTGGCGCCTCGGCCGGCCGGCCTTGACCGATCTTTGACACGCAACCGGCGGCGTCGCCGAGAATGTCCGCCATCGCTGCGCCCCGGAAGTCCCGCTGGAATCGGATCACCACGCTGCTGCTGCTGCTCGGCGCGGCCGTGGTCGTGCTGCTGGCGTGGCAGCTGTGGCGCGCGCTGGCGCTGGAGCGTGCCGCGCGCGCCGTGGAGGTCGATCGGGCGAAGCTCGCCGCGGAGCGGATCCTCAAGCAGGCGATGGGCGAGCGGCAGGTGTTCGAGCTGTTGCCGGCGGCGCAGCGGTTCACCGTCGGGCCCGACGGGGTGGAAGCAGATGAGGAAGTCGGCTGGCTCCAGGAGAAGCCGGCCGCGGACGACGCGGACCTGGTGGTGCAGGATCGGCTCGACCGCGCGGCGCGCGCCGAGTTCGTCACCGTGGACGCCGTGGCGGCGAGCCGGGAGTACGACGAACTCCTGGCGGGGCCGCTGCTGCCGGTGCAGCGGTTGCGCGTGCTGGCGGCGGCGGCGTGGCAGGCGCGACGGGCGGGCGACAGCAAACGGCGTGAGCGGTTTGCCGTGGAGTTGGAGCAGAAGATCGGTGCGATGCCGCCCGTGGAATTCGGCCGTGAAGTGGTTGCACTCGCCACTGCGTCGTTGCTCCGACTGCGCGCTGCAGGTGGCGATGCGCGACCGGCGTGGGCGCTGAGCGTCGCGCCGAAGTTACCGCCCGGTATTGCCGCGGCGATGCTGGCGGAGACGGGAGCCGAGGTCGGGCCCGACGAAGTCTCGCAACTTCATCGCCGAGTCGTCCAGCGGCGAAGCCTGCTCGTCGCCGCAGATGTCATGTGGCAGGATCCGCCCGTAGGTCGATCGCGTGCACGCGATCACGCCGGCTTCGAACATGGGCTGGGTTTCGTACCCGCGACGGCAGCACAAGTCCTTTGGTACTTCCCGCGCGATGCAACGCATTGGGACGCCGGCCTGGTGTCGATCGAGTCGTGGCTCGGTGCGGTGCGCGAAGCGTGCAAGCGCGGGTTGCTGCCGGAGTGGCCCTGGCTGCTCGAGCCGCGCATCTACTGGGGAAGCGTGGAAGACCGCATCCTGAGCGATGGGGGCAACAAGCGCCCGGACGACCTGCCCTGGTTTGTCGATCTTGCCGTCGCCGACCACCCGTTCCTCGAGCATGGATCGGCACTGCTGCCGATCGCCACCGCGGTGTTGCTCGCAGCTCTTGCGCTGGCCCTGTGGCAGCGCTTCCGCGCCACGCAGAGCGAGGCCGCCGCGGTGCGCACGCAGGCCGAGTTCCTGACCACGGTCACGCACGAACTGAAGACGCCGCTGGCGGCGATCCGGCTGCTCGGCGAGATGCTGGTCGAAGGCCGCGCGCGCGGGCGCGAGGACGAGTACTACCGCATGCTCGCCGGCGAAGCGGGCCGGCTGTCGCTGCTGATCGAGAACGTGCTCGACCTCGGCCGGCTCGAACGCGGCGAACGCAGCTACGACATGCGGCCGCTCGACCTCGCCGAAGTGGTCGCCGAGACGCTGGCGCTGTTCACGCCGCTGGCGGCGCGCGACGGCCTCGGCGTGCTGGCACCGGCGCGCGGCGTGCCGTTGCCGCTGCGCGGCGACCGCGGTGCCCTCGGCCAGGCGCTGCTGTCGGTGCTCGACAACGCGCGCAAGTACGCGTGCGCCGGCGGGCGGCTGGCGGTGACGGCGACCCGCGCCGGCGGCGAGCTGCGGCTCGTGCTGCGCGACTTCGGCAACGGCGTGTCGGCCGGTGACCGCGAGCGCATCTTCGAGCGCTTCGCCCGCGGCAGCGACCATGCGCACGGCAGCGTGCCCGGCATCGGCGTCGGCCTCTACCTCGCGCGCACGATCGCGCGGGCGCACGGCGGCGACCTGCGCTGCACGGCGCCGGCCGACGGCGGCGCCGGCACCGAGTTCACCTTCGTCTATCCGTTGGCGGAGGTCGCATGACGTTCCGCCTGCTGCTGATCGAAGACGATCGCACGCTGCGCACCGGCCTGCGCGACGCGCTGGCCGGCGACGGCTACGAAGTCGTGGCTGCCGCCGACGGCCACGAAGGGCGCGCGCTGCTGCGCAGCGACCGCTACGACCTGCTGGTGCTCGACGTCATGTTGCCGGGGCCGAGCGGGCTCGAGCTGCTGCGCGAGCTGCGGCAGCGCGACGGCCGCACGCCGGTGCTGCTGTTGACCGCGCGCGGCGAGGAGAGCGACAAGGTGCTCGGGCTCGAGCTCGGCGCCGACGACTACGTCAGCAAGCCGTTCTCGCTGCGCGAACTGCTGGCGCGGGTCAAGGCGATGCTGCGCCGCGCCGAGCGGCCGACGGCGGCGTTCGCGCAGCAGTTCGCGCTCGGCGACGCGCGCGTCGACCTCGCGGCGTTCCAGATCGTGCACCGGCGCACGACGCACACGCTGTCGCCGAAGGAGGCGGCGATGCTGTCGCTGCTGCGGCAGGAGGCCGGCAAGGCGGTGTCGCGCGCGCGGTTCCTCGCCGAGGTGTGGGGCGGCGACCAGTTCGTCGGCGACCGCACGATCGACACGCACGTGCTCAACCTGCGGCAGAAGCTCGAGCCGGAGCCGAAGCAGCCGCGCTACCTGCTGACGGTGCACGGCATCGGCTACCGGCTGGTCGGTGGCTGAACGCCGCGGTTCCTGGCGTAGGCCCAGGCGCCGAGCAGCAGCACCAGCCCGAGCGTGCCGGTGACCAGCACGCGCAACGGCGTGTCGACCTGGCGCAGGTCGAACACGCCGACCTTGAGCACGACAGTGGCGAAGCCGCACAGGCCCGGCCAGCGTAGCAACGGTTGCTTCCGCACGAAGCCGGCGACCAGCAGCGCGCCGGCGAACAGCAGCGTGTAGAGGCTGATGGTGACCGCGCTCCAGCCCTGCGGCCAGTCGCGCACGAGCGCCAGCGTCTCGATCAGGCCGGCGAGGTAGCTGAACGCGAGCGTGATGGTGGCGAACACGATCGTGTCCACGGCCTGCGCCCGCCGCGGCAGGCGGCGGCGGCCGAACTCGAGCATGGCGAGCACCGCCAGCGCGGTCAGGAACCGCAGGTTGACGAACGCCGGCATGCCGCCGCCGTCGTCGGTCCCCGCGGGCGCGAAGGCGATCACGGTCCAGGCCACGCCGAGCACGGCCAGCAGCGCCGATGCGGTGATGAGCAGCGTGCGATCACGCCGCCAGCTCGCGAGCAGCGCACCACCCGCGGCCCAGCCGCCGGCCACGCCGAACGCGATCGGCAGCCAGAACGCCGCGGGACCCGCGAACGTGAAGTGCTGGCAGGTGCCGAAGAACGCCAGCAGACTGCCGAGCACGAGGCTGGCGGCCGGTGCGAACGGCGTTCTGCCGCATGCGAGCAGCGCTGCCGGCACCAGCAGCACGAGCCCGGCCTCGGCCCGGGTCGCAGCGGTCGGCACCTGCAGCAGCACGACGGCGGTGCCGAGTGCGCCGGCGACCGTGGTCGCGAGATCGTCGGCCCCGGTGCGGGCGCGCAGTGCGAGCAGCGTTCCGGCGACCGCGACCAGCGACGCGAGGCGCAACCACGGTTGATCGAATCCCTGGGCGTCTGGCAGCGATTGGGCGTTCCACGCGACGAAGGCGCCGATGGCGAGCAGCACGCCGCCGAGGCGCGACAGGTCGGCGGCCCGCACGCGCAGTTCGGGAGCCCGGCGCACGAGGGTTGCTGCGCCGCCGAGGGCCAGGAGTCCGGCGACGATGCCGAAGCCGGGCGCAGCGTCGTGGACCACGGTCCAGCCGGCCACGGCGAACTGCACGAACCATGCGCCGGCGATGGCGAGGCCTGCATTCGACGCGAGCAGCAACGCGTCCGCGGCGTCGAGCAGCCGCGGGTCGCGTCGCCGCTGCGCCATGAGCGCGCCGAACACGGCCCACGCCCCGGTCACGGCGAACGCGATCGGCAGCCAGAACGCAACCGGGCCGTCGCTGGTGAGCCGCATGCGCACGCCGAAGAAGGTCAGCACACAACCGAGCGCGAAACCGGCCACCGGTGCGAACGGCACGCGACCGAAGACGACCAACGCTGCCGGCACCAGCAGCACGAGCCCCGCTTCGGCGCGGGTCTCGGCGCCCGGCATCTGTTGCAGCACGAACGCGGCGCCGAACGCGCCGGCGAAGGTGGCTGCGAGATCGCCGGCACCGGTCCAGCGCCGGGCCGCGAGCAATGCCGCGGCGACCAGGACCAGCGAACCGAGCCGCAGCCACGGCAGATCGAGCCCCGCGGTGTCCAGCAATGCATCCGCGTGCCACGCGGCGAAGGCGTGGATCGCCAGCAGCACGCCGCCGAGACGCGACAGGTCGACGGCACGGGGGTGCAGTTCCTTCGCCCAGCGGACGATCGCCGCGGCACCGCCGAGAGCCAGCAGTCCGGCGACGATGCCGAAGGCCGGCACGGATCGGCCGGCCGTTCCCCAGAACTGCACGGCCCACACGCCGGCCACGATCAGGAACCAGCGCGCGGCGGCGAGCAGGGTGTTCGCCGTGTCGAGCAGCCGGCCGTCACGCCGACTTGTCGCCACCAGGGCGCCGATCGCGGCCCAGGCCGCGGTCACGGCGAACGCGACCGGCAGCCAGAAGGCGAGCGGACCGTCGAGGGTGAGCTGCATGCGCACGCCGAAGAAGGTCAGCACGCTGCCGAGCACGAGACCGGTGGCCGGCGCGAACGGCGCCCTGCCGAAGACGAGCAGCGCTGCCGGCATCAGCAGCACGAGCCCGGCCTGCGCGTGGGTCGCGGCGGTCGGCGCCTGCAGCAGCACGACTGCGGCGCCGAGCGCACCGGCGACGGTGGCCGCGAGATCTCCAGCGCCGGTCCAGCGCCGCAGCGCGAGCAGTGCCGCGGCGACGGCGACCAGCGAGCCGAGTCGCAGCCAGGGCTGGTCGAGCCCGTGGGCGTCCGGCAGCGAGTAGGCGTTCCACGCGACGAAGGCGCCGATGGCGAGCAGCACGCCGCCGAGGCGCGACAGGTCGGCGGCCTGGGCGCGAACCTGCTCGCCGCGGCAGCCGAGTGCCGCGGCGCCGGCGAGGATCACCGCGCCGGTGATCAGACCGAGGCCCGGCAGCGTGGCGTTGCCGAGCGTCCAACCCATGAGTCCCGCCTGCAGCGAGATGCTGCCGCACAGCAGCAGCGTCCAGCGCAGCGCCGCGGCGGCGCGACCTGCGTACAGCCGCAGCAGCTCGGGCGCCGCCAGACCGAGCAGCACGGCTTCGAGGTGCAGCACGACCGACAGCGGCGAAGGCGTCGGGTTGGTCGCCAGCCAGGCGAGTGCGAGGCCGACGGTCGCCGACACGGCGAGGCCGCGCGCCTGGTGCCATTGCCAGCGATGCTCGGTCCACGCCGCCCAGGCGTGCAGGGCCAGCAGGTAGACGTAGAACTGCGTCGGCGAAGCCGAGGTGGCGCC
>Ga0209488_10003323_pt1 | contig 12942 bp, 13 predicted proteins | sample Rivendell_Oct201_8_FD_188349 | JGI IMG/M metagenome (GOLD analysis project Ga0209488, IMG submission 188349) | Vadose zone soil microbial communities from the Eel River Critical Zone Observatory, Northern California, USA -... | ecosystem: Environmental > Terrestrial > Soil > Vadose zone >...
CTCGACCAGGCGCCTTGGATGCATCAGAAGAAAAAATGACCGAGTCAGTTCAGACTCTTAGGTCATGCAGTTTCGCAAACTAAAAGTGCGGAATGTAGGTTGTATATGAACGTTCCGCTACGCTGACCGTGTCCTAGACTGGTGTCCTCGATAGGAGGGACGGTATGAATGAATCACTTCACCCGGCTGCTTCCCAGCATCTGCCGTCGTTCATCACCGCTCCTGGTGAAACAGACGTTTTCATGGTTGTATCGATCGCAAGCTCGGCGTTCATCGCGCGGTGTCTGCTCGGCAACTCGGCCCATGCGTGATGGAAGACACCAAAAATACGATTGATCCTGAAAAGCTCAATGCGACTGTCATCGAATTGGCAATTCGGTTGGCTTTGTTGGGCCTACTTCTATTTTTTTCGTTGATGATCATTCGTCCTTTCATTGAGACCGTAGCATGGAGCGTTGTATTGGCCGTGGCGCTCTATCCAGTTTTTAGCCTGGTAGCGAAATGGCTCGGTGGACGTCGAAGACTAGCAGCGTCACTGATCACAACTCTGCTTCTGCTGATCGTCATTGGACCAGCGACTTGGCTCGGCTTGGATTTGGTTGAGGTTCTTCTGAGGATTTACGAAAGGCTCGAATCCGGAGCGATATCCATTCCTCCGCCTATCGCGACTGTTAAGAAGTGGCCATTGATTGGCGAGCAGTTGTTCCAATTTTGGGAACTTGCATCAACTAATTTCAAGGAAGCGCTAGCCAAAGTCACTCCTCACCTAAAGCCGCTCGGCAGCGGCTTGCTTGGTGTGGCGGGGAGCGTTGGCAGCGGAATTCTTTATTTCCTTGCTTCGGTGATCATAGCAGGATTTCTGCTTCCGCCGGGTCCATCGCTGGTCGAGGCCGTTGCTGCGTTTTTACGTCGGCTTGTTTCCGGGCGCGGCGATGAATTCGTGCAACTGGCTGGAGCAACAATACGAAACGTGTCGCAAGGTGTCATCGGCGTTTCGCTTTTGCAGGCGCTTCTTGCGGGTATCGGACTCATGGCCGCCAGCGTGCCGGGTGCAAGTCTGATTACGTTCCTTGTTCTCATCTTGGGAATTGTTCAAATTGGCCCATCAGTGATTTTGATCCCAGTCATTATCTGGAGCTGGATAACGATGGAGATAACAACGGCGCTGATCTTTACAGCCTACATGGTGCCCGTGAGCCTGCTGGATAACATCCTAAGGCCGATTCTCATGACCCGTGGGCTGACGACGCCGATGTTGGTGATCATTATCGGCGCTATCGGTGGCACTCTTTCAAATGGGATCATCGGTCTTTTTGTGGGCCCGGTCGTGCTGGCTGTTGCTTGGGATTTGTTAGTCACTTGGGTACGTGAGGACCCAACTATTTCAACTTAGCTCTTGAGGGTCAATCCGGTGAAGCTTTCAATGTCCGTCTCTCTTTTCAGCCGCTATGCTGTATTCGCCGCATGTGTGCTGTTCACGCTGGCCACGCTGCCGCTGCTCGGCGTTTGGCAATGGTTCTGGGTATGGCCGTTGACGCTCGTTGCGGGCATCCTTTCGCTACTCGGCTGTCATGACCTTTGGCAGAAGTCCCATGCGGTCCTGCGCAATTATCCGGTCATCGGCCACATCCGCTACATGATCGAAGCGATCCGTCCTGAAATTCGCCAATACCTCCTCGAAGCGGACAACGAGAAGCTGCCGTTTTCGCGCAGCCAGCGGTCCCTGGTGTATGCGCGCGCCAAAAATGAATTCGGCGATCGGCCTTTTGGCACGCTGATGGATGTCTATGGGAGCGGCTTCGAATTCATCAGCCATTCGATGCGGCCGGCGCCACACACCGATCCGACAAAATTCCGCATCCAGATCGGCGGCCCGCAGTGCACCAAGCCATATTCAAGTTCGGTGCTTAACATTTCCGCGATGAGTTTCGGTTCGCTGAGCGGCAACGCCATTGAAGCCTTGAACCGTGGCGCCAAGTTCGGTGGCTTCGCGCATGACACCGGCGAGGGCAGTATCAGCCCCTATCACCGCAAGCACGGCGGCGATCTGATCTGGGAGCTCGGCAGCGGATATTTCGGGTGCCGTGACGGCGCCGGCAATTTCGATCCCAAGCGATTTGCCGCGCAGGCCACCACCGAGCAGGTGAAAATGATCGAGATCAAGCTCAGTCAGGGGGCCAAGCCCGGCCACGGCGGTATTCTGCCTGCCGAAAAGGTAAGCCAGGAGATCGCAGAGACACGTGGCGTCCCGATGGGCAAGGTGTGCCTTTCGCCCTCCAGCCACGGCGCATTCTCAACGCCCCGCGAGATGATGGGGTTCATCGCCCAACTGCGCGAACTATCCGGCGGTAAGCCGGTGGGATTCAAGCTGTGCGTTGGTCATCCATGGGAGTTCATGGCGATTGTGAAGGCGATGCTTGAATCCGGCATTCTGCCGGATTTCATAGTGGTCGACGGCAAGGAGGGCGGTACCGGGGCAGCGCCGGTAGAGTTCACGGATCATCTTGGCGCGCCGCTGCGCGAGGGATTGCTTTTCGTTCACAACACGCTCGTCGGCGTCAATCTGCGCGACAAGATTCGTCTCGGCGCCAGCGGCAAGATCATCAGCGCTTTCGACATGACGAGCATATTTGCAATCGGTGCCGATTGGGTGAACTGCGCCCGAGGCTTCATGTTCGCCATCGGCTGCATCCAATCGCAAAGCTGCCACACCAACCGCTGTCCCACCGGGGTGGCGACGCAGGACAAGGTCCGCCAGCGCGCGCTCGTCGTGCCCGACAAGGCCGAGCGGGTCCATAATTTTCACCGCAACACTCTCCAGGCACTCGCGGAAATGCTGGCGGCGGCCGGACTCAAGCATCCCAACGAACTCGGCCCGCACCATCTCTTTCGTCGCGTGAGCGAGACGGAGATCAAACTGGTCTCGCAGATTCACCGCTTCTTGAAACCAGGCATCCTGCTCAGCGGCGACGGCGTCGGAGAGTTCAAAGGCGACCGCATCGGAGAGTTCTATGAATCGTGCTGGGCTATGGCGCAGGCCGGAAGTTTCGATGCCATCCGCGCCGACCCAAGCAAACAGGTGATCATGGTGTGAAATCCATCGGACCGCAGCGCAAAAAGAGCGGTTGAATTCGAACCCCGCTGCTGCCGCTAGTTCGCAAAATCTCCCGAACCATGTGGGACGCACCCCACTCGGAGCGGAATTCTTGTGGGATGTTTTGTGGTTGACACCCGGGAGGCGCCGTAGTTCGTTCAACCGAATTGAGCAGATGAATACCGATAACGCAGAGAAAGGAAGGACTTGCGGTCCACGCAGGCGCTCTCATGCATGCAAAAGAGCTGTTGAGAGAAATCTCTGACTATTGTCGGTGTACCGGGCTTGCCGAATCGACGTTCGGACGCCGCGCCGTCAATGACGGCAAGTTTATCAACCGGCTGCGGAATGGCGGCCGCATCACGACTGAAACTCTCTTGCGCGTGCGCGATTTCATGAACTCCCATGACCCGGTCGCACGACGCGATTCGCTGCTTCGCAGATCGAGCGATTTGACCGTACCGGCCGAACCGGCGAGACGCGATCCTCAGTTTAACTTCCGGTTTTTTCACAATCGGCAAAAGTACCTTCTATTCGTCAACACGTGCAGCGAAAAGAGGGTGATCGCCGGTCGCATTGCGCTGGAACTCGCGAACATTCATCCGCGCCCACCGGCCGCGCGTGTTTTTGATGCGGGCGTGGGCGACGGCACAGTGTTGCTGCGAGTACTGCGTGCGATGCACTCGCGATTCCCGCACATACCGTTCTACGTAGTCGGGAAGGAAATCAGCCTTGAAGATGTAAGACTGGCTTTGCAAAAGCTCGTTGATCGTTTTTGCGAACATCCTGCTACCGTCCTGATACTTACTAATTTGACTTACACTGATGCTCCATCACTTGCCGTGAAATCTGTCAGCGCAGCTTCGAGCTTGGTGTGGCGCGAGCTTCGCCTCACTGGCACATCAGCGCATGAATTCGAAGGACAGGTAATTGAGCTGTTACCCTTTCTCTCGGAAAACTGGGCTGCGACCGTGAGTCCGAAGACTGGCAACCCGGTCTATGAGCGTCCCGTAGTGCTTGTCGTATATCGGGAGGACCACCGGTTTTTGTTGGACTCGATTATTCCTCAGCCCGGCGGAACGGCAGCAAATTATGACCTTGTCATTGCCTCTCAACCGTATCGCGCGCGTGCCACCTTGGAATTCAAGGCGAAACGCGTCGTTGCACCCCTCGCACACGCGTTGGGTCCGGGCGGACGACTTATCGGCATTCACTCTCACGGTAACGATCCGGGTATGGAAATCATTCAAGTCATTTGGCCTGGGGACAATCCATTCATCCATGACCGCCAACAGATATTGAAGATGGTCAAGCAAGAACTCGGGTCCTCTGGCCGCGATTTGACATTTAATGCGTACAGTGACGAGCGCTCGGTATTTGAATACGAATTCCACACATTGCCTTCGGAAATTTCCAAATCCATCGGCACGTCGACCACTTTGGCTGCTTGGAACGCCGCAACTTACGTCGCGCAAATTGAAGATGATCGCCTCGTGGAGGCAGCGTCCGATGGCCTCTACGTGCAGGTTACGCAGGAGCTTCTCCGAAAGCACGGAGGTCTTTGGTTCAAGGATGAGTCATATGTCATATCCCGGCGGCGCGATTAGCAAGATTTCTCATATGAGTCGAACAGGAACGAAGAGCGTCGAAAGTCTGCCAAATGCAGAACCGCGGGCCGCCCCCAATGCAGCATTTGCAGTCGCGAGCTTTACGCGGGGTTATTCGTTAGAGGCCACCCCATCCGACACTATCACACTGCTAAACGACGCAGGCTGTAAGCGCATTTATGTCAGAACTGCAGGCGACAACACCTCTAAGGCTGTAATCAATTGTGCGGTCAAACTGCACGAGATGGGTTTCGAGGCTGTACCTCATCTCGTTACCTCCATGCACCGGTCCGTAAAAGACCGTCGACAATTTCTTCATGAACTAACGACGCGCGCCCCGATTGGATGCGTCCTTGTAACTGCAGGTGACCCCAGCGAACGTGCGGCCAGCGATATTCGTGGCGCAGCCGAGTTGATTGAAAGCGGGTTGCTGCTTCAATACGGAATTAGAGAGATTGGCATCACTGGCTTTCCAGAAGGGCACCCGTACCTCTGCGAGGCCGATCTCCATGAGTCGATGTATCGCAAGTTGTCCGCTGCCCAAAATGTGGGGATCGCGGCTCATATCGTTACACAGTTTTGCTTTGAGCCCGCGAAGCTTATCAGTTGGCTTCGGCGCATACGACAAGCCGGCATCGATAATTTAGTTCGCGTGGGCTTGCCAGGACCAACGCCGCTGTCTGCTTTACAACGGTATGCTCGCCGGTGTGCAATTGATGTGTCACCATTCTTCATGGCCCACTCGTCAGGGCTGATGCGAAGTCCATTCAAGATGGTGACTCCAGACGCGATGATGCGGGCAGTTACCGAAGGTTCTGTCCGCCACAAGCTTGGAGAGTTGAAAGCCCATTTCTATTCATTCGGGCGGCTCGACGCGACTGGGCGTTGGGCGAGTGCGGTCTCACGAATGCAGATATCGATGGATCAGGAGGGTTTCCATGCCAATGCGGTCGACTGATACCCTTCCGCGTCCGCACAATGGACGAAATGCGGCGGCCTCGTCCTTCAGTGCCGGGTCGAGCGCTGGTGTTCAAAAGGAGCGGAATTTTCGCTTCTTTGACAATCGTCAAAAGTATCTTCTCTTCGTCCACACCTGTAGCGAGAAAAGAGTCATCGCGCGACGTGTGTCGCATGAACTCGCCAATATTCATCCACGTCCGCCGGCGCTCCGTATCTTTGATGCGGGAGTCGGTGACGGCACAGTGCTGACACGGGTGATGCGCAGCATGCACGGACGTTTTCCCCATATGCCGTTCTATGTGGCTGGCAAAGAGATAAGTTTGGAAGACGCCCGACTGACGCTCGACAAGATGCCTGATCGGTTCACGGATCATCCGGCGACCGTCTTCGTACTTACAAACATGTATTACTCTGAAGCTCCTTGGCTGACAGTGAAGTCGCATGCCGTCGCGAGCCGGCTGATTTGGCATGAGGTCCAACTGAAAGGCAGCACCGCAACTGAATTCGAAGAGCAGATCAGTGAACTTCAGCCCTTCCTTGATGAAAACTGGCGGGCGGGTGCCAGTCCCAAGACTGGAAATCCAGTGTATGAGCGTCCCATCGTATTGGTCATCTACCGGAGCGATCATCGCTTCGTCCTAGATCGGGTCATCCCGCAACCCGGCCGCGCACAAGCCAATTTCGACCTCATTGTTGCGTCCCAGCCATATCGTGCGCGGACCTCTGCTGAATTTAAGGCCGCGAAGGTAATCAGCCCGCTGTCGCGAGCCTTGGGACCTGCAGGACGACTCATCGCCATTCATTCCTGCGGAAATGATCCCGGAATGGAGGTCATTCAAAACGTCTGGCCGGACGATAACCCATTCGTCAGCAATCGGCATGACATAATGCGGGCAGTGAAAAAGGATCTCAGCTCGGCTGCCCGCGAATTCAATCTGAATGCGCAGAACGACGAGCGTTCGATCTTCCGTTATCAGCTCGAAACGTTGCCGAACGAGGTATCAGGACCAATAGGAACTTCGACGATGTTTGCTGCGTGGAACGCGGCAGTCTATGTGGCGCAGATTGACGATGAGCGATTGGCGGAAGTTGCAAGAGACGGACGGTATATCACAGCTACGAATGACGTGCTGCACAAGCACAGCGGCCTCTGGTTCAACGACGAGTCATACGTGATCTCCAGGCATCGAGACTGAGACACTTTGATTGTTCACGAGAAGAGGACGAAAAAGTAGTGTTAAGTCAAGCTATCGGTATCCCGGTCGGATATCCGCTTTAAGGCTTTTCAGTATCGGTATTGAAAGCGCGAACATATGAGTCACGTACAGCAAAGTTCTCAAAACCCGACCATGAACGCACGACTTGCGTCGTTGCTGAATTGTTTTTCGATCGAGGTAACGTTGCCAAATGAAGCGGAGCTAGACGAGCTAAGGAATGTGCTAAATACGGCTACTCTCATTTATGTGAGTGCGCCGCTGGGACAATCGCATAAACAGCTCGCGCTGGTAGCGAAGCAGGTCCGGCAATTTGGTTTCGAGCCGGTTCCGCACATCGTGGCTCGGAGCTTTCCGGATCGTGCTAGCCTGCAAGACTTCGTCCAACGCGTGACAGGCGAAGCGGGCGTGCGGCAGGCATTGGTCATCGCAGGTGACGTGGATCATCCGGCCGGCCCTTTTTTTGATGCCAACGCGGTTATCGAGAGCGATCTCTTGCAATGCGGTGGTGTCACTCACGTCGGAATTTCAGGATATCCCGAGGGCCACCCCAAGCTTGGCGAAGGGATTTTAAGTCGAGCCTTTAGTGACAAACTCAAATCCGCCCAGGCACGGGGGCTTAGAGTGCACATCGTGTCGCAATTCTGCTTTGACGGAAACCAAATTGCTTATTGGCTGCGATTGTTGCGGGCCTCTGGAGTGGATGTGCCGGTCAAGATTGGTTTGGCAGGTCCGACGAGCGTCGAGGGTTTGACCCGTTACGCACTTAGATGTGGTGTGCGCACGTCGTTCAAGGCAGTCCTGAGTGGAAAGGCAACCCGACTGTTTGGAGAGATGCCACCAGACGCGATCATCGAGCGGTTTGCAGAAACGCAGGGGGTTGCGGAGAACATAAGCTTCCACTTTTATTCATTTGGGGGGATCGGGCGTACGGCGCGCTGGGTCACCGACTATCGACATCGAGTAATGCAGCAAAACAGCCACGACCGTTAGTGAGTCGACGTGCTCGTTTGGGCAGCATCTGTACAACGTTGGAGGATCGGTCGTTGGCGATACGGCATTTTCCCCGTGCACGCCCTACGGCGTCAAACGCCAAGCATTCTGGGCTCTCGATGAGTACAATTCCGCAGAAGGCTATTGGATAAACTAAGCGCATGGAGTTGCGTAGGGGCGGACCCTTCTTGTGTCCGCCCGGTGACCAGCAAGCTCCGAACGATAGGATTATGCCCAGCTTGTCGTAGAAACGGCTCGGTGCCCTGATCGCTCGACCGCACCGGTGCTGAGCCGGGCGGACACAAGAAAGGTCCGCCCCTACGAAACCCGGCGGCCGTGCCCTGATCGCTCCACCGCCAATCATCTGATTCCGATCGACGCTGGAGCGCGACATCGATGTCGAGGACGAGACGGTTGCCGCCTCGCAGGACCAATCTTCGATTCCTTGGATCCCTTTTTGGGTTGGTCGCATAAAATCGCACAGGATCGCACAAGATCGCACAGGATCGCACAGCAAATATGTTTGACTGAGGTTTGCAGATGGATTAGTTGGCGAAATGGTTGTGTCGAATTGCGCCACAGCCGCGAGCCGTTGCCGCCCAGCTTCATGGCCCCCGCGTTTCCATATCCGGCTTCCATCCATATATGAGCGGCGACAAGTGCGGCGTTGGCAACGTCGGTCCGCATATTCATGAGTATCTTTGCTGGCTGGCAAGTTACCTAGGGGCTTGTACCAATTAAAATGAACGAGTTTTGATGATTATAAAGCTAAAAATCTGCATAGGGCAGCCTGGATGCGGAACCAACCGGAGGATTTTGGCCAAAACGAAGCCACCGAACGCTCTTGGCGGGGGCACGAGCCAAAACGAAGTCGGCTATTTTGGCCAAAACGAAGCCAAATTTTTTGATCGGATCCCGGCGCTGAAGGCCGAAGCGGGTTTTTTGTTGCCGGTTTGGGGGAAAGACCCGCCTCCGTCCCTCTCGCGCCTATCGCAACTCTTTGGCCACCCGCACGAACAGTTCTTCGACCGGGATTTTCCGCGAAATAAAGTTCTGATCGAACATATGCCGCACCAAGGCTTCGAGCGTCGGGCGATTGGCTTCGATTCCGTAAGGATAAGTGTCGCCGCCAAAGACTTCGTCCATCTCATGGATGTCGCTGTGCACCCAGGGCAACATCAGGGGATGGCCTTTGTGCAGGCGCTCACGCGCCAGATTTTTGGCCTCCACCAATCCCCGATAAAGACTGTCAGCCGCGACAGGATTGCGTTCATAGGTATCGCGGCGCATCACGACGAGATGCATGATGGGGAAGATTTTGGTCTTGAGATAGAACGCGCGCTCGACGGCTCGCGCGTCCGCAAAGAGCGGCGCAATGTCGGAATGCGGATGCGGATGCTGCGTGCCGATGATCGCATCGATTTCGTGCGCGGCCAAAAGGTCGCGCAATGAACGCCCCTGCGGGTCGTGCGCGATCTTGACCGGCTTCCGCAAAGGCGGTGCGCTCGGCTCGCCATGGCGGCCCGCGTGATTGATGGCGCCTTCGGTCCACTGAAAAGTCGAGCAATCCACGCCATATTGGTCGGCAAGATGGCCGCGGATCCACACCGCGGCCGTCATCGTATAGAGCGCGACGCCGACGCGCTTGCCCTCCAGGTCTTTCGGGGCGTGGATGCCGGATTGGCGGTTCACATAGATATAGCCGTGCCGGAACACGCGTGACGGAAACACCGGCAGCGCCACGAATGGGCAATCGCCGCGGTCGAAGCGGCTGATGAATTCGGAACTGGAAAATTCCGAGGAGTCGAATTCCTGGTTGCCGCCCATCCGGTCGAACAGGTCGCGCGGGGAGGGGATCGCCAGGAATTCGAGATCAATGTCCTTGAGCTTTACATCGCCGGTGCGTAGCGCATCGGTGCGGTCATAGAGGCCGCAGGCAAAGGTCAGTCGCGGACGGGACACGTCGAAACCTAATCGATGCTCTCGCCGCTCGCCTTGATTGGCGCCGCCCACTTCGCGATTTCGTCCTTGACGAATTGTCCGAGATATTGCGGCGTGGCGCGGTCTTCCGACACGATTTCGGCGCCGAGGGCTCCCAGGCGTTCGCGCACCGATGGCGTTTTCATGGCTTGGAGGGCCGCATCGTTGAGCTTGCGCACGATGTCGGCGGGCGTGTTCTTGGGCGCAAGGATTGCGTTCCACGTATAGGCCGTAAGTTTCTGGGTTCCTTCCTCGAGCGCCGTGGGCAAAGCTGGCATTGCGGGCGAACGCTTGTCCTGGAAGATGGCTAACCCCTTGACGGTGCCGCCGTCGACCTGAGGTTTGCCGGTGGTGATCACTTCGCAAATGTAGTCGATGCGTCCGCCCTGGAGATCTTGCATCGCCGGGCCCGTGCCGCGATAGGGCACATGGGTAATGTTCGCCCCGATCACGTAGCCCATCAACACGCAGGCGAGATGCGTGGCGGAGCCAGTTCCGGCCGAGCCATATTGCATTTTGGCCTGGTTGGCTTTGGCGTAGGTCACGAAATCCTTGAAATTGTTTGGTGGCAAGTCCTTGCGCGCGATCAGGATGATCGGCACCTCGGCAATGAGCGCGATGGGGGTGAAGTCGGTGGCCGCATTGTAGAGTGGTTTCTTATAGAGAGTCTGTCCCTGGGCATGGGTTCCGACCGTTCCCAACACGAAGGTGTAGCCATCCGGTGGCGCGTCGGCGACGCGTTTGGACCCCGTCATGCCGCCAGCGCCGCCGACATTTTCGACCGTCACCGACTGACCGAGGATCTCGCCCATGCGTTGGGCGATCACGCGACCGAGCACGTCGGTCGGTCCGCCAGCCGCAAAGGGAACGATCATCGTCAGCGGCTTGGTCGGAAAATTTTGGCCCGATGCAGCGGTGATGCCTGCCAGTATCACCGCAAGTCCCGCGGCCAGACTTTTCTTGAGCATGGATATCCTCCCTAGATTTTGCGTCACCATTGCGCGTGCCGGGATATCGGTCAAGGCACGCCGTTGACGCGGATGGCACGGCCTTGTCCGCCAGTATCGAGCCGCGTAAGACGGAACTCACGTGTGATTTCGGAGACCTACAATGACTCGTGTTGCCATCGCGGGCCTTGGCTCAATTGGCCGCGTGCTCGCCCGTCGGCTCGCCCAAGGCGTGCCTGGTCTCGAACTGGCATGTGCCGCCGTCCGTGATCGGACCAAAGCCCAGGCTTGGCTCGATAGCGCAGGCATCGTCTGTCCGTTGGTCGAGCTTGGGGAGCTTCCGGAATATTGTGACCTGGCTGTCGAATGCGCGCCTTCGTCTATTTTCGATGCCGTCTGCCGGCCGATGCTGAAAGCCGGTAAGGCCGTGATGGTGCTCAGTGCCGGCGTCCTGCTCGAGCGGCCTGAATTGGTCGAACTCGCCAGGGAGGCCGGGGGGCGGATTATCGTGCCCACCGGGGCGCTGCTCGGTCTTGACGCCGTGGCGGCCGCGGCCGAAGGGGAGATCCATTCGGTCCGCATGACGACGCGCAAGCCCCCGGGCGGGTTGGCGGGGGCCCCCTATCTGGTGGCCAACGGGATTTCGGTCGAAGGCCTTAATGCGGCCAAGCGGGTGTTCAGCGGGACGGCCCGGGAGGCGGCGGCGGGGTTCCCGGCCAACGTCAATGTGGCGGCTGCGCTTTCGCTCGCCGGGATCGGACCGGACCGGACGACCATCGATATCTGGGCCGACCCAGGGGTTACCCGGAACTGCCATACGATCGAAGTTGATGCCGATTCCGCGCGATTCACGTTGGCGATTGAGAACATTCCCTCCGAAAACCCCAAAACGGGTCGGATCACCGCGCTTTCGGTTCTAGCAGCATTGCGTAAATTGCATGCCTCCGTTAGGGTCGGAACTTAGCCGTCGCGGCGGACCCCCGAAACCCCAAAACGAGGTGGCTCTCGTCGCGTTTACCCTGGCCGGACGGGGCGGACTCACAGGAAAATGTCAGTAAAATAAAATATTTACCGAAATTTGTTCATGTCCGAAGTCGAATCCGCGGGAAATGGATATAGTTTGGCGATGGCGGACCTCGGGCGCCGGCACACCCGAGTTGGTCCTTCCGGCATGTCATGGCGCCACCAAAGTCACAGCTAGGTCGATGAATTAACAGAGTTTTTTGTCGCAAACACAGTTTTCAGGAGCATTTCTCAGCTATGATCATTTTTCCAACGGATCGCCCGGAATTGCGCGATTGGCGGAACGAAGTGGTGGGCGGGATGCACATGAACGCAAATTCAAGTCCTTTGAACCTAGTCGCGTTCCCCAGCGACTACAGAACGAGTTGATCGTCAGGCGATGCAAGCGACATCGGACGAGGTGCTAATCGGACGGATCGCGTCCGGCGACCGGCTCGCAATGCAGGTGCTGTTCGCACGACACCATTTGAGGGTGTACCGGTTCGTTTTGCGTCTTATGCGTGATGAGTCGGTTGCTGAGGACCTGATCAGCGAAGTGTTTCTTGACGTGTGGCGTCAGGCTGATCGGTTCGAGGGGCGCTCTGCGGTTTCAACCTGGTTGTTGGCGATCGCGCGCTTCAAGGCCCTGTCCGCTTTGCGACGCAAGCCGGATCAGGAACTGGACGATGAGACCGCCGAGGCAATCGAGGATCCAACGGACGATCCAGAGGCTGCCCTGGGAAAAAAAGACAAAGCTGCGGCGATGCGGAAGTGCCTCGCGGGACTTTCTGCAGAGCACCGGGAGATTATCGATCTCGTCTACTACCACGAGAAGTCGGTGGAAGAGGTGGCGGTAATCGTCGGGATCCCGGAAGCAACTGTCAAAACGCGCATGTTTTACGCGCGCAAGAAACTCGGAGAGCTGCTCAAAGCAGCAGGAATTGAAAGAGGTTGGCCATGAACACGATGAACCAGGAAGCGCCTGAGCGCCAAGAAATCGAGGCTCTTCTGCCGTGGCATGCGGCCGGCACTTTGAGCCGGGGTGACGCCGAGCGGGTCGAGCGCGCGCTGTCGTGCGACCGCGAATTGGCCCGGCGCTTCGACCTCGTCCGCGAGGAACTTCACGAGACCATTCATCTCAATGA
>Ga0209488_10003324_pt1 | contig 12940 bp, 11 predicted proteins | sample Rivendell_Oct201_8_FD_188349 | JGI IMG/M metagenome (GOLD analysis project Ga0209488, IMG submission 188349) | Vadose zone soil microbial communities from the Eel River Critical Zone Observatory, Northern California, USA -... | ecosystem: Environmental > Terrestrial > Soil > Vadose zone >...
CTTCGATGTCGGTGATGCGCCCCATCGGGTTGGCCGGGCCGACATTGCGCCATGCGAGGTCGTGCACCATGTCGGCGGCGAACACCGACTCGGCGGCGACCTCGGGTCGTGGCGCCGGTTGCCGTTCGGGCGGCTGCTGCGCCGCCGGCGGACTCTCGGCACTCTCGGGTTGCTGGGCGGTGAGCCAGCCGGAAAGGGTGAAGGTCAGCAGAACGACGCGGCGCATCAGCGGCTCCGGGGTGCAGCGGCGGGCTTGCCGGGGGGAACGAGGTGCGCGCCGGTGGGTCCGGCGCGGCCCGGAAGCATACGCACTCGCCATCGCCGGCGCTGGGGGCAAGTCGTCGCAGCGTTGTCGCGGTCCCTCGGGGCGCACGGCGACCGCGGGCGCCGACGCTGCTAAGGTTGGCAGGATGCATCGCCTGTGCTGGCTCGCCGTCCTGGTGCCCGCCACCTGCCTGTGTGCGCAGGCGCCGGCGCTCGACTACCCGGCGCTGCTGGCCCGCCTGCAGCAGCTCGATTGGCTGTGGCAGGTGCCGAGCGCCGGTGAGCGCTGCGTGCAGTTCAGCAGCTATGACCGCGCCAGTGACAAAGGCCCGAGTGACCCTGCCGCCTGGTATGCCAACGACGACCACGGCAAGTACCTGCGCGTGGAGATGCGGGACGGCAAGAAGGAGTATGTGATGGTCGATGCGCAGGGTCCCGGCTGCATCGCCCGCATCTGGTCGGCGAATCCGAAGGGTCAGTTGTTCTTCGACATCGATGGCGCGCGGGCGTGGACGGTCGACTTCGCGGCCCTGCTGGCCGGCAAACTGCCGCCGGTCGGCGAGCCGCTGGCCGGCATGCGCAGCCGGGGCGGCAACTGCCACCTGCCGATCCCGTTCCAGCATCGGCTCGTGCTGTCGGCCAGCGACGGCGATTTCTACTACCACGTCAACGTCGTGCATCTCCCGGCCGGCACCGCGGTGACGGCGTTCCACCCGGACCTGCTCGAGCGGCACCGTCGCGCGATCGAGCAGACCGGCGCGGTGTTGCGCGGCCAGTACCAGCCTTCGCCCAAGGCAATGGCCGACGGCCTGCCGGCGAAGGTGGAGGTGCCCGAGGGCAGCATCGTCCAGGCGCTGCTGGTGCAGCCGCTGCGGATCGACCTGCAGGCCGATCTCGGCGAACTGCTGCGGCAGGTGCTGCTGGTGGTCCGCTGCGGCGAGCACGACACGGTGCGCGTGCCGGTGCTGGACTTCTTCAATGGCGGCGCCGATTGGCAGGGTCACCACGGCTACCTGCTCGGCATCGACCCGGGCGGCCTCGCCTACTGTCGCTGGCCGATGCCGATGCCGCAGGGCGGCGTCGTCGAACTGGTCACCGACGGTGATGCCAGCGCTCTCGCCGGCAAGCTGCGACTGCACCTCGAGGTCGAACACACGCAACTCGCCGCGCGCGAACCATTGTTGTTCCACGCGTCCTTCCACCTGCACAAGCAGGACGCGACGCGGCCGTTGCACGATCACCTGGTGCTCGCCGCCACCGGCCAGGGCCGGTTCGTCGGCTGCGCGCTGCTGGTCAAGAACCCGGTCAAGGCGTGGTGGGGGGAGGGCGACGAGAAGTTCTGGGTCGACGGCGAACGGTTCCCGAGCACGTTCGGCACCGGCACCGAAGACTACTTCGGCTACGCCTGGTGCTGCACGACGCCGTTCAGCTCGGCGCTGCACGCGCAGCCGCAGTGCGATGGTCCCGGCAACTACGGCTTCACCGCCGTCAACCGCATGCACGTGCTCGACTCGGTGCCGTTCCAGAAGTCGTTCCGCTTCGACCTCGAAGTGTGGCACTGGGCCGACTGCAAGGTCGACTACGCCAGCGTGGCGTACTGGTACGGCACCGCGGCCAGCCGGTCGCAGCTGCCGGCCCTGCCGCCGGCGACCGCGCGTTCGCTCGACCGGTTGCCGCCGTATCCGCTGCTGCGCGTGGCCGGCGCGATCGAGGCCGAGCAGCTCGAGGTCGTCGCCTGCAGCGGCGGCCGGCACGAAGTGCAGCAGATGGGTTTTGCCGAGCAGCAGTTCTCCGGCGATGCGCAGCGTTGGTGGCGCGACGGCAAGCCCGGCGACAAGCTGGTGCTGGCATTGCCGGTCGCGGCCGCCGGTCGCTATCGCCTGGCGGTGGCGTTCTGCCGCGCCAACGACTACGGCATCGTGCAGGTCGGCCTCGACGGGCAGCGGCTCGGTGCGCCGATCGACCTCTATGCCGAGCACATCACCGCCCCGGGCGCGCTGCTGCTCGGCGAACTGCAGCTTGCCGCCGGTACTGCACGGCTCGAGTTCACGATCACCGGCAAGAACGACAAGGCGTTGCCGGCGCACATGGTCGGCATCGACTACGTGCTGCTGGAGGCAGTACGGTGACGCGGCGGCACACCACGCCGGCGTCGTTCACCTGCCCGCAGTGCGGCGCCGAGGTGAAGGTCGGCGCCGTGGTGTGTCGCGAGTGTGGCAGCGACGACCGCACCGGCTGGCAGAGCAGCGAGGAGGTCGACTACCAGAGCCTCGACCTGCCGGACGACGAGCCACCGGCAGCGCCCACTGCGCGTGCACCCGGCGCGCGCGCCGTCGTGGTGATCACGCTGGTGCTGGTGGTCCTGTTGCTGCTGTGGGCGGTGTGGCGGTGACCGGGCGCGACGCCCTTCCGACCCGACGCAGCCACGGTCACCAACGCTGCCGCAGCAGCGCGTCCGCGGGCTCGCCGCGCTGGCGTACGAGCCGTGGCTCACCGTGGTCCACCAGCACTTCGGCCGGCGTCGGATGGCCGAGGAAGCCGGTCGGGCTGTAGCTGAGGCCATAGGCGCCGGCGTGCAGCACGGCGACCAGGTCGCCGGTGCGCAGCGACGGCAGCTGCGTGGTCTGCGCCAACTGGTCGAGCGGGGTGCACAGGGGGCCGCCGAGACACTGTTCGCCGCCGCTGCCGGTGGCGCGCAGTGCAGTCGCTGCCACCAGCAGCGCCGGCCGGCGCAACAGCGTGCCGAAGCCGGCCGCAGCGGCACAGTGGTGCAGGCCGCCGTCGAGGATCACCTGCTGCACGCCACCGGAGTTCTTGGTGCGCACGACCTGCGTCAGGTAGACGCCGGCGGGCGCCACCAGGAACCGGCCGAGCTCGACCAACCAGCGGCGGTCGCTGCGGTCGTGCGCGGCGATCAGGCGCTGCAATCCGGCGCCGGCGGCGGCGAGATCGAACGCCGGATCGCCGGCGTAGGTGGCGATGCCGAAGCCGCCGCCGACATCCAGTTGGGGCAGGGCGATGCCGAGGTCGTGCTCGAGCTGCGTCGCCAGATCGACGAGATGCTGCGCCTGCAGCAGGAACGCCGCGGCGTCGAAACACTGGGTGCCGCCGTAGACGTGCAGGCCTTCGAGCTGCAGGGCCGGCATGGTCAGCACCGTGCGCACGAGCTCGCCGACCTGGTCCTGGTCGACGCCGAAGCGTGAACTGCGTCCGCCCATGCGCATGCGTGCGCCGGCGAGTTGCTGACCGAAGTTGACGCGCACGGCGATGCGGGCGCGACCGCCGTGCTGCCGCGCGGCGGCGGCGAGTGCGGTCACTTCGTCGGCCGACTCGACGTGCACGCAGCCGATGCCGAACTGCAGCGCGGCAGCCAGTTCGGCGTCGGTCTTGCCCGGCCCGGCAAAGCGCACTGCCGCGGCCGGGAAGCCGGCGGCGGTGGCGACGCAGAGTTCACCGGCCGAAGCGATCTCGACACCGACGCCGAGTTCGCGCAGCAGCCCGCCGATGGCGACACTGGGGTTGGCCTTCAGGCTGTAGAGCAGTTCGGTGCGTGGACCGAGCGCCGTGCGCACGGCCAGCAGGCGCCGCCGCAGCACCTCGCTGTCGAACACGTAGAGTGGTGAACCGAAGTCGCGCACCAGCTGGCGGACCGGGACCCCGCCGATGCGCAATTCGTCGCAGCCATCGGCAGCCAATTCGCGCAGGGCGGCGGTGACTGCCGGGTCGGTCCCGGCATCCGGTGTCGATCTCACCGTCGGGATGCTACGTCCGGATGGCGCCGGCGGAAGGCGTGTCGAGCAACCGCACCACCGGTTGCGGCGCGGTGTGCATCCGGTGGCAGCGGTCGGCTCGGTGCAATGCACGGCGCCACGACCGCGGCATGATCAGCCAAACCGGTCCCCCGTGGCATCCGGCGCACAATCGGCGATGATGCCGTTCATGGGACTTGTCCAGGGGGGACCGCATCCTCGCCGACTGCGGTTCCTCGTCATCCTGCCATTGGTGTGGGCCGCACTTTGCTGGTTCGGGTGGGTCTATCCCGGCGCCGATCGCAGTCTGTTCCTGACCGGATCCCTGACCGGCATCTGGGTGTTCTTCGTGGTCGGCGAGCCGGCGAGTGCCGAGAATCTGCTGCTGCCCTGCATGATCGCCGGCGTCGCCACTTCGATGGTGCTCGGCTACCTGCTGGACCGCGCGCGCGCATCGCTGCTGTTGTGGTCGTTGTTCGCGTTGGTCGGTGCCAATGTCGCTGGCTACATACTGCTGCAAGGATACGGCGACTTCGACCAGGCGATCGCCAGCAATGGCTCGTTCCTCGCCTATGCTGCGTGCGCCGCCCAGCTCGGTGGTTACGCGGCGACCGTGCTGGTGCTGATCGGCAAGGCGTTCCAGGGCGTGCCGCCGCGCGGGCAGGAGGCGGCGTGGCGGATCGGCTGAACCTGCAACAGCTGCTCGCGCGCCTCGAAGCACTCGGCAAGGAACGGCAGCGCCGGGTCTACGCCCGCCATGGCGTCAAATCGCCGATGTTCGGTGTTGCCCATGCCGAGCTGTACCGGCTGCAGAGGCAGCTCGGTCAAGACCACATTCTGGCGCAGGCGCTGTGGGATTCGGGCAACCACGACGCGCGCGTGCTCGCCACCCTGGTCGCCGATCCGCTGCAACTTGCGCCGATCGCGCTCGATCGTTGGCTGCGCGACATCGACGACCGGCCGCTGTGCACCGCCTTCGTCGCGTTGGCGGCGCGGAGTCCGCAGGCGCAGGCCTGCGCGCAGCGCTGGATCGAGACCAGCATGGCGAGCGCGCGGGCAGCAGGCTGGGGCGTGTTCACGGCGCTGGCCCGGGACGCAGCGGTGTCCGATGCGGCGTTCGTCGGATTGCTGCCGCTGATCGGAGCGCGGATCCACGGCGCACCCAACCGCGTGCGCCATGCGATGAACGGTTGCCTGATCGCGATCGGTTGCCGGCCGACGTTGCGACCAGAGGCGCTGCAGGTGGCCGGGCGCGTCGGCGCGGTCGAGGTCGACCATGGCGACACCGACTGCAAGACGCCGGTGGCCTTCGACTACATCCAGAAGGTGGCGGCGCGACAGGGGCAGAAGGCGAGTAGCGGCGGCAAGGGCGCTGGCCCGCGCCCGCAGCCCGCCAAGGCACGAGGCACGAGCCGGAAGCAGTCGGCAGCGAAGCGACGCTGACCACGCCAACGGACCCGGGTCGGCACGCTGGCCGACTTGCAGGCACAGCTCGATCCGCGGGCGTTCCTGCGCGTGCACCGCTCGGCGCTGGTGCGGCTGCTCGCGGTGCGCGACCTCGAGCGGTTGCCGGGCGGTGACTACCGCGTGCGCCTGCACACCGGTGGTGCCCTGACGATGTCGCGCACGCACTGGCCGGAGTTCGCCCGGGCGATCGGCCTGAAGTCATGAGCCGGCTGAGCGGCGCTGCGGCGATCAGTGTTCGTCGACCAACCCCTGGCCGGCGACGAAGCGCTGCGTGCGCAGCACCTTGCCGGCGGCGTCGAGCGTCTCGCAGCGATCGTAGCGACCGTCGCCGTCGAGGTCGGTCCAGCGCAGCACCATGTCGCCCGGAAAGTGGAACTCGCGCTGCTCGTAGTTGCCGTCACCATTGCGGTCGATGGCGACCGAGGTCAGTCCGCCATCGTGGTTGTAGGCGCGGACCTCTTCGGCGGATCCGGTGAGAAAGCGTTCCTGCGCCAGCTTGCCATTGCTGCGCCAACGGGTCCGCAAGGTTCCGTTGGTCCACTCGCTGACGAACAAAGGATCCTCGCCGCGGGCATCCCGTTCGCGCTGCGCCATCCACAGGCAGAAGAACAGCACCGCCGCGATCGAAGTGACCAGCAGTGCCAGGTTCCTGGCATGGCCGAGGCCGGTCGCGGGCCTGGTCGGCGGCGGTTCGGATTCCGGATCAGCAGCCGACAGCGCCTGCTGTTCCAACTCGGTGTCATCGACCTTGCAGTTGGCGAGGATCTCCAGCGCGCGCGCGTGCAGGTCCGCCGGCACCTGTACGCGGACGCCGTTCAGGTTCATCAGCCGGCGGCTCACCGCCACTTCGTCGGACAACGAATCGCCGTCGACATGGGCGGGGATGCCTTCGGCTTGCAGCAGCGCCACCAGGACGCGGGCTTCCGCCGGCGTGGTGGCGGTGCGGACGACCATCGGACTCCGTGGGTCGGGCATGCTATTCTCCTTCGCGCATCGTAGCGGCCCGCATCGATCGGCGGCACAGCCGTCGGCGCCAAAGCGCTGCGATCGCCGCCCGCCGGTGCCGACCACCACGACGTGCTACGGTGGCTCGGGGGCGGGTCCGGCGGCGCACCGGGCGCGGCTGGCTCGCCGCGCGCTCGCTTCGCCGCGGCCGGTCCGCCATGATCGCTCGTCCTCATGCTCGCTCGCGCCATCGTGCTCGGCCCGCAGCGTCACGTGCCGACGGTGCGGCCGGCGGTCGATTATCTGGTGCCGGACCGCGCCACCGGTCCGATTGCCTGCATCACCGCGGGCTGGGAGGAGCGCGAGGCCGAGGACCAGGAACTGCGCGATCACCTGCAGCGGCCAGCGGTCAACCTGGAGATCTGGGCGCGGGTCGAGCAGATCTTCGCGCAGGATCCGGAACTGTTGCAGGCGATGCGCCTGCGGCACGACACGTTGCGCAAGGTGCAGGACCTGTACCGGTTGCGGTTGGCGGGCCTGATGGCGGCCACGCGCGAACTGCAGCGGCGCATCGGCGAGTCGGCGCTGCTCGAGCCGGAGCGCCAGGGGGCGATGGCGATGGTGCGCGCGCTCGACCAGGAACACACCGTCCGCGTGGCGGCGATCCACGCCGAGTTCGAGGCCCGCTGGCAGCCGGCTGCGCGTCCGGCAGTGGTGCGCGAACGCGCGGCGATCGGCGCGAAGATCGCTGCATCGCCCTGTCTGTGCCTGGCCGGTGGCCATGTCGGCGTGCTGCTGCATCGTCTGCGCCTGTTCGACGTGCTGGCCATGGTCGGTGACCGGCCGGTGGTGGCCTGGTCCGCCGGTGCGATGGTGCTCGCCGATCGCATCGTGTTGTTCCACGACGACCCGCCGCAGGGTGCTGCCGATGCCGAAGTGATGGAAGCCGGTTGCGCGCTGCTGCCCGGGCTGGTGCCGTTGCCACACGCGCGGCGGCGGTTGCGCCTGCAGGACGAGCGCGGCGTGCAGTTGATGGCCAACCGTTTCCTGCCGGCGTTCTGCGCCGTACTCGACGACGGCGCCCGCCTCGACTGGGACGGGCGGCGCTGGTCGGCGCCGCAGGGTACGCGCCAGCTGGGTGCCAGTGGCCGGCTGCAGGAGATCCCGGCATGAGCGGCATGCTGCCGCGGTTGGAACAGGCGGTGCGCTCCGGGCCGCTGGCGGTCGAGTCGCTGCTGGCGGCGACGACGTTTCCTCACGTCGAGGGCCGCACCGTGACGTTCGTGTTCCGCGGCGAGGCGCAGGAAGTGACGCTGCAGCACTGGATCCATGGCTTGCCCGGCGCGCTGCCGTTCCGGCGCCTGCGCCCCGGCGACCTGTGGGCCCTGCAGATCGATCTGCCGCCGGGCTCGCGCATGGAATACAAGATCGGCGTCGTGCAGCACGGTCGCGGCGCCCTGCTGCGCGACCCGCTCAACGACCACGCCGCGCGCGATCCGTTCGGCGCCAACTCGGTGGTCTACGGCGACGGTTATGCGCCACCGGACTGGGTGCTCGAGGACGCCGACGCCAGGAAGGGCAGCATCGAGGACCGCAGCATCGACAGCCGCGTGTTCGACGGCCCGCGGCCGATCAAGGTCTATCTGCCAGCGCGCTTCCGCCAGAGCCGCCGCTACCCGCTGCTGGTGGTGCACGACGGCTTCGACTTCCTGCAGTTCGCGGCGCTGCATCAGGTGCTCGACAACCTGATCCATCGACTCGAGATCCCGCCGCTGGTGGCGGCGCTGACGCAGCCGGACGAGCGCGGGCGCGAGTACGCCGCCGACCCGCGGCACGCCGAGTACCTGGTCGCGGAACTGGTGCCGCAGCTGGAGCGCCTGTACCCGCTGGTCAAGCAGCCGGCGGCGCGCGGCCTGCTCGGCGCCAGCTTCGGCGCGGTCGCCAGCCTGCACGCCGCCTGGCGCCACCCGGGCTTCTTCGGCAAGCTGCTGTTGCAGAGCGGCTCGTTCGTGTTCACCGAGATCGGCGCGCACGACCGCGGGCCGATGTTCGATCCGGTGGTCGAGTTCGTCAACGCCTTCCGGCGGCAGCCCGGCAAGCCGGCCGAGCAGGTGTTCCAGAGCTGCGGCGTGTACGAATCGTTGATCTACTACAACCGCTCGCTGGTGCCACTGCTGCAGGACACCGGCATGACGGTGCGCTACCGCGAGGCCAACGACGGCCACAACTGGGAGAACTGGCGCGACCGGCTGCGCGAGGGCCTGTCGTTCCTGTTCCCCGGGCCGCTGTGGATGGTCTACGAGTAGCCGGCGTTGGCACCTTGGCGGCCCGCCCGGCATAGTGCCCCGCCCGCACCGCGCCCATGTCCGAAGTCACCCGCAAGATCGGTCTCTCCCTCGGCGCGGACATCTGCTGGCCGATCGCCTTCGAGGAGATCCTGGCGCAGGCCAGGCCCCGGGTCGTGGTCGGCAAGGACGTGATCAGCTTCGCCTGTGAACGGTTGACGCTCGAACCGTTCGACCTGCAGGCGCCGTGCAAGTACGACCTCGTGGTCGACCGGCTGACCCACTGGTTCGCGCTGCAGCGCGAGTGGATCAAGAAGGCGGTGCTGCTGGACCGGCTGTACGTGTTCAACAACCCGTGGTCGGTGCAGAGCCACGAGAAGCACTCGACCTACTGCGCCATGCTGGCGCTCGGCATGCCGATCCCGCGCACGGTGATGGTGCCGCAGAAGAACTACGAGCCGAAGCCCGATCTCGAGTTCACGCTCAAGGCCTACGCCCGCCTGTTCGACCTTGCCGCGGTCGGCGACCAGCTCGGCTATCCGCTGTTCATGAAGCCGTACGACGGCGGCGGCTGGCAGGGCGTCAGCAAGCTCGACGATGCGCAGATGCTGCGCGATGCCTACGAGCGCAGCGAGCGGTGGCTGATGCACGTGCAGCAGGCGGTGGTCGGCTACGACCTGTTCGTGCGCGCGGTCGGCGTCGGCCCGCAGGTGCGGCTGATGCAGTACGACGCAGCGCAGCCGCTGCACGGCCGTTATCTGCCGCGGCGCGACGTCTGCTCTGCCGACGATGCGCAGGTGATGGTCGACACCTGTCTGACGATCAACGCGTTCTTCGGCTGGGACTTCAATTCCTGCGAGGCGCTGCGCAAGGATGGCGTGCTGCATCCGATCGACTTCGCCAACCCGTGTCCCGACTCACAGGTGAACTCGATCCACTATCACTGGCCGTGGTACGTGCTGTCGATCCTGAAGTGGGCGCTGTTCGTCGCCGCCACCGGCCGGCCGATGCGCAAGAACCTCGACTTCGCGCCGTTCTACCAGATCGCCGGCAAGCAGCTGCCGTACCGCGACAAGCTGCGGCGCTACGCCGAGGTCGCGCGCGCCCACTTCGAGGCCGAGCGGTTCGCCGAGTTCTGCGACCGGCACCTGCGCGGCGTCGACCAGGCGGCGTGGCAGTGGTTCGGCAGCGAGCGTTGCCGCGCGGCGATCCGCAACAAGGTCGCCAACGTCTACCCGGCGCACGAGCAGGACGAGTTCACCGAGAAGTTCTGGCAGCTGGTGCAGCAGGGTTGCCGGGCGGAGCGCGGTGCATGAGCAAGTACCGGATCGCCTGGAAGTCGCCGGCGCTGCACGGGCGCGAGCTCACGGTCGTGCGCTACGGCACGGTCGGCGTGCCGCTGCTGCTGTTCCCGACCGCCGGCGGTGACGCCGAGGAGCCCGAGCGCTTCCACCTGATCGACGCGATCGCGCCGTTCCTCGCCGACCAGCGGCTCAAGGTCTACACCTGCGACTCGATCGCCGGCCAGGCGTGGCTGCAGGAATGCGATTCGCTCGAACAGGCGGCAGCGGTGCAGAACCGCTTCGATGCGGCGATCGTGCGCGAGGTCGTGCCGCACATCCGCCGCGACTGCAACGACGATCGCACCGAGTTGCTGACCGCCGGCGCGTCGATCGGCGCGTTCAACGCCTTGAGCGTCGCCTGCCGGCATCCCGACATCTTCCGGCTGGCGATCTGCATGAGCGGCACCTACGACATGCAGAAGTTCCTCGATGGCCGCATGACCCAGGATCTGCACGACAGCTCGCCGCTGCACTTCGTGCCGCGGCTGCCCGAAGGCCAGCAGCTGCAGCGGCTGCGCCAGCGGTTCGTCCTGCTGACCCACGGTGAAGGCGACTACGAGGACCCGCAGCAGAGTTGGCGCGTCGCCGACGTGCTCGGCAACAAGGGCGTGCCGAACCGCGTCGACTCCTGGGGCAAGGAATGGCGCCACGACTGGGTGACCTGGCGCAAGATGCTGCCGCAGTACCTGGGCGAGTTCCTGCCCGGGCGCGGCTAGCTAGCGCACACCGACGGTGCCGTGCGCGGCGTTGCTGACGGTCGCGCCCAGGGCGTTGCCGGCGCCGGCATCGAACACCACCGCCTGGCTGAAGAACTGCAGGCCGATCAGCCCGGTGGCACCAGGCACCGTCATGGCGAAGCGGAAGCTGCCGCCGCCGTGCACGGTGAGCAGGGTGGCGTCGGCGCTGACCAGTGCCGGGCACCCGGGCATGCCGAAGGTGCCGAGATCGAACGGCAGCGGCAGGCTGCCCCAGTGGACGTTGTCGTAGCCGAACACCAGCAGCAGAGCCCCGGCCTGCACCGGCAGGTGGTCGAGGTCGAAGTGGAACACGTCGTCGAGCCACGGCAGGTTGAACGGTGCGGCGGCCAGCAGCGGCGTGCCGGCGCTGCCCGGGCAGCCGAGGCCGTACGGTCGGAAGTCCGCCGGCTGGGAGCTCGCGAACGACCATAGCGAGGTCGATGTCGTACTGAGGTCGCTGCCGCCGTGCAGCACGACGGTGCGTGCCACCGGGTCGTAGTGCCAGGCAAACGAATGGCGCGCCGGCGTCGGCGTCGCGGTGGTGGTGGCGTGCCAACTGCCGCCGTTCCATTCCCAGGTGTCCTGGCACAGCTGGAAGTTCGGGTCGAGACCGCCGCACAGCACCACGCGGTCGCGGTCGGCGGCGTAGGCCAGCGCGTGGTACACGCGCGGTCCCGGAGCGGCCGGCAGCGTGCGGCGCGTCCAGCTGGCGCCGTCGAAAGTCCAGGTTTCGCCGGTGACGGCGCTGCCGGTGCTGCCACCGAACAACAGCACCTGCTGCCGGGCTTCGTCGAGAGCCATCGCGTGGTACTGGCGTTGGCCCGGCCCCTGGCTCGGGATCAGGCTCCAGGCGCCACTGTTCCAGCGCCAGGTGTCGGCCAGCGGCTGCTGCGCATTGTCGGTGCCGCCGTACAACAACAGGCCGCCACCGGGTGCCGGGCACATGGCATGGAACTGCCGTGGTGACGGGGCCAGCGGCGGCGCCAGCGGGTTCCAGCTGGTGCCGTTCCACTCCCAGGTGTCGTCGCGACCGCCGCCCTGATCGCGACCGCCGAACAGCAGCACCGTGGCGCGCGCGCGGTCCCAGGCCATGGCGTGGAACTGGCGCGCGGTCGGCGCCAGCGCCGGCTGCGTGGCCTGCCAGGCGCTGCCGTTCCACTCCCAGGTGTCGCCGAGCGGCTGCACGTTGGCGTCGACGCCGCCGAACAGTACTGCGACGCGCCGCTGCGGATCGAACACGGTCGCGTGGCCCGAACGGGCCAGCGGCACCTGCGCCGGCTGCAGGGTGGTCCACGTCTGGTTGTTCCAACCGACGGTGTCCGACAGCAGCAGGCCATTGCCGGTACGGCCACCGAACGCGATCAGTTGGCCGGTGCCGGCGTGGAACGCGCCGGCGCTGCGTTCGCGGCCGACCAGTCCGGTGGCCGGCAGTTGCTGCTGCCAGGCACTGCCGTGCCACAGCCAGGTGTCCGCCAGTGCCGACAGCGAGTCGGCGCCGCCGGCGAGCACCAGGTCGCCGCTGCTGCCGAAAGTGGCGAGCACCGGCGCATGGCGGCGGCTCGGCGCCGCGGCGGTCGGTACCAGGGTCCAGTCGCTGCCGTCGAAGGACCAGGTGTCGCCGAGGTCGCCGCTGCCGCCGGCGCCGCCGAACAGCAGCGCGTACTGGGCAGTGGCACCGGCGGCGAGACCGGCCAGCGTGCGCGCCGACGGCAAGTGCGCTGGCGACAATCGGGTCCAGGCGCTGCCATTCCATTCCCAGGTGTCGTTGGTCAGCAGACCGGCGCGACGGCCACCGAACAGCAACAGGCTGCCGTTCCGTGGTTGCCAGGCCAGGGCTGCACCCTGGCGCGGGCTCGGTGCCGTGGTGATCGTCCTCGCGCTCCAGGTCGCGCCATCGAAGGTCCAGGTGTCACCGCGTTCGCCGGTCGCGTCGGCGCCGCCGAACAGCAGCACCTGCGCGCGGCTGTTGTCGTACGCGAGCGCGTGGCCGGCACGTGCCGGCGGGCGCAAGGCCGGCGTGACCGGTGCCCAGGCAACCCCGTTCCATTCCCAGGTGTCGTCGAGCAGCCGCGCCCCGTCGCTGCCGCCGAACAACACCAGGCGGCCGCGACCGCTGTCGCTGGCCAGCGCGTGGTCGGCGCGGTGCAGCA
>Ga0209488_10003325_pt1 | contig 12939 bp, 11 predicted proteins | sample Rivendell_Oct201_8_FD_188349 | JGI IMG/M metagenome (GOLD analysis project Ga0209488, IMG submission 188349) | Vadose zone soil microbial communities from the Eel River Critical Zone Observatory, Northern California, USA -... | ecosystem: Environmental > Terrestrial > Soil > Vadose zone >...
TGGGGACAGCGCGCATGCGGTCCTGCTGCGGACCAGCGCCAACTCGGGCTTCGGTGCCGACGGCGTGACGCTCAACGTCTCGGGGCAAGCGCAGTACACCGAGTTCTGGGATTTCGAGATCACGACGCTGAACGCGACCCGTTCCACCACCGACCGCGACTTATCCCTGCCGGACATGATTACGAACTATGCGTCGCACACGAAATTCGTGAATCTCGTCATTCACGATGGCGGCGTCGGTTTTCTCAGCGAGGGGACGAGCGACGCGATGCCGGCTCCTGTGGACGTCCTCGTCAGCGGATGCATCATCTACAATTTCGGCTGGGACCGCGACAATACTTCGCTGATGCGTGGCGCGGGTCATGGATTGTACCTGAAGAGCACCAACCGCCCCGATCTGGTCGTCGCCGACAACGTGATCTTCAACGGCTTTGGCTATGGCATTCAGATCTACAGTGACCACGGGCTGAGCGTGACGAGCCGCATGCAGGTCAAGGGGAATGTGCTCTTCAACAACGGCATCCTCTCGACGCACGGCACCGATGCCAACCTCGGCAACCTGGGCGAAAAGGCGGGGAATTATCTGCTGTTCGAACGCAACATGCTGTACTACGCGCCGTCCGTCGGCCGGCGCAATCTCGTCTACCGGGAAACCGGCACGTTATTCGGAGACGAGGACGTCGATCCCATCGGCGTGAACAACACGAGGAGACTGAACTACGTGGTGGGCGGGATCTGGCCGGTGGAAGGAGGCGCGGCGAATGAAATCCCAAACATCCCGGCCGCCGGCTGGCACGTCGCGTCGGGGGAAGACGACTTTACGGCGTCCACTCCATCCGGCGTCACCTATTTCCTGCGACGGACCGCCGCCGACCCCGCCCGCGCGAATCTCGTCGTCTATGGCGACGGCTCACCAACCGTCACCGTGGATCTGTCGGACTTCCTGAGCTCGGGCGACGGCTATGAGATACGCAATGCCCAGGACTTCAGGGCTCCGGTGACGACCGCGATCTACAGCGGTCCCATCGACGTCGCTCTGGCCGGCGTGACACCGCCAGCGCCCAACGGCTGGACGACGCCGAGTAACACCGGCCCTGCGTTCAATGTGTTCGTGGTTACTCGCAAGGCTACTTCGGCTGCCAGCGCGCTTCCTTGAGCAGCTGAGCGATGATGTCGGATGGCGTCCGCCCCGCCGCCTCGGCCGCAAAATTGACCACGATCCGGTGGGTGAGCACCGTCGGGGCGACGGCGCGGAGGTCGTCTTCGTCCGCCATCGGCCGGCCGTCCAGCGCCGCGCGCGCCTTGGCGCCGAGTACGAGGTACTGCGAGGCGCGGGGTCCGGCGCCCCAGGAGATGTACTCTTTAATGAAGGGGAGCGAGGCGGCCTCGGGCGGGCGAGTCATCCGGACGAGCGTGACCGCCGCCTTCACGAGGGCCTGCGACACCGGAATGCGCCGCACCAGGTGCTGCATCGCCAGCACATCCTCGGCGGTCAGCACCGTCCGCACGTCGGCGGTCGCGTCGCCCGTCGTCTGCGCCACGATCGCTTCTTCCTCTTCCTGCGACGGATAATCGACGCGCAGCTCGAACATGAAGCGATCGAGCTGGGCTTCGGGGAGCGGATAGGTGCCCTCCTGCTCGATCGGATTCTGCGTGGCGAGGACAAAGAAGGGCCCCGGCAGATGGTGCGTCTGACCGGCCGCGCTCACCTGATGCTCCTGCATCGCCTGGAGCAACGCCGCCTGCGTCTTGGGCGGGGTGCGATTGACCTCGTCGGCGAGGACGATGTTCGCGAACACCGGCCCGCGCACGAAGCGAAAGGCGCGTTTGCCGGTCGCGAGATCCTCTTCGATGATCTCGGTGCCCGTGATGTCCGACGGCATGAGGTCGGGGGTGAACTGGATGCGGGTGAACTTGAGGTCCAGCGCTTCAGCGACGGTCTGCACCATCAGCGTCTTGGCGAGTCCCGGCACCCCGACGAGCAGGGCATGGCCGCCCGAGAAAATCGCGGTGAGAATGCCGTCCAAAACTTCCCGTTGCCCAACAATGCGCTGACTGACCTGCGTCAGCAGGTCCTTGCGCGCATCGGCGAGACGCTCGAGCAATTCGACGTCGCCGGACGAGGCCGGAAGCTGGGAACGGGGTGTCGAAGTCATGGGGCCAAGGTCAATTTAAATGATTGAGGAGTAAATAGTTGTAGATCTGACGATTTGCTTGCGAAAAATTTCACAAGCGTCTAGGTTTCCGGGCGCAACATGACTCCCGCACAAAAACACGAAGATCCCGAACCCAAAGGCTACAGTCAGGGCTACGAGTACTTCGGAATGGCGCTCAACTTCACGATCGCCATTCTCCTGTTCGGTGCCGGTGGCTGGTTTCTCGATGGCTGGGTGCACACGCGGCCGCTGTTCACGATCATCGGGGCGTTCGTGGGCGGGTTCGCGGGGTTTATGAGCATCTACTACCGCGTGAAGAAGGACACGGAGAAGCGGTGAAGCACCTGGCGATCCTCGCCGGGCTGGGGATCGGGTTGGTCGCCGTTGCGACATTGATTGGTGGAAAGCCGGCAGCGATCGGTGGTGGGGTCGCACTCATCGCGCAGCTCTCGGCGGTCGCGCTGCTGCGGCCGAAGATGCGGGCACCAAACCCCGAATTCATGGCCCGCTGGCTCGGCGGCATGGGGATTCGGCTGCTCGGCGTGGGCATCGTGCTGATCGTCTCGCGGACGGTGCCGGCGCTGCTTGGGTACGTCGGTGTGCTGTTGCCGCTCCTGTTCCTGGAAACGAGGTTTCTCAGGTAATGCAGCAGAAGCCCGACATCGGCGCGATGATTTTCCAGCACACCGGCGACAGCAAGTTCGTCGAGCTGCCGTTTGGGTTGGGCGAGTGGCATTTGCCGGGACCGTGGTTGATTCCGGGCACCACGATCGACGTCTCGCCGACCAAGCATGTCGTGTTCATGATCCTCGCCGCGGTCCTGGTCTTCCTCACGCTCTGGTATGGCGGCCGGCAGGTCCAACGCCGGCATCGCGAGGGCAAAGCGCCGGCCGGATTTGGCGCCGCGGTCGAAGCCCTCGTCCTGTTCGTGCGCGACGACGTCGCGATCGCGAGCATCGGACACGGCGGCGAAGCCTTCGCACCGTACATCATGACGCTCTTCTTCTTCATTCTGTACTGCAATCTGCTGGGCCTCCTGCCGTGGGGCGCCGCCGCCACCGGCAACATCGCTGTCACCGCGGGCCTCGCGCTGACCGCGTTCCTCACGATCGAAATCTCCGGCTTCCGGTCCCTGGGTCCGAAGGGCTACCTCAAGACGATCGTCATGGTGCCGCCCGGCATGAAGGGGTTCGGCGCCGTGGCCATGGCGATCATCATGACGCCCGTCGAGCTGATCGGGAAAATCGTCAAGCCGTTCGCCCTCACGCTGCGGCTCTTTGCGAACATGACGGCCGGCCACTTCGTGATCCTCGTCCTGCTGGGTCTGATCTTCGTATTCGGCACGGCGTGGGCGCCGATCCGCTATGGCGTGGCGATAGGGTCGGTCGCGCTCACGCTGTTCATGATGGTGCTGGAGTTGCTGGTGGCGTTCCTGCAGGCCTATATCTTTGCGCTGCTTACATCGGTGTTCATTGGGCTGATGCGACACGAGCACTGAACTACTAGGCGCCTCGACGCCGAGACGCCTAGGACACTTCACAAAAGGATACGAATGCACAACCTGCTCATGCTGCTCCAGGAACCCACCGCAGCAGCCGCTCTGAACAACAACGCGCTGCTGGGCGCTGGGATCGGGATGGGGCTGGCGATCATCGGCGCCGGCATCGGTATCGGTCGCATCGGCGGCCAGGCGGTCGAGGCGATCGCGCGGCAGCCGGAGGCGTCGGCGGACATTCGCGGCGCGATGATCCTGACGGCGGCGCTCGTCGAGGGCGCGACCCTCGCCGCGCTCGTGTTCGCCTTGCTGTTCAAGCTGGCATAGTGCTGCTCGTTCTGGCGCTCCTGCAGGAGGGCGCCCACGAAGCCGGCGCACCGCCGAGCGGACCGTTCACGATCAACCCCGGGTTGATCATCTGGACGCTCGTCGTCTTCGGCATCCTGTTGCTGGGAGCCTGGCGGTTGGGCTATCCCGCGCTGCTCAAGATGGTCGAGGAGCGCGAGCGCCGCATCCAGAAGCTGCTCGACGACGCCGAGAAGGCGAACGCCGAGGCGCAGCGACTGCTGGAGGAGCATCGCAAGCAGATCGCCGCGGCGCGCAACGAGGCGCAGGAGATTCTCGCCAAGGCCAAGACGGTCGCGCAGAAAGAGCGCGAGCTGTTGCTCGTGAAGGCACGCGAAGAGTACGACGCGCTGCTGAACCGGGCGCGCAAGGATATCGACGCCGAGACGGAGAAGGCGATCCAGGCGCTGCGGCGCGAGGCGGTGGAGCTGTCGATCGCCGCGGCGTCGCGCGTGATCGAGGCGAACCTCGACAACGAGGCCAATCGGCGGCTGGTCACGGAGTTCCTCGAGAGCCTCGGAAAGGCGGAGAAAAAGAAGTGAAGAGCGTCACGATCGCGCGCAATTACGCCGCGGCGCTGTTTGCCGCGGGCGCCGGGTTCAATGAGATCCTGGACGCGGTCGCGGGCGCCATCGAGGCGGACGTGCGGATTCAGACCGTGCTCGAATCCCCCCGCGTCTCGAAGGCGGCCAAGGGGAAGATCCTGGAGCGTGCGTTGAAGGGCGAGGCGCCGGTCGAGTTTGTCCGCTTCCTGCAGGCGGTCGTGCGGCGCGGGCGCCAGAGTCTCCTGCCGGAGATCGCACAGGAATACCAGGGGCTCCTGGATCAAAAGCTGAATCGCGTGCACGCCGGCGTTACACTCGCCGAGGAGGCCGACGCGGGCATGCAGAAGCAGGTGATCGAGCGGCTGGCGAAGGCGCTGGGGCGGGAAGTGCGGGCCTACTTCCGCTCCGACCCCGGGATCATCGGCGGGGTAGTGGTACGGGTCGGCGACCGCATATTCGACGGGTCGGTCCGGAGAAGGTTGACAGCGTTGCAGCGGAGAATGCTCACGGGAGAGTAGCCATGAAAACACTCTTGCTTGCCATTGCCGCCATTGCCGCCATTGCCGCACCTGCCGCCCTCGATAAACCCCCCATCATCAAAGAATGGCCAGTCCCCTGGGCGGACACGCGACCGCGCGATCCGTACCTCGATCCGACCACGAACCGCATCTGGTTCTGCGGCCAGGCGGGCAACTACGTCGCCTACTTTGTCCCGGCGACCGGCGAGTTCAAGAAGTACGACCTGCCACCCGGCAGCGGCCCGCACAACCTGATCGTCGACAAGTCGGGCTTCGTCTGGTACTCGGGGAATCTGGCGGGCTACATCGGCCGGCTCGATCCCAAAGACGGCAGCGTCAAGCAGTATCCAATGCCCGACAAGATGGTGCGCGATCCGCACACGCTGGTCTTCGACAAGAACGGCGACATCTGGTTCACCGCGCAGGGCGGCAACGCGATCGGCAAGCTGACGGTGAGCACCGGCAAGGTCCAGCTCATCAAGGTGCCGACCGAGAACGCGCGTCCCTACGGCATCAAGCTCGACTCCAAGGGGCATCCCTGGGTCGTGCTGTTCGGCACGAACAAGATCGCGACGGTCGATCCGGTGACGATGCAGCTGCGCGAGATCGCGCTGCCGCGGGCGGCCGCACGTCCACGGCGCATGGAGATCACGTCGGACGATCGGGTCTGGTACGGCGATTATGCCGGCGGATTCCTCGGCCGCTACGATCCCGCGACGGGCAAGGTGGACGAGTGGCAGCTCCCCGGCGGCGCGGACGCCCGGCCGTACGCGATGGTGCGGGACGACGAGGATCGGGTGTGGGTGGTCGAGACGTCGCGGCCCAACCGGTTCGTCTCGTTCGATTCGAAGACGCTGCAGTTCTCCGAAGAGACCCCGGTGCCGAGTGGTGGCGGCGTGGTGCGGCACATGGTCTATGACCCCGCGACGAAGGCGATCTGGTTCGGGACCGACAACAACACGTTGGGCCAGGCGATCGTGCCGCCGCGGGCTCCGGCAGCGCAGACGCCCTAGCTACTTCCTGTCCGGCGGGGGCCGGATATAATTGCGGCTCACTCGAACCGGAGCGCCGCAGTCATGCTCGCCCCCCGCCGCCTCGTTCTCGCGACGTGTTTGATCGTGCTCGCGAGTTCAGCCGCCGCGCAACGACGTTCCTCTGCCGCCCCTGCCGTCCCTGCCGCCCTTTTCGATACCTCGCTCTACAACGCGCTCGAGTGGCGCGAGATCGGGCCGTTCCGCGGCGGGCGAGTGACCGCGGTCGCGGGACACGCCGCTGAGCCGCTGACGTACTACTTCGGCGGAACGGGCGGCGGGGTGTGGAAGACGACCGACGGCGGCCTGACGTGGGCGCCGATCTCGGACAAGGACTTCCGGGCCGGATCGATCGGCGCCATCGAGGTCGCGCCGTCGGATGCCAACGTGATTTACGTCGGTACCGGCGAGTCGCCGATCCGCGGCAACGTGTCGCCGGGGAACGGCATGTACAAATCCACCGACGCCGGGAAGACCTGGACGCACGTCGGGCTCGCGAATGCGGGACAGATCGGCGCGATCCGCGTGCACCCGACGAACGCCGACCTCGTCTACGTCGCAGTCCTCGGCCACGCGTTCGGCCCCAATCCGGACCGCGGCGTATTCCGTTCGAAGGATGGCGGCAAGACGTGGGAGAAGATCCTGTTCCGGTCGGATTCCGCCGGTGCCGTCGATCTCGCGATGGACCCGGTCAATCCGCGCATTCTCTACGCCTCGATCTGGCAAGCGCGCCGCGGGCCCTCGTACATGTCGAGCGGCGGACCGGGCTCGGGGCTCTTCCGGTCGACTGACGGCGGCGACACGTGGAAAGAAATAACCCGTAACGAAGGGCTGCCCAAAGGCGTCATCGGCAAGATAGGCGTAACAGTATCCGCGAATCACGAGCGCGTGTGGGCGATCGTCGAGGCCGATTCGGGCGGCGTCTTCCGCTCCGACGACGGCGGCGAGACGTGGCGGCGTACCAACGACGAGCGGAATCTGCGCCAGCGCGCCTGGTACTACTCCCACATCCACGCCGACCCCAAGAACCCCGAGACCGTCTACGTGCTGAACACGGGGATGTACCGCTCCGTCGACGGCGGCAGGACGTTCACGGCGCTGCGCGCGCCCCACGGCGACCACCACGGGCTGTGGATCGCGCCGAACGATCCCGCCCGCATGATCAACAGCAACGACGGCGGCGCGAACATCAGCAACAACGGCGGCGTCACCTGGACCGAGCAGGACAATCAGCCGACGGCCCAGTTCTATCACGTGATCGCCACGACGCACGTTCCCTACAGGATCTGCGGGTCGCAGCAGGACAACAGCACCGTCTGCATCGCGAGCCGGACCGACGGCGGCACGATCGGCGAGAAGGATTGGTACGAGGTCGGTGGCGGCGAGAGCGGCTGGATCGCGGCGCGGGCCGACGATCCCGACATCGTCTACGCCGGCAGCTACAGCTATCTCTCGCGGCTCGACGTCCGCACCGGCCAGGAGCGCAACATCTTCCCCTGGCCCGACAACCCGATGGGCTGGGGCGCCGGGGACCTGAAGTACCGCTTCCAGTGGACGTTCCCCATCGTGCTCTCGCCCTTCAGTCCCAACGTCCTGTATGCCGCCGCCAACGTCGTCTTCCGCACGACGAACGAAGGCCAGAGCTGGGAGCCGATCTCCGGCGACCTGACCCGGAACGACAAGTCGAAACAGGGCCCATCCGGCGGCCCGATCACGAAGGACAACACGAGCGTCGAGTACTACAACACCGTCTTCGTGATCGCGCCGAGTGCGAAGGATTCGGGATTGATCTGGGCGGGCAGCGACGACGGCCTGGTGCACGTGACCCGGGACGGCGGGAAGAGCTGGACGAACGTGACGCCGCCGGCCTCGGGCCTGCCAGACTGGTCGCTGATTTCCTCGATCGAGCCGTCGTCGCACGACGCGGGCACGGCGTACGTCGCGGCCACGCGCTACAAGCTCGACGACTTCAAGCCGTACGTCTTCAAGACTCAGGATTACGGCCGCACCTGGCACGCGATCACCGGCGGCATCCCGGACGGCCAGTTCATCCGGGTGGTGCGCGAGGATCCCGCTCGGCGCGGTCTGCTCTACGCCGGCGGCGAATTCGGCGTGTACGTGTCGTTCGACGATGGGAGCCACTGGCAGTCGCTGCAGCGCAATCTGCCGATCGTCCCGATTCACGACCTGGTGGTCAAGGACAACGACCTTGTCGCGGCGACGCACGGGCGGGCGTTCTGGATTCTGGATGACTTGACGCCGCTGCAGCAGCTCGCGGACTCGGTCGCGCGGGCGACGAACTTCCTCTACACACCGCGCGCCGCATACCGGCGGGGCCTTGGAGGCGGATTCGGTGGCGGCGGGGGCGGGGGGGCTCCGGTCGGCGTGGGCCGCAATCCGCCCGGCGGCGCAGCCGTCTTCTTCTATCTCAAGACCGCACCGGATTCAGCGACCAGCGTGAACCTCGATTTTCTAGATAGCCGCGATTCGCTGGTGCGGCGCTTCACGCCGAAGCCCAAATCTCCGACCGATTCGCTCAAGGTCCGCGGCGGCATGAACCGGTTCGTCTGGAACCTGCGCTATCCCGATGCGAGCCGGTTCCAAGGCATGATCTACTGGGCGGGCGGGACCGCGGGCCCCGTGGCCATCCCCGGGGCGTACAAGGTCCGGCTGACGGTAGGCGACTGGTCACAGACGCGCCAGCTCACGCTGCTGCCCGATCCGCGCGTCAAGACGACGCCGGATGAGTATCAGCGCCAGTTCGATCTGCTCGTGAAGATTCGCGATCGTGTGAGCGCGGCGAATGACGCGGTGCGGCGGATCCGCGAGGTGCGCGAGCAGCTAGACGGTGCCGCGACGCGCGCGCGCGGTCAGTCCGGCGATGCCGGCAAGCGCATCGCGCAGCAAGCCGACTCGATCAAGGGACGGCTCGCCGGGGTGGAGGAGGCGATCTATCAGGTGAAGAACCGCTCGAGCCAGGATCCGCTCAACTACCCGATCCGGTTGAACAACAAGATCGCGTCGCTGGCCGGGGTCGTGGCGAGCGCGGAGGCGGCGCCGACCGCGCAGTCCATCCAGGTGTTCGACGAGCTATCGGCGGCGCTCCAGGTGCAGCTCGACCGGCTCAAGGCGGTGCTCGATGCCGACATCCCCTCCTTCAACCGGCTCGTGAAGGAGAGCGACGTGCCGGCGATCATCTTGCGCTGATGCGTTAGAGCCGGTAGCGCAGCCCGAGTCCCACGCCGTAGCGCCAGGTGACCTGCCGCTCGTATTCGGACGGCAGGTCACCGGCATCGAACCACGACTTCGATAGCATCCCCTCGAGCCGAATTGCGCCGAAGATGCGTTTGACTAGTGGCCACTCGTACGCCACGGCACCGACTGCCCCCGCGCGCGTCCGATTTTCATCGCCGCTCTTCCAGAGGTGGAGGGAGGGTCCCACTTCCGCTCGTATCGCTCCGCTCGACCCGATCCCTACCACCTGGAAGTTCACCAGCATTTCAGCCTCGTAAAGTTGACCGGCAGTCTTGTCCGTGAGCGTCAGACCTGGGCCTGTGGCCGTGAGCCCAGCCTTTCCATAAGAAGCCAGCAGATCGACGCGGGCTCGTCCTATGCCGTGATTCATTCGCAGACCAATGGTCGTCGCGTCACCAGGACGAAAATTTGTCGGACCACTGCTGCCGCTCGTATCGTGCGATGATGCCCGAAAGTGTGTGGTGCGCAGTTCCAACCCTACGTCCCACTGGGCCGCAGCCGGACGAGCGAGAATCAGCGTGAAGGTCAAGAGGACTGCCCGGTAGTTGCTCATGCGCTCCGTCCTAGTGCATGACCAGGTTGATCCAGCCGTTCGTGATGTTGTTATCGCCCTTCACAAACCAGTTGTAGCCAGGGTAGAAGCTTCCGACGATGCTGTCTTCGACCGCATTACCGACGAGGTCATCGTTCGACCTGAAGAATGACGCCACCGCCTGCCACAGACTCTTCGCTGCCTGAGCGTACTTGTACGCGCGCACGAGCGCGTTGCTGGAATCGTTTCCGCCGGTCAGCAAGCGATACGTGCTGTCTACCACTTGAAAAATCCGCTCGGCGCGGCCGACGTCCGTCTTGATCTGGCACGCCGTGTCGTCGTCCTCGACGATGAAGACGCGAAGGTTCTGGCTCGGGTGCGCCGCGTTGTACTGATCGAGCTGCGCCTTGGAGAAGAGCAACACATTGCCCGACCAGTCCAGATTGTTCTGATCGAAGGTGTACGGCCCGCCAGCGTGCTCACCGGCGCACTGGTAGTCGTAGAGCGAATCGGACGTCCCCCGCTGGCCCAGCATGTGTACCTCAAATTCGGGGGACCCCTTCAACCAGCCTTCAAAGTCTTGTACGAAATGGCTTTTGGTCATGTACAAGCCCGGCGCCGGCGGTGGGGGAGGGACGGCCCCGCCGATCGGTACGCCGCCGCCCCCACATTCGACGATGCACTCCATGATTTTCGCGGGCGAGCCTGAGAAGTCGGTCTCGACCGGCACGACGGCGAGGACCGGCGTGGCCGGCGGCCGCGCTGGATCGAGCACCTGGCGGCGGCCCTCGGCATCGAACGCGATGGGCGGGTCATCGTCGGTTAGGGCCGTGGCGACGAGGACGTTTTCATCGCCGTTCCAGGCGGCGCGATGCTCGGGAACCGGCAGGTAGACCTCGAGCGCGATCGCCGCCTTGGTCTGGCTCTCGAGCGCGTCCTCGGCTACGCCGTTTTCCATCGCGATTTGGCGCCGGGCACGTCCGCCGTTCGCCGCGAGAAACGTCTCGAATTGCAGCTTGTGCTCGCGATACGGTGAGGCATCGAGCTGTGCCTTCAGATAGGCCCGAAACGCCGGATTCTTGAGCCCTTTCGCGACCATCTTCGCGAGCGCTTCGGGACGTTTGGCATTTGCCGCGGCCGCCGCCACCGAGGTCTCTGGGGGCGGCGTCACGGTCCGGTCGCTGCAGGCGCCGATGAGGACGAGCGCCAGCAGCGCGCCACTGCGGTTCAGCATGAGCCCTCCTGGTAAGAGTGGAGGCCCATTGTGGGGAATCTCCGGGCGGGAGCATCGTCCTTTCCTTGCGACTCGTGCCCGGAACACGCGAGATTCCCGAGCCCATGTTTCTTCTCCTGTTCACGCTCCTGGCGTCCGATTCGGCGTATTGGCAGCAGCGGGTCGCCTATGAGATCGTCGCCTCGGTCGACGAGCCCAGCGGCGTGTTGAGCGGCAACGTCCGCATCTCCTACGTCAATCAGTCACCGGACACGCTGCGCGATTTCTACGTCCATCAGTACTTGAACGCGTTCCGCCCGGGATCGCGCTGGGCCGCCGCAGATTCGGCCGAGCAGCGCGTGCGCTTTCAGCACATGCGGGATCCCGATTACGCGTACGAACGCATCACGCAAAGCTCGCTCGGCGCGCCGGACTATCCGTACGCCCCCGATTCGACGATCGCGCACTGGCGCCTGCCGCGGCCGCTGGCCCCGGGCGATTCGATATCTGTCACGATTGCGTGGAAGGCTCGGCCCTCGACGTTGCCCCGCCGCCAGGGACGGCAGGGGCGACGATTCGATTTCGCGCAGTGGTATCCGAAAGTCGTCGTGTACGACAAGTACGGTTGGGAAGATCATCCGCTCTACCCGGCAGGCGAGTTCTACGGCGAGTTCGCGAGCTACGATGTGATGCTCGATGTCGTAGCCGATCAGGTGATCGGCGCGACAGGCGTACCGATTGAAGGCGACCCGGGGTGGCAGAAAGCCGCCGTCGGAGGCGGCCCAATCGACTATCAGCGCGACTACTACGCCGCACGCCACACGCCGCACGCATGCACCGCTGCTCAAGGTCGCAAATGCGTCCGATTCTACGCCGATTCCGTCCACCACTTTGCGATCTCGATGAATCCTGATTACCGCTACGAACAGGGCCGGTACAAGGACGTCGTCGTGCACGTTCTCTACCAACCCGGTGACAGCGCGACGTGGGGGAAGGGGATCGCGGTGCAGCGCACCGAGACCGCGCTCGCCTGGCTCGACTCGCTGTACGGCAAGTTCGCCTGGCCGCAGATCACCAACGTCCATCGCATCGAGGGCGGCGGCACCGAATTCCCCATGATGATCATGGACGGCAGCCCCGGCCTCGGCCTGATCGTCCACGAGCTCGGCCACAATTACACGATGGGCATCCTCGCCAACAACGAGTGGCGCGAGGGCTACCTCGACGAAGGCTTCACGAGCTTCCAGACGGGCTGGTTCTTCGAGGCGCATGGCTACGGCCCGGGATATCCCGGCATCGAGGGCGATCTCCTCTTCTGGGACCTGGACCGCTGGAGCGAGCCGGTGTCGATGATCAGCGATCGCTACCGCGACTTCGCCACGTACAACACGATGATCTACGAGAAGGGCCAACTGTTTTTCGAAGAGCTGCGCTACGTCGTAGGCGATGACGTCATGCGGCAGATCCTGCGCACCTACTACGCGCGCTGGCGCCTCAAGCACGTGGACGAAGAGGCGTTTCGTGACGTGGCGGAGGAGGTCTCGCATCAGGATCTGAAATGGCTGTTCGGGCAGTGGCTGCACGCGACGCCGCTGATCGATTACCGGCTCAGCAAGGTCGAGCGGCATCGCGAAGGCAATCGCTGGCGCACGGTCGTGACGATCGACCGGCTCGGTGACGGCTGGATGCCGGTCGAAATCGGCGACGGCGATACGGTCTACGCTCGCGCGACCGGCCAGCCCGAGCGCGAACGTGTGGAGTTCGTAACCGACCGGAAGCCGCGCCGGCTCGTGCTCGATCCGCGCCAGCGTGCGCACGATTGGAACGCGTTAAACAATTTCGAAAAGCA
>Ga0209488_10003326_pt1 | contig 12937 bp, 18 predicted proteins | sample Rivendell_Oct201_8_FD_188349 | JGI IMG/M metagenome (GOLD analysis project Ga0209488, IMG submission 188349) | Vadose zone soil microbial communities from the Eel River Critical Zone Observatory, Northern California, USA -... | ecosystem: Environmental > Terrestrial > Soil > Vadose zone >...
TTGCTCTGAGGGAGACAGAAAAAAATAAAATGAGCGGCCCTAAAAAGACCTGACTGCGCCGATTCTGGCGATGCGACTGCTTCGAGCCTTTGGAGCCCAAATGGCGATGCGATCCGTTCCCACGGCCGTACCAAGTAGGCTCTCTGATCTCGCCATTGGGCGGTACAGGACCCTGTTCCGTCTCCCACGGCGGTGCCCCATGTGGAAAAAAGAACCGCTGGGTTCTAGAAGGCACGCAACTTGGGTGCTGGTAAGGGGCGCCGATACCATGAGGACACTAATGCCGATGGATGGCAATTGCACGGCATCACGTCAGGTCAGGGTGTAGGACCAGCATCCCTCGGTTACTTAGCGCCGTAAATGTCTCCATGACATTCCACGAAAACGGACCTTTGCTTTCCTTAGGCACGAGAAATGATGACACAACACTCACGAGCTCATGACTGCTGTAAGCTTAATTAAGGTGTATATATTGTTTATGAATTCGCCCGGGAATTGCTTAGAAAGCTGTGACGTGATGGAGGGGTCATCTGATAGCCAAGATTCGGAGATGGTTTATGATACGAGATGGACTGCTAGGCACAAGATGGTATGGAAGGTCCTGATGATTTGGAGAGGACCTACCCAAGGAGGAAGGGCCTTGCAGTGTGTTATCCGCGGTGAGCCCCCACTCATATAGTAGGGCACCAAGGTTGAGACTTTCATATAACAACATCTGGATCTGGACAATTTTGGCAAAGCTCAATCCCTAAGAAACCTTAGCGGCTGCACCATTCTCAAGCCGCCTTCTCCGATTGGGCGTCTGGAAGGATCTATCCTCCCACGAGCCTGGACGCCAACCAGGATCACGAGATGACTGAGGGGGGTAGAGTGGCGGTGGCGGGAGTGGATATAACTGTTGTGGTTGGGCGGGCGCCTGCTCTGGGGTTGAAAGTCTTGAGCGGAAGAGGGAAAGTAGGGAATTGACAAAAATTGTCATGAAAGCCAGCGAGGACAACGTAAAGGCCTGGATGGGAGAAAGGCATGTGCCATCGCGCTTAGCACCGGGCACAGGGTCACGAGAATAGGATGGGCAACCAACCAGGGTCTTCCAGCTAATAGGCTCTACGAACCCATTGATGACCTCAGCAATCAGCTCAGCCCCCACTTTGGCGCGTCCGACAACTGTCGGATCTCGATTCATGCATGTCTCCCATGCACCACACTGACGAAGCATGGCAGGCACGGGATTTGAGCCGCACAAATTCGCCTTATAATGCGCTGCGCAGTTGGATATTTCCTGTACAATATCTAGCGAGCAATCCTCAATAATCCTGAATCTCCATCGGAAGGACTGCGGTTCTTACCCATTGAGTACTCCGCGATGCGTTGTTCCACGTCCCGCTGCACTGTCAAAACGAATTGCACTAGCAGGTAGAGAAAGAGCAAGACCAAAGCCGAATTGAAGAAGAATTGGAGGTACCTGTTGGTAAATTAGTGCCGGAAACGCCCAGGGCATCGGGTAAAGCCTGCGACTTACCCGAGCAGGACATAAGGAGTATCTGTTTTCAGAGGTGCAGGCGACGGCATGTTAAGAGTGTAATGGTGCGATAGCTTCCGTACATGGGGTTGATGTGTCTTGAAATGTTCCTCGTCGCTTCCATCTTCACTGGCCGAAGACTCGCCACTGTTCTCTTCCCCAGCGTGCGCAAGTGCCCTGCTTTTGGCCCTCTGCCGAGACCTAAACACTCTTCGGACTGCTCCCAATGCCATGGTGCGGCGGCCGTCCGTGGCCGTCTCCAATGGCTTTGGCGGGCTCGGCTCTGCCATATCTACATCCCTGATCTCATACTGCGGAAAAGCCTTCTCCGGGGAGAAGTTCGCGGGTGGTGCCCAAGCGTGCACATGAGGTGATTTCGGAGGCGGCGACTGAAAGATAAACGGAACGCTCGAGTTCATTCCAAAAGTGGGGACCGAAGACGGCGTGATGGGTGGGTTGATGTCAGTATGTGTACCTGTGTGCATCCCACCGGGGAGGGGGGAGGTTTGAGTCGGTTCCGTACATTACTGTGCGACGAAGCATGCTCACGTTTCAAAGGCGTGGCTGGCGTTTTCCATACTGGAACGACGCCCACGTTCGGACGTGAGGTGAACTGGAAATCCATGGGGGCCTCAGTGGACCTTTCTGGACCTGATCCTGGGCGGTGGGCCATCGGAGACGCGCTGGCTGGCAAACACGCGTCGAGAGAACGTTCCTTTGGATTGAGCACGTCGGGACCGAATGTGTGGAGCATCATACACGCACCTTTTCACCACGAGGGGAAGAAGAAGGATATGATATTCCGTTAAAACAAAAAGCCTAAGTTGGAGCTTTGGCTCATGAACAGAGTTTGTTGTGTTCACCTTGAACAAAGTCACACTTTAGCGATTGCCAACGAGGACATCACGTGACAGAGCGGAGGGCACGCGCATCAGGAGAGGCCGAAGCGACTGAACCCTCGTCTCATGTTACTTTGTTCAACTCTCTCCTTCTCTCGGGCTCTTAGCCGTTCGGCGTGTTCAACACGCGCACCCCTTCGCCACCTACACACACGTGTCCCACACGCCGCTACTTTCGCTCGTTCACGCTGGTCAGAGCCCACTGGAGATGGTTTAGTCCCGATCGTTGTCGAACAAACGGTGTGTGTGTGTGCGTGTCCATGCGTCTGAAACACTCCTGGCTTATTTCCAATTTAACTCTCCGCGCGCTCGCGCGCAGGGGAGGGGCGAACGCTCCTATGACATTTTCTCTCGTCTTCTTCGAGAGCGCGTGATCATGCTCTACGGTCCTGTCAGTCACGAGTCCTCCCCAATCGTCGTCGCCTCGCCTTCTCCTCTCCGCTAAATGGCGACATTCATTCAGATTCGAGACACCGATGCTGCGCTTATCGTCGCACAACTTCTCTTCCTCGAAGCAGAAGAAACATCAAAACCCATCCATTTGTACATCAATTCACCCGGGGGTAGTGTCACCGCAGGTTTAGCCATATATGATACAGTGTGTAACCCCCTGACCCGAATAACGCCGCAAGCGACCATGGACTAACTAGGGAGCTGCTGTAGATGCAGGTCAGACACTTCCGCTACAGTATGATGCTGGAGATCTCCCAAACGCGACTTATTTTTAGTACGTCTCATCCCCGATACATACTTATTGCGTAGGCCAAGCGGCGTCCATGGGATCACTTCTCCTCTCGGCTGGTTCGTCATACATTTCGTACGCGCTTGGACCCCCCCGGAACTTACGCGTGCGATCATCCGCACAGGCGAAAAGGGGAAAAGGCATTGCCTCCCCAACGCGAGCATCATGATACATCGTGAGCTGCCTTCCTATCGCCGCTCTGTCCGCACGAAGTTGAACGTAGCCGTGCCATCACAGAACCCTCCGGGGGTGCATCCGGACAGGCTTCTGATATTGCAATTCACGCGAAAGAAATTCTGCGCATTCGTAAGCTCCTCACCGGAATCTACCAACGGCATTGCGGTCTGCCCGGAGAGTCGCAGGAACAGGGTTTGCACCGCTTCGGTACGCGTGTCGGCGTTTGAGTGGATGGCACACCTAACTTATATTTTACCTTCTTATCCCGACAGCGACGGCTCTAGAGCGTGATTATTTCATGACTGGTTCGTCGCTTCGTCCGTGGTCGCCGAGACGCCCAACTGAATTCTGCTCGCAGCCCCAGAAGCTCTGGACTTTGGTATTGTCGATGGCATATTGGAACGGAGACCAAAGTTCGACGTCGAAAGTACCTAATACAGAGAGTCGCGTCCTTAAATATTCCCGTAATATCGTCCGGAGCAAATCCGCGTCCACATAAGACGTTGCTGCTGCCTTTCGTACTGTCCTAGTAACCTCTCCCATTGAAGCGCCCTCCAGGGCGAGGTGTCTGTTTAAATGGATATGATACAAGGCTCGGCTCTGCGCTGCTTGAGTTTGAGTTTGATGTCCTTTGTAGAGGCCCATAATCCGGGAGAATCACGGGCCTTGACTTACGACGACTACAACAACAGCCTGGGTTGGAGATGCCAAGTCAGCGGCAGTTCGAACACCGGGTAAGCGTGGCATACTAATGGCACCCCAGATTATGGTGATAGCAAACAGGGCTGCGGCGACTGTAACCGGAATCGAGATCTGCAAGTTTTGGACATACCACGCCTGTGAAAAAAAAGGGGCCAGAGCGCAAGGACAGGCAGATTAGTGAGCGATGGCCTCAGATCCTGACGACAAGGGAACGAGGCGTCACCTTTGCAGTGTCAAGCAAGCTGCCACTTTGGCACGTTCCGTTTAGGCATGAGCCACCGTAACCTGTCGGGGTGCAATCCGCATCAAGACAAGGCACAAACCCAAAGAAATAACGTAAACAGACCACAAGGAGAGCCATCGATGAGTGCCGTGTCCAACACCACACATTGATTCGACGCTATCGGGTCCTGACACGAGACCCTGCACGTGCGATCAGCCCGGTTTGGGCAAGCGGTTTGTAGATTCATCGATGCCCCCAACTGTTGGCATTGCCCTTTTGTGATTGTCAGGCGCATGCCGTCAGTTCCGCCCGAACTTTCCAAAGGAAAAAAAAAGATTGGATCGACTCACGCGTTAGGGATGTACACTGCCCTGACGCACACGCCAGGCCGTTGGATCCACACGACTGCCCGTTCGGCGCAAAGACATCTACCGGACATGCAGACGAATTCCCAGTACACATCTCCGCCGTGTCGCAGGACGGATCTTTGGCCGTTCGACAGACCTGGGTCGCTGGCGCGAACCGACATTGCGCGGTGCAACACGGCGAGCTGCTGGGGTCACACACTGCATTATTACGGAATTTGCAAGTGTTGGGGTCGCAGCACGTCGAGTTGGATCCTTTGCCTGGGTCGCAGTCTTCTCCGCTCTCTACGATGCCATTTCCACACATTTGGAGCGAGATTGTCTGTCGATTTGGGTCCGGGTTCATGAAACAACTTGTGTCCACTCTCCCATTAGCCGAACCCTGCATAAGTGAACCTGGAAAAATGTTTTTCTTAGCGTGAGCGCAGACGAGAAGATGATTGCATACATATGTTCCCAAGTGAACATTGCGAGAAGGTCATCTCTCCCGACGAGGCAACCGGGCTCATCAAAAACTTCGCGCTAGCATCGCAGGCGGTTGTAGTCAGCGGGCAGCAAGAGCTTGTCTCGTTGCACCCGTCGGCACACTACGAGCCGAAACTGTTAGCAACTATCATGCTGGTGGATGTGATACAACACGTACATCATGCTGTAAGATTGGCGGACATGCGGGCATTCGTAAGAGAACAGCTACGTCAAGATGAAAACAGACGCACGATAGCCCCAAAATTGTGGCCCATCTCGTGAGCAATGACTTGCCATTCGGTCAGACCTGCCGTTGACACTCCAGTGCCCGAGACAAAGGAGGATCCAGCATTCGTTGCGTTAACCTCGCACACTGTTCCGAGCCATGCGATCCCGACCTCGGAACCGGTGGGGCAGTTGCTCATCAAGTGCCAAAGTCCAGCACCATCATTACCTTTAGCACCGCGCCATTGTGAGAAGAGTGAGAGACGAGTATCCAAATTGACACCTGTGGTGTTGCAATTAACATTCCAAGGAACAGCAGGGTCTGCCACTGTCGGGCACCTAATGGTATCGTGTAAGAGAAAGTTGTGAGCCCCCACAGAAGGAGTGACAGCTTACGTCGCATTTTGAAGTTGGAGCTCGGTAATTGCAAGGCTGACGTTGAAGGCGCTCTAATCTCTGTAAGGACGATGAAACGAACGTAGAAAATCTCTCGTTCTCATACTTTGTACAATACACTTGCGGTGTTCCATATGGTCAAGATCTGCTTTGATGCATTGCTTTGCGACCCGTAACGGTTCACGTACTCGCAGTCAGCGGCGACGCCCATATAGATCTAAGACATGTGAGCGGCGATGAAGAAGCCAAACCGATCAGGTGATAATGCCAGCACATACCACTTTTTGATCCTTGGAGCAGCCAGTTGTTTGTCCGATACTGTTAGCGAAACTGTGACGACGTCATCAATAAGAGACACATGCCACAGAACATTCCAACATAAAACACAATAGGATCGACCGCTTACTTCGTACTCGAGCCGGATCCGGCAATATCGTCTCGCTTCAAGAGTCCCGCAAGTGTGCCTCCGCCACCCATAAGCCCGAAGGGATCATACCACGATCCAGCGACAGGTGGCCGGCGCAACAACGGATTCAACAGCGGATCGGTGTTCCACGGCAGAGAATCATGTGCGCATCGCGCCGGCTCCGGCTCCCGTTCATAAGGCGTCCAATCTCGCCGCTCCCGAAGCGCATCGTCCCCCCGCGCCGCCTGTTCCTCCCGCGAGTCCATGACGTCCGACTCGCGCCATATGACGAGGCCCCCGTCGTACTGCTCGTCCAGGAGGCCGCGCTGCGCAGACTCGGCGGAGCGCGGGTGGAGGGGAGGGTGATGGGGATGGGGGTCGAGCATGTCGCGGTTGCGAAGGTAGTTGTCGCGCGTTGCGACGTGGTGGATGATGCCACGGACGGAAAAGGCGCCCTCAAAAACAGGTGGGCGCCCGGTCCGGGCATCGCCCTGGTCGTGCACGGTGATGCGCGCCCATCCGAGGGTATCGCCGGCGTTGTTAGGGGCACGAGCGGCATCGGCACGCATGCGGTCGTCCGAGACGTGCGCGGGGACGACCTCGCCCCAGTATGCTTTGATGGAGGACGGGAGGAGGGGTTCGGTGTGCGAGACGACGCTCTGTCCGGCGGCGTTGGTGTCATAGTAGACGATGCGCGCTGACGGGTGTACGAGGTGTTCATTTGGGCGGAGATGGAGGTGGAAGGTTTCGTCAAAGGCGGAGAGCGTCAGTCGGAACGAGTCAGTGTGGTGCAGAGTGGTGGAATCTGGGGGCACGCCACGGGCATAATGTGATGAGGGAACCTGGGTTCGAGGATAAATTTCGATAGCTAAGGTTGTCGGGTGATATATGCGTTTTAATGGACGTTGTTGTGTACTCGAAGCTGGAGGGACATGGTGTAAAATTCACTGTTGATAGGAGAAAAAGTAGGGACTGACCCAATGTCAAAGTCGTGAAGCAAAATGCGAGGAAACTCGTGGCCAGCACTTGCGGAGAAGAAAAGAGACGAAGTCGGGCGAGCATTAGTAGGAGTATCAGAGAAGGAAAAGAGAGGGTGAGTAGAAAAGGAAAACAGAGTAAGACGGCTTGCCTGCGGAATCAGGCTACTACGTGGTGCTACGCCCATCAGTGGCAGAGCGCTAGGGGCAAGGGCAGTGCGAGTGTGCGTGACGTTGGCGTGGTGCCGAGTGTCATTGCCGAAAGGCTAAGAGACAACCGGCTGATCACTCATCAAGCGCGCGCTGTTAAACGTTCATCATTCATCACTTATTTTACCGCTCAAACTCCGAATTCACACGTAAGAGGTCCTAACCTGCCCAAGGCTTTAATTGCGACGAAGCCAATGCTTCCTCTACGTAACGCAATGGTATAGTAATGTACAGCAGCAAGGAAAAATCACAAGAACGAAGGGAACCAGTATCGACGCGCGACGTGCTCAACTCTCTCGCGCGTAATCCGCTGTTCAGTCACGCCCGAAGCGCGCTTGACCGCGACCCCTACGTCCACCCTTCTTGTTCCTGCGGCCACCCTTCTTGCCCTTGTTGTTCTTTCCGTTGTTACCCTTGTTTGCCGCGTTACCAGCCGCTGCAGACGAGGCAGCAGCAGGGGGTGCAGACGCGACGGCAGTCCCGTTATTGGCACCAGCATTGTTGTTACCAGCAGCAGCAGCAGCCCCGTTGTTGGCACCAGCAGCAGCAGTCCCGTTGTTGGCCGCATTGCCGGCGTTGTTGCCTCCATTGCCAGCGAAGGGATTCGCACCACTGCCACCGCCGGTAGAGAACTAGGAAAACGAATCAGACGAGATCCAAGCATCGATGACACGACACTACTCACATAAACGCAGTCATCTAAGGAACCGTGTTGCGCGACAGCAACAAGAGTGGGCGCGTGGTTCGCATCTGTGTTTATCGAGCACAAACGGTAGTTGCCGGCGGGGAGACCATTGGCGACCGGCTCAGATACGACACCGTTGACAGCAGCACCGTTGACACCCTTGAAGAATGCGAATTTAGAAGAGTCTAAGACTGTGGTTGACGTGAAGGAGTCGATTGTCTGGACTGTGAAATGAGTGTGGCCGATGATGTCACCCGCAGTGTTGACCTGTTGAGGAGCGGCGTAGTAGTTGGATGCTGCGTTGACGAAATTGCCCGTCTCGAGGTGGTTGACGGCCATTGAGATGGTGAAAGCGGCGTTAGCGGGGAAGTCCTGGCCATTCACGGGTTGCACAAACTTGGACGCTGGCATATTTGTATTGGCGGCGATGATACCCATCGGGGCGGGATTGCAAGAACCAGCCTTGACCTGCTGACCGTTCGTGATGGGCAAATTGGGAACGGTGAGACAGAAATTGATAAAGTTGTTGGTCGAGGTGAGGGAGGCAACTTGACCAGCGACAGGCACGTTCTGACCGTCGTTCGCGAAGCCAGGGGCAATGACTTTAGGATCGAGAGCTAATCGTTGCGGGAAAAATTGAGTTAAAACTTGCAGTGGACCGTCGGTTCACACTCACTCAAAGACGTTTGGGGATCGCCGTTGTTGTTATTGCCGTTGTTGTTGTTATTGTTGCCACCATTGTTAGCAAGAACAGTGGCATTGTTGGCGGCGGCGGCGGCAGCGCCATTATTGGCAGCGGCGGCAGTAGTCGCGGCGGCAGCGGCGGCGGAACTGCTGACGGCAGCACCGTTGTTGGCAGCCGCCTTGTTAGCAGCGGCTTTATTCTGGTTGCCCTTGTTTTGATTGCCGTTCTTGCCTTGGGGAACAGCAAAGGCCTCGCCAGCCAATAAGGGAACAATAAGGATGAAAGATGTCAAGACAGCCGAGAACTTCATTGCGTTGCGTGTAGAGAAAGACTTGAAAGGAACAAAAAAAAAAGGGCTTCACAGAAGTCACTAAAGAGTTGGGTGAAAGTAGGACCCTTGGCCTGAGAGGGAGAGGATCAGCGAGATGAAAGAGTACATTAGCGAAACTCACGAGGGGAGGGGAGCAGCACTGCTGCAACGGAACCAAAATCGAAAGAGGGTGAGGGGGGATGGATGGAAAGAGAGTGGGCGATCCCGCAGGTTATAAGCGAGCTGAGGGGAGCCTGCCGGACCACACGTTGCCAGGTGCGGATGTTTGTTTGTTTCCATCCACTCCGTTCCCATCGTGATGGTAAAATTTCTATTTTTAATTCAAAATCAGATCACGGCCCCCGAGACTGCAACTGTTACTTTAATCAGCATCATAGCATGGAAACCAAGAGAACCCACCCCTTCCTTTGACAGCGCACATGAATGACGCTAGACTGTCAACCTCCTTGACAACTTGACCCTCAAAGTGCCGTTGTGCGATATTCGCCAACACACTTTGCACGTCCGCAACATCCGCCAGTACGGGCGTGCGCACTCGGCCATCTTCTTCCAACAATCGTGAGCTCCTGCGACGGTTTTGTTCCCTCGACTCACGCCGTGGCCGATTTGCCGGCGTGGTTACGGGAGGTGTACTGGGCCCACGGGACGAACCGGGTATGGGTCCCAGCAACGAGGGCGGCGGGGGCGGATCATGCACGCTGAGCGGTGATGGGTGCACCACAGGAATTAGGTCGTATTGAACTAAATACCGGTGTAACGCTTCAACGGGCAGCGTTGAGAAATCCATCTGTCGCAATTAAGATGACATGAATATCCGGCACAAAATCTATCCCCGTAGTTGACAGATGGTGATTGGGCGGCTTTTGTTCGTCCAATGGGGGAGGGGACACAGCCCTGGTGGCAGGACAAGAGCACAACACTTACCACAGTTGAATCGTCATTCTGCCTTCCTTGCGGCTTGTCCACTCTATGTCCGAGTTGTGATGTAGTTTGCATCGTGGGCTCCACCCTTTTTCTCTTGTTGCGTGGTTCGCCTTCTACTCGGTCCAATGCTGCTTGTCTCTTCACCGAGGTGACCGATGTAGAGCCCGTAAACCACGCGGGATCGTTGGGTTGCTTCCGTACTGCGAGTGGCCTTGTTGACCTCGGTGGGCTAGGCATCGAGGTAGGGACAGACATTGGCATGGACATGGACATGGTGGTCAACTTTGCGAGTCGGCGTGGGAGATAACACGCCCCTGCCGAGAGATGCGCTGTTGACCGTAGATATGATAATCACATCCTTGAAACCTCCGCCCATCGCGGTGAACGCTTTACTCATTCCTCGGCCTCGTTCACGCTCAAAAGCACCACCGCTCCGCTCTCTCGTGCCATACCCACCTTTCCCCTCTGATTGTCATGTCGTCTTTCGGTACTCTTTTCCGCGTCACTACCTATGGCGAAAGTCACTGTGCTTCTGTTGGCGCGATCATTGATGGCTGCCCTCCGGTTTGTTCTTCACTCACACAAGAATACCGATCTGGGGTAACAATCGAAATGATCACCAGGGACTCGAACTATCCGCTCAGGACGTCCAGGCTCAATTAAGTCGTCGCAGGCCCGGACAAAGCAACTTGACTACTCCGGTCGGATACAATCACATCTTTTTTTTTTCTTTATCTCAATTAATCTTTAATAGCGCGACGAGAAGGATCTCGTACATCTTCAGTCGGGTATCGAACACGGCGTGACCCTCGGTACTCCCATTGGCCTCCTCGTCAAAAACGAGGATCAGCGCCCAAAAGATTATTCAGAAACCGATCTTTACCCACGCCCGAGCCATGCCGATTATACATACCTCCAAAAGTATGGCGTCAAAGCGAGCAGTGGAGGTGGTAGAAGTAGCGCTCGTGAAACGATTGGTCAGCGAGTCGCCATCCATCTCAGTTATAGCTGTTCTAAATTTATCTGCTCTTTTTTCTTTTTTTTTCTTTTCGTTGCCTAGGGCGCGTTGCCGCCGGTGCCATTGCCGAAAAATACCTCAAACAAGCTTACGGCATCCACATTGTCGCCTTTGTTTCATCAGTTGGAAAGGTCCATCTGCCATCTTCCATTGTACTTCCTGCCAAACATGCAGATGAGGATGAGGACGAAGCTGAGGATGCGTTGTCTCCGGAGTTCCGCACCCTGCTCGCGACTGTGACACGTGAGGAGGTCGACAAGTTCCAGACGCGCTGCCCGCATCCTGAGACATCAGAGCTGATGACCAAGGTACGCACCTATTTATTTTTTTGGACAGCCAGCGTCTCAAGGTACCTGACGTACCCATCAGCGCATCATTCGAGCCAAAGACGCCCAGGACTCGATCGGTGGGACAGTCACTTGCGTAATCCGCAATGTTCCTGCAGGGCTCGGCGAACCTGTCTTTGATAAGTTCGAAGCCAAGCTCGCCCACGCCATGCTATCCATCCCCGCCACAAAGGCCTTCGAGATCGGTTCAGGCTTCCGTGGGACGGAGGTCCCTGGGAGTAAGCATAACGATCCCTACGTACTCCGCGAAGATGGCAACCTCGGTACGACAACCAATTGGAGTGGAGGAGTCCAGGGTGGAATAACCAATGGCGAGGACATCTATTTCCGGTAGATAACACGTGCACCACTTCACTAGAGCACAACTAATAACTTTATTAAGGATTGGGTTCAAATCCCCTGCAACCATCTCACAGTCGCAAGAGACAGCTCAATATGATGGAACGCCGGGAACACTTGCTGCCCGCGGCCGGCATGATCCTTGCGTTGTTCCCCGCGCGGTTCCAATTGTCGAGGCTATGGCAGCGCTTGTCGTCATGGATGAACTACTTATCCAGAACGCGAGAAGATCTGCCACCTCACTGCTTCCACCAGTAACCACGTTGCCGCCGACGATGGTCCTTCCAAACCGAAAATAGAGACCATGATGAAAGCTCGTAAATGTGATAGAGGTATCCTGCCTGTACAAGTGATACTAGTTACAAGGTGGAAAGATAGAGATACACCAGTATAATAACCTTAACGCGAGAACACGATGACATGCGGTGTACGTTTCAATCATCAGGATCTGACTCATCAGTACAACAACAACTAAAAGTTGATTCGATCTGCAATCTCCACCACTGAGCGGATGATCATTAATCATTAATTGAGTGGCTCCCCGGAGGATGCAACTGTTTTACTCACATGCCTATTCAGCGCTCGCCATGGCCATCTGCCGAACGCAAGTTCGTCCTCACTGTGCGACTGCATGATCCGTGGGCGGCGGCGGTCCGCGCCATCCGTTACGGTATCTACGGCATTATTGTTGTTCCCAGAGCGGCGCTGAGCGGCACCATACGTAGCGGACAACCTAGCAGCACGAAAAAGGGGGGTGTACTCCTGGTCCCTCGCACGTAAGCGCCGCGAAGACGCGATCGGGGACGAAGCAATGACAGCCGCTACTCTGCGTTTTTGGAGCGCCTGCGTGGCGAGACGGGAGACGCGTTCGGTCAGTGGCGCACGCGACAGCGTGTCGCGCGAGCGGTAGCGCAAGGGGGCGGAGATGGAGGAGGAGGGGGAGTCCGAGTCGGAGGAGTCATTGGCACTGGCGAGCGAACGGGTGCCGTGCGGACGCCGTACGCCGCTGGTGATGCGTACGCGTGAGTGGAAGTGTACATGGGCAACGAACGGAGTGGGCGTCGGCGTCGGCGGCGGTTGCTGTAGTTGTTGCTGCTGCTGTTGCTGTTGCTGTTGCTGGTGTGGTTGTGGTTGTCGAAGGGGTTGCAAATGCTGTTGTTGCTGATGTGCCGCTGGAGGAGGATAGGTCGGAGGAGCGGGGCTGTGTGAGCGCGAGCGCGAACGCTCCGAGTCGTCCTCCGGAACGTTTGGGCGGCGCAAACTGGCGCCAAGACAGATACTCAGCCCACGTCGCGCAAGACG
>Ga0209488_10003327_pt1 | contig 12936 bp, 10 predicted proteins | sample Rivendell_Oct201_8_FD_188349 | JGI IMG/M metagenome (GOLD analysis project Ga0209488, IMG submission 188349) | Vadose zone soil microbial communities from the Eel River Critical Zone Observatory, Northern California, USA -... | ecosystem: Environmental > Terrestrial > Soil > Vadose zone >...
CGATTGTCGGCGATCGAGAACGCGGTCGCCTCCGTGTCCGTCATGTCGACGATGCTCGCGGCGATGTGCGTCCACCCGAGGTTCTTGGCGGCGAGCAACGTTCCGTTGCCGGCGCGCACGACCATGCCCTGCTGCTGCACGACGATGGGCTTCTGTTGGCCGAAGCGGGCGAGCGACGCGGCGATCGCGGCGATGTTGCGTTCGCCGTGAAGCCTGACGTTGGCGGGGTCGCCGTGCAGGTCGGCGAGCGGCTGCAGCTGGTCGGCGATCTTCATCGCGACCTCCTGGAATCGAGCCGCGAGGGCACCCGCAGGAGGCCCGTTTTCCGCGGCCACACTCCGCGGCCACAATTGTGTGGCCGTTGGGCCGGAAACTCCGATTCTTCCCTACTGACCCCGGAAATGGGAAACCCCGCAGAACCGGCCGTTTGCGGCCATTCCACGGGGTTTGTTGTGGCGAGGGCGACGGGGGTCGAACCCGCAACCACCGGATCGACAGTCCGGTACTCTAACCAATTGAGCTACGCCCCCACGCCGAGGGGCCGGGGATGCTATCGGGCTCAGGGCTGGTTGCAAGGGCGTTCTCCGCCCGCCGCCCGCGCCGCAGAAGCCCCCAGTCGTCGTTCCGCCGCCGCTGGCGAGCAGTTAGAAACCGGCCGTCGAGCAAGACTGACGGCCGGCAGCCACTGTTCGCTTGCTCGGCCATGCGTGCGCCATGCAGTCGTCTTCGCCCCTGACCCGTCTGCGACTCGGCCATGCCGGCATCGCCGGCACGCCGCCACACCATCTGTCGGTCGATGGCATGACGCCGGCCGGTCCCAACCTGTCGCACTGGCCGGGCAACCGCACGCCGAAGCAGTGGCGCGCCGACCTCAGTACCGGCATCGCGCTGCAGTGTGCGCGCGCAGCCGACGCCGAGCAGTCGCAGTTCCTCGCCGGCGCCGAAGTGGTGCTCAACGATCACTACGACACCGACGGCTTCGGCGCGCTGCTGGCGGTGCTGCGCCCCGACGTCGCGACCGCGCGCGAGGAACTGCTGCTGCTGAGCGCCGCGACCGGTGACTACGGCACCTGGCACACCGCGCGCGCCTTCGCGATCGATCGCATCGTCGCCGGTCTCGCCGGTTCGAACTCGCCGCTGCAGGCGACGTTCGCCGGGCTCGATGCGGCACAGCGGAGCCTGCGCCGCTACGCGTTCCTGATCGAGCACGCCGAGCAGGTGCTCGACCATCCGGCGACGCTCGGGTCGATCTATCTCGACGAGCTGGCGCAGATCCAGGACGAACTCGACCGCGGCCGCGCCGGCGCCTTGACGCGCACGCTGCACCGCCAGCTCGGTTTCTCGGTCGTGCACACGCGCGGCCCGGTGCAGCGCATGACCTTGAACACGCTGGCCGGCGCCTACCGGGTGCTGCACGTGGACCAGCGGCAGGACGGGGTGCGCTACCGCTTCCACGACCGCACCGAGAGCTGGTTCGAACTGGTCACCATCCAGCCGCCGGCGCGCCGCGACCTGCGACCGCTGGGCGCGCGGCTGAACGAACTCGAACGCAGCACCGGTGCCGCCCGCTGGTGCGCCGATCCGCCGGGCGAGCCGATTCCGGAGCTGTACTTCGGCCTGGCGTCGGCGCAGGAGTACGGCGCCGTGAGCCGCGAACTGCAGCCGAGCCGGCTGCCACCGGCGACCGTCGAACGCGAGTTCGCCGCGCTGTTCACCGCACCGGCCGGAGGCTCGCCTTGACGTTGCCGGCGTGGCTGCGGCCAGCACCGGTGCGCGCGCTGCTGGCGCTCGCCGCGGTGCTGCTGCTCGGCTGCATCGCCAACGCCGGCGGCGCGTTCTTCCACGCGGCGACGCATTTCGGCCTGCTCGACGCCGTCGGCAGCGCCGGCATCCTCGCCATCGGCCAGTGCCTCGTGATTCTCGGCGGCGGCATCGACCTGTCGGTCGGCTCGGTGCTGGCGTTCTCGGGCATGGCGTTCGCCGGGCTGATGCTCGAAGGTGGATGGGTGTGGCCGCTGGCCGCTGCCGCCGCGATCGCAGCCGGCACGGCCTGTGGATTGTTGAACGGCGTGCTGGTGGCGCGCGCCCGCATCCAGCCATTCCTCGCCACGCTGGCGACGATGGTCATCGCGCGCGGACTCGCCCGCTGGCTGCCGGAGCTGGCCGGCAAGGACGCCAATTCGAAGTTCCTGCCGGTCGAAGTCAGCGGCCCGCAGGCCTGGCAATGGTTGGCCGGCAAGTCATGGCTCGGCCTGCCGAACACCGGGCTGTTGTTCCTGCTGGTCGCGGCGGCAGCAACGCTGTTCGTCAAGCGCACGGTCGCCGGCCGCCACCTGCTCGCGGTCGGCGGCAACGAAGAGGCCGCGCGCCTCGCCGGCATCGCCGTCGTGCGCACCAAGCTGCTCGCGTACGGGTTGTGCGGCGCCTGTTCCGGCCTCGCCGCGGTCTGCTGGGTAGCGCGCGACGTGCAGGGCAATCCCGCTGCCGGCGCGATGTTCGAACTCGACGCCATCGCCGCGGTGGTGATCGGCGGCACCAGCCTGCAGGGCGGCCGCGGCGGCATCGGCCTCGCCGTGATCGGTCTGTTCACCCTCGCCTACATCGACAAGGTGCTGAGCCTCAATGCCGTGCCGGACCACTGGCGGCTGGTGGTGCGTGGCGTCATCATCCTCGCCGCCGTCTTGCTGCAGGAGCGCCGCCGATGAAACCCACACCGTGCCGACTCGCCCTCACGCCGCTGCTGCTGCTCGCCGCCTGTGACCGCGGCGGCAGCGCCGGGCCGATGCTCGTCAGTGGCAACGGTCAGTTCCGCGTGCTGCACATCGCCGAGGCGCAGTGGAAGGGCGATCGTGGGCGCACCGAGATGGAGTCGGCGCTCGAACGGCTGCCCAGGATCGATCTGGTGTATGCGCACAACGACCCGATGGGTCGCGGCGCCTACGAGGCGTGCAAGCAGAAGGGCCGCGCCGGCATCAAGTTCGTCGGCATCGACGCCCTGCCGCAGGAAGGCCGCAAGTTCGTCGCCGATGGCGTGCTCGATGCCTCGATCGAGTATCCGACCTGCGGCGCCGCCGCGGTCGACCTGGCGCTGCTGGCGCTGCACAAGATCGCCCTGCCGAAGCAGTTGATCCTCGGCACGCGCGTGTTCACCAAGGCCAATCCCGCTGGCGAACCGATCGCCGGACCAGGCGACGTGATGCTGGCGGCACTGCGTGGCGAGCAGGCCGCGGTGCTGCAGCAGCCACCGCCCGCCGGCGGCAAGTGGAAGATCGGCATGGCGCAGTGCACCAACGACGAACCGTGGCGCGGGGCGATGAACGCCGACATCGCGGCGCGCGCCAAGGAGTACCCGCACGTCGAGCTGGTGCTGCAGAGCGCCGACGACGACACCGAGAAACAGCGCACGCTGGTGCGCCAGTTCATCGAGACCGGCTGCCACGCGATCCTGCTGTCGCCGAAGGAATCGAACGCGCTGGTGGCCCCCTGCAAGGAGGCGATGGCGAAGGGCATCCCGGTGATCGTGATCGACCGCAAGCTCGGCAGCGACGATTTCACCTGCTTCGTCGGCGGTGACAACCTCGCGATCGGCAAGGCCGCGGGCGAGGAGATCAAACGCCTGCTGCCCGACGGCGGCAACATCGTCGAGATCCAGGGACTGATGACCACCAGCCCGGCGCAGGAACGGCACCAGGGATTCGTCGACGAACTGCAGCTCGCCCGGCCGAAGTGATGTGCGCGGGCGACCGCACCCGGCCGCTACAATCCGCGCCGCCGTGACCCCGCCCCTGCGCCCGCTGTCCGCCGCCGCCATCGCCACAGCCGTCATCGCGCTGCTGGCCGGCGCGCGGGCGCAGCAGCGCGACGCCGCGACGCCAGCGCCTCTGCTGCGCGTGTCCAGCGGCGATGCCGAGCTGCTGCAGCGGCTCGGTGACGCGCTGGCGGCGCCGCCGTTCGCCTGGCCGGTGCCGGCCGGTGACCAGCACTTCGTGCTCGAACTGCTGGCCGACCGCAGCGTCAACCGGCGCGTGGTGCCGGCACCGATGCGGCCCGACACCCGGCTCGAGGTGCTGCTGCAACCGGCCGCGGCCGTGCGCACGTTCGAACGCGAACTGCTGACCTGGCGCGCCGGCATGCTGCCGCGGCTCGAGCTGCTGGGCCGGCAGTTCGGCTACCCGAAGGGCTTCGTCACCGCGCTGGCCGATGACCTGCAGGCGTTGCTGCCTGCGTTCGGCGGCGTCGGTCTGCGCGTCGGCGGCGACCTGCACGATGCCGCTCTCGGCCTCACCGTGCAGCTGGAACTGGCGCCGGCCGCGGACACGCCGCTGCAGCGTTGGCTGCAGCAGCTGCAGCCGAACCCGCAGGGCGTGCCGCAGTCCGACGATCCGGGCGCGGTCGCGGCGCTGCAACTGTCGCTGCAGGGCGAACGGCTGGCGGCGGCGGCCGCGCCGTTCCTGCCGCTGTTCCTCGCCAACGGCGCCGACGACCCGGACGGCCTGCCGGGTTCGCGCGCCCGCGCCGAGCGGCTGCTGTCGACGCTCGACGGCACGCTGTCGGTGACGTTCGGCGACGGCATGCTGCGGTCGGTGCTCGGCCTGCGCGATCCGGAGACGTTCGCCACGCTGCTGGTCGACCAGGCGCACCTCGAAGCACAGAAGGAGCGGCTCGCCAGCCGCAGGATCGATGCCGACTACCGGCCCGATGCGCTGGTGCACCGCGACTGCCGGGTGCTGCGCGCCACGGTCAGCAGCGCGCGGCCGACGGCACTCCTGGCGGACGACGCGATGACGACCTTCACCGCCGTCGCCGGCAATCTGGCGGTCGCGGTCGGCGCTGCCCAGCCGCCCGAAGCGGCGATCAGAGCCGCGATCGACGCCGCCCTCGACCGCCGGCTGCCCCGCCGCGAGCTGCGCGTCGACGACGGCGCGCCGGCGGCGGCGGTGATCCTGTGCCTCGGCGTCGATCTCGAACGCGCCACCGCAGCGCTGCCCGCACCGCTGCAGGCGGCGCTGCCATCGGCCCGGCCCAAGACGCTGCGTCTGCACGTCTACCGGCTCGGCAACACCCTGAAGCTCAGGCTCGAACTGCGATGAAGAAGAAGGATCTGCTGAAGACCAGGGTCGAGCACCTGTCGCTCGACACGTTCAACCCGGTGCCGCTGCTCGACGCCATGGACAAGATGGCGCTGCAGGCGCGCAACACCGCCCGCGCCGCGCGCATCTTCGAGGCGATGATCCGCGACAAGGACGGCGCGGTGATCCTGTGCCTCGCCGGCTCGCTGATCTCCGCCGGGCTCAAGCAGGTGATCGTGCAGCTGCTGGAAGGCGACATGGTCGATGCGATCGTGTCGACCGGCGCCAACATCGTCGACCAGGACTTCTTCGAGGGCCTCGGCTTCTCGCACTGGCAGGGCACGCCGTTCGTCGACGACAACCAGCTGCGCGAACTGCGCATCGACCGCATCTACGACACGTTCATCGACGAAGACGAGCTGCGCGCCTGCGACGACACCTGCAGGAGGATCGCCGACGCGCTCGAGCCGCGGCCGTACAGTTCGCGCGAGTTCATCCGCGAGATGGGCGCCTATTTGCAGAAGAAGGGCAAGAACAAGCAGTCGATCGTGCTGCGCGCGTTCGAGAAGGACGTGCCGATCTTCTGCCCGGCGTTCTCCGACTGCAGCGCCGGCTTCGGCCTGGTCGAGCACCAGTGGAAGGCCAACCTGACCGGCAGGCCGACCGTCAGCATCGACTCGGCCAAGGACTTCCTCGAGCTGACGCGCATCAAGATGGCGGCCAAGGAGACCGGGCTGCTGATGATCGGCGGCGGCGTGCCGAAGAACTTCGCCCAGGACATCGTCGTCGCCGCCGACATCCTCGGCGCCGACGCGGCGATGCACAAATACGCGGTGCAGATCACGGTCGCCGACGAACGCGACGGCGCGTTGTCGGGCTCGACGCTCAAGGAAGCGAGCTCCTGGGGCAAGGTGCAGACCACCGCCGAGCAGATGGTCTACGGCGAGGCGACGGTGTTGCTGCCGCTGATCGCCGGCTACGCCTGGCACAAGAGGGCCGGCAAGGGCCGCAAGCCGCGCCGTTTCGCCCAGCTGCTCGCCGAAGCCGTCGCCGGTTGAACCCGCCGGGCCTTCAGCGCAGCGGCCGCGGCTCGGCCGCCGGCTGCGCTGCCAGCTGGTCGCCGTCGCGCGGCACCGCCGCGCGCTGCAACAGTTCGACCAGCGGCGCCGACGACCGCAGGTTCAGGTCGCGCTGCGGGAACGGCATCTCGATGCCGTGCGCGCGGAACGCCCGGTCGATGCGCTGGTGCACGTCGGTCAGCATCTGCGGATGCTGGTCGAAGTCCTGCTCGTAGACCCGCAGCTGGAACTCGAGCGCGCTGTCGCCGAAGCCGGAGAACACCGCGGTCGGCGCCGGATCCGGCAGCACGAACGGCGAGTCGTGCGCCGCCTGCAGCAACAGGTCGAGCACCCGCTGCGGGTCGGTGCCGTAGGCGGCACCGACCTTGATCGAGCTGCGGATCAGCGGATCGGTCAGCGTCCAGTTGACGAACTTGCCGGTGACGAACTCGCGGTTGGGCACCACCAGTTCGCGTCGATCCCAGTCGAGGATCGTCGTCGCGCGGATGCGGATGCGCGTCACCCGTCCGACCACGTCGCCGAGGCCGACGATGTCGCCGACGCGCACCGGCCGTTCGAACAACAGGATCAGCCCGGACACGAAGTTGGCGAAGATCTCCTGCAAGCCGAAGCCGAGGCCGACCGAGATCGCCGCCACCAGCCACTGCACCTTGCCCCAGCCGATGCCGATCGTCGAGCAGACGGTGATCACGCCGGCGAACACCAGCCCGTAGGTGGCCAGCGTGGTGATGGCGATGCGTTCGCCGGCCTGCAGCTGCAGCCGTTGCAGCAGCAACAGCCCGAGCAGACCGGGCAGGTTGCGCGCCGCCACCACCGTGGCCAGCAGCAGCAGCAACGCCAGCAGCGCATCGGCCAGCGTGACGACCGGCGGCGCGCTGCTGTCGCCCCACAGCGTCACCTGCCGCAGCACCCCGAGCGCCGGCAACACGTCGATCCACACCTGCCAGGCGAACAGCAGCACCAGCACCAGCAGGCCGCCGCGCAGCAGCGTCTGCGTCTGCCCGGCGACCTGCGCCGGATCGAGGTCGTCGGCCTCGACCACCGGCGCGCCGTCCACGGTCGCCGCCGCGGCGGACTCGCGCCGTTCGGCGCGCTGGCGCAGCAGCAGCCGCCGGCGCACCAGCAGCAGCGCGCGCACGATCAGCGCCTGCAGCACGATGCCGCCGAGCACCAGTGCCATGGTCAGCTGCAGCCGCCGCGCCAGTTGCAGCGCGGTGTAGTCGTAGCCGAACACGGTCAGCAGCAGGAACGCCAGCGGGGTGCCGCAGCCGAGCACGAACCACAGCACGCGGAACCGGCCGAGCCATTGCTGCCGGTGCACGGCACCGCCGAGCAGTCCGCGCCGCGGATGCAGCAGTCGCCAGAACACCAGCAGTTGCAGCAGCAGCAGCGGCACCAGCAGCAGCCGGCCGAGCGAGCCGAGCCAGCCGTCGTCGCCCTTCTGCTCGAGCATGCCGAGCACGAACGCCAGCGGGAACGCCACCGGCAGCAGCAACGGCAGGTTGCGCCGTAGCAGCGACAACGCCGCGGGCTGCCAGTGGAAGTGCGACTCGCCGAGTCCGTGCCGGCGCGCCAGCTCGGCCAGCGAGGTCACCATCGCCAGCGTGGTCGCCGCGTGCAGCGCGCCGGCGGCGATCGCCTGACCGAACTCCGGGCATTCGGCCGCCGTGCCGAGGCGCCAGCCGAACAGCCACAGCAGCCCCGGCAACGGCACCGCCAGCAGCAACGTGTCGCCGAGGGCCAGCGTGGTCGGCAGGAACGCGACGTTGCCGCCGTGGCCGGCGGCCTGGGCGTGTTGCAGCAGGCGGCGGCGCAGCAGCGGCCGCAGCAGCAGCGCCGCCAGCAGACCGAGCAGCAGCAGCACCGGCAGCGGTTCGACCGGACCGGTGACCAGCAGCGCCAGCGTCGCCTGCCACTGCTCGCCAGCCAGCAGCCAGCGGCCGGCGGCCGCGGCGCGCTCGCGGTCGAGCCGCCACAACGGCAGCGAGCTGCGGATCCACAGCACGTGCTCGTGCACGAACGTGCGGTATTCGGCGCCGAGCCGCGCCAGTTCCTGGTTGGCGCCGCCGGCGTCGATCAGGGTCAGTACCAGCGCGTGGTAGCCGCTGGTCAGCGCGCGCAGCGTCGCCACGCGGTCGTCCCGCAGTTGCCGCGCCTGCACGCCGAAGGTGGTCTGCAACCGGCCGACCTCCTCGCCGGCCTGCAACTGCTCCGCCAGCCAGCGATCGGGGTCGCGGCCCAGCAGCCGCTGCTGGTCGTCGAGGTCGAACTCCTCGAGCTGCGCCTCGTGCATGTGATGCTCGCGCTCGCGCGCCGAACGCCGCTGTTGCGGCGTGTCATCCTGCAGCTGCGCCCGCTGGTGCCGCAACCGCTCGCCGACGGCCGCGGTCGGGCCGACGGCGACCAGCCGCTTCTTGATGTCCTCGAAGTCCTGCTTCAGCGCATCGAGCTGCAGCCGCGCCTCGTCGCGCTCGCGCTCGGCGACGGCGCGCAGCCGTGCCAACTGCTGCAGCCGCGCCGCCAGCTCGGCGTTGCCCTTGGCGATGCCACCGAGTCGCGGGTCGGCGAGCAGCACCTGGCGCTCAGCATCGCGCACCCTGCGCGCCGCGTCGGCATTGCGCAGGCCCTGCAGCCGTTCCTGCAGCGCCGAGATGGCGGCCCGCGCCGCGGCCTGGCGGCGCGCCGTCAGCTCGACGACGACCGGCAGCTGTTCGGCGGTGGCGTCGTAGGCGTCGAGTTCCTTCTGCAACGCACCTTGTTCGGCCGCCAGCGCCCGGCGCTCGGCCTGCAGCGCGCCGCGGCGCGCCAGCAACAGCCTTGGATCGCCGACCTGGTCGGCCGGCTGCGCCGGCAACGCATCGCTGCGCTGCCGCAGCTCGACCAGCTTCGCCTGGATCTGCGCGCGCCGCTGCGTCCGGCGCACCGGCTCCCGCGCCGCTTCGTCCGCCGCACCCGCCGCCGTCTCCAGCGCCGGCCGCCAATCGCCGAGCGCGTGCTCCAGCTCGCTCAGTTTCGCCGCCGGCGGCGGCACCGGTGGCAGGCCGCTGGCGGGATCCTCCTGCTGCCTCGCCGCCAGCTCGGCCGGCGCCGCGGCGATCCGGGCGGCGAACTGCCCGGCCAGCGCGTTCTGCGCCTCGACGACCTTGGCGAACTGCAGCCACCGCTCGTAGGACTCGAGCAGCGACGCGCGCAATTCGGCAGACAGCGCGGTGTCGTTGCGCACCTGGTCGATGTGCGCCTGGATCGCCGCCGCGCTCTCGGTCTCCTGTGCGGCGGCAGGTGCCAGCGCCTGCGCCACCGCCGGCGCCAGCGCAGCGGTGCCGGCGAACAGCAGACCGAGGACAGCGAGGCTACGGACCAGTGCGGGCATGGTTGCGGCGGCGCCGCACTATAGATGACCGTGCGCCCCCGGCGGCAACCGCGCGGTCAGCGGTTCGCCAACGGTCAGCCCGCCATGTGCCGCGCTGACCGAGCAGCGGCGACAAAGCCCCTGGACACGGCCCCAGGATCGAAGCTGCGCGCAGACACTGCCGTCCAAACGCAGGCAGAATTGCACTTGGTCATACCAAACGCAAAACTACCTGCACTTGGCAGTCGAAGGAGACGACCTCCACCCCCGGCGGCGCAACCGGACGAAGCTCGCGACCGCCGCGGCGGTAGCATCCCAGCCGCCGATGGACGTCCTCCACGTCATCCACCAGTTCGCGCCCGAGACCCGCGGCGGCAGCGAGTCGTACGTGCTCGACCTCGCCAGGACGCAGCGCGCGCGCGGCACCGACGTGCAGGTGCTGACCGGCAGCCTCGAGTGGCGGCCACTGGTGACGATCGACGCGATGCAAACAGTCGCCGGCGTGCCGGTGCACCGCCTGCACCGCGACGACTTCTTCTTCGACCACCACGTCAAGGCGTGGCATCCGGGCGTATCGCGCGCGTTCGACGAACTGCTCGAGCGACTGCAGCCGCGGCTCCTGCACCTGCACCACTGGATCCGCCTCAGCTGCGATCTGGTCGCCATCGCACACGCGCGCGGCATTCCGGTGGTGGTGACGCTGCACGACTTCTACAGCTCGTGCCCGCGCGCGTTCCGCATGCGCCCCGGCGATGCCGCGTGCACGCGGACGGTCGGCGGCGCCAGCTGCTGGGACTGCGTGCCCAAGTACGGCCACGAGTCGCGCGCCGAACTCGAGGAAGGCGTCGAGCTGTTCGCGCAGGGCTTCCGCAGCGAACTGGCGCTGGCGCGCGCGGTGCTGGTCACGGTCAGCTCGACCGCCGACCTGCTGAGCCGCACGACCGGCATACCGCGCGCCCGCTACGAAGTGCTGCCGCTCGGCTACACGCCGCGCTTTGCCGGCCAGCCGCAGCTGCCGGCGCCGCGGCGGGGCGAGCCGTTCCGCTTCGCGTTCTGGGGCGGCGCCGGCCGGCACAAGGGCCTCAGCGTGCTGCTCGAGGCGTTCCGCAGCGTCCATGCCGCGCACCGCGACTGCGAACTGCACCTGCTCGGTGGCGCCGAGTCGCCGGCGTTCGAACAGGAACTGCGCGCGCAGGCCGCCGGCCTGCCGGTGACCCTGCACGGCGCGTTCACGCCGGCACAGCTGCGCGCGGTGGCGCCGCACTGCGGCGTGTTCCCGAGCACCTGCATCGAGACCTATGGCCAGGTGCTCGACGAGTGCTTCGAACTCGGGCTGCCGTGCATCGTCAGCGACCTCGGTGCCCTGCCGGAGCGCGCCGGTGCCGCTGGACTCAAGGTCCGCGCCGGCGATGCGGCGGCGCTGGCGCAGGCGATGACCAGCCTCGCCGGTGACGCGGCGCTGTGGCAACGGCTGCGCGCCGCGGCGCCGCCGCCATCGCCGGACATGGCGGCGCACGTGCACGCACTCGACGACGTGTACGCACGCGCGCAGCGCGGCGGGCCGATGCACTTCGCCGAACCGGTGCCGCTGGCGCGGCGGCTGCAGTTCCTGCAGCTGCAGCGCGACTCGGCGCTGGCGCGGCTGTGCCCGCCCGGCGGGCCGAAGTGACGCTTACCACGGGCGAGCAAGAACTTCAGATCCTTGCCGCAGGACTGTCCGGGAGTGCACTTGTCTTTCATCTCCCGCTGCTCGCGAACGAGTAAGGTTGAGAGATGAACCAGCCCTACAACCCGCCGAGCGCGAAGAGCATCCTTGTCTCCATGTTGGAAGGGATCCGCGCCAGCGAGGATGAGGGCGACGTCCGCTGGTGGACTCAGCACATCAAAAGAGTCGCCTGGAAAGCCCTCCATCTTCCGACCGGGTTTCGAGCAACTCTTCAGGGTTTCCAACCTGAACCCAGCGAGATGCAGCAGGGGGCGCCGGAGTACCTTGTGGATCTCTGCATCACGCGCGATTCCGAGTCGCCATCGCAGGACCCCGAGGACCCCTTTGCCTACACTGAGCTGCTGCTGGCACTGGAATCGGAGTGGAGTACCGCACGGACCGAGCGCTCGTACGACTTCTGCAAGCTCGCGGACGTCCGGGCCGTCCGGAAGATCTTCGTGGGTGCCGTTCGATCGAAAGAGTGGCCAAGCGTCCTGCGCTCCATCGTGCAACCCATGGCAGACTTCTGGAACCAGCACAGCCTGGTCCGCGAGGACGAGGAAGTCGGAGTGCTGCTGTCCGGATACGTAGATCCAGAGGCGATCGGAGCCTGGGTCATCAAGAGGGGCCAGAAGGAGCCCCAAGTCGTGGTCCATCCCCAGCCGGTCTTCCCATGATGGGGAGGTTCTCGAAACGACCGCTTTGTCTATTGGTGACATTGAGGCGCGTGGTGATCTTCGCCCGAAAAAGCGGACGCTGATCCGCAGCGGTCGAGCTGCTGCCGACGGCTCGACATCGAGGTATGCTGCGCCGCGTGAACGAACCGCGACGACGCAACGTGACCGTCCGTATCGGTCGCCTCGGCGTCGACGATCAGCGCCTCGACGACGAATGGTGGGCGGCGGTCACGCCGGATCAGCGCGTGGCGATGATGTGGGACCTGGTGCTCGAGGCGCGCGTGCTGAGGGGAGAACATGGGCCCGAACCCGGACTTCAGAGATCTGTTGTTCGAGTTGAACGCCGCTGACGCGCGCTACCTGATCGTCGGTGGCTATGCGGTTGCCTTCCACGGGCGACCACGGTTCACCAAGGATCTGTGTGTGGGTCGACGCCACTCCGGACCAGCCGCGCGCGTGCCTCAGCGGGCCGGCGACAGTGGCTTTGCCGACTGACGCCATCACGGGTTCAGCTCAGGTCCACGCGATGGCCGATGACGGGCCATGACAACCAGCGCAACTGCAGCGATTCCTGACCTGGTCGAGCAACTGTACGATGTTGTTGCCCGATTGGAGGCGCTGTTTCCTGGGCGCCACTTCACGCTCGACGGCCACTTGGTCGGCAGCATCGGCGAGGTGCTTGCCGCCAGCCGCTACGCCCTGACGCTGCTGCCAGCAGGCACCAGGTGCCACGACGCCACGACCGACGATGGCCGGCTGGTGCAGATCAAGGCGACACAGGGCAAGTCGGTCGGCCTTTACGAACAACCCGACTACCTCCTGGTTCTGCAACTCACCCCGGAGGGGTCGATCACCGAGATCTACAACGGCCCGGGCGCGTGCGCTTGGGAAGCCGCAGGCCGCATGCAGCGCAACGGCCAGCGCGCAATCGGTGTGGCCAAGCTGCGCGACCTGACGCTCGAAGTACCAGCGGCAAGCCGCATCCTGGAACGTGGCGATCGGCGATGACGAACGACGCGTTGTTGCCATCGGCGTGAGGCAGAGGCGTACGCCGACC
>Ga0209488_10003328_pt1 | contig 12927 bp, 10 predicted proteins | sample Rivendell_Oct201_8_FD_188349 | JGI IMG/M metagenome (GOLD analysis project Ga0209488, IMG submission 188349) | Vadose zone soil microbial communities from the Eel River Critical Zone Observatory, Northern California, USA -... | ecosystem: Environmental > Terrestrial > Soil > Vadose zone >...
CGTTCATGTAGTCGAGGCCGAAGGCGACGCCCACGGCGAGGATGAGGCCGATGGCGATCGACGTCAGCCACGTGCGGCGGCCGGTCGGCGCCATGGGCGAGCGCGGCACTTCCGCCTTGTCCACGATGCGCACGTTGTTCGACCGGCTGTTGCTCGAGACCCGGAGCTCTTTCTCCTTCTGATCGAGCGACTCGTAGATGGTGCGGTTGCTCTTCGCCTCGCGCTCCATGACGTTGTAGCCGACGCTCTTCTTGCTCAGATCCTGGGCGTCGGCCTTGGCCGCCTCGAGGTTCTGCGCGTACGTGCGCTCGTTCAGCAGCGCCGAGTCGTACTCGTTCTTCACCGTCTGCAGCGCCTTGGCCGTTTCCAGGTTGAGCTGGCTTTGCGCCTCGGAGATCTGCGCGTTGATGTTGATGATGGCCGGATACTTCTCGCCGTACCGCTGCGAGAGCTGCACCTTCTGACCGAGCAGTTCGGTCAGCCGGCCCTTGAGCCCCTGCATCTGGGCGCTCTGAATCGTGATCGGCAGCGTGTCCGGTGAGACCGTCGAGCCCGAGGAGAGCAGCGGCTTGATCTGGCTGTAGGCGTTCTCTTTCTGGACCCGCTCCATCTTGGCCTTCGTGGCCGCGTCGTTGAGCGCGTTCAGGCGCGAGAGCACGATGTTCTGCTTGTCGTCGAGCGACAGCGCGTTCTGCTTCTCGCGGTAATCCGCGAGCGCCCGATCGCTGGCCTCGAGTTTGCTCTGCTGGTTCGCGAGCTCCTTGCCCAGCCACACGAGCATGTTTTCCGAACTGGTAAGTTTGTTCTGGAGATTCTGCTCGACGTACTCCTCGATGAGCGCGTTGGTCGCCATCGCGGCGAACGCGGGATCGGCCGAATCGAACATCACGTCCACGAGCCGGCTGCCGCGGACAGGCTCGACGCTGACGCGGCCGACGAAGGCGGAGACCAGGGCGGATTCGTCCTGTGTCTCGTCAACCTTCGGCGCCTCCTGCTGCACGTCGGGCTGGCGCCAGATGAGCGCCATCAGCCGCGACCGTGCCGTGCCCAGCATCGTGAACGGCGTGTCGGGCTTCTTCGCCGTGCCGTTGAATTCCGGATTCTGGGCGAGCTTGACCTTCTGGACGACGCGGCGCGTGAGGTCGCGGCCTTTCAGAATCTTGTATTGCGTCTGGAAATACGGCTCGGGATCCTCGTAGAACTGCTCCTGCCCCGCGATACCCGGCACTGCGGTGACGCGCTCCTGCTCGATGAGCAGCCGCCCCTGTCCGCGGTACATCGCGATGCTGGTGTAGCCCTGAATCATCATCGCCGCGGACGTCAGGACGAAGACGGCAATCGCGACGCTGCGGTAGCGGTACAGCACCGCGATGCGGTCGAGAATGTGGACGTCGCCGTCCGGCGAGTACGACGCCGGCGGCCCGGAGGCCTGTTTGCCTCCTGAAGACGGTTGGGGAAGTCTTGGTGCCGAACTCAACGCGGTGCCTGTCTACCGTGCATTGCCCGTGGACGTCGTCGTCGAGGCCGCGCCGGCGAGTGTTTCCGCCACCGTGTTGGACGAAGCGGCCGCCGCCGTGACGGCCTGCGCGGCCGTGGATACCGCCGAGGCGGTCGTTTGTGAGCCGTTCCCGATGAGTCCGGCGAGCGGTGGAATCCGGAATGACAGCTTCACGAGAGCGGATACTGTCTCACCGGCGCCGACGTTCAGGACCTGCGACGATGCCAGCACGCCATTATTCGCAGGGCTCATGACTTCGACGACGTAGTTGCCGGGATCGATGCCCCGGAAGGCAAACATGCCCTGCTTGTCCGTTGTCATGGTCTCGACGATGCGGCCCATGCGCGCGTCGCGAAGCCGCACGAGTGTGTCGTTGAGCGCGCGATTGCTGCCGTTGACGGCGTTGCCCTGGATCGACGACAGCACGCCGGCGCGAGTGCCCGGCAGCAGCTTGGACGCGGCCGCTGCGGCCGGCGTCTGTGCAGATGCCGACGCAGCGAGCGTCGTCCCGATGATTGCGATCAACAAGGCTCGCCGCATATAGATCAACCCTCGTATTCTTATCGGACGATCATTGCACGAAGTAGCCAGCCGTCTGGAGGACTATATATGACAATAGATGTCTCTATTGACCATTCGAATGATACTCGGATGAGCGCACGCATTCAAACGGCAAGTCGATGGCTGTTGACCGGCAAATTGCTGCCTGACCGTCACCGAAGGTCCTAAGCTACTGATTACAAAACAGTTGTATGCCGACTGTGCCCGGCCGTGTGAGTTTGAAGGCGACGCCTGAAAACGCCGCATTCGCGTGCATTTTTGCGCTTGCCGTCGCAGCCACCCTGCTGCCGCTGCCGCCGGCGATGGTCGAGCGTTTCTACTCCGGGTGGATCTATCCACCGCTGCAGCGTGTGATGACGACGGTGTCCAACGTCGTGCCGTTCGCGTTGTTCGATGCGTTGATCATCGCCGGTCCGATTCTGTGGCTCGTGCTGCTCGTTCGCGATCTCAGGCGGCAGCGTCGCTGGCCGCGTACGCTGGGACGATGGGCGTTGCGGACGGCCGCCGCCGTTGCGACTCTGTATCTGGTGTTTCTCGGCGCGTGGGGATTGAATTACCGGCGCGTCCCGCTTGAACAGAAGCTGCCGTACGACGCGACTGCGGTCACGGCGGCTGGCGCGCGCGAGACGGCGCAGCTGGCGGCGTCGCGTTTGAATGCGCTGTACGCGGCCGCGCACGCTGCGCTTCCTGACGACGTGAGCCTTGATGCCACGCTCGCGCCGGCGTTCGCCCGCGCGACGCGCGAACTTGGCGCTCGGGGCACGACGGTCCCCGCACGTCCCAAACGCACGATGCTCGATCCGTACTTCCGGCGGGCCGGCGTCGCCGGCATGACCGATCCCTTCTTCCTCGAGACGCTGCTGGACGGCGACCTGCTTCCGGTCGAGCGTGCGTTCGTGATCGCCCACGAGTGGAGCCACCTCGCCGGATTTGCCGACGAGGGTGAGGCCAACTTCGCCGGCTGGCTGACGTGCATGCGCGCCGGCGTCCCGGCGCAGTACAGCGGGTGGCTGTTTCTGTTCAGCGAGCTCGTCAACGGCCTGCCGCGTCGTGATCGCGCAGCGATCGTCGTGCGTCTGGATGCCGGACCGCGCGCCGACCTGCGCGCGATTGCCGAGCGGCTCGCGCGCGACATCCGGCCGGCGGTCGCCGCAACAGGGTGGCGTGTCTACGATCAGTACCTGAAGGCGAATCGTGTGGCGGCAGGCGCCGCCAGCTACGCGCAAGTCGTCCGGCTGGTGCTGGGCACACGCATCGGACTCACCGCACCCGAAGGGACGTCGCAGGCGCGATAGGCGTGTCTCGCTCGTCGCCGTCGTAGAAGACGCGTTCCAGAAATAACCCCGACGCCGGCGCCGTCAGCCGCGCCGGCTCACCGGACGCCGTGGCGAGCAGCGCCGCCGCCGCGCGCGGCTCGAGCGTGCCGCGCCCGACCTCCACCAGCACGCCGACGATCCGGCGGACCATCTTCCAGAGGAAGTGCGAGCCTTCGATGACCACGAGCACGAGGTCGCCGCTCTCCTCGACGTCGAGACGGTCCACGAGCACGCGCGTGGATTTGTCCGGCTTCGAGCCGTCAGACTCGGCGAACGTCTCGAAGTCTTTGAAGCCGACGAATGCGCCCGCCGCCTCACGCATGCGGGCGACGTCAATCGGCTCCTTCATCCACCAGACGAACGGCAGGGAGGACGCGATCCGGCGGCGCGCGATCTGATAGAGGTAGCGGCGCGCCACGGCGTCGTAGCGCGCGTGAAATCGATGGGGCACGGGCGCCGCCGCGAGGACGTTGATGTCGTGCGGCAGCTCCTCGTTCAGCCGCTGGACGAGCGTCCCGGCCGCGAGCGGCGTGGCGACGTCGAGATGCGCGACCTGCCCGAGCGCGTGCACGCCGGCGTCGGTGCGCCCCGATCCGTACAGCTCGAAGTCGTTGCGCTTCGTGATCGTCCGGACGGCCCGATCGATCTCACCCTGGATCGTCGTCGCGTTTTTCTGAATCTGCCAGCCGCTGTACCGCGTGCCGGCATATTCAATCGTCAGCTTGAAACGAGGCACGGACGATCTGTCCTGCCTACTGTTCCTCTCGGTTGAGCCAGTTTTCCCAGGCGCGGTAGTCGAACGGACGGCCGAGAAACTCCGAGACGAGCGTCGCTGCCGGACGCGATCCGCCAGGCGCCAGCACCGTGCTGCGGTACTTCGCGGCGACCGTCGGCGCGAGCAGGTTGTCGCGATCGAACTGGCTGAACATGTCCTTCGCGATGACGAGCGACCACATGTACGTGTAGTACACGGCGGAGTAGCCGTCGAGGTGGCCGAACGACGTCTGAAAGTGCGTGCCCTCGACGTACGGCGTGCGCGTGTACTTGTTGATCAGGTCCTTGACCATCGCCGTCGTGTCCACGCCCTTCGGGTCGCGGTCGTAGATCGAGAGCGACAGCTTGGCGTACACCATCTGCTGCCGGACGTTGATGGCCTTGCCGAACTCGCTCGCGCGGCGCATCTTGGTGACGAGCGCGGTCGGAATCGGCTCGTTCGTCTGATAGTGCTTCGCGAAGGTCTGCAGGGTCTTTGCGTCCCGCGTCCACTCTTCGAGCATCTGGGACGGCGCCTCGACGAAATCCTGCTCGGTGCTGATGCCGCTGATGCCGATCCACTGATGCCGTCCCGACACGAGCCCGTGCACCAGGTGTCCGAACTCATGAAAGAACGTCTCGACATCGTCGTGCGTCATCAGGCCCGGATCGCCGGCCTCGCCGCCGGGGAGGTTGCAGATGAGCGACGCTTCGGGAATCTGCCGGTCCGTGATGCCGCTGCGAATGGGGAATTCCGCGGCGTGGTTGAACTTGTCTTTGCGCGGATGCATGTCGAGGTAAAACCGGCCGATGACCTTGCCGTCGCGCAGCATCTCGTACGCTTCGACCGACTTGTCCCACGTCGGGACCGTGACCTCGCGATACGTCAGGCCGAACAGCCGGCTCGTGACGTCGAACAGGCCCTGCCTGACGCGGTCGAACGCGAAGTACGGCCGCACCGACTGCGAGTCGAAGTCGTAGCTCGCCTGACGCACGAGCTCGGAGTAGTACGACCGCTCCCACGCGGTGACGCCGGTCGCGCCCGGCACGTCCTGCTGCTTGCGCTTCAGCAGCAGGTCGAATTCACGCGCCGCCTTCGCGCCCGACGCGTCGACGACGCGGTCGATGAACTGGCTGGCCTTTGACGCGCTCTCGACCATCTTGTCGGCGGTGATGTAGTCGGCCCAGCTGGCAAAGCCCACGAGCTTCGCGAGCTCGGCGCGGCGCGCGATCATCTTGTCGAGGGCCTCGATGTTCTTCGGATAGCCGCGGTTGTTGTATTCCATGTACATCCGCTTCCGGAGGTCCTCGTTCTTCGCGAACGAAAACACCGGCAGCGAATCGGGGTAGTCGATCGTCAGCGTGATGACGCCCTTGTCGTCCACCTTGTGCTTGTCGATGTAGTCCTTGGGCAGCCCGGCGAGCTCCGCCGCGCTGTTCGCCGTCACCTTGCGCAGGTCCGTGCGGATGTTGCGATCGAAATCCTGGCCGATGACGACCAGCTCGTCGCGGATCGCTTTGATCCGCGTCCGCGTCGCTTCGTCCTTGTCCACGCCGGCGAGCCGGAAATCGCGCAGCGTGCGCGTGAGGTAGTACCGCGTCTCGGCGTCGGCCTTGCTGGCGTCGAGGCTCGTCAGCGCATCGAACACGCCGCGATTGAGCGACAGCTCCGTCGTGAAGGCGCCGGCCTTCTGCGAGACCTTCTCCGCCGTCTGCCGCAGCCCCTCCACCGGGTGGACGCTCTGGACGAGTTGCGCCTGCGAGCCGACGGCGTCGAGTTCGAGCGCGATGTCGTCGAACGGACGCAGGGTGTTCTGGATCGTCCGCGCGCCTTTGACCGCCAGCAAGGTGTCGAGCAGGGTCTTGGCGTGGGCCAGGCGGGCGTCCATCGCCCGTTCGAAGGCGGCGGCGTCCTTCATGCCGGTCCAGAACGGCGCGCTGGTGGCGCCCGTCTGGGCGGACACGGGACCGGCGGCGGCGGCGAGGGACAGGACGAGGGCCGCAAGACGGAAGTTGCGATTTTTCATGGCGCTGACCAGAATACCACTGCGAATTCCTTCTTATGCCTGCTGCTGCTGAATCGTCTGGGACGAATAACCCGCGTCTGATCGTGACCGACGCGCTCGGCCGCCGTATCGTGCCGATCGACAAACCCGTGTTCTCGCTCGGCCGGCGCAGCGAGAGCGACCTCCGACTGCCGGGCGCCGACATCTCGCGCCTGCACGCCGAGATCGTGCGCACCGGGGACGCGTGCGTGGTGCACGACCGGCAGTCGACGTTCGGCACCTTCGTCAACGACGAGAAGGTCGAGAGCAAGCCGCTCGCGCCGGGGGATCGCCTGCGGCTCGGCCAGTCCGCCGACGTGGACATCATCTTCGCGATCGGCGACGACGCGCCGTCGGCGGAGAAGAGCGCGGCCACGGCCGCCATCGAGCTGCGGCAGATGGCGGCGCTGCTCGAAGGCCTGCGCGCGCTCGGTACCGGCCGCGTGCTCGACGAGGTGCTCGCGCTCGTGCTCGACTCGGCCATCGAGGTGACCGGCGCCGAACGCGGATTCGTCATGCTCGCCAACCCGCAGGGCGGTCTGGAATTCACGATGGCGCGGTCGCGCGGGAAGATCACGATGTCGGGCCGCAGCTTCGAAACCAGCCGGCGCATTCCCGAACAGGTGTTCGCGAGCGGCAAGCACGCGATCGTCGAGGACCTGATGGACAACGACATGGCGCCCCTTCACGCGGGCACCGTCGCGCTCGGCATCCGCCACGTGCTCTGCACGCCGCTGCGCGTCGTGCGCTATGTCGAGCGGGCGACCGACAAGCCGAGCGAGCAGGCGATTGGCGTGCTCTATCTCGACAGCCGCGAACGCGGCGCGCTCGTCTCCTCGTCGGCGCGCTCGGCGCTCGAGATGCTGTCGGCCGAAGCGGCGCTCGCCATCGAAAACGCCCGGCTCTACCGCCAGGCGCTCGACAAGGCGAAGTACGAGCAGGAGCTGAAGGTGGCCGCGGCCATTCAGCGCGGGTTGTTGCCGGCGCCCAACGTCAGCGGATCGTTTTTCACCGCTGCAGCCTCGTCGGAGCCGTGTCTCGCCGTGGGCGGAGACTTCTTCGACTACGTCGATCTGTCCGACGGACGCTTCGGCTTCATCGTCGGCGACGTTGCCGGCAAGGGATCGCCCGCGGCGCTCCTCGCGTCGGCCGTGACGGGCATGTTCGGCGCCGAGTCCACGTACCAGGTGAGCCCCGCCGCGCTCATCAGCCGGTTGAATCACGGCCTGTTCCGGCGCTCGATCGAGAACCGGTTCCTGACGACGTTCTACGGCGTGCTCGCCTCCGACGGCGCGTTCACCTATACCAACGGCGGACACAACGCGCCGGTGCTGGTGACGAAGTCCGGCGTCCGTCGCCTCGAGACGGGCGGGATGGTGCTCGGGCTGTTCGAGCAGTCCTCGTTCGACGAGGAGACCGTGCAGCTCGAGCGCGGAGACATGATCATCGCCTTCAGCGACGGCGTCACCGAGGCGGTCAACGCGGAGGGCGTGGAGTACATGGACGACCGGCTGCTCGCGTCGATCGCCCGCCACGGCGCCGTGGCCGTGAGCGCGGCGCCGGCGTTTCTCGAACACCTGCTCGCCGATGTCCGCACGTTCTGCGCGGGAGAAGATCCGCACGACGACATCACGCTGCTCATGGTCCGGTACGACGGGCCGCGCTGAAGGTACAATGCCGGATGGTGATTGCGCGTGGCCTCTGAAGTCGTCGAAGCCTCGGGACATCTGATCGACTCCGGCCTGCTGAACGGCATCTTCGACACCGTCATCCGGCACAACGCCTCGTTCGAGGTCATCCGCTTCACGATCGGCAAGAGCAACGACGAGCCGTCGGTGCTGCGGATGCGCGTGACGGCCGACACCGAAGACGCGGTCCGTACGGTTGTCGAAAACCTCGTGCCGCTCGGCTGTCTCGTCGCCAGCAAGACGGACGCGACCACGCGCCAGGCCGATCAGGACGGCTGCGCGCCCGAGGACTTCTATTCGACGACGAACCACGAGACGCACGTCCGCAAGGGCGGCAAGTGGACGCTCGTCGCCGACCAGCGCATGGATGCCGTCATCGTCATCGAGGGCGCGCACGCGGCGTGCAGGAAACTGCGCGACGTCCGCAAAGGGGATGCCGTGGTCTGCGGCGTCGAGGGCATCCGCGTCGTGCCCACGTTCCAGGATCGCGATCGCCACGGCTTTGCGTTCATGACGAACGCGGTGTCGTCGGAGCGGCGGGTCGAGGCGGCCGTCACGCGCGTGGCCGAGATGATGCGAAGCGTCAAGGCGGAAGGAAAGAAGATCGCGGTCGTCGCCGGCCCCGTGGTCGTCCACACCGGCGGCGGGCCGTACCTCGCCGAGCTGATCAAGCGCGGCTACGTCAGCGTGCTGCTGGCCGGCAACGCGCTCGCCGTGCACGACGTCGAGCTGCAGCTCTTCGGCACGTCGCTCGGCGTCAACCTCGAAACCGGGCGATCGGTCGAGGGCGGACATCATCATCACATGCGCGCCATCAACGCCATCCGCCGCGTCGGCGGCCTCAAGGAAGCCGTCGCGAAGAAGATCATCAAGAGCGGGATCTTCTACGAGTGCGAAAAGCGCGGCGTCGAGTACGTGCTGGCCGGCAGCATCCGCGATGATGGCCCGTTGCCCGAGACGGAGATGGATCTCATCCGGGCGCAGGATCGCTACGCCGACGGCTTGAAGGACGTCTCGATGGTCTTGATGCTGGCGAGCATGCTGCACGGCATCGGGGTGGGCAACATGCTGCCGTCGGTGGTCCGCGTCGTCTGCATCGACATCAACCCGGCGGTGGTGACGAAACTTGGCGATCGCGGGTCGTCACAGACCGTCGGCATCGTCACCGATACCGGGCTGTTCCTGCATCAACTGGCGGAGACACTCCGTACGTCATCCTGAGACGACGCTCGGCCATACCGCGTCAGCAATTGCCGCGGAATCCGTGCAAAAGCGACCGGCAGGCTTGGCAGCGTCCTTGCCTTCCCGAGGGTGGGGGCTGTCATGAAGCGGTCAACGGTTCTTGCACTCGGACTCACCGGCGTACTGGCTTTGGCGGCGTCGCCGGCCGCCGCTCAACATCATCGCCGCGACGGCGAGGAGCGCCGCGAGGCCGCCGCTCCGCCGTCCGAACGCCGCAATTCGGGTGAGCGAGCGCAGCCACGGCAGGACCGGCAGCCACAGCAGCCACAGCAGCCAAGGCAGGAGCAACGGCAGGAGCAGCGTGCCGCGCCGCGTCCGCAGGAACAGCGCGCCGTGCCGCGCCAGAATTTCCGCCGCGACGATTATCGTCGCGACGATCGCCGCGATGACAATCGCCGCTCGTACTCTGCGCCGCGTTCCTACAGCGGACGCTACTACGGTCCGCGGTACGTCGGCCCGCGCTTTTCGATCGCGCCGCGCCGCTACTTCCGGCCGTACTACGTGTTCCGCCCGCGGCTCAGCATCGGCTTCGGCATCTGGGCCGGCTACCCGATCACCTATTACGATCCTTATTACTACCCGTACGACTACTACTCGTACTCGTCATCCGTTGGGCCGGCCTATCCGCCACCTCCTCCGGGATCGGTGAACGTGCAGCCGGGTGTGCGGGCGAATCAGGGCAGCATGGGCGGGCTGAGCTTCGAGATCACGCCGGACACGGCGGAGATCTGGGTCGATGGGACCTACTACGGGGAGGTCGGACAATTCACCCCGTCCGCGCAGCCGCTCGGCTTGCCTGCCGGCCGGCATCACGTCGAGCTGCGCGAGCCCGGTTACGAAGTCACGTCCTTCGACATCGACATCGTTCCGGGACAGGTGGTCCCGTATCAGGGCCAGCTTCAGCCGTAGGACCTACGTGGCTTGAGTGCGATGGACGCGAATCAGCTGTCGCAAGGCGTCGACGAGCGCCGCCGGCTCAGCCAGTTCAGCGGTCAGGGGCAGCAGGGGAATAGCGTGCCCGTCTCGATCTACAGGGAGGCGGTCGCGCAGCTGTTGGATGCAGTCGGTTCTCGCCACGACAATCTCCGGCCGTAGCGCCTGCATCGCGGCGAGGGCCTTGTCCACCGTCGCGAACGGCGCGACGGCAAACCGCAGCTTCGCGAGAATCACCTCAGAGATATCGAGCCGCGTCGTTTCGTTGTCGATCACGACGACGATCGGCGCGTAGCCGGCGCGATCGGTGGTCCGGCGCCCGCCCCGCGCGAATCGCCGCCGATCTGGCCCGAAGCGTAATTCGGTCACGCGCGTATTATGCCTGACGCGCCCACCGTACCAGCGTCGCAAGGTTGGGCGGCTTGCCGTGCATCAGCAGGCCGATTTTGAAGACCTTCGAGGCGAACCAGAGCGCCGCCGCGACGCCAAGCACGTCAACCCCCAGCGAGGCCCAGATCTGCCACCACGGCGGGGGCGTGGTCGACGTCATCCGAATCAACATGGCGAACGTGCTGACGGGCGGGATGAAACTCAGCGCGGTAGAAAACGCCGAGTTCGGGCTCATGGAGACCGGAAGCCAGACCCAGAACGGAAACGTCAGCAGCAGCATGATCGGCATCATCAGCCCCTGCGCTTCGCGCATGTCGTTGACGACGGCGCCGACGCTGAGCATCAGCGAGCCGTAGGTCAGGTAGGCGAGCAGGAAGAAGATGACGAGGAAGACCACCAGGATCGGATTCACGAGGCCAAGCATCGCGAACGACACCAGGGCCGCGAGGCCCATGCCGACGTAGAGCCCCAGCGCGATCAGGCTGACGCCGAGCTGGCCGATGATCTTGCCCGCCAGCAGCTCCATCGGCGACAGCGCGGACAGCAGCACCTCCATCACGCGGTTCGATTTTTCCTCGACCGTGGACGTCAGCAGCGACTGGCCGCCGGTCATGACGCCCATGAACATCAGGGCCATGAACGCGACCGGCAGAAGCTGGTTGAGGCCGCGCACGGTGCTGCGCTCGCTGTCGCGCGTGACAGTCGTCGACTTGCCGCGCGGGACGCGCACCATGGCCTCGGCCTTCTTGCGATCGACGCCCTGTTCCCTGGTGCGCGCGTTGACGATCGCTTCCTGCAGGGCCTCGTGAATCTCGTTCATCGAACGATCGTCGATGCTCGCCGGCACGTACGCGTCGTAGCCTCCGTACTCGCCGTCCTTCGCGGTCACGGCGTTGTCGTGGACGACGATCAGGGCGATATGTTTCGGCTCACCCGGTTCGAGCAGCCACGTCTTCTCACGCTGGATGTCCGCGGCGGCGGGACGCTCGACCAGCCGGAGGTCCGCCGCGCCCGCTGTGGCCACGGCCGTCATCTGGCCGGCACGCTCAGCCGGGACCGCCTGCCGGACGGCCTCTGGTGTCTGGTTCATGACCTGGCGGGCCAGCGCGTCGCGGCGTTCCGCCACACGTTCCTGCGAGAACGCCAGGCGGATGTCCTCCGCTGCCTTTCCGGACGGGTTGACGATCGCGACCTCGCCGGTGGTCTTGAAGTTGCGTGGATTGAGCAGCCGGGGAAAGACAAGAGCCGCCACGCCGAGAAACATCGGCATGATCAGCAGCCCGATGATGAATGCCTTGGTGGACACCGTAGCGATGAACTCCCGGCCCGCGACGAGGAAGACCTTTCTCATGCGGCCACCAGCTTGACGAAGACTTCCTCGAGCGTCGGCCGCGCGATCTCGATGCGGGCCGGCGGCACGGCGATCGCGAGGCGTGGAATCACCGACGGCGCGCTCGCGCCCACGCGCAGGAGGACGTTGCACCCGCGGTCCGTGCGAACGACCTGCTCGACTTCCGGAATGCCCGACAGGGGCGAGAGGTCCGCGAGCGGATCGAGCGGATCGAATTCGATGACGCGCGGATCGTACCGCCGCTGGATGTCCGCCACGCGTTCGTCCAGCACCTTCTGGCCCTTGTGGATCATGACGACGTGATCGCAGAGCTGTTCGGCATGCGGCATGACGTGGGTGGAGAAGAGGATCGTGGCGCCGCGATCGTGCTCCTCGATGACCATCTCCCGCAGGCTGATCGAGCTTACCGGGTCAAGGCCGCTGAACGGCTCGTCGAGAATCAGGAGGTCGGGCTGGTGGATGATGGCGGCGATGAACTGGATTTTCTGTTGGGTGCCTTTGGAGAGCTCTTCACAGCGCTTGCGTTCGGCGTCGGCCAGGCCGACGCGCGCGAGACCTTTCTTGATCCGGCCGGCGATCTCGGACTCCGGCACGCCCTTGAGGCGCGCCATGAACGTCAGAAACGGGCCGACGCGCATCTTGCGGTAGATGCCGCGCTCCTCCGGCAGGTAGCCGATGCGACTCTTGGCCTCGAGCGCAGACGGGTGGCCGAGCACCGACAGTTCGCCGGAATCCGGGAAGAGAATCGCCATAATCATCCGGATGGTCGTCGTCTTGCCGGCGCCGTTTGGCCCGATGAATCCGTATAGAGCGCCGCGCGGGATCGCCAGATCGAGGCCGGTGACGGCTTTGGTCGTTCCGAAGGTCTTGTTCACGCTTTTGAGGAGGACGGCGTCATTCATCGCAGTAGAATCTACCGCACCACAGACGTCCCGGAGGCGCAATATGTTCTCATCGTTGACGCGATTTGTTGTCGGAGTTGGCGCGGTGGTCGCGCTGTTGCCGTCACCCGCCGCCGCGCAGATCAATCTGAGCGGCGACTGGGGCCCGCGCATGCACGAAGATCAGCCCGACCGCGGTCCCGGTCCGGAGCTCGGCGACTACACCGGGCTGCCCATCACCGACGGGGCGCGCCTGGCCGCCGATTCAT
>Ga0209488_10003329_pt1 | contig 12925 bp, 24 predicted proteins | sample Rivendell_Oct201_8_FD_188349 | JGI IMG/M metagenome (GOLD analysis project Ga0209488, IMG submission 188349) | Vadose zone soil microbial communities from the Eel River Critical Zone Observatory, Northern California, USA -... | ecosystem: Environmental > Terrestrial > Soil > Vadose zone >...
ATCACGCCGATCGCGATGGAGAAGGAGCTTCGCTTCGCGATTCGCGAGGGAGGCCGCACCGTCGGCGCCGGCGTGGTCGCGGAGATTTCGGAGTAACCGTGGCCGGAACCGCACAGGGACAGCGCATTCGGATCCGCCTCCGGTCGTACGACCACGCGATCCTGGACAAGTCCGCCGGCGAGATCGTCGCCACGGCGAAGAGGACCGGCGCGCGCACGGCCGGGCCCATCCCGTTGCCGACCGCCCGGACGGTGTACACCGTGCTTCGCTCGCCGCACGTGGACAAGAAGTCCCGGGAGCAGTTCGAGATCCGGGTCCACAAGCGGCTCATCGACATCATGAAGCCCACGCCGCAGACGGTCGACGCGTTGCAGAAGCTCGACCTGCCGGCGGGGGTCGACATCGAGATCAAGATCTGAGGCCACGGGGGCCCACGGGTCCCCGCCGCCCAAGGGAACGACCATGATCGGATTGCTCGCGAAAAAAGTGGGAATGACGCAACTGTACGACGGGCAGGGACGCGTCGTGCCCGTCACGCTGTTCGCGGCCGGCCCGTGCATGGTCGCCCAGGTGAAGACGCCCGAGAAGGACGGCTACGCGGCCATCCAGATCGGTTTCGGCACGCGCCGGGCAAGTCGGATGACCCGCGCGCTCCAGGGGCATCTCAAGAAGCACGGCGGCGCCGAGAGCACCCGCGTCCTCCGGGAGATCCGGGTGGACGACGCGGCGGCGTATCAGCCGGGGCAGCAGCTCACGGTCTCGATCTTCCCGGTCGGGAGCAAGGTGGACGTGATCGGCACCTCCAAGGGACGCGGGTTCGCCGGCGTGGTCCGGCGCCACCACTTCACGGCGGGGCGCGAGACGCACGGCGTCACGACGCACAAGCAGCCCGGCTCCATCGGCGCGTCCGCGTATCCCAGCCGCGTCATCAAGGGGAAGCGGCTGCCGGGGCGCATGGGCGGCGCGCGCATCACGGTGAAGAACCTGGACGTGATCGGGATCGACGCCGAGCAGAATCTCCTCTGGGTGCGGGGCTCGGTGCCCGGCGCTCCGAACGGGACGGTCCTCATTCGCGGCGTCGGCGAAGCCGGCGCCTCCGGGAACGCGTAACGACATGGCAACCGCGCGCAAGTACGGCACCGACGGCAAGGACCTGGGTACGGTCGATCTCCCCGCCGCGATTTTCGACGGCGAGGTGAACGAGCACCTGATCTGGGAGGCCGTGAACATCTACCTCCAGAACCAGCGCCAGGGGAACGCGTCTTCCAAGAATCGCGCTGCGGTCAGCGGCGGCGGGCGGAAGCCGTGGAAGCAGAAGGGGACGGGCCGCGCCCGCGCGGGCTCGAACACCTCCCCGCTCTGGCCGGGAGGCGGCACCGCGTTCGGCCCGCACCCCCGCGACTACACCGTGCGGATGAACCGCACCGCGAAGCGGATCGCGCTGATCGGCGCCCTGACGGTGCGGGCTCGCGAGGGCAGCGTGGTGGTTGCCGAGCCGCCGGCACTGAAAGAGATCAAGACGAAGCCGGTCGCGGAATATCTGAAGACGATCGGGCTTTCGGGGAAAAAGGTGCTGTGGGTGTTCGACCGCACGGGGGAGGCCATGCTCAAGTCGTCGCGCAACATCGCGAAGGTCGCGACCGCCGAGAGCACGTCGCTCCACCCGTACTCGCTCATGAAGTGCGAGACCCTCGTCATCACCGAAGGCGGGTTGAAGAGCCTGGCCGCGCGACTGGGAGAAGGCAAATGATCCGCGAGCCGCGCAGCATCGTTCGCCGCGCCCTGGTGACCGAGAAGGGGACCCGGCTCCGCGAGGGGCAGAACGGGTTCCTGTTCGAGGTGGCGCGCGACGCCAACAAGATCCAGATCAAGCAGGCTGTCGAGGCCATCTTCAGCGTGAAGGTGGCCAACGTCCGAACGCTCCGCGTGCACGGCAAGCCGAAGCGGCTGGGCCGCTACGCGGGGCACCGTCCCGATTGGAAGAAGGCGGTCGTCACGCTGAAGAAGGGCGAGACGATCGAGCTCTTCGAGCAGGTATAACCCATGGCACTCCGTAAATTCAGGCCGCTCACGCCGACGCAGCGATTCCGCACGGTTGCTTCGTTCGACGACGTCACCCGCGACTCGCCCGAGAAGTCGCTGACCCAGCATCTCCCGAAGAAGGGGGGCCGGGACAACCGCGGCCACATCTCGGCCTGGCAGCGCGGCGGCGGGCACAAGCGCCTCTACCGGATCATCGACTTCAAGCGCGACAAGCGCGGGATCCCGGCCAAGGTGGCGCACGTGGAGTACGACCCGAACCGGAACGCGCGCATCGCCCTCCTGAACTACGCGGACGGCGAGAAGCGCTACATCATCGCGCCGCAGCTGCTCCGGGTGGGGGATTCGGTGATGGCGGGGAACGACGCCGAGCCGACCCCGGGGAACGCGATGGAGCTGGGCTTTGTGCCGCTGGGCACGTTCATCTACAACGTGGAGCTGGTGCCCGGAAAGGGCGGGCAGATCTCGCGCAGCGCCGGCACCTTCTGCCAGCTGATGGCGAAGGAAGGGGACTATGCCGCGCTCCGTCTCCCCTCGGGGGAGATGCGGCGGGTGCCGCTGAAGGCCTTCTGCACGATCGGCCAGGTGGGCAACGAGGACCATCAGAACATCGTGGTCGGCAAGGCGGGGAAGACCCGCTGGATGGGACGCCGTCCCAACGTCCGCGGCGTGGCGATGAACCCGGTCGACCACCCGATGGGCGGAGGCGAGGGCAAGTCCTCGGGCGGGCGGCATCCCTGCTCGCCGTGGGGACAGTTGTCCAAGGGAAAGAAGACGCGCAAGACGAAGCTCTCCGACCGCCTGATTCTTCGCCGGCGGAAGGCGAAGGGCTGAGCCCGGGCCTAGGCCCAGGTCCTCGACCAAGGGTATAGAGGAGCGATCGAAAAACCATGAGCCGTTCAGTCAAGAAGGGTCCGTACATCGACCCCAAGCTCAACAAGAAGATCGAGGCGATGAACAAGGTGAATGAGCGCCGCGTCATCAAGACCTGGGCGCGCCGCTCGACCATCTCGCCCGAGTTCGTGGGCCACACGCTGGCGGTCCACAACGGGAACAAGTTCATCCCGGTCTACATCACGGAAAACATGGTCGGTCACAAGCTGGGCGAGTTCGCCGCCACGCGGATCTTCCGCGGACACGGCTCGCACGTGGAGAAGCAGGCGGCCGCGGCCGCGGCGGCTCCGGCGCCGGGCGCGAGCAGCGGCGGCGGGAGATAAGGGGTTCGGACATGCAGGCGAAAGCGATCGCGAGATACGTGCGGGTGACGCCGAGGAAGGCGGACCAGGTGCTGCAAATGATCCGCGGAAAGCGCGTGGATCTGGCCACCGAGATCCTCGACTTCAGCCCGAAGCACGTGGCCCGGGTGATCGGCAAGGTGATGAAGTCGGCCGTGGCGAACGCCGTGGCCATGGAAGGAAAGATCAACGTCGAGCACATGCGCGTGAAGGAAGCCGTGGCGCAGGCGGGACCGACCTTGAAGCGGTTCCTCCCGCGGGCGCAGGGGCGCGCGACGCCGATCTTGAAGCGGACCAGCCACATCCTGATCGTGGTCGAAGGCGATGCTGTCGAAGCTCCGGCGCCGGCACGGCGTCCGAGGGCAGGCGCTCCGACACCCCCAGGGACCAAGCGGCCGGTCGCGGCGTCCGAGCCCAAGGCGGCGGCCACGTTGGCCGCGTCCAAGCGGCCCGCGCGCGGCGCGGCAGCTACCAAGGGGCGCGGCGCGGCGGCGGCCAAGAAGAAGAAGACGGGCGGATCCAAGCCCGGTTCCAAGTCGAAGGAGGCGTAACTCGTGGGGCAGAAGACCAATCCGATCGGGATGCGGCTGGGAATCATCCGCACGTGGGATTCGCGGTGGTTCGCGCGTAAGGACTATCCCGCGCTGCTCAAGGAAGACATCGTGGTGCGCCGCTACTTGAAGAAGCGGCTGGCCCAGGCGGGCATCTCGCGGATCATCATCCAGCGAACGGCCTCCAAGGTGACCATCAACATCTCGACCGCGCGTCCGGGTCTGGTGATCGGCCGGCGCGGCCAGCAGGTGGATCAGCTTCGGGACGAGCTCCAGCACCTCACGTCGAAGAAGGAGATTTTCCTGAACATCGACGAGGTGAAGAAGCCCGACACCGACGCCACGCTGGTGGGCGAGCACGTGGCCCGTCAACTGGAGCAGCGCGTCTCGTTTCGCCGCGCCATGAAGAAGGCCATCGCCTCCAGCATGCGCGCGGGCGCGGGCGGGATCCGCATCGTCTGCTCCGGCCGGCTGGGCGGGGCCGAGATGGCCCGCACCGAGAGCTACCGCGACGGCCGGGTGCCGCTCCACACGCTGCGCGCCGACATCGATTTCGCGCGCGCGACGGCGCGGACGATCTACGGGGCGGTGGGCGTGAAGGTGTGGATCTTCAAGGGCGAGATCCTGGACAAGAAGGAAGCGGCCGAGGGCGCTCCGGCGCCGGCACCGGCCCGCTCCGCGTAGCGAACGATGCTATTACCGAAGCGCGTCAAACATCGGAAACAGATGCGCGGGCGCCGGAAGGGCAAGGCGTACACCGGCGGCACGGTGGCGTTCGGCGAGTACGGTCTGAAGGCGATGGAGGCGGCGTGGATCACCAACCGCCAGATCGAGGCCGCGCGCGTCGCCATCACGCGGTACATCAAGCGTGGCGGGAAGATGTGGATCCGGATCTTCCCGGACAAGCCGGTCACGGTGAAGCCCGCCGAGACCCGGATGGGAAAAGGCAAGGGGTCGCCCGAGTTCTGGGTGGCCGTGGTGAAACCCGGGCGCATCCTCTTCGAGCTGGAAGGCATCGAGGAGAAGCTGGCGCGCGAGGCCATGAAGTTGGGCGCGAGCAAGCTGCCGATCAAGACGAAGTTCGTCGAGCGGCATGCGGGTACGGGGAGCTGACATGCGCGAGCTGAAGATCGAGCGGATCCGTGAGATGACCGAGGACGACATCATCGTCAAGATCCGGGACCTGAAGGAAGAGCTGTTCCACCTGAGATTCCGGAACACGATGCGGCAGCTCCAGAATCCGCTCCTCCTGCGCGAGAAGAGGCGGGACGTGGCGCGCCTGGAGACGATCTTGAACGAGCATTTGAAGGGGATCCGCGCGCTGATCGCGGGACCCGGAACAGCGCCCGCGCCGGGCGCCAAGGCCGCGCCGGCGCGCACCGCGGCCCCGTCGGCGAAGACCACGGCGAAGGCCAAGGCGGCTGCGAAGAAGAAGAGCGGCGCGAAGAGCGCTCCGGCCCGCTCGAAGCCGGCGGCGAAGAGCCGGGCCAAGTCGGCAACCAAGAAGAAGGGGAAGAAGGCGTGATGGAACCGATGGAAGGGACCGCCGAACGCGGGAGACGCAAGTTCATGACCGGCCGCGTCGTCAGCGACGCGATGCAGAAGACGGTGGTCGTCACCATCGAGCGGCTGGTGAAGCACGAGGAATACGGCAAATACGTCCGGCGGCGCAGCCGGTTCAAGGTGCACGACGAGAAGAACGAGTGCAAGGTGGGCGACGTCATCCGATTCATGGAGACGCGGCCGCTGAGCAAAGACAAGCGCTGGCGTCTCGTCGACTTCATTCAGCGCGTCGAGCGCTGAAGGCGGGGAGGAGCCGGAAGGAGCCATGGTACAGCCGCGTAGCATCATCGCCATATCGGACAACTCGGGCGCCAGAGTCGCCAGGGTCGTGAAGGTCCTGGGGGGCACCCGGAAGCGCTACGGCATGCTCGGGGACGTCATCGTGGTTTCCATCCAGGACGCGCTCCCGGGCTCGGCCGTGAAGAAGGGCGACGTGCACAAGGCGGTCCTGATCCGCACCCGGAAAGAAGTGCGGCGCAAGGACGGCAGCTATATCCGATTCGACCAGAATGCGGCCGTGCTGATCGACGACCAGAAAGAGCCCAAGGGGACGCGCATCTTCGGCCCCGTGGCGCGGGAGCTTCGCGAGCGGGAGTTCATGAAGATCGTCTCCCTGGCTCCGGAGGTGATCTGACATGGCGCGGAGAGCGACGGTGAAGACGGTGATCCCGAATTTCAGGAAGAACGACCAGGTGGTGGTGATCTCGGGCGACGACCGGGGCAAGTCGGGCCGCATCCTCAAGGTGCTGCGCGACAAGGGCCGCGTCATCGTCGAGAAGGTGAATTTCATCAAGCGGCATACCAAGCCGCGCGGCACGGGGCGGCAGGGCGGAATTCTCGAGCGCGAGGCTCCGATCCACGTGTCGAACGTCATGCACCTGTGCCCCAAATGCCAGGCCGGGGTACGGGTCACGGTGAAGCCGGGCTCCAGCGGGAAGCGCGAGCGCTTCTGCGGGCGCTGCGGTGAATCCATTGTGAGAACTCAGTGATGGCTGACGACAAGGACAAGGACAAGAAGAAGGACGCCAAGTCGAAGGGCGACGGCGCGGCACCCGGCAAGCCGAAGGGCGACGCCAAGAAGGCCGACGCCAAGCCCGCCGGCGCCGGGAAGAAGAAGGAAAAGAAGGGCAAGGGCGGGGACGGTCCCGTCGCGAGCGTCGGCGAGGCCGAGCCCCCGAAGCGCATCCCCCGGCTGAGGGAGCACTTCGAGAAGAACGTGCTCCCCGAGCTGATGAAGCGCTTCGACTATACGAATCCGATGCAGGTGCCGCGGCTCCGGAAGATCGTCGTGAACATGGGCGTGGGCGACGCGCTCGTGAACATCAAGATGCTCGACGCCGCGGTGGTCGAGCTGGGGCAGATCACGGGACAGCGCCCGTCGATCCGCAAGGCGAAGAAGTCGATCGCCAACTTCAAGCTGCGCGAGGGTCAGCCGATCGGCTGCATGGTCACGCTGCGCGGCGCGAGGATGTACGAGTTCTACGACCGTCTGGTGAACGTGGCGCTGCCGCGAATCCGCGACTTCCGCGGAGTCCCGGCCCGCTCCTTCGACGGCCGCGGAAATTACACGCTGGGCGTGACCGAGCAGATCATCTTTCCGGAGATCAACTACGACAGGGTGGAGAAGGTCCGGGGGATGGACATCACGTTCGTCACGTCCGCGCGGACCGACGAAGAAGGGCAGGAGCTGCTCCGGCTCATGAACATGCCCTTCCGTCAGCGTTAAGGCGCGCGCGCCGGAGGATACGAGTGGCCAAGAAGTCGATCGTCGAGAAATGGAAGCGGGAGCCCAAATTCAAGGTACGGAAGTACAACCGCTGCCACCGCTGCGGCCGTCCCCGGGCCTTCCTTCGGGATTTCGGCATCTGCCGGATCTGCTTCCGGGAGCTGGCCCTGATGGGTCAAATCCCGGGCGTGGTGAAGGCGAGCTGGTGACCCTCGAAGTGAGGAAACCGTTGGATACCCCGCGGCGCGAAGGGAGAACATGTCGGTAACGGATCCGATCGCGGACCTACTCACCTGCATCCGCAACGCCTGCAAGGCGAAGCACAAGAAGGTGGATGTGCCGAACTCGAACGTGAAGGCCGAGATCGTGCGGGTGCTCCTGCGCGAGAAGTACATCAACAATTACAAGACGATGGACGACAAGCGGCAGGGGCTCTTGCGCATTTATCTCAAGTACGACGCGAAAGAGCGCCCGGTCATCCAGGGCCTTGCGCGGGTGTCCAAGCCGGGCCGCCGCGTGTACGTCCGCCGTCATCAGATTCCCAAAGTGCAGGGAGGACTCGGCACCGCGCTCATCTCGACGCCCTCCGGGATCATGACCGATCTCGAGGCGCGCGACGAGGGGCTGGGCGGCGAGTATCTCGCCCGCATCTGGTAGGGCAGGAGCCATGAAGGGGAGCCGATCATGCCGTCGCGCGTAGGCAAGAAACCGATCCTGATCCCGAGCGGCGTGGCCGTCTCCAGGGACGGGCGGGTCATCCGGGTGAAGGGCCCGAAGGGAGAGCTGGTGTTCCCGCTGGGCCACGGCGTGGAAGTGGGCCTGGATCCGAAGGAGGTCGTGGTCGAGCAGGTGGGGGGCGGGAAGCAGGCGCTCGCCATGCACGGCACCACGCGCGCGATCCTGGCCAACATGATCCACGGCGTGACGCAGGGCTTCTCCAAGACGCTCGAGATCCAGGGGACCGGCTATCGCGCGCTGATGAGCGGCAAGAAGCTGACGCTGCAGATCGGCTTCAGCCACCCCATCGAGTTCACGCCGCCGGCCGGCATCTCCATCACCGTGGAGACCCCGACCAAGCTGCACGTGAGCGGCTACGACAAGGGGCTGGTGGGGCAGGTGGCGGCGGACATCCGCGGCTACAGGCCGCCGGAGCCGTACAAGGGCAAGGGAATCAGGTACGCGGGCGAGTACGTCCGACGCAAGGCGGGCAAGGCCGCCGGCGGGAAGACGGCGTAAGCCGCCGGGGAGCGCAGAACGATGAAGGGCAAAGCGAGACTGGCAGGACGCAAGCGCCGCCACATGCGAATCCGGCGCAAGGTGACGGGTACGGCCGAGCGGCCGCGCCTCACCGTGTATCGCAGCTTGAATCACATCTATTGCCAGCTGGTGGACGATCTCGCGGGCCGCACGCTGCTCACGGTTTCCTCGCTGGACGGGGAGATCCGGGAGGGCATGAAGACGGCCAAGGGGAAAGTCGGCACCGGCAAGGCCGTCGGGAAGCGCCTCGCGCAAGTGGCCAAGGAAAAGGGCATCCTGCGCGTGTGCTTCGACCGGGGCGGATACCTGTATCACGGCCGCGTCAAAGCGGTCGCAGACGGCGCCCGCGAGGGCGGCCTTAATTTCTGAAGCACTTCTAGGAGAACTATGGCCCATCCAGGAATGCGCGGCCGGGGGCAGTCCCAGACCGATTCCGAGTTCATCGAGCGCGTCATCCACGTGAACCGCGTCGCCAAGGTGGTGAAGGGCGGGCGCCGGTTCAGCTTCAACTCCATCGTGGCCGTGGGCGACGGCAAGGGGAAGGTGGGCGTGGGTCTGGGAAAGGCCAACGAAGTCTCGGACGCGATCCGGAAGGCCGGCGAGGGCGCGAAGAAGCGGATGTTCGAAGTGCCGATGATCCGGACGACGATCCCCCACGAGGTGATCGGGCACTTCGGCGCGGCCCGGGTGCTGATGAAGCCGGCGACCGCGGGAACGGGCGTTATCGCGGGGGGCGCGATCCGCGCCGTGCTCGAGGCGGCCGGGATCGGGGACATCCTCACGAAGTCGCTGGGGTCCGGGAATCCGCACAACGTGGTCCGCGCGACGGTTGAGGGCCTGAAGTCCCTCCGGCGCGCCAGCGAAGTGGCCGCGATGCGTGGAAAGACGGTGGACGAGCTGTTGGGCATTCGACGCAAGGGCGTGGAACCAAATGGCACAGCTTAAGATCACACAGGTGAAAAGCAAGATCCGGTGCCTCGAGCGCCACAAGCGGACGCTCGCGGCGCTGGGGCTTCGGCATCCGCACGACACGGTGATCCACAACGACACGCCGCAGATCCGCGGCATGATCGCGACCGTCGACTACCTCGTGTCCGTGGAGCCCCATCAAGGGGCCCGCGCGACCAAGGGAGGTGCGTGATGCCGGCACGGAGAAGCGTCCGTCGTGGCGAGGCGTCCGCCCACGGCGCCGCGGGGAAGCCCGCGGGCAAGGGCAAGGGCGCGGCGGCGGCGAAGGGCGCGGCAGCCAAGAAGGGCCCGGCGGCTCCGGCGCGTTCCGCGGCCGGCGCGCCCGTCCGCACCATGGGCCTGGGCTCGCTGAAGCCCGCCAAGGGCTCGCGGCGTCCCGCCAAGCGGCGCGGACTGGGCCCCGCATCGGGCCTGGGCGGCACCGCGGGGCGCGGCCACAAGGGGCAGCACGCGCGGTCCGGCGGCAAGGTGTCGCGCTGGTTCGAGGGCGGCCAGATGCCGATCCAGCGGCGGCTGCCGAAGGTGGGGTTCACGAACATCCATCGCGTCCCGCACCAGGTGGTGAACGTGGCGAACCTCGCGCGTTTCGGCGCGGGCGAATCGGTGACCCGCGAGACCCTGAAGGCGAAGCGGTTGATCGACCGGGGCGACCTGCCCGTGAAGATCCTCGGGATGGGCGAGCTGTCGCTGGCGCTCCACGTGTCGGTGGACGCGGTGAGCGGGTCGGCCAAGACCAAGATCGAGGCGGCGGGCGGCACGGTGACCCTCCCCGTGCCCAAGGTGCGGCGCCCACGCGGCGTGAAAAAGGGAGCCAGCTAGCCCGTGTCGATGCTGGAAAAGGCCCAGAACGTCTTCCGGATCCCGGAGCTGAAGCGCCGGCTTCTGTTCACGCTCGCGCTCCTCTGCGTCTACCGGCTGGGCGGGCACATTCCGACGCCGGGCGTGAACAGCGAGGCCCTGGTCGCGGCGTTCTCCAGCCAGGCCAACTCGCTGTTCGGCCTGTACGACCTGTTCGTGGGCGGATCGTTCGCCAAGGCGACCGTCTTCGCGCTGGGGATCATGCCGTACATCTCGGTATCGATCATCATGCAGCTCCTCGGGGCGGTCGTCCCGTACTTCGAGAAGCTGCAAAAAGAGGGCGAAGAGGGGCGGAAGAAGATCACGCAGTACACGCGCGTCGGGACCGTGGTCCTGGCCGCGGCCCAATCGTTCGCGTTCGCGCGCTTTCTCGAGTCCATGGGAGCGCAGGGGATGGCGGTGGTGCCGCACCCCGGGATGGGCTTCCGCCTGATGACCATGATCACCCAGACCGCCGGGACGATCCTGATCATGTGGCTGGGCGAGCAGATCACGGAGCGCGGAATCGGAAACGGCATCTCGCTCATCATATTCATTGGAATCGTGGCTCGATTCCCCAACGACATCATCAACTCCATCCGGGCGCTCCGCGTCGGCACGCTGAATCCGTTTTTGGCCGCGATCATCCTGGTGGTCATGGTCGCCGTCATCGCGTCGGTCGTGGCGATGACGCAGGCGCAGCGGAAGATACCGGTGCAGTACGCGAAGCGCGTCGTCGGGCGGAAGATGTACGGCGGGCAGAGCACCCACATCCCGCTGCGCGTGAACACGGCCGGCGTGATCCCGATCATCTTCGCGCAGTCGTTGATCATGCTCCCGAGCACGCTGGCGCTGTACTTTCACGGGAACAACGCGCTGCAGTCGGTGGCCGGGTGGTTCTCGCACGGCACGTGGGTGTACGTGGTCACCTATTCGCTGACGATCGTCTTCTTCACATATTTCTATACCGCGATCGTCCTGAACCCGACGGACATGGCGGACAACATGAAGAAGTACGGCGGCTTCATCCCCGGGATCCGTCCGGGGCGGAAGACGGCCGAATACATCGACCGGATCCTGTCGCGCATCACGCTGCCGGGGGCCATCTTCCTGGCGCTGATCGCGGTGCTTCCGGACATCCTCATCCGCCGCTTCAACGTTCCGTTCTACTTCGGCGGGACCAGCGTGCTGATCGTGGTCGGAGTGGCGCTCGATACGCTCCAGCAGATCGAGTCGCACCTGATCATGCGTCACTACGAGGGGTTCGTCACGTCGGGGCGGTTGCGGGGCCGCCGATGAGGGTGGTGCTCCTCGGCCCTCCGGGGAGCGGCAAGGGAACCCACGGCCGGCGGCTGTCCGAGGCCTTAGGCGTGCCGCTGATCGCGACGGGCGACATCCTGCGCGAGGCGATCGCCCAGGGGACACGGCTGGGGATGGCCGCGCAGGAGGACGTGAAGGCGGGACGGCTGGTCTCCGACTCCACGGTCCTCGGGATCATCGAGACGCGGCTGTTGCAGAAGGATGCGGCGAACGGCTTCGTCCTCGACGGCTTCCCGCGGACGACCGCGCAGGCCGACGGGCTGGCGGCGCTGTTGGGTGACCGGAAGGTGGACCGGGCGGTGAACCTGGTCGTCCCACCCGAGATGGTCGTGGAGCGGCTGAAGAACCGGCTGGTCTGCAGCAATTGCGGCGAGATCTACAACGTGGCCTCGCGGCCGCCCCGTCAGCCGGGCGTCTGCGACGTGTGCGGCGGGGAAGTGAAGCAGCGCCCCGACGACCGGCCGGAAACGGTGCGGGCGCGACTCGAGGTCTACGAGCGGGAGACGGCGCCCCTGGTGATCTACTACGAGCGCCTGGGCACGCTTCGGAACGTGAACGCGGCGGGTCCGCCGGAAGCGGTGTACGCGGCGATCCAGCAGGCGGTGGGAAAGGTCGCCGCCTGAGGGGGGCCGTCATGGCGGAGCGCGCGGTCCGGATCAACACGCCGGACGAGGTGGAGCGGATCCGCGAAAGCTCCCAGATCGTCGGGCGGTGTCTGTTGCGCCTGGGGCGGGAAGTCCGCCCCGGAGTCACGACGCGGGAGCTGGACCGTCTGGCCGAGGAGTTCATCCGGGCGGAGGGCGGAGAGCCGGCGTTCAAGGGGTACCGCGGGTACCCGGCGAGCATCTGCGCTTCGATCAACGAGGAGGTCGTCCACGGAATCCCGAGCGGTAAGCGCGTGCTGAAGGAAGGGGACGTCATCTCCCTGGACATCGGCGTCAAGAAGGCCGGGTTCTACGGAGACGCCGCGAGAACGTTCGCGGTGGGATCCATCTCCGCCGAAGCGCAGCGCCTGCTCGAAGCCACGGAGCGCTCGCTCAACGCCGGCATCGATCAGGCGCGGCCCGGCGGGCGCGTCTCGGACATCTCCTCCGCCATCGAGCGCGAGGTGAAGAAGAGCGGATTCAGCGTGGTCCGGGCGCTGGTGGGGCACGGCGTGGGGCGCGAGCTGCACGAAGAGCCCCAGGTGCCCAACTACGGGCGCCCCGGCGAGGGGCCGCGGCTCCGCGCGGGAATGGTCCTGGCGATCGAGCCGATGGTGAACATCGGCGGCGCGGACGTCGTCACGCTTTCGGATCAGTGGACGGTGGTGAGCGCGGACCGAAGCTTGTCCGCGCATTTCGAGCACACGGTCGCGATCGGAGAAGACGGACCGGTGGTGCTCTCCCTGGTGGAGGCGGACTAGGTGGCGAAGGAAGAAGGCGTCC
>Ga0209488_10003330_pt1 | contig 12925 bp, 10 predicted proteins | sample Rivendell_Oct201_8_FD_188349 | JGI IMG/M metagenome (GOLD analysis project Ga0209488, IMG submission 188349) | Vadose zone soil microbial communities from the Eel River Critical Zone Observatory, Northern California, USA -... | ecosystem: Environmental > Terrestrial > Soil > Vadose zone >...
GACTTTGACTCGAATGCAGGTCGTGCGAGCTCCTCAGTCCTATACTTACCAGGTTAGCAGAATCCAGACGTGAAACAGCTCGCAAAGTGGAACGTAGTAAGATCTTCAGTCCTGGAAAGCAATGCGATGTGTGCACCCTGGGCATATGCGTCTAGTCCATTAGAGGCAACAACAAGCATCACCTTTGAAGCTCTAGTTGCAGCAGCTATGACACTCTTCATATATAGTGGCAGTCACAGTAGATGGTGATGATTTATTTGGTCCGGTGGGTGGATGGACACAGGCGTTGATTGACTAGGTGAGTTAGGTATACTCATCGACCGTCACAATGCTTCTTTTTGTACACCTGCTCGGCGTCAAGAAGATAACGTCACTAGCGGATAGTCCATGATAGATGGTGTTGGGTGAGAACCCATAATTCGCGGCACGCAAATGCCCCAAATCTGCCCTTTACCATTTACTGGGTTGAACCGTCCTCGATTAGGACCGGCGTATCCATCTGCTGTTCGGTCCGAGACCCGCAACGTGGTCTAGAAAGGCGGTGTGCGAGTCCATGCGTCCCGACTCTCAAGGAGATTCTTCTACGTCTCCTCGCGCAAACACAAGTAAGAGCGCTCAGTTCCCATTATTCAGAAGAAAGGCATGTTCCCTCCTTGGATTGAGTAGCACCGTCAGCGGTCTGAGCCGCAAGAGTTTGCGGTCACGTGGCAGGCGAGAACTACAAATCGCAGTCGCTGGCACTGGCACATAGGCCATGGTGCTGCGAATCAGAAACCCGTTAAACGCTACAAAAGAGGATTGTTGCACGCAACGCGGCTAGTGAATGGCACGACAGAATGGTGACTGAGCCGAGTTGCGACAACCGTGCCGGGAGGTGCCAGGAAGGGCAATGACCGTCAAGGGGGTTTAGTTTTGCACGCAACCCGTCATGGCAAGCACGTCGGGAGGAACATCGTTTTATTCGTTTTGTAAAATTCCGAGTTTCATCACAGAAGAACGCTATCCAATCTCGTGCTCTGCCAATAACTTGATGCGGGAGACCAAGATAAGAACCTCTGATAGATAGAGGAGAACACGAGATGCGGACCATATTTGCAATCCCATTCGAAATAGGATAGACGTGCCCACAATTTGGGCATGTCATGGAACCCTCATCTACATGGATCTAAGAACGGGATGTCAGAGAAGAACGAGAAGACGTCGAAGAAGACTGACTTGAAGAAGCACATTATGCAGCTGCTTCAAAAGGTCATCATCGAGCATCTCCGGTCGTTCTTGGGGAAGGGACGTATCTCCAATCTCGTTGGGGACTAAATCGGGCTGTTCGATATGAAGAACTAAGGATGGATGTGCGTACATCGCGCGAGGCCTGAATGAGAGCATCCCACTCAATTCTGGGAAGGAAACCTCGGAGAAAATCGGGGTTGAAGTCGGCTTGGCGGAGAGCTAATTTGACGTTTGTAAGCTTGAGAGGGAAATTATTTGTAGTACAGCCCTTGGCGTGGCAGGCGAGAACGTTATGAGTGAGGAGACGAACCATGGGTAGACTAACCCGGACCGTTGTCGGGCCGGGTCAATTTCGGATGAATTAAATCTCCGAACAACTGCGCAACTTGGCGTCCGTGTGCTCCATTTAGATCTAGATACTCTAATCAGTTTGGCTCTATGGCTCTCCTTGGCTTTCGCATCGCTCACCTCACCTCATGGCCTTGGCTTCATTAGCCCTTGCTCCATGGTGCTGACACCCTCCACCCATCCCCAGCATGATGATGACCCCTCTACTCTTTGTGGTTCTCTTCTATTTACTCCCGCCGACCTCTTCCAATGGCCTTACGGATGCTCAAATCAATGTCGTAAGGCAGAGACTCCAGGAGGGTGCCACTCATAGGTCAGGAGATTTTTTCCTTTCTTACCTCTGCATCTCTCGGGAATGCTCGGCGCCCCCTCTGGGCCATTACAAACGTGCAGCGACAGCGGCGCCGTTCACCCGCTCATCCCCGAGGTTTCTCCTGCTGAATGTTTCTCTATCTCCAGTTGGGAACTGGGCACCCGCGCACAAGCCCTCCTCGAGCTCGATGCGCCCTCCTACTCCGTCCTCACGCGCCCCGTCACCGTCCCACCCCCGTCATTCAACGCCTCATCGAACGCCTCTCTCGCAGACGTGCTTAGTATCGCACGCAACGCTGTCGCCGCGCTCTCTTCTCCGCCAAGCAATGGCATAGGCCGGCCTCTTTTCGCGGGTGATTCGAGCGCGGCAGATCCTGCTAGCATTGGAGTTGCGGTCCTCATCGCCAACTGGACTAACCTCGCGGGCGAGGACTATGCGGGCGCAGGCACCGCCCAAGTAGAATACCTCCTTGGGTCGGCTGTGCCAAAGACGGACGATGGTGCGATCTCACATAGAGTTGAGCAGGTCCAGCTTTGGTATGCCAATTGTACGGTAACGCCCTCCTCTTAATACAACTTGTTGGGCAGGAGTGATTCTGTGTATATGGTACCGCCTTTCCTCGCATATTATGGCGTCACGACAAGCAACCAGTCTATGATGCAAGCGGCTTACCAACAGGTGTGTTTTCACCGCCCCCTCTCCCGTTGAGGGTTGAAAGTGGTGATACGAGATGTGGGCAGATCAAATTGTATCGCAATTACCTCTCCGACACGTCGGCAAATAGATTGTGGCATCACGTTGTCTTGGGCTCGAGTGGGAATGACTATGGCCACTGGTCAACAGGTGCTTACAATGATATTTTAATTTATTTGCCAAGTAGGCTGATGTCACGCAGGAAATGGATGGGCAGCGGCGGGCATCTTGCGGGTTCTCGGAACACTGAGCCAATCCCCTTATTCTCGAAATTTCAAGGGACAGATTAAGGATCTTGGCTCCTGGGTGGCGGAGATCCACGATGCGATGTACCCACATCTCGTACGTCGACGTTTGTAACACCTGTTTGGTTTTCCTGACATGTGAGATCGCCTGTACGCGCGACAGCAAAGCAACGGTCTGTTCAAGAACTATGCGGACGAGAAGGCCAACAATTTTGACGACGCGTCGAGCAGTGCGTTGCTCGCCGCGACGGTGTACCGACTCGCGCTTCTGACGGGCAACAAGAAACACGTCCCGCAAGCGGAACTCACCCGCGCGGCGCTCTTCGCCTCGAACGGAACAGGCACCCCCACCTCATCTTCGCCCTCTGCGTCAGCATCAGCCGCGTTCGTGGGCACGCCGCATTTCACGTCCGACGGCTGGCTGACGCCCGTTACCGACCCGCTCAATGTCGGTTCGGAGGGAAAGCAAAGCCCAGAGGGAGAGGCATTCGCGCTGATGCTTCATGCGGCGTGGCGCGATTGGACCGCTGCTGGCAGCCCTGGCGCCTCGGGCGCTGCGTCTTCTGGCCCGATGGCTGTGTGGGGGATCGGGTGGGGTCGTGGAACCGTGCCGGTGTTGGCTGGGGTTGGGTTGGTCGTGGCTTGCACATTTGGTGACCTTTTCGTCTGATGATAGTCGTTGTATTTGGATGCTTTTATCGCGGATTTATATCAGACTTTAGTACTACTATGACAGTTGGATGTTGTTTTGATTACTGTGCCCTTCTGGGCTCCATCGTATTTTCGATTTCTTGTTGATGCGCATCGCCCACACACTGGCACAACTCAACTGGGCAAGGAACTATCCTGACAACGCTCATCTGCCTGCCAGGCTGGCATGGTCCGTCATCTCCCACCCACCACTGCTCACTTTCGAGACACAGGGTACCAGGTCCGAGTCGTGGGTCTCGCTTTATCAGCTTGTGAGTCAAAACACGGGCTCACAGCTGCGTAGACGCAGCGCATTCATCCACATGAAGGACGACCCCGATTCTCGTGACAAATGTGAATGTCGAATGACAAACAACTTTTGAGACCGAGCCATGCTGTGTAGTCACGGTAGCCTGAGGGCACAGGGCGGAGAGTCAGTGGCACTTGCAATTGTCACGAGTTTGAGGGGATCCATGGAAGCGGTGCCTTCTCTCTTTCCCGCACCCAGCCATCAAAACTGAGAGCCAAATCGAAGCACTGGCAGACCAATTGATCATCCAGGCGAAGCTAAGGCCTGAGCACTCAAGACATTCAAGTTCATAGTAGTGACGCCAGGCGGCCCCATGGGCCCACCACCCGGACTGGTTGATCCAATAGATCCAATCCTTCTGGCGTATCTCACGGTCACGAGCATAGTAAGCGCCTTGGGCCCTCGAGGGTTACACGAGGCGCTCCGAGTCACAGTACTCCCTTAACCTGTCTCAGGCCCATCTATCTTCCATCCGCCTCCACAGGATACAGAGTTATACCCGGCCATGAGTCGCAGAACCCGAGTTCGCGGATTCCAAGTTCCAGGTACGCTCTGTTCAATTCTCCCGCTTTGTGAACTGGTTGTGAGGAAGCATGGGCAATTGAGCAGACACTGTGATACACCTCCTCGATCAAGACTCCCTCCTCCACGTCTTTTATCACTGTCTACTTGGCATAGACGAAGGGTTAACAGACGATTCCTCCACCTTTCAAAGAGGGGTGTGCATCCAGGAACGACGGTGGTACAAGCTAGCCCAAGTTTGCCGACGATGGCGACGCCTCATACTTGATTCAGCACACCACCTCCGCCTTTCCCTCGTTTGTACACGCGGCACGCCAGTGGCGAAAATGATAGAGCATTCCCCTCCATTTCCCCTTTTCATCCATTACATTGTCAAGAGCGACTCCATCATCCCTACAGAAGACGAAGAGGGAATAATGGACGCACTCAGGCACCGCGACCGCGTGCGCCGCATCCGTCTCGATATTCCTGTTCTGAATCTAGAGAAGGTCATCACGGTCTTAGAAGACGAATTTCCAATTCTGGAATTCCTGTGTGTTGGGCCTCCGACCAAGCTGGATACAAGCTTGAAACTTCCCGAATCATTTCGTGCACTACATCTGCGCCACCTCAGACTATCGAACCTTGTCCTTCCAATAGGATCTCAGTTACTTTCGACTGTCGTAGGCCTCGTCACGTTATTGCTTGCTTATTTCTCTCCATCCGGTTACATCCCCTCAAATGACTTGATCCGTCGGTTCTCACAGATGCCTCTGCTTGAGGCCCTCGGCATCGCCTTTCACCCCCCTGTCCCCAACCGTAATGTTAGGGAGAAATTGTCGCGTAATCCACTCACGACACACGCCACTCTTCCAAACCTTCGATCCTTTGGGTTCAAAGGTACTAGCGCTTACTTGGAGGCGCTCCTTCCTTGCATGACGGCCCCTCTCCTCGCAAAGCTCCATGTGATTTTCTTCAACCAGCTCACTTTCTCCCTTCCTCGCCTCCAATTCCTTCTGAGCACAACAGAAAACATGAGATTCAGCATTTCCGAGCTCATATTCCTCAAGGGTATGGTCTCCATGCGTCTGTATCCCCATAGAGGGTCTAGCATATATGGTTTACGCGTGGATGTTCTCTGCCAACATTTTGACTGGCAGGTAGCGTCCGCAGTACAAATATCCAGTGTGCTGACGTCAGCATTCTCCACACTGGAGAGTCTTACTCTCCGAGTCGTGGATTGGAGGGAGGGCGACTCGTTAGAGTGGCACAATGAGGCCGACCGCACACAATGGCGCGACCTTCTTAGGTCGTTTGGCAATGTGAAGACCCTTCGAGTGGCGGCCTCCAAGTCTGGGGTCATCAGCCAGCTCTCTCGCTCTCTACAATTCGAGGATGGAGAATCACACTTGGAGCTGCTACCGGAGTTGAAGGAGCTCTCGTATCCCGATCATCGTGGAGCTGGTGATGCATTCACCAAATTCATCGATGCTCGCCGCATCGCCGGCCACCCTGTGACCTTAAACAAAACTTTCGATTGATGGTCGTGTGCTGTCAGATCCACTCGATTATCTGCTGTCTGGGCTACTATTCCCCGCTACTTATCTGTCCTATCTCCTGCATGATGCCGATCTGTATCAATTCCATTCCTTGTTCGTATCTTCCACTCCATCCACGATGGCATTATCAACTCTACATGTACCCGCATTCGTTATGTCTAGTATGACGACATTCATCCTGATGTATGTAAAGAGTACGATTCTTTCGCTGTGATAGTGGAACGCCCACACCTTTCAACACTAATCGACCCCATCTAAAAAGAGTCGGAACTCCAGCAGTGGTCGCCCTTAATTGGGAAACTTTACTTGATGTTGCGCGTTCAGTGGTCGCTTTACGACTTATCCCCGTGGTAGGGAAGAAAGTCGATGGGTCGGACTATGGGGACCATAAAAGAAGCACCGTCTGAGAATGGATGCAAGGCGGTTTCAACGGTGTATTTGTTTAGATATAGTGATACGAAAACCGGTGAATTTCACTCTAAATTTGATTGAACGGCTGATTTTCAGCCGTCACCGCCAGGAGCGGGTTGTCAACGTGTATATCCATTTAGGACCTTCATAGCGAACATGAAAGAATCGAAGATGATGGAGACAAAGGACTCGGAGGAACGAGAGAGAACGTGCGGCCCGGGGTTTTATGATGACGAGTGGATGTGAGTCCTTGCGAGCCTGGTCGCGTAAAGGGAGAGAACGCGATCCAAGTTGGCAGAGGGGCTCGACAAGCTGAAAAATTGCAGTTTTGTCGCGTGGTAGGTAATAGAGGGAGTGTGAGTTTGAGCGGACAGCGGCGCGACACTTACTGAAGGTGGACTTTGAGGGTCACGGAATGATGGGGAGGGATCTTGTAAAGCTGTATGAAGGAATAAAATACGTCTAAAAATGTGAGCAATACCATAGATAGAGAAGAGAGAGTAGCTTAGCCTGCAAGTTAAACCTATCAAAGTAAGTACAAATTGCAGAAAAATGAACTAAAACGGCCCGGGCGGATCTGAAAAGGAAGTCTCGAACACGTAGTGAGGGTGATCGTAAGGCTTGATGGTGCGGGGAGTCGGGGAAGTGATGTCGAGGACGCAGTGTGTCGGGTCTCGGAATGGTTGTTTAGTTGGGCGCTCCGAGGATTTCAGTTGGCCGTTTCGAACCCATCATACACGCTCACCTTACAACAGCCAGATTGGGAAAAACATTTGTGCTGCACACCAAAATTGACCAATTTGTTCGTATCGTTGGCACAGGTCGTTGCAGTAAATGACTCGAAATGGGTCGGGGATTGCCCCCACGGCAATCGGATACTGCAGTCAGGGGTATTGTAAGCGCCTGAGGCTGTTCACCATAAGTTACTCTCCTAGTATGGCCCATGCTCATCTCTCGCCTGCTGGCCACCCTCGTCCATCCATAGGATACCAAGCTACACCTAGCCATGAGTTGCAAAATCCGAGTTCGAGGTACACTCTGTTCAAGTCTCCCGCTTTGTGTACCTGTTGTACGTAAGCGCGGCCCCTTGAGCAACGAACCTTATCCAAGTGGCACTTTTATTCACATCCTTGACCAAGACTCCCTCCTCCACATCTTTTATCTTTGTCGACCTGCCATATTAGACGAAGACGTGACAGACGATTGCCTTATCTTACAAGGAGGAGTATGGGCCCGCGAACGGTGGTGGCACAAGCTAGCCCAAGTTTGCCGACGGTGGCGATACCTCGTACTTGGTTCAGCACACCACCTCCGTCTTTCTCTTGTTTGTTCACGTGGCACGCCGGTGGCAGAAATGTTGGAGAATTCCCCCCCATTCCCCCTCATCATCGATCACGTTTACAACAGCGGCGACTCAATCACTTCCATCACTACAGAAGATGAAGAGGGAATAATGCTTGCACTCAAGCACCGCGATCGCGTGCGCCGCATCCGCCTCGACATTCCTGTTCGGAATATGCAGAGGGTCATCATGGCATTAGAAAACGAATTTCTGATTCTAGAATTCCTGTGTATTGGGCCTCCGACCAAGCGGAATATAGGCTCGGGCCTGATGCTTCCCAAATCACTTCATGCGCCACACCTACGCCACCTCAAACTGTGGAACTTTGCCTTTCCAATAGGATCTCCATTACTTACGACTGCCGTTGGCCTCGTCGCATTATCACTTAACTGGATTTCTCCATCCGCTTACTTCCACCCAAATGACTTGGTCCATCGGCTCTCACAGATGCCTCAGCTCGAGACCCTCGGCATATCCTTTAATTACCCTTTCCTCTACCATGACGCCAACAGGGAACTGCTGCGTATTCCACCCACGACGCACGTCGCTCTTCCAAACCTTCGCTGGTTTGGGTTCGGGGGTCCTAGCGCTTACTTGGAGGCGCTTCTTCCTTTCATGACGGCCCCTCTTCTTGCAAAGCTCCAAGTCATGTTCTCGAACGAGTTCACTTTTCATCTTCCTCACCTCCTGCAGTTTTTGATCACAGCAGAGAACATGACGTTCAGCAGCGCCACGGTCAAGTTCCTGGGGAATAAGGTTTCCGTATGGATGTATCCCTATCGGAACGCTAGGATGTATGCCCTGTACATCCACGTTGGCTGCGAAGGTCTTGACCGGCAGGTAGCGTCCATAGCACAAATGTTCAACGTGCTCAATACAGCATTCTCCGGGGTGGAGAATCTTGCTCTCGAGGATTGGAGGTATTATGAGGAGCGCAACGAAGCCAACCGCACACAATGGCGCGACCTTCTCAGGTCGTTTAGCAATGTTAAGACCCTTCGAGTGGCCTCTGGCCTCATCAACCAGCTCTCTCGCTCTCTACAACTAGAGGATGGAGAATCACCCGTGGAGCTTCTACCTGAGCTGAAGGAGCTCTCATATTCTTATCACCGCAATCTCGGCGGGGCACTCACCACATTCATTGATGCTCGCCGCACCGTCGGCCACCCTGTGACCGTGGTCTATCACAGCAACAATTTCTTCCTTTGATAGTCGTGTGCTGTCGGATCCACTTGTTATTTGTCGATTATTTATTGTCTAGGCTACTACCCCCCGCCACCTGTCTGTTTTATCTTCGACATGCGTAATGCCAATCAGTACCAATCCATACCGCCTTCCCTGAACAAGGCCCAACCCATGATCATAACGTCCCTTACCTCGCGTTCTGCGTTCTCGCTGGGCCTCACCTGTACAATCGGTAGTACTGTGCGAATGGCTGTTTTCGGAGATTAGTGTACTTAACTGTGGTTTATTGGTTATTCACGTTCACAAACACAATCACGAAGATGTGTGTTTATTTAAGCGAAGTGTGCGGAGTTGCCACACGCGAGACACACCTGGTCCTTTTGTTCCTTATCAGATCGGCAAAAGATTGTGGTGGATTCGGGCCCCAGTACAATGATCCCATTCAACGAACAAGCCGCCAGAGTACGCGTTTTCTCTCAGCTAAACCTTACTGGAATATTGAACCTCAAGCAAACACTGGGAAACACGCGGCAATCCACAGCCAGTGGCGAGGAAAAGCATTGTCAACCATAAAAATGAAAGAGAGAGGGCCTGGGCCTCGTGGATTCCATGTGCGTGATTTTTACTGGTAACAGTAAAAGTGGACGCAGAATGTAAGCGAGCCTCTCTGGAGAAGCGCCGGACCCTCGTTAAAAAGCTCTCCGGCATCGCTCTCCACAAGCACGTTTTTCCTCATCCCCGCATCCCACACCTACCAGTAACACTTCAATAACCCGCCGCGTCCATTAACCCTCTCCACACCGCTTCAACTGGTGACCGAGCATTCTGGTCCTCCGTTCCACCACAAACAGAGGACACGACTTTGGTATGGTCGGAACCTGCGAGCCACACGCAACCCGGCCCCGTGTTTGGTCTAGGCGGTCCCAACCCAGTGAGAACGGTCTCATCCAGAGATATGGGAAGTTACTCACAGTTTGCCTTGCAGGAAATCGGCTGGGGCTCTGTCGTTGCACTCGAAAACCGGGCACAGGGTGATGCTATTTTCAATGTCGAAGCCACCAATACTGTGGCATTCAACCCAGTACTCAACTATCCCAACCTCGTGAGGACCCAACGCTTGATCGTCAACCAAGGACACTGACCTATCTTGTTCCGTAACAGGACTTCCTTGATCCCTGGTTCATCAACACCCCTGGTAAGTCGAATTCTTCCATCGGCTTTGGATACAAGTTCACGTATCCCAAAGCTCTCACGGACGTAGACTCTATTGCATCATTGCCGAACGATGCATCACGGCCGACGCTTTACCAGTCGCCACCAGAAACGATGGCTGGACCGCATGACGTGAGTGCAAATCGCGCTATCGCAAGAGTTATGCTCACCTGGACATGATAGCAGGCTCCAAGTTTAAGTGGACCTATCACGCCGACCACACTTTGTCCGGCCGACTTGGCCTGGATCTTCGATCCAGGTCTACCTGCGAGTACGTCACTAGGATACACAACCATCGACGCAAGCGCGGCGGCGCAGATCGCCCCGGAATACAGTGAATTCGTTGGCACTGTTGTGGAACCATCGTGCGTGTCTGATTCGGACCATACTTCTGGGGGAACCTAATAATTATAATGCTCACTGACACTGGTCGTTTGCAGCATTCCAGTGGGGTGGGGGCCGGCGGGAGTTCTTGTGTCCGAACCTGGTGCTGCGGCGGCACCTATCCCCAAGATGACGCCGCCGCAAAGAGTCTAGGCAAGCGCTGCCGTGGGGTTGATGATGCCCCCGATGACCGAAACCAGGACGTCAATCATGGCCATCGGCCGAGCCCGTGTAAGAGGGGCAAGGCAAAGATAGCTATTACAACTGGGGTCTTGGAGGCAGACAAGCCTGCCGCTAGGACCCCTGCATACATAAATCGGAAATCCAAGGCCGCGAGATGCGGAGCGGGGAGGCTCGCGACTCCGAACGCACAGGGAGTTTCCGATCGATCCCTGCAGGGACCAAGTGTCCAGCAGGCGTCGACGGGGGCAATTGTGCAGGGACAGCAGCCTTGGGTTGAGGGGAGTGTGGAGGGAGCGATAGAGCACCACATAGGCAGCACGGTGCCGCAGCAGGACAAGACGGTTCCCCACGTGGAAACCAGCCAGCTGAAGGAGGCGGAGAGAAGTACTGTTTTCTACATCCCGAAGAGCCTCGACACGAGGCAGAGGGCGCTCCTGAAAGCGACTTCGGACGACTGGGCACGCGGGGCCATCCGCGTCATCAAGTGCCGGCTCTGCCCAGACGCGGGATTCGGGAACTTCGAGATCTTCAAGCGCCACTGCAAGGCCGGGAGGCGCACCCGGCTACGATCTCCTTTTGCCTGCACTGCGGTGACTTGTTCGCACGGCCTGACTCGTTGGACAGGCACTACAAGAGGCGGCCCCAAGAGTGCCACGATGTTAGCCCCGCCATAGCCGAAATGAAGCGTCAAGAGACTCAGAGGGCCCACAAGGAGTTCGAGGAGAGGCTGCTGTGTTGCCTGAGGAACGACAAAGAAATCGGGAAGCCATTCGCGGTGATCGTCAAGGAGATGTACCCTGAATCCTCGAAGAGAGGGAGAAGGCAGCAGAATCGCCTCCGTGAGCGCAGGTCGAAGTCCTAAACGATTCGAGTATACCATTTGTCTATATCTTCTTGTTTCCTTTCTCTTCTCTACTATTCGCCGGCCCTACTGCGAGAGAACTCGCACGTCTTGCTCGACTGCTCTCGCTACGTACAAGCTGCGACCGTAGACCACGGAGGTCGCGACTGGCGAAGAGAAAATGAGAAAAATGATGGATATAAGGACAATCAATCGATCTGATAGCGCAGCCTGAAAAGGTGATGGTGTTGCAACGTGAAAATGAAATAAGGGATGAGAATGTCCGACTCTCGCACCAAAATGCTGAAAACCCGACTTCTCCCCTCCACATGGGACACCACGAACCACCGCCAGTAAAGCCGTGCAGCTCACGCGTGGTCGGTATTGCGCTGCACACGGGAAAACCACCACCTCAAGTTATTCGGATCTCAATCGATGGTCTTCGGGATCGACGAAGGGTGGGAGCTTGAGTCTGGCCGTGGGTCGGAAGACAGACGCCGAATCGATTTTTGGGCGCGTCCACGTCAGCCGTCGGGGTCACTTTGTGCGTTCTGCATGTGTCCCCTAGCCTCTACAATAGCCGCGGGCTTGCTTAGCGATACAGTAATGGTGCGCTTCGATTGGCACAAGGACCAAACCTTCGGGAGAAGAACGAATTGCCATCTGGATTGCCGCGCTGTTTGATGGGACGAATACGCTGCATATCGGCCTTGGCTGTTCAAGCCACCAAACACGCCCATCGCGCGCGGTATCCCGTGTCTGTTCTTTTCTATCCATCACTGCTGTCCTACATACTACAGCCGGCGAGGGTGATGCAGTAGCCTGAGGTTGGCTCGGTGTCAAGGCCTTCCGCTTTCAGCCTAGTTGTACAGCAGCGTCACATTCAGACCTATCATTTTTCGATTAGATTCGATTCTGTTTCTCGGGTTAGGCTCGCTTGGAAAGGCGCAGTGCACAAGAGGCGAGCTAGGGGGCAGGTCGGATACTGGTATACTCCTGCACTCCCGCACTCTCCCACCGAACACTAGCCAAGACACCCAAACGGGTTTACGGACTGAGTGTCTGACCTGCGCGAGCGAGATGTGGGGTAAGCAGATTGGGATTCGTGGGCTCAGAACGGTGCGCGCTGGAAAGGGCGTCGCCTGTCCCGCGCCATGACATGAAAGTTCTAACATCGTTACTCTCAGACTCGATGTCCTGTCCTCGCCTTTGCAAAGGGAATTGATGAGTGCTTCTCCTTGAGGCTCTACTGACAGTTCAACTCCGTGCTGACGGTCAGCCTCTTTGTTTGCTTCGAACAAGGGCGATGGATTGGCAGACTCGGAGTCGTATCCCGGTCAACTGTCATCACTCTCCAAGCGTGGTCAGTATCCCCATTGTACAGGTCTTATCAACCCCGGCCGTCGTGTGAAACAACGGGGCATGTTTCACTATGGGGACGCTAAAGGGGGATTTTCACCCTCCGGACGGGCGGGGATCGG
>Ga0209488_10003333_pt1 | contig 12910 bp, 11 predicted proteins | sample Rivendell_Oct201_8_FD_188349 | JGI IMG/M metagenome (GOLD analysis project Ga0209488, IMG submission 188349) | Vadose zone soil microbial communities from the Eel River Critical Zone Observatory, Northern California, USA -... | ecosystem: Environmental > Terrestrial > Soil > Vadose zone >...
CCAGGGTGAGCGCGCTGGCACCCCGAATGGCCAGCACCAGGTTGGTCACGATCCCGCCGAAGGCCTCGAGTGCATCGCGCACCCGAACCGCCGTGACCGACGGAAAAGCCGTGGCCGCCGCCTTCAGCAAGGCGATCTCCCCCTCGGTCGTGCTGCCGCCCGGATAGGTGATGGTGGCGATGTGAGTCACAGGTGCTCCACGGAAGGTGTTGGGCGAGAACACCATGACGAAGTTGATGCCCAGACTTTGCCAGTCGAGGGTGCGCAGATTGGCGACGCGTGCCGTGAGATTGCGGCCGAGCACGTTGACCACGATCGGATCGCCGATCTTGAGCGCAAGGCCTTCCGCGACCTTCTGCTCGAGCGACACGAGCGGCGGCCCCTGATAGTCGGCGCCCCACCAGTCGCCCACCGAAAGCCGTGATCCGGCCGGGACCTGGTCGGTATAGGTGATGCCGCGGTCGCTCTGCAGCACCCAGGCGGCGCTCGGCGGCGCTTTGAGATCCTCGGCCGCGATGCCATTGATCGAGACAATACGTCCGCGCAGCATCGGCACCCGTTCGAGCACAGCACCTGGGGCGCGCTCGCGGACGAACGCATCGAAGCGCTCGGCCTCGGTGGTCTGGATATCGAGGAAAAAGAACGCCGGCGCTTTTTCGGGTAGCGCCGCCAGGAACTGGCGGCGCAGGTTGCCGTCGATCTCGATCACGGTGACGAGCAGCGCAAGTCCGAGCCCGAGCGAAAGCACCACGCTCACCGTGAGGGCACCCGGGCGGTGAATGTTGGCGATTGCCAGTCGCAGGACGGCTGATCGCGAGCGCGGAGAACGACGCGCGATCAGCATGACAAGGCTTGCCACCAGCCGCAGAGTGACGAACACGCCCGCGGCTGCGGCCACGAAAATCGCGGCGATGCGGCGGTCGTAGGCGAGCATGATGGCGAGCGCTGCGAGCGCGGCCGCCACCAGCACCGTGCCGAGTATGTAGGACAAGCGCGGCCGCTGCCGCTCGGGCTCGACCTCATCGCGAAACAACGCCGAGACCGACACATCGTGCGCGCGCCCGAGCGGCCACAGCGCAAAGGCAAGCGCGGTCATCAGCCCGTACACGAAGGCAAGCGCAAGATTGCCGGGATAGAGCGCCGGCGCGAGCGGGAGTGGGATGAAGGCGCCGAATATCCAGTTGATCACGAACGGCAGCGTTGCGCCGATCGCGAGCCCCGGAAGCGCGCCGATGCTCGCCAGCAGCAGGGTCTGCGTCAGATAGATCCAGAACACGCCGCGGCCAGTGGCCCCGAGCGACTTGAGCGTCGCGATCACGTCGCGCTTGCGATCAAGGTGGCCCTTGATCGCGTTGGCAACGCCGACGCCACCGACCAGCAGCGCCGTCAATCCGACCAGTGTGAGATATTGCGTAAAGCGCTCGACGTTGCGCTCCAGGCCGGGTGAGGCGTTGCTGCGGCTCCGCACCTCCCAGCCGGCTTCGGGCAGGCGCTCCTCCGCAGCTGCAGTGATCCGACGCACCGTCGCCTCGCCTGCATCATTGTCGGGAAGGCGGAGTCGGTAGTGCCAGCGGACCAGGCTGCCCGGCTGCAGGAGACCGGTGGCGCGCAGCGCCTCCTCGCTGACAAGGAGGCGCGGTCCAAAGCCGAGGCCGCCGGCGAGCTTGTCAGGCTCCGATTGCAACGTGGCGCGCAGCTCGAAGGTGGCCTCACCGATGGTCACCCGGGCACCGGGTGCAAGGTCAAGCCGCGCCAGCAGCGCCGGATCGGCGGCGGCACCGAACACCGTGCTGGTGCGTGCGAGCGCAGCTGGCAAGTCCAGCGCGGGCGTGAGCTCAACTGCCCCGAACAGTGGATAGGCGGCATCGACGCCTTTGAGCTCGACCAGTGCCGTGCGTCCGTCGTCGGTGCGCGCCATGGCGCGCATGGTGGCGGCAACCGACACGCGGCCCTGCTGCTCGAGAAAGGCGTGTTCCGGTGGGCTGACTTCGCGGTGGCTGAGAAGGAATGACAGATCGCCGCCCAGGATGGTGCGGCCCTCGCGCGCAAGCCCATTTTCGAGGCTTGCGGACAGCGAGCCGACCGCTGCGATCGCCAGCACGCCCAGCGCAATGCAGGCGATGAACACATAGAAGCCGCGAAAACCCGCGCGCAGCTCGCGGAGCGCGAGCCGCAACGGCAGCGCGGAGCTGGTCAAGGTGGCGGAGCTCATGCCGGCACCGCCGTGCGCGCGGCGGATGGCTCGATGCGGCCCGAGCGCAGGCGCACCACGCGGTCGCAACGCGCGGCGAGGCCGGTATCGTGCGTCACTAGCACCAGGGTGGTCTGGCGCTCGGCGTGGCCTTTGAACATCAGCTCGATGATCTCCGCGCCGGTCGTTTCGTCGAGATTGCCGGTCGGCTCGTCGGCGATGAGTATCGCCGGATTGGGCACGAGCGCACGCGCGAGCGCGACCCGCTGCTGCTCGCCACCGGACAGCTGCGCCGGATAATGGTGGCGGCGCTCCGAAAGGCCAACCGCCGCCAGCTCGCGGGCGGCACGTTCTTGCGCATCGGGCGCGCCGATGAGCTCGAGCGGCACCGCGACGTTCTCGAGTGCCGTCATGGTGGGAATGAGGTGGAACGACTGGAACACAATCCCGACATTGCGGCCGCGAAACCGGGCCAGCGCATCCTCGTCGAGGGTCCCGAGCGCCTGGTCCGCCACAACGACCGAGCCGGAGTCGGGTCGTTCGAGGCCGGCCATGACCATCAGCAGGGTCGATTTTCCCGAGCCGGACGGGCCAACCATGCCAACCGCCTCACCCCGTCCTATATTGAGGTCGATGTCTTTGAGGATATGGACCCGCGCGGCGCCCCGACCGAGCGACAGATTGACGCCCGCAAGCGCGATCGCGGGGGTCGCGCGTTGCCGAGCCGAGGTGTCATTCATGGGTTGTTTCCGTCGCTTGCTGGCAGGTATGCGGTCGCGCTCATTGCGGTCACGCTCATATGGTGTCGCGGTGTCTGTGGTCCAGACGGCCGTTTTGGCCGCAATCGTGGGCTTATTTCTGACCGGCATCACCCAAGCGGCTGATACGCCGATCAAGATCGTGGCGCTGGGTGATTCGCTGACCGCGGGCTACAACCTGCCCGCCAGCGCGGCCTTTCCGGTCAGGCTCGAACGGGCGCTGCGGGCGAAGGGACATGTGGTCGAGGTCGCCAATGCGGGTGTGTCCGGCGACACCGCTTCGGGCGGGCTCGCCCGCCTCGACTGGTCGGTGCCCGACGGCACCGCCGCCGTGATCGTCGAGCTCGGCGCCAACGATATGTTGCGCGGGATCGATTCGAAGGTGACGCAGCGGGCGCTGGAGGAGATCGTGCGCCGGCTGACCGAGCGCCGGATCGTCGTGCTCGTCGCCGGCATGCGGGCAATCCCGAATCTCGGCATCGACTTTGCGAGTGGCTTTGAGACTATCTACCCGGAGATCGCGTCGAAATACGATGCGCTGCTCTATCCGTTCTTCCTCGATGGCGTCGCTGGCGACGCCAAGCTCAACCAGCGTGATGGCCTGCATCCGACGGCGGCCGGCGTTGACGTGATCGTGGGCGGGATCCTGCCGAAGGCCGAGGAGCTCGTTGCACGGGTGCGGCACTAGCGCGGTAGTTGATTCAAGCGCTCGCATCTGACACTCTCACGACGTTAAGTGCCATGCCGCGAATTTTCACCGGACTTGAGCTTCCTTTAGACGTTGCCCAGTCGCTTGCGATGCTGCGCGGCGGGCTGCCGGGAGCGCGCTGGATTGATCCCGAGGATTATCATGTAACGCTGCGCTTCATCGGCGATGTCGACGACACGCTGGCGCGCGAGGTTGCCTTGTTGCTCGGCAAGGTCAGTCGCCCGCCACTCGAGTTGCGGCTCGACGGACTATCCTCGTTCGGCGGGCGGCGTCCGCGGGCGGTGATCGCGACGCTGGCGCAGACTCCAGCGCTGATGGAGCTGCAGGCCGAGCACGAGCGGTTGATGCAGCGGGCTGGGCTCGAGCCCGAGGGGCGCAAGTTCACGCCGCATGTCACGCTCGCGCGGCTGCGCAATTCATCGAGCCGCCAGGTGGCCGATTATCTGACGACGCGCCCATTCCTTGCGCCGCTGTCGTTTCGGGTTGCGCGCTTTGTGCTGTTCTCCGCGCGCGCCTCGGTGGGCGGCGGCCCTTACGTGGTGGAGGCTGCCTATCCGCTGGCGGCGTGACTCACGCTGAACTCAGCAGTCGTGTCTGCACCTCGAGCAGCGCAGTGGCGAAGCCGTGGGTGTCGGGGACGATCTCGTGCGCGACCGGGAGCGGGGTTGGATGCGGGGCGGCGACCTCGCCAACCACACTGCCGAAATCGAACCGCAGCTCCGCATCGAACTTGCGGGCGAGCTGCTGCATACGCTCGTTGTCGGCGAGGCACGCCATATGCAGGAACGTGATGCCGCGATTGCGGGCCGCAAGCAGGGTGCGCGCGAGCAGCGCGGAGCCAACGCCGTGGCTCTGCCACGGCTGCTCGATGCTGAAGGCCGCTTCTGCCTCGCGCGCGAGCGATGCACCGATCGGGCGCAGCTCGGCGGCGCCACGCATTGTCCCGTTCACGAAGAATCCATGGATGACGGTGTCGATGCTCGTGGCCAAGGTCGCGTATTCGGCCAGGAATTCGTCCGATGCGTCGCCGCCAAAGCGATTGCGCCGACTGGCCGGATCGAGTCGCAGCAAATGCTCACGATAACGGCCAGCCTCGACCGACCACATCTTGCGAATGATGCCGCCTTCGGGAAGGGACTCGTTCATCGTACACCTTCGCACGCTCGCTCACCACGACGCCTTAATACGGTCTGCTACTTTTGCGTCAAGGCCGGGGTATGATATTTACCGCGGACAACTGTGTGGAACGTGTTGAAATGTTGCATGACTGTCATACCGGCTGTGAATTCCTGTCTGGGTCTTATGGTTGACTATTGTGGCGCATAAGCACTAGTGCGCCGAATTTGAGGTTCCTATCATTGTTGCAGCAAGCTCGCGAGCATTGACGAACTTCGGAATCGGACCACTAGTGCTCCGCTTCCGAAGTTCGTGATACACCTCAGCACACTCTGAGTTTGCTGCGGGTGGTGTAGGAACTTCAAATCGGCAGCACTAGGCATGTTGCTGCGACGTTGGTCCCAACATTTTCGCATCGTTCAGCTCGTCCATCTGGTCCCCTCGATTCCTGAATGCCGACCGACATTAGAGCCCAGTATGCAGCGTTGATCGCCTCGGGTGAGATCGAGCGCGATGCTGCTCAGGAGGAGGCGCTCGATCTGTTGGCGGGGCTGGAGGCACGGCTGCGCGAGCGTCGGCTGGCGCGCAAGTCGTCGTCGCTCGGCTGGCTGTTTGGCGCGCGCGAGCGCCGCGAAGAGCCGATCCGCGGGCTCTACCTGTTTGGCGACGTCGGCCGCGGCAAGACGATGCTGATGGACATGTTTTTTGCCGCAAGCGCGGTCAGACGCAAACGGCGCGCGCACTTCCACGAGTTCATGAGCGACGTGCACGACCGCGTGCGCGAATATCGCAACCGGATCAAGGTTGCCGCCACCAACGGCGAGGATCCGATCCGGCTGACGGCGGCTGCGATCGCGGAGGAGACCAGGCTCCTTTGCTTCGATGAATTTCATGTAACCGACATCGCTGATGCCATGATCCTCGGCCGGCTGTTCACGCGGCTGTTCGAGCTTGGGGTCGTCGTGGTGGCGACCTCCAACGTTGCGCCGGGCGAGCTCTACAAGGATGGTCTCAACCGCGCACTGTTCCTGCCGTTCATTGCGCTGATTGAGCAGTATATGCAGGTGATGGAGCTGTCGGCGCGCACCGATTTCAGACTTGAGAAGCTTGCAGGCCAGCCAGTCTGGCACGTGCTGGATGACAAGCTTGTGACGCGCGGGACCGGATGCGCTGTGGCCCTCGATCCGTCCTGGCAGCGCCTCACCAGTGGCCACACGGGCGCGGCAGTCGCGCTTCCAGTTAAGGGACGCACGTTGCGCGTGCCGCGCGCCGCCATGGGGGTTGCGCGCTTTTCGTTTCATGAGCTGTGCGAGGAGCCGCTTGCGGCGCCCGACTATCTCACGATTGCACATGCGTTTCATACGCTCGTCATCGATTGCATCCCGGTGATGGACTATGATGCGCGCAACGCCGCCAAGCGCTTCATTATTCTGATCGATGCGCTCTACGACAATGGCGTGAAACTGATCGCGTCCGCGGCTGCCGAGCCTGATGCGCTCTATCACGCCACCGAAGGCTACGAGGCGCAGGAGTTCAAGCGCACCGCCTCGCGGCTGATCGAGATGCGATCGGAGGCCTATCTGGCCCTGCCGCACGGTCGTCGCGACTCGCAGGCTGGCGCGAGCGCGGAAGGGATCGTGGAGACGTAGCTCTTCTCGTCAAGCCGTGCAGATTGACTGCGATCTCCTTAAAGTTGTCGGTAAATTGCAAGCTAAAGCGCAAACCCAAAATTCATATCCTGATGCCAGGGTGTCGGAGCTGCTCGATGGCTGCCGTCGTCGGCAGCCGTTGTGATATGGCCTGAGCGAACGAGCAGGGTACGAATTAAGGGGCCGCCGATGCAAATGTTGCGCAGTTTCTTGAAGTGTGAGCGCGGCGCCACCGCCATCGAATATGCCATTATCGCGGGCGGCATTGCGCTGGCCATTGTGGCTGCCGTGAAATCCATTGGCCCGCCGCTGAACGACACCTTTACGTCGGTGGCGGGCGGGGTGAAATAACGGCGGCTTGCGCTTTCCGGCTTTTTACTGCGGCTGAATATTGGCGGCCCTGATCACCGGCGGCCACTTCTGCGCTTGTCCGGCCAGGAATGCCGCGAATTCCTGTGGCGACATGATCATCGGATCGAAGCCCAGCCGGTCGAGGTTGGCCTTCACTTCCGTCGACTTGAGCGTTTCGTTGACCTCCGCGTTGAGCCTGTTGATCACGGCTGAAGGCGTGGCGGCCGGCGCCACGAACGCCTGCCAGACGTCCGGGTGGAAGCCGATCTGCGGATAGCCGCTCTCGGACATGGTCGGAACGTCGGGCAGGTTGGGGTCGCGAGCCGCGCCGGTGACGGCGAGCGGACAGATTTGTCGCTCGCGGATCATCGCGAGCACGTTCGAGACCGGCGCGAAGTTGACGTGAATGCGACCACCGAGAAGGTCGACGCGGACCTGCTCGCCGCCGCGGTAGGGGACGCTGACGAGATCGAGGCCGGCGACGACCTTGAGATACTCACCCAGGATCTGCGGCGAGGTGCCGAGACCGAAGCCGAGCGTCAGCTTGCCCGGATTGGCTTTGGCATATGACACAAGTTCGGCCACCGTGCGGGCCGGGACCGAGGGCGTCACGACCAGGACATGCGACCATCCGGCGAGCGTGGCGACCGGCGCGAATGACTTGATCGGATCGAAGCCGAGGTCCGGATAGAACAAGCCGAGATAGGACAGTGTCTGCCCCGACATCAGGAGCGTGTAGCCATCGGCAGGCGCTGCCGCGACCGTCTTGGTGGCGGTTGAGGTGCCGCCGCCCGGCCGATTGTCTACGACTACGCTTTGGCCGAGGCGGGTGCCCAGCTGCTGACTGACGACGCGCCCCAGGACATCGACCGGCGAACCCGGCACGAACGGCACCACGAGCCTGATCGGCTTGTCGGGATAGCTCTGCGCCAAGGCTCCTTCCAGCCGGAAAACAGCCAGCGCGGCCACAATGAAGAGTCCAAGCCTGCGCATGACAAGTCCTTTTTCAGCGGCCGCGGGCGTGGCCAAAGCCTAGCGCACTTGTCCATGTCGCTCCAAGTTAGGGGGGCGGCACGAAATCGAAATGACGGGAGCAGGCCATGGCCGATGTCACACCCGAGTCTCAGCACCACGCCACGGCGGGGCCAGCGCCGGACGCAGGCGAGCACGCCGCAACGAAGCGGCGCGCACGCCCGATCCGTCACATGTGCTCGGTCTGTGGCCAAGAAGTGCCGGCACGCGAGAGCGTGCGGCTCGATGTCGTGCGCCCCGCCATGATTGAGCGCATCCGGCATGAGAAGCCCGACCTGCCGGCCGATGGGTTCATCTGCCGCGCTGACCTCGACCGGTTCCGCTCGAGCTATGTGTCACAGCTCCTGACCCGGGAGCGGGGCGAGCTTACGCGGCTCGAGCACGACGTGGTCAAGAGCATGGCGGACCATGAGACCCTGGCGGAGAACACCGAAGCCGAGTACGCGGAGCGGCGCACGCTCGGGGAGCGAATGTCGGACCGGCTGGCGAGCTTTGGCGGCAGCTGGACGTTTATCATCCTGTTCGGTGTCGTGCTCTTGACCTGGATGGCGTTCAACATCGTGGTCGCGGGGAGGTCGCAATTCGACCCCTATCCCTTCATTCTGCTCAATCTGGTGCTGTCATGCCTGGCGGCGATCCAGGCTCCGATCATCATGATGAGCCAGAAGCGGCAGGAGGCGAAGGATCGCCTGCGGTCGGAGAACGACTATCGCGTGAATCTGAAGGCGGAGCTTGAGATCCGTCATCTGCACGAAAAGATGGACCACATGCTGACGCACCAATGGGAACGGCTGGCCGAAATCCAGCAAATCCAACTTGAAACCATGCAGGACGCGAAGCCCCGCTAGGCTTGCGGCAGCGGCTCTCCGAACTGGGCTCGGGAACGCATCCCGTGGAGCCAGCAATTTGGCGATTGCCAGCATGGCGTTGAGCCTGAGTCTTGAACGGCGGCCCCGAAAGGGTCTATGAGCAGCGTTGCGGCCCATCGTCCCATCCGGCCGCTCGAATCTGAGGGTTTTTTCGCCCATGGCGCGTCCCAAAATTGCATTGATCGGTGCCGGCCAGATTGGCGGCACGCTGGCTCATCTGGTCGGCCTCAAGGAACTCGGCGATGTCGTGCTGTTCGACATCGCGGAAGGCGTTCCGCAGGGCAAGGCGCTCGACCTCGTCCAGTCCTCGCCGGTCGACGGCTTCGACTCACGGCTGGTCGGCACCAACTCGTACGAGGCGATCGAGGGCGCCAGTGTATGCATCGTCACCGCCGGCGTGCCGCGCAAGCCCGGCATGAGCCGCGACGATCTCCTCGGCATCAATCTCAAGGTGATGGAGCAGGTCGGCTCCGGCATCAAGAAATATGCTCCCAATGCGTTCGTGATCTGCATCACCAACCCGCTCGACGCCATGGTGTGGGCGCTGCAGAAGTCCTGCGGACTGCCGAAGCCGATGGTGGTCGGCATGGCCGGCGTGCTCGACTCGTCCCGCTTCCGCTACTTCCTGGCCGACGAGTTCAACGTCTCGGTCGAGGACGTCACCGCCTTCGTGCTGGGCGGCCACGGCGACAGCATGGTGCCGCTGATACGCTATTCGACCGTCGCCGGCATCCCGTTGCCCGACCTCGTCAAGATGAAATGGACCACGCAGGCGCGCATCGATGCCATCGTGCAGCGCACCCGCGATGGCGGCGCCGAGATCGTCAACCTGCTTAAGACCGGCTCGGCCTTCTACGCGCCGGCAGCTTCCGCGATCGCGATGGCGGAGAGCTACCTCAAGGACAAGAAGCGCGTGCTGCCGTGCGCTGCTTATCTCAACGGCGAATATGGCGTGAAGGACCTCTATGTCGGCGTGCCGTCGGTGATTGGCGCCAAGGGCATCGAGCGCATCGTCGATATCCAGCTCAACGGCACCGAGCGTGCCATGTTCGACAAGTCGGTGCAGGCGGTGGCGACATTGGTCGACGCTTGCAAGTCGATCGCGCCCAACCTCGGGAACAAGTAGCAACGAGGCGCCGGCACGACATCGAAACCGCGGGGGCCGTGATGAACATCCACGAATACCAGGCCAAGGCGGTGCTGCGAGAGTTTGGCGTGCCGACGCCGCGCGGCTTTCCAGCGTTCTCGGTCGATGAAGCCGCCAAGGCGGCGGTCGATCTCGCGACCCGCGTGGTGGTGGTCAAGGCGCAGATCCACGCCGGCGGCCGCGGCAAGGCCGGCGGCGTCAAGGTGGTCAAGTCGATCGATGATGTGAAGAAGGAGGCGAAGCGCCTGCTCGGCTCGACGCTGGTGACGCATCAGACCGGCCCGCACGGCAAGGAGGTCAGCCGCCTCTACATCGAGGAAGGCTCCGCGATCGACAAGGAATTCTATCTCTCGATGCTGGTCGACCGCACACGGTCGCGGGTTGCGATCGTGGTGTCGACCGCAGGCGGCATGGACATCGAGCAGGTCGCGCACGACACGCCCGACAAGATCGTCACCGTCACGGTCGATCCGGCGACCAATATCTGCCCGCACCATGTGTTGCGCGTTTCAAAGGCGCTTGGGCTTGATCGCGATTTGCAGAAGCAGATGAGCAAGATGCTCACGGGACTCTACCGCGCGTTTACCGAGAAGGACATGAGCCTGCTCGAGGTGAACCCGCTCGTCGTCACCAAGGACAGCAAACTGATCTGCCTCGACGCCAAGATCGGCTTCGACGACAACGCGCTGTTCCGCCATCCCGAGATCGCGGCGCTGCGCGACGAGACCGAGGAGGACGCCAAGGAGATCGAGGCCTCCAAATACGATCTCAACTACGTGGCGCTCGACGGCACCATCGGCTGCATGGTCAACGGTGCCGGCCTCGCGATGGCCACCATGGACATCATCAAGCTCTATGGCGAGTCGCCCGCGAACTTCCTCGACGTCGGTGGCAGCGCCAGCAAGGACAAGGTTGCGGCCGCGTTCAAGATCATCACCTCGGATCCGAAGGTGAAGGGCATTCTGATCAATATCTTCGGCGGCATCATGAAGTGCGATGTGATCGCTGCCGGCGTGGTCGATGCGGTGCGCGAGGTGGGGCTGCGGGTGCCGCTGGTCGTGCGGCTCGAAGGCACCAATGTGAACGAAGGCAAGGACATCCTCGCCAAGTCCAACCTCAACGTGACCGCCGCCGACGATCTCGACGACGCCGCGCAGAAGATCGTGAAAGCGGTGAAGGGGACCTGATGCCGATCCTCATCGACAAGAACACCCGCGTCATCTGCCAGGGCTTCACCGGCAAGAACGGCACGTTCCATTCCGAGCAGGCGGTCGCCTACGGCACCAAGATGGTGGGCGGCACCTCGCCCGGCAAAGGCGGCTCGACCCATCTCGGGCTGCCGGTGTTCGACACCGTGGCGGAAGCGAAGGCCAAAACCAATTGCGACGCCAGTGTGATCTATGTGCCGCCGCCGGGCGCCGCCGATGCCATCTCGGAGGCGATCGAGGCCGAGATCGCGCTCATCATCTGCATCACGGAAGGCATCCCAGTCGCCGACATGGTCAAGGTGAAGCGCTCGCTGTGCGGATCGAAGTCGCGCCTGATCGGGCCGAACTGCCCGGGTGTCATGACGGCGGGCGAGTGCAAGATCGGCATCATGCCGGCCTCGATCTTCAAGCCCGGCAAGGTGGGCATCGTGTCGCGCTCGGGCACGCTCACCTACGAGGCGGTGTTCCAGACGACGCGTGAAGGGCTCGGCCAGACCACCGCGGTCGGCATCGGCGGCGATCCAGTCAAAGGCACCGAGTTCATCGAGGTCCTTGAGATGCTGCTCGCCGACAAGGCGACCGAGTCGATCATCATGATCGGCGAGATTGGCGGCAGCGCCGAGGAGGACGCCGCACAGTTTCTCAAGGACGAGGCCAAGCGCGGCCGCAAGAAGCCGGTGGTCGGCTTCATCGCGGGCCGCACCGCGCCGCCCGGCCGCCGCATGGGGCACGCGGGCGCCATCATCGCGGGCGGCAAGGGCGATGCCGAATCGAAGATCGCTGCGATGGAAGATGCTGGCATCAAAGTCTCGCCCTCGCCGGCAAGGCTCGGCAAGACGCTGGTCGAGGTGTTGAAGCAGTAGCCGGCGACCGGCGCTCGCTGTTGTCCAAAGATCAGCGACAATTCTGTCCGCTTGTGGCGCTTAGGCCACAGCGGTTGGATGCGCCCTCTTTACCTCCAGCAATATCGATTTGAGTCCGTATTCACGGGCTCAAACACGCTTGGTGCTCTGAACTCTGACATCGCGAGGCCTTTGCATGGGCGCACCTCGAAATGCGCGCCTCAACCCGACGATTGACGCGGCGCGACCGCGATTTCTGTAGCTGAGATGGCGGCAGCTCTCAGATGGGGCTCTGTCGTTGCCCTCGGTGACGGCTGAAATGAACTCGCAATACAGAGACATGCACATGCGCAAATTGCTTTTGACGACTGCGGCCCTCGTGGCACTGACGGCGGATAACAGCTTCGCGGCGGACCTTCCGACAAAGGCAACGGCCTACAAGGTGCCGCCAGCGTACTTCACTTGGACCGGGTGTTACCTTGGTGGCAACGTTGGCGCCGCATCCGCTCGCGCCAAGTTTACCACCACATTGGACCCGAACCCGGCCCCGCATGTATTTCAGCCCGATAGTGACCGCGTGCACGCCGCCGGCACCGGCTCGGATCGCGACACATCATTAATCGGTGGGGGGCAGGTCGGCTGCAATTTCCAGACTGGGGCATTCGTGTTGGGCGTCGAAGGAGACTTCAGCGGATTATCGACGCATTCGACCCTCACCGGAGCAGGCATGCTAACCACGGCAGATCCCTTCTCTATCACCAACTCGGTGAAGAATGACTGGCTTGCGACCGTGCGTGGCCGTGTGGGTTTCGCGGTCGACCGCTCCCTTATCTACGTGACAGGCGGCGCAGCGTTTTCCAAGCTCCGTTATTCTCAGGTGTACACTGATGCGCAAAATGACTATAACGCTACCGGCGGTTTCAACGTCTCGCACACCAAGACTGGCTGGACGATCGGCGCTGGCTGGGAGTACGCGTATACGAACAATTGGTCGATCAAAGCCGAATACCTCCACGTGAGATTATCGAGCTTCGGCGG
>Ga0209488_10003334_pt1 | contig 12906 bp, 9 predicted proteins | sample Rivendell_Oct201_8_FD_188349 | JGI IMG/M metagenome (GOLD analysis project Ga0209488, IMG submission 188349) | Vadose zone soil microbial communities from the Eel River Critical Zone Observatory, Northern California, USA -... | ecosystem: Environmental > Terrestrial > Soil > Vadose zone >...
GATTGAATTGCCAAACCTGCTTACCGGTGTCGGCGTCGAAGGCGAGCATCCGCCCCTTGATACCGAAGTCGCCGCCCGAAACTCCGCTGAATACGAGGCCGTTCCATGCGAGAGGTGCTGAGCTGAGGAGTTCCCCTCTCTCGCCATCTCCTACAACGGTTTTCCACAATAGCTCACCGGTCGCGGCCTTATAGGCGATGAGGCGCGCATCGGGGGTGCCACGAAAGACCTTGCCCTGCCAATACGCAAGCCCGCGATTGGCCGTCCAAGGCTCGGACTGCTCGGGGGCGTAAATCGATTTCCACAGAATGTCGCAGTTAACGGGATTTAGGGCAATGGTCGAGTGAGAGGTCGTGATGAACAGCATATTGTCGGCGAGTATCGGACCCGGCTGGAACGGTCCCAACTCGCCCGCATGGACCCGACACGATTCTGTCAGCTCACCGGCGGTGTGTTCATCGATCTGGGCGAGTTCGGAGAAGCGCTGCCCAGCGTAAGGCCCGTTATAGGTCTTCCATTCGGAAGTTGCCGGAAGCGAAGGGGGTGCGTCCGCATGGCGCTCGTTGTCCACTGCGGCGACGGGGCCCGGTCCCATCATCGCAAACCCCACCAGTGCACCCAACAATAGCCCGTTCCTGCTCATGAACAAGCAATCGCTCTCACGCCGATTCGCTTCCATGTCCAGAGTGTAGGTGCGCCCCCTGGAACGCGCCTATCCCCTGTTTCCGGCATTTGCATTGCGACGCCGGCACGCGCGAACCCCTGGTTCTCATCTGAGCCTTGTTCATCTCCTTTATCCCGCAAATGAGGGATGCCGACGATCCGGAAATGGGTTTACGCTGAAGGAGCAAGCGAACGAGGACCCCGAGCATGCGCGGTGATTTCTTCATATTCGATAACGTCGTCCATGCATTTGATCTCACCGAGCCGAATGTGGCGGGTGCTCGCGTGACATCGGGGTATGATCACGCCGATCTAATCGTCGGCGCGGCAAGAGCCTACTCGAGCCAGTTGAACCCGTTCAATCCAACATTGAAGGGCCATGCGATGACTCCAGAGATCGCCCACGCGTATCTCTTCGAGAATTCGCAAATCGACATGGCAGTGGCACAGACGGTTCCCCTGTACGCATATTTCAAGGACGGATTTGCGCCGTCCGCGCGCAACTACGAACTAGCGCGTGCCTACCCCAACCGTTTCGTATTCTGTGGTGGCGTGGATCCTCTCTGGCAGGGCGTAGATGCCGCCCTGGATGAACTCGAGCGCCAACGGGTCGAGTGGGGTGCGATGAGCTACAAGTTCTACCAAACACAGTACGACCGTTCGTGGCGAGCTGACGACGAAAAGCTCGCCTATCCACTCTACGAGCGCTGCATAAAGCTCGGGGTCACAAGCGTTCAATTCCACAAGGGGGTCCCTTTTGCGTTTGAAAACATCGAAGATTTACGCCCTAACGACCTTCAAAAAGCGGCCCGGGACTTCCCAAAGCTCAATTTTGTCATCCACCACATTGGCATGCCGTTTGTGGATGAGACCATGAATATCGCTGCCCGATTTCCGAATGTCTGGGTTGCGCTATCAGGATGGGTAAATGCTTACCCACTGATGCCGTACGAAATGCTCCACGCCCTAGGAAAAGCGCTCATGTTTGTTGGTCCAGACCGCTTATTGTGGGGGACGGAATCTTTCTTAGCGGCCGCTGCCCAACCTTGGGTCGACTTATTTGCGGGGGTGCAAATTCCGGAGGAATTGCAGGATAAATATGGCTACCCGCCGATCACTGAGGAGGCTCGACGGAAGATGTTCGGCTTGAATCAAGCACGTCTTCTCGGTATCGACGTGGCAGAGAAAATCGCGCAACTTCGCCGCGATCGCGCCGTTGCATGACGGGCTTGGATTCCCGCGTAATCACGCTCGACGAAGCCGAAGCGCTTCTCGCTGCGAGCGTACGGCCCGCTATTCGCGGTCACGCCGGCGATGTCCACGTGGTCAGCGTCAGTGCCCTCGGCGATGTCACGGTGTCTTTTTCTGGCGCATGCTGCGCCTGTCCCTTGCAACCCGTGACCTTCGGCACCTCGATCCAGCCCGCGCTTCGCAACCTACCCGGCGTCCGCAGCGTTCGGTGCGAGACGGTCCGGATATCCTCCTATGCGGCCGAGCGCATCGCGCGGCTCATGGCGCCGCCAATCCCCCAGCCCGATCCGCAAACGCGCGAGTTCATACAAAGGATGTTCAGCAGGGTCACCATCTCTTTGACAAAAGGCGGCAGGCCAAGATAACGAGGCCAGCGGAGCAAGCTGGTGGAGCCCAGCTTGACCACATTGGAATCGGTATCGTGGTAGTTGATTGGGCATGCCAAAGGTGGGCATCCCAACCCTTGAAACCGGTGACCGACGTGAGATCGAAGTTGCCTACTTTGGCTGTCAGCGTCGCGCTGTGCGCCTGGACTGTTCTGCGGTATCAGCCGGTCCTGGGCAATGCGGCTTGCTGCAAGTCTCCCAGGCCTGGCAGCTGATCGACGGCAGGCGACCCGTTCAATTCAGTATGCTGAAACATCGAGCTGAATTTCAGCGACACTGTTTGCGCTGGTTTCCAAAGAGCAGACAGTCGGAGGCCATCGGCTTGGCCGCTATTGACTCCGTTCATATGGGATACGTTATCGTTGACATAGCCTGGGTCGCCGCGGGTGAAAGCGCTTACGAGGACGGCGAACGTGTCGCTGAGCGGAACATTCACCGCCGCTCGCACACCGTATCCTTCCCTGTCGCCGCTATGGATGCTGTTTACGTCGGTTTGAACTCGGGCGCTCACGCTGTCGGTCGAGGGATCAACCGTCACAAACTTGACCAGACCGCCGATGCTACTAGCGCCGTAGAAGGTTCCCTGGGGTCCGCGCAGCAGCTCGACGCGCGCCAAATCACTAGGGTCGATGTCGGGCACTTCATTGCCATACGCGAGGCCCGTCGAGGCTCCATAAGGAACATCGTCAATAAGAGGTGACTCTGTCTCCTACACGACGATCACGTAATTGCCCAGCTCATTCAGAGGCTCCGATCCGTTTGTAGTGATTAGCATCAGGTCCTCATTGTGGATTGTGCCGTCAATATTGGCGTTCAGGCACGGACAGTCGACACTCAATACCATGCCCTCTTCGAGCACGATATCCTGGAATTTGCCCTCGATGCTCATGACGGGATGATCTCGATGCTGGAGCCCGACCAGGTGCGGCGCAAATGCGAAATCCAAAGTTTTCTCTAGCCTCTTCACCGTGTTGTGGCCGATCTGACTAATCTCCGAGAATTTGAGTCCCGGCTTCAGGTGTTCTCTAATCTCATCCCAGGCGGTCACCCCAACCTCGACCGCTTTGCGAGTGGCCTTGGCCGGCTCGCCGTAAAACACGGTCCGTCCATAGTCACCCTGGTAGAAGCCATAGTGACTCACGAAATCGACCATGATGGCCTGACCCTCACGGAACTCGCCGTCCGTAAGTTCACCGACTACGAGATCCACGCCGGCGTAGACGGGAACGTTCCCACGGCGCGAAGCTTCCGCGAAAAATCGTTGACGCACGCCCGCGATGCTCCCCTCCTCCCGCGTCGCCCGAGCCGCCACAAGCGAAGCTTCCAAGTTGATCTCGGATGCCTTACGCATCAATGCCATCTCTGCCGGCGTCTTGATGACACGGATATGAAGCATCAGATCATCCGCCGGCCGCAACGTCGCCGCTGGATCCGCTTCTTGCAAGAGCGCCCGAGCATCGGAGCAGTCCACCCCGAATTTGCCGCCCAGCAAGCCGCGATCCGCAATCGCTTTCGCTAGCGCCTTCGCCATTCCCGGATAAAACTGCGGCGGCTTTTCTAGACGCGCAATGTCCTCGGCATCGGATTGTGCGTGCAAAAGGGCACGAGCGAAGCCCGGATTCTGACGAGGATCGTCGGATGGACCATATGTGCCCGCGACGAGGTACGGGTCCACATTCTCCGCCAATCCGGACACCGCGATGCTCAAATAATACTCAAACCCCGAGCCGACATAGGCAATGGTCCGCGCGGGGTCAGCCGGAATGAGCGCAGCGGTCATGTGGATCTGAGTGAACCGACTCAAAAGCGGGATACCGCGAGTGGCATAATAGACGTTCATTGGTGCCGTCACGACGATTGCGTCCAAACCCGCCCGTCGCATGACTTCCGAGGCGCGCGGCCTATTGATGAGAGCGGGGTTCGGACCCGCATCGACCGGCGCGGCCATCAGCGCCCCAGTTCCGCATGTCGAATGCCGAAGGCCGAACTCGACGGCCTACGCTCGCTCGTTGAGTATCTTCGATGGGTCATCCAGGGTATCCTTAAGTGCTCCGCTCAGTTTCGCCAACCGTGCACGCTTTGTGAACCGTCCATCTCATCGCGTGAGATTGTGTTCGAAGCTCAAGGTTGCGCGACCGCGCCGTTTTCGCGCAACATTTTCGCCTTTTGCCTAAGATAGTTCCGTAGACCTTCGAGTTCTACGTCGCTCAGCTCCTGAAATCTTGGCATGCCCTTCTCGAGAAGCGCCCCGCCCCTGACGATTGCCATAAACGCCTCACTCGATACGATGGACCCGGACTCTCGCAGGTCGGGCGCCGCCCCTCCCGCAACGACGCCTGCACCATGGCAGATGAAACAGTGATTCCCGTACACTACGCCGCCTCGCTCCTCAGCGCTCGTATTCGCAGCGAAAGTAGGATCATTGGTGGCCACCCGCGCCCGTCGTGGGATTGGCGGCGGCAATTTTGCGCCGCCGTCAAGCGCGAACGTGAGCACACGCCGCGGTTGAGCGCGCGCATCCCAGCCAAACTGCGCGGCGAGGCTCCCGAATGCGGCGCCGGATGCTCCGTACCCGGCGAGGACCGACACGTATTGATGTCCTCGGAAACTATAGGTGATCGGCGCCCCTACGATCCCGGCTTGAGCATCAAACGACCACAATGGCTCGCCCGTGTCCGCTGCATAAGCGACGAACTTCCCGTCGGCGCGACCTTCAAACACCAGATTGCCCGCTGTGGTGGCCGTTCCGCCGTTCCACACGCCGGGTAACGGGACCCTCCATGCGGCTCTCTGCGTTACCGGATTCCAAGCGAGCAACGAGCTGCTTCCGGCATCCTTCGGAAAATCGCCCGCCAAATTCATTTGAACACCCAGATTAGGGATCATCCCGGGCTGGAACTTCCAATGGGCCAGGTCGATCCCAACGTCGCTGTACATTCCCGGCATTTCCATCGCCGGTATATAGACCAATCCTGACCCGGGATTGAACGACATCGGCGGCCAGCTATGAGCACCCCCGCCGCCGGGCCACATCAAGAACGGGCCGGTCGAATAGCGTGCGTTCGCGGTCTCCACGGGTCGACCGGAACTGACATCGATTCTCTCTGCCCAATTCACATCGGCAATTTTTTCTGCCGAGATCAGCTTGCCGCTGTCTCGATCGATGACGTAGAAGAATCCATTCTTCGGAGCCTGCATCAGCACGCGGCGCCGCTTTCCGTCGATCTGCAGCGTGGCCAGTTCGATGTCCATTGTGGCAGTGTAATCCCAGGTTTCTCCTGGGTTTACCTGGTAGTGCCACACATACCGGCCGCTATCGGCATCCAGCGCAACGATCGAGCACAGGAACAAATTGTCACCCCCCCGGGGGCTGCGGATCCGCCGATTCCATGGGGCCCCGTTTCCTGTGCCGATATACACGCGATCGAACTCCGGATCATAGGTCATCGCATTCCATACCGTGCCGCCGCCGTATTTCCACCACTGGCCCGTCCAAGTACGCGCCGCCATTCTCATGGCGTTACTTTCGAAACCTTTCGACGGATCTCCGGGAACGGTGTAGAAGCGCCAAAGTCGTCGCCCGGACGCCGCGTCATAGGCGGTCACATAGCCACGCACCGGCCCTACGTCGGCACCCGCGTGACCGATGAGGACTTTGTCTTTGAAGACCAGAGGTGGCCCCGTGATGTACCGCTGGTCGTGCGTGCCCGTCGTCATCACGCTCCACAAGAGTCGGCCGGTCGCTGCACTGATCGCGATGAGACGGCCGTCGTGTGTGCCCACAATGACCCGATCGTGCCAGAAGCCGAGACCGCGAATACCCCAAGCCACTCGCAACTTCTCACCCGCCACTTTTGCCACTTGAGGGTCATACGTCCACAGTAGCCGCCCCGTCGCCACCTCGAACGCCCGAATCACGCTATAGCCCGTCGCGACGTACAGCACACCCTCGACTTGCAAGGGCGTCGCAACCGCCAGCGAAACACCGGGAATGTCGAACCACCAAGCAAGACCTAGGCGAGAAATACTGTTGGAATTGATTTCCGTCAGCGGGCTGTAGTGCTGCTCGTCATAAGTGCGGCCAAAGCCGGCCCAATTGTTGCCGTCCGCCGGCGAGCCTTGAGGGTCGACGATCGGGATCGCTCGCAGAGCCCCAATCCCGGAAAGCATCCCAAGGGCCAATGCCACGCCCCGCAGCGTTTTAATCACATCCAAATTGCGACGGATAAGGCAGCGCGCTCGTCCATCGAATCTCATCGCAGTTTTGCACGAATGACGAACCCCCTCCGGCGCTGACCGATCACCGCTTGCTGAGTTTGCTTCAAAACTTATATTGCACGCTGGCTCCCCATTCGCGCGGTGCTCCCATCTGCTCTACGACGAATCCCAAAGACCCCCGGGGTCCATCGTCATGGCCCCCATTTGCGTAAACTTGGTTAGTTAGGTTCGTCCCGAACACTGACAGAGACAAGCCGGTGTTTCTAACTTCAAATATGAGTCGAGCATTTAGCAATCCATACGACACCTGTGACACGAAAGGCGAGTTCGCATAATCGTATTGGATCCGGCTCTTATGTAGATAGTCCACGCGTCCGGTGACATCCCACTGGGCCGTCAGCGGGGTCACATACTCGACCGCAACGCCCGCCGTGACTTTCGGCGTATTAATAAAGGCATCGCCGGTCGTCATCGGCGCGCCCGCAGGCAGCGTCGTATAGCGGCCGTCGGTGATGCCCAACGTAGGGATAATCTTGAGCTTCTCGAATGGCACCGCCGTGACCTCGACCTCCGCGCCTCGGATATTGGCCGAAGGAATGTTCCCGACGATGTTGAATGGAACCGGTTGACCGGTAACTGGATCGATTTCCGAACTGCTGACGAGGATTTGCATGTCCTTGTAGCGGCTGTAGAATATCGTGGCGTTCACGCGCAAATGTTTATCGAACAGATCCGAACGCGCACCCACCTCGTAAGTCCACACTTTCTCAGGGTCAAACCGGTTGAATTCGGCCACAGAGGCGGCGCGTCCATTGAAACCGCCGCTCTTGGACCCCTCCGCCGCCGATATATATCCCATGACTTGCGGCGTGAAGTGATAGTCAAGTCCTACTCTCGGCAGAAAATTCGTCCAGTTCCCGGACGGCTGAACATCCGGCTGCGCGGTGAGCGATCGCAATACATCCTTACGCTCGTAAGTGACGCGACCGCCCAACGTCAGATTCAATTGATCGGTTAGCGCAAGCGAACCCTGACCATAGGCGGCATAGCTTATATTGTGGATGTTAAGACCCAGGGTGAAATCGGCCGCGCCATGAAAGAATTCCTCACCCACCTGAGCGACACTAACGTCATCGACACGTTCATCAAAATAATACAGCCCCGTCACCCATTTCAGTCGCTGAGAAAATGCATCTCCGGTTGCCTGCAGCTCCTGTGAGAACTGGTGCTGCGTTATTGTCTCGAGCACGTTCAGAACCGTGAGTGGAGATCCGTCTGGATCCAGATCATTGTCGATCAAGCTGTGCCGATAGGCCGTGATCGATTTGATCGTGGCCCAGTCCGTGTTCCACGTCAGCGTTAGAGCGGTCCCCCATATTCGGCCGTTATCGATGTTTGGGCCAGTTCCGTTATAGAAATATGCGCTCGAACTCACCCAGCGATTGTCGTAGCGGTACGGCGTAAATGCCTCATACAGTGCAGGAATCGCGGACGTGGTACGGACGTCAACCAGACGAAACGCGCTCACACCCTTGTTAAAAGTTGTTGCATCGACGGTCCAAAGGATTTGGAAGTTGTGGACCGGCTGAACCAGCAGCGCCATCCGCCCGTCATAGCGGTTTTCGTCGGCCTGCTGCTGGCCATCGATTCGATGGCTATAACCGTTCTGACTACGATACGCCCCAGACAATTGCAGACTCGCCACCTCGGGCGCTACCGGTATTTCGATGCCCGCCGTTATTTCGTGACGCGAAAAGCTGCCACCGGTGAGCTGCACCTGACCGTTGACCGCTTGCGCCGTGAGATTCGGCGGCTTCGTCACGACACTGATTGCTCCACCATTGGTATTCTTACCGAACAGCGTCCCCTGCGGACCCCGGAGCACCTCCACGCGCTCGACATTCAGCAAGTCAAGATCAATACCGGTGGTGCGGCCGAGATACACACCGTCGATGTAAATGCCTACGCCGGGATCAAACGCGGCCAGCGGATCGGCCTGACCAACTCCACGGATATACACCAGGTTGCCGGCGCTGCCTGCCTGGACCCCTCCCCCGAAGAAAACATTCGGCGTCGATTGGCCGACATCTGAGAGCGTCTCAAGAGAGCGAATTCGCAGTTCTCGAGTATCGATGGCCTCGATCGACACCGGAACATTTTGCAAATTCTCTTCGCGCTTTCTCGCGGTGACGACTACTTCCTCAAGCGTTGCGGTTGGACCGTCGCTGGCGAGCGCTCTGTCCCACGGCACTGACAACACAGCGCTTGCGCTGAGCGCACAAGCCACCCCGATCAATGTATTTTTCACCTACCCCACTCCCTATTTATTTCCATATTTATTGTTATTCGCGCTGAATGAACGCAGTATCCACGGAAGCGCGGACACTCAAACTTGTCGATCTCACGTGATGAGATGCGTCACTTGCCGAGCGCACTGGTCTTTTCAACGTCACGGCGCCACCTCCACGTCGAGTATGGCCTCCGCAAGCGAGCGCGCCTCGTCGATCCCGAAGTACTGATCCCGCGCGAACATTGGAAAAGAACCCCAGTTTCCCGCCCCCCCGTACAAGATTTTCGCCGCCAACACATCGACCGTGATGTCCCGTGGCTGCTGCGCGTACCTGATTGCCACAGCGTTGAAGGGCGGCCCAATTCGGACCTCGTTCACGCTGTGGCAGGCCTCGCAATGATGTTTTTCGCTGATTTTCTCGAGTGCCACCCTGGTCACTTTCCGGCGCGGTGGCGACGGTAGCGAAGCGGTAGCATCCGCAGCGGATCTCTTGCGTTCCTCACGATGTACATTGCTATCACCCGGATCGATGATTAGTGCCATGCGGGGACCTGGCGCCCGCTCCGGGAGCACAGCGTAGCTCGTCGCCAGCAGACCCGTTGCAGGCTCGACCTGCACCATGCGCAGATATGCTCCCTGCCGCGGGAGTGGAATTACGCCGAAGGAATGATTCTTAGGGTCGAACCGATAGATCGCGTCAGCGTTCGACGTGGCAACCCAGAGGACGCGCCGGCCCGGGTCCCACGTTACCGCGTACGGTGCGCTGGCGCGATCGGGTAAGTCGTAGACCGCCAGCTGTTGGTGTTTGCGCGTGTCGTACTCGACGATCTGCCCAGATCCAAACAGGGGCACATATAAGATGTCGTCTTCAGTTATCGCGAGACGTCTGGGCCCCACACCCGGCGGCATTTCGACAGTCGTCTCGTACTTCAACGTTTCAGTATTGAACTCACCAAAGTCTCCGTTCAGCTGCGTGTACCAAATGTGCTTGCGGTCCGACGCGATGACGTTGCCATACATGTAGCGGGCTTCCAGCCGGATCCGATCGAGGCCATCTTGCGCCTCCTGTTTTGCAACCGGCGCGTTCGGCTGCTGCAACACATACAATTTGGTCTCGCCGGTGCGCAGGTCCGTGGCGCCAAGCGCGTTGCTCGATACATTTCCGAACCAAACGCGACCCCGCGTATCAGTGACAACTTCGGATCGCCAATTCGTCGCAAAGTCGTGGGGAATGTAGTATTCGCTGTCCGCAGTCTTTCGCTGCGTCACGGAAACCACGTCGGATTGTGGATCCACTTTCCCCTGCAGCTGCTGAAACATATAGGTGAGCCACAGCTGACCGTCATAGCCCGTGGTAACGCTGTGGGGACCTTTCCAACCGGAAAAGGGAATGGCTAGTGTCTTTCTATGACCCGTCTGCGGATCTATCTTGAATATTCGATCACTTCGAGAGTCAGGGACCCAAAGACTGAGCGGCTTTCCGGCCAGGACGGCCTCGCGAGTTCCAACGACGTTGAACATTTCACCGGGCGGATTCTCGATCGGATATTCCCGGATTTCGGTAGCGGAGGTTACGGCCAACGGTGCACCGTAGCTGTACTCAACGTAATCGAGGCGATCAGGAAGGTACTTTGTCAGGAGCTCCGAAACGGGTTCCACATAGTTCTCTTCGGGGCCATATAAGAGGAAAGAAAACGGCGCACCCATCGCCGAACCGAAATACTCGTGCGACATCCCGAACATATTTGTGAGGAGCTGCTGCCAGCTATGCTTACGTTCCTCGACCCGACGGCTCGCACCCTCGTCGTCCATCGACTGCACGAACGCCCGCATGTCACTATGGATGATCTGGTGGCACCCAACGCACGTGCGAACCACCAGCGCCTTCCTTGGGTCCGCGTCGGGGATGACTCTTAGCCACGCTGAGGCCGGCGCGATCGCTGCGTCGTTGCGTTGCGGCTGCATGACCAGCACGAGGTGAAGCGCGTCGGACCCGGCTTGTGGGGCCGGCAGCTTGGTCGCACCGCGCTCCGGAAACACCATGCGGTATCCCAGCGCCCGTGCTTGCACTGTGGCACTCCCACGAAGTTGGTCCTTGACCGCCGCGTGGAATGTGAAATGTCCCTCCGAATCGCTGAACACAGTAATCATCCCTGGTCCGGCCACACCAGGCGTCTGAGTTAATGTAACTTGCACCTGCTTGACTGGCCTGCCATTGAGATCGCGAACCTCTCCCGACACGAATGTGCCGGCGAGCGAGACGTTGCAGCTTGCGAATAAGAGTAGTTTCGCAAGAGCGACCACTCCTCTTTGGATGACCGCATGCCCATTCCAATGCAACATTTCCAGCTTCCCCCGAATCTAGTAGCCCCCTAGCGCTCCACTTCTTACTACCGCCCCCCCAACGCGGGTGACCCTACATTTGCAGAACAGCGAGGCAAAATTGCTCCCGCTGCGCGAAACCGCGTGCGATGTGCTGCAGCCCCCCACAAGGGATGTGCGCCGCTGGATTTCTCGTAGATCGCACGCGAAATTCGCGCAGCAGAATCCTTAAGTTGCAATTCAGCGCTCGCGATGACTGATTGGGTCATGCGACCTGTCGGTCCGGAAATTGAAATCGCGGCAAGCACCCTGCCGGAACGGCTGAACACTGGCACTGCGATTGCACGCAGTCCTGTTACCCATTCCTCCTCACTTAGCGCAAAGCCTTTTGCTCGCACCTGAGCGATCTCCTTAAGAAGGTCGGAGCGCGTAACAATGGTATTGATCGTCTTTTGCTCGAGGCGAAGGATCTTTGATATGGACAGTAGCTTGTCGTCGTCCATTCCGGCGACCAGCACTTTTCCCTCCGCCGTACAGTGCAAGGGCAGTCGTTGCCCGATGCGAATGCCAGTGGAGTACGGCCGGTCCGCCGATAAATGAGCAACGCCCAGCACATCACCGTTGTGGATTATCGCCACCTGTGCACACTCACGAAATTCTGCTACGAGAGTCGCCAGCTCTGGCGCAGCGCAACTCCACAAATTACGATTCAGCGACACCTTGTTCCCCAGGTCGACTAGCAACATACCCAGAGTGAAGTCGCTTCTGCTCACTCGCGCCACCGCGCCACACTGTTCCATTGTCAGCAGGAATCGATGCACCGTCTTGTAGTTAAGACCAACACGTTGAGCGATATCTGCCGGTGTGAGCCGATCATGTGCATCAACAAAGCATGACAATATTTGGAAGGCTCGAGTGACGGTTAGGATCTTAGGTGTCGCCATCGTTTTGTCCGTTGATTCAACTAAGTACCCGCGAAAACGCGGGTGAGCCGGCGGTGACACGCCTTTGGAATGCACTTGGCCAAGATTGAAATGTCGGCAGCCACCTTGATACTCCTTCGATTCCCTCGGCAAACCAGGCGCAATTTTCGTTAGCCACGTAGAGCACTACTGCGCATTTGGCGGTGTCGAAAATGAAATTCAGCAACAGCCGAACACCCGTGCATTCCCATCACGGAGAAGCGGCGTTGCACCACGCCGAATACATTGCCCCCTAACATTGATTACTTTGGATGCTCGCTGCCGCACGTCGTATGTAATTTTTGTCAACTGAAGATTAGGCGGTACCGCGCACAATAAGAATCCCCCGTTCTCGGGATTCTGCTTCTTATCCGGTTACTCATACCAAGGTTTAGGAGTGCCGAGAGCATGTCCCTCGGGCGTATGAGGAGTTGTGCAGGGGGCTTCAGTGCGCCCGGCATCGAGATCCTCCCTTACGTGGACAATCCGCAACTCGTGTATCTGCGCGGGTCAGATCCCGCATATCAATCATCCGGCGCGCCCTAGCACGGGTCCCATCCGGGCGAGGCGGGCCGCCGTGCCGGATTGCGTCGACATCGGCAGGATGCACGCCCTGCTTCAACGCGAGCGCGGTGTGAAACGCGACCGCCCACTCGGATGGACGTGATTTGTCATCCGACAACATCCGGTAACAGCCACCTCTCGTGACGGGTATTTTTGGGGGTATCGATACCGCCCGGAATCAGAAACTCAGTAAATCACCCGTATTTTCTGCATGATTTCGAATCCGTCCCGGGGAGCCAGTAAAATCCGT
>Ga0209488_10003335_pt1 | contig 12906 bp, 17 predicted proteins | sample Rivendell_Oct201_8_FD_188349 | JGI IMG/M metagenome (GOLD analysis project Ga0209488, IMG submission 188349) | Vadose zone soil microbial communities from the Eel River Critical Zone Observatory, Northern California, USA -... | ecosystem: Environmental > Terrestrial > Soil > Vadose zone >...
TCCTTCTTCATCTTCAGCGCTTCTTCGTACGCGTCCTCGCCGCCGCCGATGACCGACTTGCGCAGCGAGAACACGAATTGCCGCACGCCTTCCTTGCCGAACTTCGCCTCGATGAACTCAAACACCGCGTGGCCGAGGTTGTAGGGCACGAAGCGCGCGCTGCCGGCGTTGCCGTAGGCCTCCGTCTCCGTCATCTTGGGGACGATGTCGGAGATGGCGGCGTCGCGGACCATCATCAGGTCGAGCGGCGTCCACTGTCCGCGCTCGTACTCCGAGAGGCCTTCGTTCACCCACAGCGGGACGTTCCGGCGAATCAGGCCCTGCGGGATGATGTCGAACTCGAACTGGTGCGTCAGTTCGTGGACGATGAGGCCGTAGAGTTCGTCGGGCGGCGCGTCGATCGGCATGACCATGCGGTGCTGCGTCGGCTCGGCGAACGCGCCGACGCCTTCCTGGCCCGCGCTGGCGTCGATGTTCTCCTGCTCGAACTCGCTGTGCGTCTTGAAGAGAATCAGCTGCACCTTCGTGGACAGATCGTGCTTGAGGTCGGCGCTGATCTGCTGATACGCGCTCTCGGCGTAGCCGGCGATGCGTTCGATGTGCTGCTTGAGCTCGGGGTAGAAGAAGATCTCGAAGTGGTCCGTCGTGTAGATCTGCCAGTCGAACTTGTCGTAGTGGATGTTGTTCTTCCCGAAATACGGGACATACGGAGTCTGGGCGGACATCTGGGCCGACCAGCCCGTGACCAGCACGACGACAAGGACTGCGAGGATCGCGGACACGCGCGGACGCATAGGCAGGTACCTCAGAGAGAAAGGCGAATCTTACCTGTGAGTTGAGAGGCCCTGCAAACGCTGGTCCGCGCCTTCGCCGCCGTAGCGGCTACGGTGACGCAGACTCTTGTCGCCTCTCGGCGTCAACGCCGACATTGGTCCTGACGCCCTCAGGCGACAGAGCCTGCCTCGCCGAAGCGGCCCGAGGGCCGCGAAGGCGGGGAATAATGGGGGCTATGCCGGGGTTAACGACTCTGTGACGCCCTCCTTCGAGACCGACGCGCTCGCGTCGCTCGACAGCCTGTATCGGACGGCGCTGCGGCTGACGCACCGGCCGGCGGATGCTGAGGATCTCGTCCAGGACACCTACCTGAGGGCCTTCCGGTCGGAAAAGCAGTTCACGCCGGGCACCAACCTGCGCGCGTGGCTGTTCGCCATCCTCCACAACACCGCGCGTAACCGGGCCCGCGACCTCTCGCGCGACCACGTCGCCGTCGACAGCGAGGCGGTCGATCGCGCCCTCGAGACGACGATCGAGCCGGGCGCCACGCCAGAGTCGCTGCTGCTGCGCGACACGCTCGCCCCCGACCTCCAGGCGGCGATCGACGCCCTGCCGCAGGCGTTCCGCGAGGCGGTCTGGTTACGCGATGTGGAAGAGTTTTCGTATGCCGAAATCGCCGAGATGCTCCAGGTACCGGCCGGCACCGTGATGTCGCGCATCTCGCGCGGCCGTCGACTTCTGTTCGATCGCCTTCACCATCTGAGGCCCGCTCATGTCTGACTGTCGCTCCATCGATCCGCTCATCACGCCGTACGTGGATGGCGACATCGCCGCCGCCGAGCGGCTGCACGTGGACGATCATGTCCGCCGGTGCGCGCCGTGCTACTCGCGCGTGACGGCCGAGCGCGCCGTGCGCGCGCTGGTGCACGAGAGACGCGCGGACATCGCCGGAGACCCGGCGTCGGCCGCGCTGCGCGCCCGCTGCGCGGCGTTCGGCGCCGGCGCCTATGCCGGCGCGTCGCTCTGGCGCGCCCCGCGAAGGATGTTGAAGCCCCTCGCGATCGCCGCGGGCGTGGTCCTCGTCGCAGGCGGCGTGTTCATTTACCAGGCGACCGATCGTTCGACGGCCGTGCTCGCCGCCGAACTCACCGCCGATCACGTCAAGTGCTTTGGCATCGTCAACCCGCTCGTCGGCGCCAACGCGAACGCCGCGGCCGTGGAGCAGGTGATGGCCGACGTGTTCGGCTGGCAGATGCACGTGCCCGAGTCGGCGGGCGAGGGGCTGGAGCTCGTCGGCGCGCGGCCGTGCCTGTACGCGAAAGGAAAGGCAGCGCACCTGATGTACCGGCATCACGGGCAGCCGCTGTCGGTCTTCATGCTGCCGCAGGTGGCGCGTCCAGGAAAACAGGACGAGACGGTCAGGGTGATGGGGCACGAGGCGGCCGTGTGGTCGGTCGATGGCCGCACGTTCGTGATCGTCGCGCGCGAGCCGCAGCCCGAGATGGAGCGCGTCGTCTCGGTCGTTCAGGCGGCGTTGCGCTGAGGGTAAAATGGACCCGATGAAACTGCGCTGGACGATCGCGGGGGTGAGCGCTCTGGCGCTCGCGCTGCTGACGCTGAACAACTCCGAGATGTGGGAGTTCGGGGCGCACGCCGCGCCCGGCGCCGCGTGTCCGGCCAACGCCAAGCCCGCCAACCTCGACTTCACGCTCAAAGACCTCAACGGGAAAGACGTCCGGCTCGCAAGCTTCAAGGGGAAAGTGATCCTGCTCGACTTCTGGGCGACGTGGTGCGAGCCGTGCAAGCTGGAGATTCCGTGGTTCGCGGAGTTCCAGGCGAAGTACGGCGCTCGCGGATTCCAGGCGATCGGCGTGTCGGTGGACGACACCGTCGCGAAGCTCAAGCCCTACGTCGCGAAATACAAGATGAACTATCCGGTTCTTGTAGGACTCAACCACGACGACATTCAGAATGTGTATGGCCCGCTGTGGGGGATTCCCGTCACGGTGCTTATTTCGCGCGAGGGCAAGCTATGCGTGAAACACGCCGGGATCGCCTCGAAACAGAATTTCGAACGGGAAATTGAATCGCTCCTGACGCCCTTCGATTGATATAGAATCAAGGGAGATGGCCAAGGGGTTCACTCATGCGCGGCTCGCTTGCGGCTGCCGCATCACGTTCCGTGAGGGCGTCGAAGGCAGTCCAGTAACCGTCGTCGTTTCCGACAAATCGCCGGCGTGCACGATTTCGCTGCACGTCCGTGAGTTGCCGTTGTACGACTACCGCGAAGCGCTGCGTCCCTCCACCCGCCTCGGCCCACCCGAAGAAGAAGAGTTCGAGGAAGAAAGCTAGCCCCGCGCTCGCTCTCGTTCCCGGAAGAAAAACATCCTTTTGCTCACTCTTATTGCGATTGTTGTGTTCTGGACGGTCCAGGTGTCCGCCCTGCTGGCGTTTGCCGTGCCGTTCACCTGGGCGATGCTCGGCCTCTGGGCCGTCTCACATTTCCTGCGGGCGATCGGCCTGACGCTCGCGTTCCATCGCTACTTCGCGCACCGCGCGTTCCAGATGAATCGCGGCGCGCGGTTCGTGTGGGCGTTCATCGGCACGGCGGCGATGCAGAAGGGGCCGCTGTGGTGGGCGGGGCATCACGTCAACCACCACAAGTTCGCGGACCGCGACGGCGATCCGCACAGCCCGGCGGTCAGCGGCGTCTACTACGCCCACGTCGGCTGGTTCCTGAACGACGCGCGCCACGATCGCATCGAGGCGACCAATCCGGTGATCCGCGATTTCTCGACGGCGCCCGAGATTGCGTTCCTCGATCGCTACTTCTTCCTGCCGCCGCTGCTGGTGGCCCTGGCCATGTATCTCGCCGGCGGCCTGCAGTGGCTCGTGTGGGGCTTCTGCGTGCCGACCGTGACGCTGGCGCACGCGACGTTCGCGATCAACACGGTGAATCACCTGTTCGGATCGCGCCGGTTCGTGACGCCGGACGACTCGCGCAACAACGCCGTGACGGCGTTTTTCGCGGTGGGCGAGGGCTGGCACAACAACCACCATCGCTATCAGCGCGCGGCGCGCAACGGCTTCTACTGGTGGGAATTCGACGTGACGTGGTACACGATCCGCGCGATGCAGGCCGTCGGGCTCGCGTGGGACGTCCAGCCGGTGCCGGCGCGCATCTACGCCGAAGCGCGGCTGCAGAGCCGCGCCGAGAGCCGCCGCGCTATCATAGGCCGTGCCCCGCGGACACCTCGCGCTGGCCGTCGTGGTTTCGAGCCTGCTTCCGAGCATCATCGGGTGCGCGAAACCTCCGGACATCGATCCATTTCAGCTTGAAGGCAGCCGGCTGACGGTGAACAACCGTTCGGCCGAGGTCTGGAACAACGTCGAGATCAAGATTAACCGTCAGTATCGCGTGGCGCTGCCCGCGATCCTGGCGGGCCAGCGGTTTGACGCGTCGCTCGACGCGTTTCTCGACGTCTACGGCAACCACTTCTACTACAAACGCCAGCAGATCAAGGACGTCCACCTGACTGCGACGCGCGCCGGCGGCGCGCCCGTGGACATGCACATGGATTTCCACCGGACGGGCCTCGCCGGCCTGGCGGATGTCGGCGTCTTCAAGAAGAAAGAGAAGTCGTGATGGCGCGCCTGAAATCAGAAATCGAAGTCACCTGCCCCTGCTGCAGCTCGACGCTCATCGTCGATCTCAATCTCGGGCGCGTCGTCGGCCACAAGGAAGTCGAAAACCCGGACAAGCCCGAGCTCGACGATGCGCATCGCATCATCGCGGAGCAGGCCGCGCGCCGCGAAGCGGCGTTTCAGGAGTCGGTGAACGCCGAAAAGACGCGCGGCGACGCGCTGTCGAAGCGCTTTGAAGAAGCGCTCAAGCAGGCGCGGCAGGAACCGATCACGAAGCCCACGCGCGACTTCGACCTGGAGTAGCGCAGGCCTTCAGGCCTGCCGACACCGGATGATGACGACGACCAGACGCATTGCGCTTGCGGCGGCCTTGTTCGGTGCCGCCGTGACGCCACTTGCCGCGCAGCGCGGACGAGGTGGCGCGCCGCCGACGGCGTCAGGGCCGCGCACGGGCACGCTCGAGCACGTCACCGTCAACGGACGGGCGGCCGATGTGTATCTGCCTCCGAGTTACGCGAGCGATGCGGCCCGGCGATTCCCCGTGGTGTATCTGCTTGCCGAACGTCCGGCTGACAACCTGAAGCTGCCTGAAGCCGCCGACCGGTTGTCGTCGGCGCCGGGATTCAGCGAGCCGATTGTCGTATTTCCCGATGCGTCAGGCTCGCTCGCCGACCTGGAGAAATTTGTCGGCGAGGATCTCGTCGGGTTCGTGGACGGCAAGTACCGCACGATGACGGCGCGGATCAGCCGCGGTCTCGCCGGCTCGTCGCTTGGCGGCGACGCCGCGCTTCGCGTCGGCATGAAGCGGCCTGCGGTGTTTTCGAGTTTGTTCCTGCTGAGCGCGTCCCTCGTCGATGCGACCGTCGCCATGGTCGACGGCGACGCCGCCAACCTGCAGCGCTACTACGGTGTTTCGATTCAGGTTGGCGCCAGAGACGCGGCGCTGGCCGTGAACCGACGCCTCCATGACGCGATGCTGCGGCTGCGGATTCCGCATTACTACGAGGAGTTCGACGGCGCGCACGGCGACCGGGTGGCCGAGCGCATCGAAACCCGCGTCCTGCCGTTCTTCTCGAAGAACCTCCTCGCGCCCGCCAATCCCACGTCACCCGCGGTGCAGTAGCGCGGGCCTTGCGCCTGTCCTACTCCTCCACAGCAAATACGAACATCGACAGGCCTGACACGACTTCGATGTACTGTTTGTTGCCGACCCTGAACGTGGTCGGCCCGCTGTTGATCGCCGCGCCGAGCTGCGTCTTCCACAACAGCTCGCCGGTGCGCGCGTTCAGCGCCTGGAAGTAGCCCTCGCGTCCGCCCGTGAACAGCAAATCCGAGCCCGTCGTCAGAATGCCGGCGTCGGTGACGTCGGTCATCTTGAACTTCCACTTCTCGCGGCCGGTCTGATCGACTGCGATCACCGCGCCGTGGCCCGCCGCTTCCGTCCACGTGTTGAGCGGCGAACGGCCGAGGCCGGGGGCGCCGGGCACGGCGGATAGATTCCTCGGGCCGCCGCCGGTGAAGTTCGTACCGACCTTGTACTCGCTCGGCGCCGGCGAGTAGATGCTGGCGTAGTCTTCCCAGGCCGGAATGTAGAAGAAGCCGGTGCGCGGGCTGAATGACGGCGAGTACCAGTTTGTTCCGCCCTGATTGCCCGGGTACGTGGGGAGGCCGTCACCCTGCGGCGTCTGCTTGGGGCGGCCGCGCTCGTCGAACCCGCTCATCCAGTTGACCTTCACGAACGGCTTGCCGACGAGAAACCGTCCCGTCGCGCGATCGATCGCGTAGAAGTTGCCGTTGCGATTCGCCCACATGACGACGTTGATGCTGCTGCCGTCCCAGTTGTCGACGAGGACGGGGACCTGCACCGAGTCGTAGTCGTAGACGTCGTGCGGCGTGAACTGGTAGTGCCATTTCAGCTTGCCCGTATCGACGTCGAGCGCGACGACTGAATCGGTGTAGAGGTTGTCGCCGGGCCGCTGGTCGCCGTTGTAGTCGGGGCCGACGTTGCCCACGCCCCAGTACGTGAGGTTGAGCTTCGGATCGTACGAGCCGGTCATCCAGATCGATCCGCCGCCGTGTTTCCACGCGTCGGGATCACAGAAGCCCTTCGAATTTGGCGGACACCGTTGCCACGATTCAGATCCGGGCTCTCCGGGTGCGGGGATGGTGTAGAAGCGCCAGGCTTCCTTGCCGGTCTTCGCGTCGTACGCCGCGATGAATCCGCGGATGCCGTACTCGCCGCCGCCGACGCCGACGATCACCTTGTCTTTGACGACGAGCGGTGCATGCGTGATCGAATAGCCGTCCGTGGTCTTGGCGACCGCGGTCTTCCAGAGCGCCTTTCCAGTGATCCGGTCGATCGCGATCAACTGCGCGTCGAGCGTGCCCATGAACAGCGTGTCGCCGAGAATCCCCAGCCCGCGGTTGTTGGCGCCGCAGCAGACGATGCGGTCCTGCGCCGGCGTGTAGCGGTAGATCCAGAACGCGCGGCCGGTCGTCGCATCGAGTGCGGCGACGTCGTTCTGCCGCTGGGTGATGTACATCACGCCGTCGAGGACAATCGGCGAGGTCTGCCAGTTGCCCGCGACCGGCGACTGGTACACCCACTGCAGCTTCAGGTTTTTCACGTTCGCCGGCGTGATCTGATTGAGCGGGCTGAACCGGGTGCTGTTGTAGTTGCCCGAATACATCAGCCAGTTCTGCGGCTCGTTCGGGGCGGCCGCCAGGCGTTCAGGCGTGATCTGCGCCTGCGCCGCGGTTGTGAGAAGAGTTGCGAGAAGAGAGACGACGCCGGCGGCAAGCGCACGGCGGGTCGCGGTCATGACGGTCATGGCTACTGTCCCTTCTGCGACAGGAGATACGCGACGACGTCGGCGAGGTCGCTCTCCGAGAGCGTGCTTTTGTACGACGGCATCGGCGATGTCGTCGAGATCGCGAGCTCGCGGATGTCGGACTTGAGCAGCGAATGCAGCTGTCCGCGGTCGTCGAGGATCTGGACGCTGTAGGTGTCTTCGTTGAGCCGGCGGCCCGCGACGGTCGTCCCGTCCTTCTTGACGGCGCGAACCGGACGGTTGATCGGCATCATCTGGCTGGTCGGATCGACGAGCGATCGCTGGATCGACCCGGCGCTGCGGGCCGACCCGATCTCGCTCAGGTTGGGAGCGACGCGCGAACCGGCGGCGCCGATGCGATGACAGCTCGTGCAGTTGCCTTTGCCTTCAACGACCGCTCGTCCGCGCGTGGCATCACCCGCCTTCACCGTCGCGCTGTCGAATGCGTTCATGTTGCGCAGGTAGGCGACGATGCCCGCCATCTCCGCGTTGTCGAGCGTGAAGGCCGGCATGCCCGCCGGCGAGCCGGCGCGGATGAACCGTTCGAGATCCCGATCGATGACGGCGTTGCGGAACTTGCCGCTCCGCAGGTTAACGCCGCCGATGGCGTCGCCCGTCGTGCCGTGGCAGTTGACGCATTTGGACGCGTAGAGCGTCGCGCCGTACGCGATGTCCGCGTCTGGATACTGGGCGTCGTGCAGGGGCGCCTGGGCCATGAACGTGGCCGCGAGGACGGCAAGGGTTGTCCACATGGGTGCCTAATCTACACCCAGTTGAGATGTCTGCTGGCGTCGAATTCCGCGGGCATTGGCGTCCACCGCTCGCGGCCGTCGTATTTCACGGGCTTGAGCTTTCCGTGGGTCTTTCGGAAGGCGCGATAGCGCTTCCTGAGCCATTTCGTTCGCGCGTCTGACGTCTGGATCTTGTGATGCGGATAGTCGAGCAGCATCCGCTCGACTTTCCAGATGTTCGTGTCCGCAAACCGCCAGTCGTACGTGCCCATTTCCTTCGCCACGTTCACGACGGCGTAGCCGGTGACGCGGCCGGTGAAGTCGACGTAGGGATCCGCGTAGCTGAGCGCGAGCGCCCTCGGCGTCGTAAACACCGGCTTGCGGCCGTGCAGGCCGGGATCGCGCGAACGGGCAATCGATCCCCATTTGCCTCGACGCTGGTAGACGAAGATCACGTGATCGAGATGGTCGATCGACTCGAAGCTGAGGACGAGCGGCGGATAGCCGTGCTGTTCGAGGACGACCGCGGCGAAGAGCGCTGCCTCGAGGCAATGCGCGCAGCCATGCCGGACGACGCCGCGGAAGCTGCGCAGCGTCGCGCGCCCGTGGGGTTCCGTGTTGTAGGGGAGGTCGTTGAGGTACTGCTGAACAGCGGCGGGCGTCTGCAGCCGCACGATCAAGTTCCGGGTAGTGTCCGGCTTCAGCCGGACCTTAGTCCGCGTTGGCAACGGGCTTGAGGTCCATGAGGATGTCGTCCGGGGTCCACTCGTTGCCGGTGTAGATCTTCTTCACCACGCCGTTCGGGCCGATGACCGCCGTCCGCAGGTTGTGCGTGATGTCGCGCTGGTCATTCGGGTTCTTGACGACGTAGACGCCGAACTTGCCGGCGAACTCATCGACGGCTTTCTCGTCGCCAGTGAAGAACGTCCAGTGCGTCAGATCCGCGTCGAGCTCCTTCGCGTGCGCGCGCAGGACGGCCGGCGTGTCGCGCGTCGGATCGAAGCTCACCGTGACGAGGTGCACGCGCTTCAGCGCGGGGTCCGTCTTCATGTGCTCCTGAATCGACACGAAGTTCCGGTCCATCATCGGGCAGAACGTCGGCAGCGGGCAGCGCGTGTAGATAAAGGTCAGGACGACGGTCGCGCCGCGGAACGCCTGAAGGCTGGTCTTTCGTCCGTTCTGATCGACGAACTTGCCGTCCGGAATCGTGTCGCCCGGCTGCAGAAGTTGCTTCGCCCGGTCGAGCGTCGTTCCCGTGACGAGCGTTTCGGCCGGCGGTTTCTCGATCGGCGCCTCGCCGGTCTTCTTCACGCCGGTCAGGAACGCGTCGTTGCTGACGATGACGAGCGTCCCGTCGATCAGATCGCCCGGCTTCAAGGCATCGAGCTCCGCCTTCGTCTTGAACCGGTACGGCATCGTCATCGCCGGCATCAGGCCTTTGATTTCGCCGTGCTTGACCATCGCTTCCAGGCGATCGGCCGTGATGGACTGCACTTGTCCCTGCAGTCCGTAGGTCCGCTGGTCGGGCGAAGTGCCGCGGCGGGCAAAAAACGTCACGACGAGCAGCGCAGTGGCGACGATGATGACGATGAGGACCGGCAGCCGGCGAAACTGCATAGAATCTAGTCTACATGGTCTGGGTGGGCACCTCCGGCTACAACTACCCCGAGTGGAAGGGGAGTTTCTATCCCGCGGATCTCGCGGCGAAGAAGATGCTGCCGTACTACGCGGAGCGTTTTCAGACCGTCGAGATCAACTACACGTTTTACCGGATGCCGACCGAGAAGCTCGTCGCCGGCTGGGCCGAGCAGGTGCCATCGCCGTATCAGTTCACGCTGAAGGCGCCGCGGAGAATCACGCACGACAGCCGGCTGAAGGACGCCGGCGATGCGGTGGCGCGGTTCTGCGAAGTGGCGGCGACGCTTGGTGACAAACTCGGGACTCTCTTGTTCCAGCTGCCGCCGTTTCTCCGGAAAGATCTGGCCCTGCTCGACGCGTTTCTGCCGCAGCTGCCGGCCGGCACGCGCGCGGCGTTCGAGTTCCGGCACGCGTCGTGGTTCGACGAAGAGGTGTTCGGCCGGCTGGCGGCGAAGAACCTGGCGGTCTGCATCGCCGACAGCGAGAAGCTCTCGACGCCGGTCCGCATCACCGCCGACTACGCGTATTTCAGACTGCGCGACGAAGGCTACAAGCCGGACGACATCACGCGCTGGGCCGACACGATCGCGACCAGCACCGCGGACTGCAAGGACGTGTTCGTGTACTTCAAACACGAAGAGTCAGGCAAAGGGCCGGAGTTCGCCCGGTTGCTCATGGAGCGCTTGAAGCGATGAGTCTGGCGAAACAGAAGCTCGTGGCGTTTGCGGCGACTTCGTCGGCGGCAAGAGCGCGTCGCTTTTATCGGGACACGCTCGGACTTCGTTTGATCGACGACAACCCGTTCGCGCTGGTCTTCGACGCAAAGGGGACGATGCTGCGCGTTCAGCTTGTGCAGGACGTCAGCGCGCCTCGTTACACGGTTCTTGGCTGGCAGGTGAAGGACATCGAGGCGACGATCAAGGCGCTGAAGAAGAAGCGCGTGAAGTTCAACCGCTATCCCGGCATGGGGCAGGACGCGCTCGGCATCTGGACATCGCCAAGTGGCGCTCGGATCGCGTGGTTCAGCGACCCGGACGGCAACACACTGAGCCTGACGGAATTCTAGTCGGCCGCGGCCTTCTTCCAGACTTTCTCGTAGAGCGGCACGAGGCTGTCGCGGCTGACCACGCGCGACGCGATGTCGTTGGCCAACTCTTCCGTCTGAAGATACGGAAAGTGCGTGAAGATCCAGACGTGCCCGAGCTCGTGTGCAATCGCCGCGCGCAGTTCCGCGTCGCTCAACCCTTGAGCAAAATCTTCCTCGGCGGTGAGTAGAAACGTCCCCGGCAGGTGCTCAGCCGGTGTCACTGAGAAGATCCTGGGATTTTCGGCGACGACGGCGACGTCCACCGCCTGTGTAATCAAGAGCTGCGTCTTGAGATCGTTCACGACGCGCGCGATTCGGTCGCGTTGATCAGCCGCGCGCGCCGTCGCGGCGCAGGCGAGCACACACACACACACTGCGAGCCGCAACGTACTGCCGTGTTGATGGGCCATGTTGCTGTGTCGGGGGCGAACAAGAGAGTAACACGATTGCGGCGGGCATCGGGCTTGCAGCGCCCGCGATGCGAAGAAAATCCAAGGAGGGACCATGAAGCTCATCAAGACGTTGACCTGGAGTGTGGCCGTCGCAACGGGACTGTTTATGGCCGGCCTCGCGCACGCGAGCGCGCAGCAGCCGGATCGGGCGCCCGGACAGGATCAGTCGAGAGAGCGCGCGCCGGAGGCCGCCGCATCAATCTCGGGCGAGCTGACGCGCGTCGATGCTCAGGCGATGGCGTTCTCCGTGAAGGCCACGGCCGGGGCGGAGATGGTGTTCAAGTACGACGAGAAGACAGTCGTCACCGGCGCCCAGAACACCGTCGCAGGACTGGCGACGTCGAGAGGGTCGGATGTGACCGTGCAGTATCGGAAGGACGCCGGCGGCAACATCGCGTCGAAGATCGAAGTTCACGCCAAACGATAGCGGCTGCTGACAAAGTCCACGATTCGCCGTTCTGCCCAGTATCCGTCGTCCTCGGCGGATGCTGGGCCCACAAACCCGCAGTGTCCGCCGTGCGCGCTGATGGCGAGCTCGATGTTCGGATTGCCCGTGACCCTGGCGTCGCGGAACGGCTCCGGCGGCACGAACGGATCGTCTTCTGACGTGATCACCAGCGCGGGCACGCGCACGCGCTCGATGATGCGCATCGAGCTCGCCCGGTGGTAATAGTCGTCGGCGCCATTGAAGCCGAAGTACGGCGCCGTGTATGCCTGGTCGAACTCGCGCACCGTCTTAATCGCCGCTAGCTTGCTCAGATCGAACCGTCCTGGCCAGAAACGATCCTTCCGGCGCATCCGGCGCTTCAGGTCCTTCACAAAATTCCACTGATAGAGCACGTTGCCCGGCCGCTCGAGCGCCTTGACGCACTCGCCGATTTCGATAATCGGCGACACGGCGACGACGCCGAGGAGTTCCGGGGGAGGCGCGTCACCGTATTCGGCGGCGAGTTTCAGCGAGAGGTTTCCGCCCAGCGAATAGCCTGACACCGCGATTGCCGGCAGGCCGTCGACGCTCGTGAGCTCCGCGATCACCTGCTTCGCGTCGTGCGTGAGCCCCGAGTGGAAGAGCCCCGCCGACAGATGCTCGGTGTCGCCACAGTTGCGTTGATTCAACCGGACGACGTTCATGCCGCGCTCGAATGCTTTCGACGCGATGCCTTTCATGTAGTGCGCGTCGCTCGACCCGTTCAGCCCGTGGAGCGCGAGAATCGTCGGATGCTTCCACGGCTCCGCCTGCCAGTGGCAGTCGGCGACGACGCGGGCGTCGTGGTCCACGTCAAAGTAGCGGCGGACCGGCGCGGGCAGGCGAGGGAAGTACCGTGGGTTGCCCCAGCTGAACAGCGTCATCCAGTGGCCGCTGGTGAGCGAGGGCCGGGGGACGAATGGGTTACCCTTCGTCGGCAGTTGGGCCATAGATGGCGGGGACGGGCACGTTGTTGAGGCGGAGATACACGCTCAGCTGGCCGCGGTGATGGACCGTGTGATACAGCACGAAGGTCCGGAAGGCGGCGGTACGCGGCAGGGAGAACACTTCGTGTTCGCCGCGTGTGAGCTTCCACTGCGTGCCAAGCTCCGCGTCGGTCTTGTCGAGCGCCGCGCGCGTTTTGCTGACCGCGGTGTCAAAGTTGGCGAGGACCTCGGCGCGCGACGCGGACGCCGTCAGGTTGGGCGGACCGGCCGCCAGGTCGTAGAACGCGTCGTTGAGGATGGTTGTGCCCCAGTTCGGGAGATTCGCCAGGTGCGTG
>Ga0209488_10003336_pt1 | contig 12897 bp, 13 predicted proteins | sample Rivendell_Oct201_8_FD_188349 | JGI IMG/M metagenome (GOLD analysis project Ga0209488, IMG submission 188349) | Vadose zone soil microbial communities from the Eel River Critical Zone Observatory, Northern California, USA -... | ecosystem: Environmental > Terrestrial > Soil > Vadose zone >...
CACGATCGAGAGTGCCAAGCAGGGTGACGCGGAAGCGTTCCAGGCTCTTTATGACCGGCACAAGCGGCGAGTTTACTCGCTCTGTTTGCGGATGACGGCTAATACCGCCGAGGCTGAGGATTTAGCGCAGGAAGCTTTTCTCCAGCTGTATCGCAAGATCGCAACTTTTAGAGGCGAGTCGGCTTTTTCGACCTGGTTGCATCGGCTGTCAGTGAACGTGGTGCTGATGCACCTGAGAAAGAAAAGTCTTCCCGTGGTTTCGCTTGAAGAAACTACGCAGGGCAGCGGTGAGGAAGATACTCCGAAGAAAGATTTCGGCGCCGACGATGTGGCATTGGCCGGATCCATTGACCGGCTGCAATTGCAGAGGGCAGTGGACAGTCTCCCTCCCGGCTACCGCACGATCTTTGTGCTTCACGACGTCGAAGGTTACGAGCATAATGAAATCGCCGGGATCGTGGGATGCTCCATCGGAAACAGCAAGTCGCAGTTGCATAAGGCGCGAATGAAATTGCGCGACCTGCTTAAGATGAATAGAGCCGAAAAGGCCGGGATTCCTAAGCAGTGACAGCGGTAACCTTGGCAGAGGCGCTAAGGCCTGCGGCCAGCACTGGAACCGCAGTACACTTGGGGAGAGGGTAGTATGACTTGCGTTGAGCTGCAGCAGAGCTTGGCGGAAATCGAAGACGGCAGCAGCGCCGCACAGCGGGCTCATCTAAGGTCCTGTTCCTCGTGCACGGCGCTGGTTGACGAGCTGGCGCTGATCATTTCCTCGGCGCCTGAATTAGTCGAGGCAGACGAACCCAGCCCTCGAGTCTGGAATTCCATCGAAATTGCGTTGCGACAAGAAGGGCTGATCCGTCCCCAGCAGGCAAATCGGCCCTTGATCTCTTCATTCGCCACGCGCTGGGGATGGGCGCGGTGGATGGTGCCGGCCGCGGCCACGTTGCTGATCCTCGTAGGAATCTACGTCAAACAGCGTTCGTCATCGCCGCAGCTTATAAAAAATATCGCGACCATGAGCAGCCCCGACGTACCAATGGCTGGCTTAAATGACGACGAACTGCTGCAGGCAGTTTCGGACCAGCCACCGGTCGCGCAAGCACAATATCAGGACAATCTCCGACGAGTGAACCAGTACATTCAGGATGCAAAGATGAATGTGGAGACCAGCCCTGACGACGAGGATGCTCGCCGTTCGCTGATGGAGGCCTACCAGCAAAAGGCCATGCTTTTTGAGATGACTATGGACCGTTCCCTGCCATAGTCGTTCTCTGCGATAATCAGGCTCGCGATAGTTGCTCGCCTGCGGGAAGTTAGAGAAAAGCGTGGGGGATTCAAATGAGTACGCGCACCATCAAACTTGTCGTAGTCGGGGCCATGGTGGCGGGGACCCTGGTCGCCGAGAGTCACAAGGAATGGCACTTCAATGTCGGCCCGAAAGCCGGCGTCTCAGTAAATAATCCCTACGGATCGATCTCAGTCAAACCTTCGACCAACAATACCGTGGTCATCAATGCCGTGTTGCATTCCGATAAGGTCGAGGTAGACAACCGGCAAAACGGAAATCGCGTTGACATCCAATCGCATCTGCTGCCCGGCGCCGATGCCACTTCCGGGCGCGTAGACTACGAAGTTTTGGTGCCAGCCGACGCCAGCGTGACGCTGCACTCCAGCACCGGCCCGCTGCGCGCGGAGAAACTGCACGGCGATGTATCGCTCGAAGGCTCAGCTGCAACCGTGGATGTCCGCGATGTCGCCGATGCGCACGTGCACGTCAAAACTCTGACCGGCCCCATCACGCTGAGCAATATCCACGACGGGCATGTGGAAGTTGACTCCCTGAGCGGCCTGGTCACGATGACGGGCGTGACTGGACAGCTGGTGCAGGTGATTTCCACCAGCGGGAACATCATCTATATCGGCGATTTCGGCAGCAGCGGCGAATACCGTTTGACCAGCCACAGCGGCGATATCGAAGCGACGGTGCCGGAATCGACCTCGGCGGACGTGAGCGCGCGATCGGTGCGCGGCGAAGTGCAGGACGACATTCCCCTCCAACCCAGAACCCATACCTGGATCCCTCTCAGGCAGGGGAGTGCCTTCGTGGGTACGATGGGCAAAGCGGCATCGTCGGTAGTGCTGCGAACCTTCAGTGGTAAAATCCACCTCAAGAAACGCGCAGAAAAATAGCAACGAAAAGAAAACTGGATCGTACGAAAAGGCGTCCTAGAAAGACGGCCAAGGTGCCGATGCGCTCGCGTGTGCTCCGGGACAAGTCGCAGACGGCGGAAACTGCGACTCTGCCGGCGGCTGTATTTCTAGTCGGATTTATGGGCGCGGGCAAGAGCAGCGTGGGCCGTGTCCTGGGACAGCGGTTGAATTGGATCTTCGAAGATCTCGATGACCGCATCGAGCGGCGCCAAAGCCAGTCCGTAGCGGAGATTTTCCGTGCCGGCGGAGAGCGGGAGTTTCGCCGGGCCGAGCGAGCGGCGCTGCAGGAAGTGATCGAAGAGTTGCCACATGGACCTTCGAGGATCGTCGCCCTGGGAGGCGGCGCTTTTGTGCAGAAGGGGAACGCGGCACTGCTTAAAGCGGCTGGAGTTCCAACGATCTTTCTCGATGCGCCGGTCGAAGAATTATGGCGGCGCTGCCAGGAGCAAGCCGGCAAGGTGGGCGCGCAACGTCCTTTGCTCGGCAGTACAGAACGGTTTTGCGCGCTCTATGAGGCGCGCCGTAATGGCTACTCGAAGGCGTCGCTGCGGATTGAAACCGCAAGCCGCAGTGTCGAGGAGATTGCAAACGAGATTGCTCAGACCTTGGGCCTGCAGAATTAGCCAGACGGCGCGTTAGCTGAACGACGCCAAGGAGCAAACGATTGAAGCTGGAAGCGGCAATTCGCTGGGTCGTGGCGGTCGCATTGCTGAGTGCAGTGGCAACCGTTGCTGCAGAAAAATCCGGAGACAAGAAGGACAAGGTGAAACCGTCGGCGCCCCAGATGGTCGACTCGGGATCGTTTGGCGTCTTCATCAAAGGGCAGCGGGTTATCACCGAGACTTTCAACATCGAGCAGGAAAGCGATTACAGCAGCATCACGGCGCAGCTGAAGGAAACGGCGGGCGCGACTCCGACGGATCAGAAATCAACGTTGGAGATTACCTCAAGCGGGCAGCTCGTCCGCTATGAATGGAGCCAGGCCGCGGGCGGGTCTCTGATCGTCCTTCCCAGAGATGAGTTCCTGATCGAGAAGATCACGGCTACTGGAACCGCGAAGGCGGCGGAGCAGCCGTTCCTCATGCCCAACACTTCGACCATTCTCGATAACAATTTCTTTATTCATCGCGAGGTCATGGCATGGCGGTACCTGGCAACTGCACCCTGCCATGGCGATGCGGGCAATCGCCGATGCCAGCCCGAAGAGTATGGGGTTCTCGTGCCGCAGGATCGCACCTCACTACGCGTGCGCATGGAATTGGTCGGTAAAGAGAAGGTCACGATCCGCGGAACGGAACGAGAGTTATTGCGGCTGAACCTGCGGGGAGAAGGGTTCGACTGGGCGTTGTACCTGGACGATCACGACCGGTACAAACTCATGCGCGTCGCCATCCCTGCCGATAACACGGAAGTGGTGCGGGACTGAGCTGGTTTGATTCCGGCTCAAAAGACTAGTGTTGGCGGGGAATTTCTTTGGTCCTGATCGATACACATACGGCGCGCGCTTTGGTCACAGCGCTTTTATTCGCCCTGGCCCTGGGATTTCTCTATGTGGCCCGCGCCACCCTCATTGCCTTCCTGTTTGCCATCTTCTTTGCCTACCTGATGAGTCCGCTGGTGAACTATCTGGAGAAATTGCTGCGGGGACGCGGGCGCGCGATAGCCGTAATCTACGCATTGCTTCTGACGCTGGTCGTGATGTTCTTCGTCTCCGTGGGACCGCGCGTGACCCGCGAAGGCGCACGGTTGGGACAAGCCATTCCTGCCCTGCTCAATCAGCTGAGCTCGGGCCAGCTTGCTGAACAGATCGGGGAGCAGCATGGCTGGAACTACCGGAGTACCGACCTCCTCAGGACTTTTCTCTCCAACCACAGCACGGAAATTACCCAGATCGCGCAGCGAATCGGGTTGCGCATTGCCGATGTCGCGAAACAGGCGTGGATATTTCTGGTTGTGCCCATCCTGTCGATATTTTTCCTGCAAGATGGCCAGGCATTCGGGGACGTCTTGCTGGGAACCGTGCAGTCACGGCCCCAGCGCGAACTCTTGCAGGGCGTGCTCAACGATTTAAACCAGATGCTCGCGCACTTCATCCGGGCTCAATTGACACTGGCCGCTCTGACGCTGGTAACCTATTCGATCTTTTTGGGTGCGATGAAGGTTCCGTACGCCCTGGTCCTCGGCACTATCGGAGGCCTACTCGAGTTCATCCCGGTGGTCGGGCCGCTGGCCGCGGCAGTAATCATTCTGAGCGTTGCATTGTTGATGAGCTATCAGCACTGGCTTGTGTTGCTGATCTTCCTCGGATGCTGGCGCCTGGTTCAGGACTACGTCTCCTCTCCCCGGATCATGGGACGAAGCATGGAACTGCATCCTCTGGCTGCGATTTTTGGAGTGATGGCTGGCGGCGAAGTGGCCGGCATTCTCGGCATATATCTTTCCATCCCCGTGATGGCGACTCTGCGCATCCTGTTCCGGCGGTGGCGCCTGTACGCGGAAAAAAGAAAGTTTGGCCCCCTGAACGAATATGCGATCGGCAGCGAGGTTGGTCAGAGGAAGTAAGAGAAGTTCTCAGTTCCCCAGCTCTCAGGTTCCAGCCTTCGCCGTGTTGACTCGAACAGGCTGCGGAATAACCCTTGCAGCCCACAAGACCAGGAAGGACACGACATTAGCCGGCGAACTACGCGTGGTCTTGGCGGCATGCCTGAAGGCATGCCCTGGTACGAACCTCGCTGCAATGCGGCACCTTCGTCGATCATTTTGAACCGGACTTCGGAGATGGAGAGACGGAGCGCCGGAGCTCGTCGAGCAGTTGCGGTTCGATATTGCCTCCGCTGATGATGGCGACGTTCAGCTCGGTGTGGGGCAATTCGTCGCGGTGGAATAAGAATCCAGCTACGGCAACGGCGCCGCTGGGTTCGGCGATGGTGTCGGGATTTGCGGACAGCAGTTTCATCGCGTGGCGAATCTCGTCTTCGGTTACCGTGATGATGTCGTCGACGTATTTCTTGATGTGCTCGAAGTTGATCGGTCCAACGCTCTGCGTGCGCAGGCCATCGGCAAGTGTCCGCGACACTTGCTCGGCGGGGAACTGAACGATTTTGCCCGCACGCAGGCTGGCCTGTGCGTCTGCCGCCAGTTCCGGTTCAACCCCGATTATCTTGACGGAGGGCTTGCTCAACTTGATCGCGGCAGCCACGCCGCTGATCATGCCGCCCCCGCCGACTGGGACGAGGACGGTTTCCACATCGGGCAGGTCTTCAAGTATTTCCAGCCCCATCGTTCCCTGACCCGCGATGATGTGTTCGTCGTTGTAAGGAGGCACGATCACGTATCCGTGCTGAGCGGCTAATTCTTCCGCCTTGAGCTGGCGCTCCGTGCTGCCGGGACCTACTAATACGATATCCGCGCCCAGCGCCGCCGTTGCGTTACGCTTGATCATGGGAGCGTTGTTGGGCATGACGATGACAGCCTTCACTTTCAGAGCCCGGGCTGCATAAGCGACTCCCTGTGCATGATTGCCGCTGGAGTAAGAAATCACTCCGCGCTTGCGGTCTTCTTCCGACAAGGAGGCGATCTTGTTAAAGGCACCGCGGAGCTTGAAGGCGCCGATGGGCTGTTGGTTCTCGGGCTTGAGGAAGAGGCGGCGGGAATCCTCAGTGCTGAGATTGAATTCGATTAGCGGCGGGTGGATGGCAATACCGCGAAGCCGGGAGCGCGCGGATTGGATGTCAGAAAGAGTGACCACCATTTAATTTATCATTTGACGCTCTGCATGAAATAGAAGAGGGTTGACATCATGATGCTTATCGTAGTAGCATCATGATGTGCGAACTACTCTTACTCTGGATGACGACGTGGCCGCCTTGTTGAACAAGGAAGTGCGAAAATCCGGCGAGCCTTTCAAAGAGGTCGTAAATCGCGCTCTGCGAACGGGTCTGACAGCCGCGACAAAGCCTGTCCGAAAACCATTTGTCGTGAAGCCGATGAAGTTGGGGTTGCCACACTTCGAAAAGGTTGAGGAATTACTCGAATATCTCGAAGGCCCGGATCATCGGTGATCGTCGTTGACGCCAACCTGCTTATCTATTCTTACGATACCGAATCGCCCCACCATAAGAAGAGCCGGGCCTGGGTGGAGAAAATCTTTTCGGACATCGAACCCGTGGGATTGCCCTGGCAGACTGTGTCTGCGTTCTTGCGTGTGATTACCAATCGGAGGCTGCCGGGATCGCGTTTAACGGTCGAGCAGGCTATTGAAATTGTGGAAGCGTGGTTGGAGCAACCGAATATACGAATAATTGTGGCCGGTGATGACCACTGGTCTGTCTTAAAACGAATGATTATGGAAGGGCGGGCCACGGGGCCGTTGGTCAGCGACGCGGAATTGGTTGCGTTAACAGTCGAATACGGAGCCGTGCTGTATACGGCGGACCGGGATTTCGCGAGGTTTCCGGGCCTGAGATGGAAAAATCCACTGGATTAGGTTGGCCTCGCCCGGCCATTGATTGCCTAGGGAGCCGCGCTTTGAGCAGGCGCTTTAGATCGGGTTTGCCATGGAAGACCGCCACGACCTCGACCGTCGCGGCCTTGCGGTACACGATCAATGTACTGATAAACGCTGAAGAACAGCACATCCCGGCTCGTCAGGTCGGGACGCCTATGGCCCTTGCCGGGAACATCGGCCAAGCCTTCGAAAACATCCACCAGTCGCTCTGAATCCGATTCGCGAGTGCCAGCCCCGCCTCTCCGAGCAAGTAACGCCAAAGCAGCTTAAGATCGTCTTCGGCTTCGGGAGCGACGAGATAGGGCTTCACGATCCAGAGCGGTCCGCGAGCCACGCCGCCTTGTCATCTTCAAGGCGCTTCCGCAGCCCGTCTCCACGTATACCTTCGCCCTGGTCGAGTTGGGCCAGACCGCGCTCGATTTTGGCACTGATGGCCTCTTTGTTTTCCTGAAGCCAGGCCTCGCGTTCACCTTGTATTTCGAGGGCGTCGAAGAGCACATCTTCCACGCTCTCGAACGCACCGCTATGCAGTCGCTGCTGAATCAGCGCTTCAATCTCGGGACGGTTTATTTGGATGGTCATGCATTGACCCTGCAAGAACTTGTTCTCTATCAACCCTAACGCCGGGCTGGGCTTCGGTCAACTGGAATGGGCGTAACAGTACCAACGTCCTCGCGCTGGAGGGGAGCAAGCCAACCAAGGGCCCTGTCGCGAGGGTTCAAATCTCCAGTATGACCGGCATGATCAGCGGCCGCTTCTGTGTCTGCTTGGAAATGTAACGCTTCAGGTCGGCGCGAATCTTTTCCTTGATCACGCCGTAGTCGGCTTTTTCTTCTTCGCTGGAATGCGCGAGCGTGTCTTCGACGATGCGGCGGGCGCCTTCCATCAGGCCGTCTTCGCCGGGGTTGAATCCACGGCTCACAATTTCGGGAGATGTTTCGACGCGTCCGCTCAACTTGTTGATGGCGATGATAGGTAGCACGATGCCGTCTTCGCTCAAATGACGGCGATCTTTAATGATTAGATCCTCAACAACGTCGGTGCGCGAGCCGGAGTCAATACAGATGCGGCCTACGTTAACGCGTCCAGCTTTGCGCGCGCCTAGTTCGTCGAACTCAAGAACGTCGCCGCTTTCGATCAGCATCACCTTGCCAACCGAACCATGCATTGCGCCCGCCATCTCGGCGTGCAACTTCAACTGCCGGTATTCGCCATGGACCGGAATAAAGTATCGCGGCTTCACCAGGTTGATGATGAGTTTCAATTCTTCCTGGCTGGCGTGTCCGCTCACGTGGATCGGCGGATATGATCCATCTTCGTAAATCACGTGCGCTTCGCGCCGGAAGAGGTGATCGATCATGCGATAGATCGTCTTCTCGTTACCGGGGATGATGCGCGACGAGAGCACGACCGTGTCGCCCTTCTCGATCTTCGCGTGCTTGTGGTTGTCGACGGCCGCGCGCGACAACGCCGACATGGGTTCGCCCTGGGTTCCGCTGATCAAAACACAAACTTTTTCCGGCGGATAGTTTTTCATCTCGCCGGGATGAATCACGAGTCCGTCCGGGACCTCGATGTAGCCGAGGTCTTCGGCGATCTCCGCCGAGTTGTTCATGGACCGGCCGAGGAACGCGACTTTGCGTCCGTGCTGATGGGCCAGTTCGACCGCCAGCTTGATGCGGTGGATGGACGAGGAGAAGCACGAGATGAACAGGCGTCGTTGGGTGTGGGCGAAGACTTCATCAAACTTGCGCCGCACCGCCCGCTCACTTGGCGTGTAGCCCTTCCGCTCGACGTTGGTCGAATCCTGGAACAGCGCCAGTACACCATTCTTGCCGTACTCGGCAAAGGAGTGCAGATCGAACAGACGATTGTCGGTAGGCGTAGGATCGACTTTGAAATCGCCGGTGTGGATTACAACACCGAGCGGCGTGTGGATGGCCAGCGCAACACAGTTCACCAGGCTGTGCGTCACCTGAATGGGATGAATGGTGAAAGCGCCCGCCTTGAAGCGCTCGTTGGGACGCATCTCGCGCAGGTCGGCGTCGTCGAGCAGGCCGTGCTCGTCGAGCTTGTCTTCGACATACGCCAGAGTGAACTCCGTCCCCCAGACCGGAACGTTGAGCTCGGAGAGAATCCACGGCAGCGCGCCGATGTGATCTTCGTGGCCGTGGGTAAGGATGATTCCCCGTACCCGTTGCCGGTTTTCGATAAGATACGAAATGTCGGGGACCACGATATCGACGCCGAGTAACTCGACCTCGGGGAACATGAGGCCCGCGTCAATCACAATGATGTCGTCGCCCCAGCGGACGGCCATGCAGTTCATACCGAACTCGCCCAGGCCTCCCAAGGGGATAATCTGCAGTTTTCCTGTTGGCATTAGAGGTAACAATGATGCTAGCACAGCGACCGAGCACCGAGCGCTGAACGCGAGATGACGAGCGACCGATGCGGGCTCATCCGGCATCAAAAAGGGAAGGTGCGGGTTAGGTTGGATCAATGCCTGAAGAACGCAAATCATGGTTGCGGCGCCGCGTCGAGAACGCACTCACCAAGGGACTGACTCGCGCTTATTCCACCGTGAAAGTAGATCCTGGCAAATTTCTTCTGCAACTTCGTGCGGCTTACCGCTTGCCGATTAGCGGCTACCACGGCGTGTATTCGCTGACGATGGGCGAACTGGATGTGGTAGCCGACGAGATCATTCGCAGCGGGATGAAAGTTGCCGCATTGGAAGGTGCCGGATTTGGTTTGGGGGGACTGATGACGATCGTCCCCGACCTGGGAATTCTCTCTGCGATTACCATGCGCACGGTTCAGAAGTTGAGCCTGGTTTACGGCTTCGAATTCAACACAGACCGCGAAATCGCGGAGCTGTGGATTGCCGCTGCCAGCGCAGCTGGAGTCGACATCAGCCGCGAACTGCTGGAAAAAGAAGTGGTCAACAAGTTCGTGCCCCGCGTGATCCAGCGGATCGCGGCGAGGGCCAGCGGAGAAGTGGTGGAAAAGTGGGCGGGACGTGTGATTCCCCTTGCCAGCTCCGCCATCGGCGCCGCGCTCAACTACTGGTTTGTGCGCGCCTGGGGTGAGCGCGCTAAGTCACATTTTCGTCAGCGCCACTTACTGCTGCGCGAAGCCGAGCATGGTGCAGTATTGACTGCACGTGGTCAGCAGAGTCTTCCAGCCTCAAGTTCCTAACGGTACTTTCGTGTCGCTAAGACCCGGGTAACGCATTTGTCACGTGTGGTAAAAATTAATAAGCATGTCAATCTTTCATTGCGCAGCAATTCTTTTCGATCTGGACGGAGTCCTCGTCGACTCCACTCGCTCTGTCGACCGCCAATGGCGCGCCTGGGCGCGGCAAAAGGGTGTGGACGGCGATAAAGTCATGGCAATCGCTCACGGAGTGCGCACCATCGAGGTAATCCGAACTGTAGCGCCGCATCTTGACGCCGATGCAGAAGTCTGGGAGCTCGAGAATCGCGAGGCCGATGATCATGAAGGCGTGGAGATTATGCCCGGAGCAATCGATCTTGTCCGCTCCATTCCCGAGGGCCGCTGGGGCGTGGTGACTTCCGGCACTCGACTGCTGGCGAGCGCGCGTCTGCGCTTCGGCGGTTTGCCGGTTCCCAAAATATTGGTTACCGCCGACGACGTGGCCAACGGGAAACCGCATCCCGAGCCGTATTTGAAGGGTGCGGAGCTGATGGGTGTCAACCCGGCAGACTGCCTGGTTATTGAAGATGCGCCGGCAGGAATTCAGGCGGCTCGCGCCGGAGGGATGAAAGTGATTGGGCTGACTAGCACCTATCCGGCGGCGAGGCTGAATGAAGCGGACTTCGTCGTGCAGAGGTTGCCACAGATTCAGGTTACGTCAAATGGATCGGGAATGCTTACGGTCCGAACCAGTTGACGAAAGAGTCGAGAGAGCGCGCGCGGCAAGATTGCTATGAGCCATGTCCGGCTGAGACGACAGATATTCAGCGCAGCCATTCTTCAAGCTCAATGCCCCGATCCGTTTTCTCGTCGCGGTACTTCACGATTACGGGAGTGTAGAGCGATAGATTCCACTTCACAGCCGAACCTTTTTTCACCGCGCGCGAGCCGGGTACGACCACCGCATTTTCGGGAACTTCCAGTGGCGCGTCGGCGGTTGCACGGTAGACCTCGCCGCGCACCAGGTCGTAGAGCGGCGTAGACCGCGTCAGGATCGTTCCTGCGCCCAGCACTGCCCTTGCCCCCACCAGCGTGCCTTCGTACACGCCGCAGTTGCCGCCGACCAGCACGTCGTCCTCAATGATTACGGGAGCGGCGTTGATGGGCTCAAGCACACCTCCAATCTGCGCCGCGGCACTCAGGTGCACGCGCTTGCCGATCTGCGCGCACGATCCCACCAGGGCGTGCGAATCCACCATCGTGCCCTCGTCGATATAGGCGCCCACATTGATGAACATCGGCGGCATGCAGATCACGGAAGGCGCGACATAGGCTCCCTCGCGAACAGACGATCCACCCGGAACCACGCGCACGCGGTCGGCTACGGTAAACCGCCGCGCAGGGAAGGTGTCTTTGTCGACGAATGACAGTCCGGCGCTCATGTCTGCAAGTTCGCCCAGGCGGAATCCTAGCAAGAGGCCCTGCTTCACCCAGATATTCACCGTCCAGCGGCCATCAATTTTTTCGGCCGCGCGGATTTTTCCCTGGGTCAGTTGGTCACGGAATTCGAAAAAAGTCTGTCGCGCGTCGGGATTGCGTTCAACTTCGCCCAGGGCGGCGAGGCGCTCGATGGAGGATTTCAGGGAAGACATTTTGGATCGGACCTCGGACGTCGGACCTTGGACTTCAGACGTTGGACCTCAAGACCTCAGACGGCCGATCTAGGTTAGCACCCCAAGAGATTCTTCGAGGGAGAAGCTCTGTATTTGGCCACAGCGTTAGAATCGTTGCTTCTGCTAAGGGGAAAGCCCAAGATCTGAAGTCCGAGGTCTGAGGTCCGAGTCTCTCACACGCATTTGCATTCGCTGCGAATCAGCACGCCCGTCATACTGTGTGCAATCTCGCGAGCTTCGGCCAGCGTCGCGTATGGGCCATGCCAGCGAGCGTGGTTCGCGTCGTGTCCGGAGGGCCGTCCCTTACCGTGGCTGCATTGGCCGCACGATCCGCGGTGGAGCACGATCTTGTGCGGCCCCGCTGCCCAGTTCTCGTAGAGAAAAAATTCTGGTACTTCTGCCGCCGGCGCCGGTGGTTTTGTAATCAGGCCCACTTCGGCGGCGACCTTTTGCAGACGTGAGCGTGTGTCCCGCCGCATCGGCAACAGCGGCAGACGGTAAACTTCCTCGACCTTGCCCATCATGGCCAGCACTGCTTTCACCGGAAGCGGGCTCGACTCAATGAAGTTGGCTTGCATCAACGGCAGATACTTGCGGTGAAGACTACGCGCTACCGTCCAATCGTTGTTGAGCGCCGCCCGGGTCATCGCAGACATTTCATGCGGAATCTCGTTCGAGACCACGGAAATAATTCCTACTCCCCCGAGCGCGATTACAGGCAGGGTGACGGCGTCGTCTCCGGAGAAGACCAGAAACTTCTCGGGGACAGCGTTGATCGCTTCGGCGATCTGCGTCATGTTGCCGCTGGCTTCCTTCACCCCCACGATGTTGGGAATCTCGGCAAGCCGCGCCAGCGTGCCCGGCTCGATGTTCGTTCCCGTGCGTCCAGGCACGTTGTAAAGAATGATGGGCTTGTCACCGACGGCTTCGGCGATGGCCTTAAAATGCCGGTACTGGCCTTCCTGGGTGGGCTTGTTGTAGTAGGGCGAGGCGGTGAGGATGGCGTTGACTCCTGGCCGCGCCGCGACTTCTTTCGCTTTCTCGACGGCGTCGTGGGTTGCGTTCGAGGTCGCACCGGCCACAATCGGCACGCGTCCGGCGACGATCTCAATGGTCGTGTCGATTACGTGCAGCCACTCATCGTGGTTGAGAGTCGGCGTCTCGCCGGTGGTGCCGCAGGGAACGAGGAAATCAATCCCGGACTCGATCTGCCATGCCACCAGGTTGCGCAAGGCAGCGTCGTCGATGGAGCCGTCCTGTCGAAAAGGAGTTACGAGTGCCGTGCCACAGCCACGGAGTTGCATGTGAATAAGATAGCGCGAATGGAGAAGGATGGAAAACTGG
>Ga0209488_10003337_pt1 | contig 12897 bp, 12 predicted proteins | sample Rivendell_Oct201_8_FD_188349 | JGI IMG/M metagenome (GOLD analysis project Ga0209488, IMG submission 188349) | Vadose zone soil microbial communities from the Eel River Critical Zone Observatory, Northern California, USA -... | ecosystem: Environmental > Terrestrial > Soil > Vadose zone >...
GTGCGGTGATCGACCAAATCGAACGTTTGCTTCCCCATCTGCGCAAGGGCGCATTCGTATTGATCTCATCGCAATTGCCGGTGGGCTCGGTGCGTCGGCTGGAGCGAGCGCATGCCGACGAGCAGGGCAACCGGCAATGGCGATTTGCCTATTCACCCGAGAACCTCCGGCTCGGAAAGGCGCTCGGCGATTTTCTCAATCCCGAGCGAATTGTCGTTGGAGTCAGAGCGGAGTCGGATCGATCCGAGCTGCAGACTCTCTTCGGTGCGATCACGCCGCGCATCGAATGGATGTCGGTCGAATCCGCGGAAGCGACGAAGCACGCGCTTAATGCATTTCTCGCAACGTCGGTCACCTTTGCCAACGAGATCGCCTCACTGTGCGAGGCGGTGGGGGCCGACGCTAAAGAAGTCGAGCGCGGACTCAAATCCGATGGTCGGATCGGTCCACGCGCTTATCTTGCCCCGGGTGGCGCTTTTGCCGGAGGCACCTTGGCACGAGATGTTGAGTTTCTCACCGAAGTTGCGCGGGCGCATTCGGTGTCCACGCCGCTGTTATCATCCGTCATCGTCAGCAACAACGAGCACAAGCGTTGGACGGAGAAGAAGCTGGCGTCGCTATTCGACGACCTGCGCGGCGTTCCGATCGCTGTGTGGGGCCTGACGTATAAACCGGGAACCGATACCTTGCGGCGCTCATTGATGGTTGAAATCTGCGAGTGGCTGATCGAACGCGGTGCGGCTGTCAACGTGCATGATCCGGCGGTGAAGGCTCTGCCGGATCATTGGAGCGGAAAGGTGACTCGGTACGAAGATGCGGGCGACGCTGCAAGCGACGCGAGTGCGTTGATCGTTGGCGCCGAATGGCCGATGTACAGGGAAATTGCGAAGGATCGGCTAGCTTCGCGTTCGAATCCTCTGGTGGTACTGGATGCAAATCGATTTCTGGTGGACGTTGTACCGCGAGTGACACAGCTGCGCTATTTTGCCGTGGGCACTCCCGATCCGAGCAAGGCGCTGCCATGACGAAACCGCTTGCGAACAAACATGCGATCGTCACCGGCGCAAGTCGCGGCCTCGGGCGTGAAATCGCAAAGCACTATGTGGCGGCGGGCGCCAATGTGTTTATTTGCGCGCGCAACGCAGCGGCCTTGGACGAGTCGCTGCGGGACTTACAAGAGCACGCAGCCGCCGGCCAGGTTGTGGCTGCGCAGGTGGCGGATGTGTCGAACGAGGACGACGCTCGTGCAGTCGTCGATGCAGCGCTCCGACATTTCAAACGGATCGACATTTTGGTCAGTAACGCGGGCGTTGCGGGTCCCGCCGGCGCCATCGAGAGCGTCGATTGGCAGGATTGGGTGCGCGCGCTGGAAATTAATTTGCTCGGTTCGGTGCTGCTGTGCCGGGCCGTCGTGCCGCTGTTCAAAGAGCAGCGCAGCGGAAAAATTATTCAGATATCCGGCGGAGGAGCGACGAGTCCGCTACCGATGTTGAGTGCCTACGCGGCATCCAAGGCCGCCGTCATTCGCTTCATGGAAACGCTCGCCGAAGAAGTTCGCACCTTTGGTATCGACGTCAACGCCATCGCGCCGGGATTGCTCAAGACACACATGCTCGAGGAGATGCTGACGGCGGGGCCGGCGGGAATTGGCGCTGCATTGCATGAGCGGTTGTCGAAGGAAAAAAGAACCGGCGGAACGCCGCTGAGCAAAGGCGCGGAGCTGGCGGTATTCTTGGGCTCTTCGCGCAGCGACGGCATCACCGGAAAATTGATTAGCGCGCCCTGGGACCCGTGGACGACCTTGCCGGATCATATCGACGTCTTGAAGGCTTCCGACATTTACACACTGCGTCGCATCGTTCCCAAGGATCGCGGCGAGCCGTGGGGGAATGACGAGTGAACGCCGCGCTGATCGGATGCGGCGCAGTGGGCAGGAAGCGCGCGGAAAATCTCGGCGGCGCACGGCTCGTGTATTGCGTCGACACCGATCGCGCGCGTGCTCAAGATATTGCCGCTCGACATCGCGAGTGTGCCGTGCTCCCGCAATGGAGCGATCTACTGACTCGCAGTGATGTGAATCTATTCATCGTCGCGACGCCGCCGAAATTTCAGGCGGAAATTGCGTTAGCGGCCATCGGCGCCGGCAAACATGTGCTGGTGGAAAAACCAGGCGCAAGAAATTCAGCGGAACTACGCGAGGCGGCTGCGCTCGCCGAAAAAAAAAGAATTCGCGTTCGGGTCGGCTTCAATCACCGCTATCACCGAGCGTTTCGTCAGGCGCGCGCCTTGGTCGATGCAGGATCGTTGGGTCCCCTGATGTTTGCGCGCGCTCGCTACGGCCATGGCGGCCGCCGCGGCTATGATAAGGAGTGGCGGGCGAATCCCGACCAGTCCGGCGGCGGCGAATTGATCGATCAGGGCGTGCATCTAATCGATCTGGCTCGTTGGTTTCTCGGCGAGTTCACCGACATCGAAGGCTTTGCGCACACTTATTTTTGGAATATGCCGGTGGACGACAACGCATTTTTGTTATTGAAGACCGCGAGTAAGCAAACGGCATTTCTGCATGCAAGCTGCACCGAATGGAAAAATACTTTTTCGTGGGAACTGTACGGCCGCGACGGCAAGTTGCAGATCGACGGTCTCGGCGGAAGCTACGGCGTGGAAAAACTCACGTGGTACAAGATGCTCCCGGAAATGGGTCCGCCGGAAACTCAGGTCTGGGAATACCCCATGGCCGATGATTCCTGGGCTGTGGAAATGGCAGAGTTCTTGGAAGACATTCGTCTCGAGCGCGAGCCGGCGGCAGGATTGCACGATGCCATTGCGGCGTTGACGATCGTCGGCAAAATCTACGCGGAGTCCGGTTATGATCATCGCGCGTAGTCCGCTGCGGATCACATTGGGCGGCGGCGGCACCGATCTCGCTTCTTACTATGAGCATCATGAAGGATTTCTGATTTCCGCCGCCATCGATCGCTACGTTTATGTAACGGTGATGCGCCCATTCAAAGCGGGCATTTATCTTAAGTACTCCGCACTCGAACACGTCGAGCGAATACAAGACGTCAAGCATCCCATTATTCGCGAAGCCTTGGCGCTGCAAAATTTTACGATCCCGCAAATTGAAATCACGACGCTGGCGGATATTCCCGCCGGTACCGGACTCGGTTCGTCGGGCAGTTTCACCACCGCGTTGTTGAAAGCCTTATTTCTACACCAGCGCAAGCTGGTTCACCCGCAAGAGCTCGCCGAACTTGCGTGCCAAATCGAAATCGATCGTCTCAAGGAACCGATCGGAAAACAGGATCAATACATTGCGGCTTACGGCGGTCTTACCTGCTTTACGTTTCACAAGGATCATCGCGTGACCGCGGAACCGCTGCGGGTCTCGACCAATACGATGTTCAATCTTGAAGATAACCTGCTGTTGTTCTTCACCGGCTATAGCCGCGATGCCGGAACGATCTTGCAGGATCAACAGCAACGGTCGAACGCGCATGAAAAAGAGATGCTACGTAATCTGGATTACATCAAAGAGCTGGGTTACCGCAGTCGCGAACTTCTGGAGGCCGGTAACGTCGTACAATTCGGCGAGTTAATGCATGAACACTGGGAACACAAAAAACGACGCTCCGGGGCAGTGAGCAACCCGCAGATCGATAAGTGGTACGCACTTGCAATGCAGAACGGCGCGATTGGCGGCAAATTGGTGGGCGCGGGAGGCGGCGGCTTTCTGATGTTCTATGCGGCGGACCGCAGGCGCTTGCGTCAGACGATGGCCGAAGCCGGATTGGAAGAAGTACGGTTTCGCTTCGATTTGGAAGGGACCAAGATAGTCCTCACGTGATGCTGCCCGTCGCCATACTCGCCGGTGGGCTGGCGACGCGCTTACGCCCGATGACGAATGACACGCCGAAGTCGCTGCTTGCCATTGCGGGCCGCCCGTTTGTCTTTCATCAACTCGAGTTGTTGCGCGACCAAGGCATCGATCGAGCGGTGCTCTGTGTTGGCTATCGCGGCGAGCAGATTCGCGCGGTGGTCGGCGACGGCCGGAAGTTCGGTATAGTCGTCGAATACTCGTTCGACGGCGCTGAGTTGCTCGGAACCGGCGGCGCCGTGCTTCAGGCGCTGCCGTTGCTGGGAGAAGATTTTTTTGTACTGCACGGAGATTCCTACTTGCTTTGCTCCTTCGCTCAGGTTCAGACCGCGTATCAACGTGCCGGCCGTCCGGCGCTGATGACGGTGCTGCGTAACGACAATCGATGGGACCGGAGTAATGCCCTCTTTGCCGACGGCAACTTGATCGCGTACGACAAATCCTCGCCGCATCCGGACATGCGGCATGTCGACTATGGCGTCTCAATTTTTTCTCGCGCGGTCTTCGCAAGCTACACGGATCGCAAAGTGGTCGACCTGGCCGAAGTCTGCGCGGATCTGTCGCAGCGCGGTCAGTTGGCCGCGCTGGAAGTGGTCGACCGCTTCTACGAAATAGGATCGTTCGACGGAATAAAGGAAACCGAAGCCTACCTGTCGCGCACTAGATCTCTGCAATGAGTTACGCACGCAAGCATCTGGCCGAGGCGGCGGAAGTTCTGCAGAGAATGGACGGCGATGCTATTGAGAAAATGGCGCAGCTGCTTGTCGCTATCAAACAGTCGCAGGGTAGAGTTTTCTTTCTGGGTGTCGGTGGGAGCGCCGCCAACTGCTCGCACGCGGTCAACGATTTTCGCAAGCTGGCCGGCATCGAATGCTACGCGCCAACCGACAACGTGGCCGAGTTGACCGCTCGCATTAACGACGAGGGCTGGGACAGTGCCCTGGCGGAGTGGCTCAAGGTTAGCAAGCTACGATCGGGCGATGCGATCTTTGTGTTTTCGGTCGGTGGCGGCGACGTCGAAAGAAAGATTAGCGCCAATCTCGTGGCCGCGGCGCAACTTGCCAAGGCGGTGGGTGCGAAGATTCTCGGCGTACTCGGTCGCGATGGCGGTTACATCGCGCGGGTCGCTGACGCGTTCGTTATCGTGCCGACCGTCAATCCCGAGACCGTCACGCCGCACACGGAAGCATTTCAAGCAGTGATTTGGCATCTTCTCGTCTCACATCCGTCGCTCAAGGAACGCGCGACCAAGTGGGAAGCGGTGTCCCGCTGATGCGCGCCGCCGTCTTTCTCGATCGCGACGGCGTCGTCAATCGTTCGCCTGTGCGCAATGGGGTGCCGCATCCTCCAGCGGCGCTTCAGGAACTTGAAATCCTGCCCGATGTTCCCGAAGCGCTGACGGCCTTGCGCGAGCACGGCTACTTGTTGGTAGTGGTGACGAATCAGCCCGATGTTGCACGCGGCAACGCCCGCGAACAGGATGTGCAAGACATCCATGCGCGCCTGCGGTCGACGCTGAAACTCGACGCCGTCTTCACGTGCTTTCACGGCGATGCGGATAACTGCGACTGCAGAAAGCCGAAGCCGGGTCTGCTCTTGCAAGCCGCCCGTGAGTTCGACATCGATTTGGCGGCCAGCTTTATCGTCGGCGACCGCTGGAAGGACATCGAAGCCGGGCAGCGCGCCGCCTGCAAGACTTTCTTTATCGATTATGGTTACCGCGAACCGCAACCCAGTGCTTGCGACTACCGTGTCGGTTCGCTGCTCGAAGCCGCACGAATCATTTTGCGCACACAATCGTCAAAGTTCGTCCCATGATCACGCTTGAGCAGCTTTCCATCAAAATATTTGCCGACGGCGCCGACAAGGCGGGCATGCTGGCAATGAATGCCAAGCCGTATATCAAGGGCCTGACCACCAACCCAACGCTGATGCGCAAGGCCGGCGTCGCGAACTATCGAGCCTTCGCGCGCGAAGTGCTCGCGGAAATCAAGGACAAGCCGCTGTCGTTCGAAGTCCTGTCGGACGATTTCGCCGAGATGGAGCAGCAGGCGCTGGAAATGGCGGGTTGGGGCTCGAATGTCTACGTGAAAATTCCGATCACCAACACGCGCCGCGATCCTTGCTATGCGACCGTGCAACGGTTGGCCGCGCGCAACGTAAAGTTGAACGTCACGGCAATCATGACGCTCGCGCAAGTTGAGCAAGCGATCGCGGTATTGAATCCCGCGACGCCGAGTTTCGTTTCTATCTTTGCAGGACGGATTGCCGACACCGGCGTCGATCCGTTGCCGCTGATGCGCAAGGCCGTCGCGATGCTCAAGCAAAATCCAAAAGCGGAGTTGATGTGGGCCAGTTCGCGCGAAGTACTCAACATCTTTCAAGCGAATGCGATCGGCTGTCACGTCATTACCGTCACCAACGATCTCCTCGCCAAGCTCGCGGCGATCGGCAGAGATCTAAGCGACTACTCGTTGGATACGGTCAAGATGTTCTATAACGATGCTCAAGCCGCGGACTACTCGTTGTAGCCGACGGGCATCGAAAATCATTCGCTGAGCGTGGAGGTGGCCCGTGCGACCGTTTCGTCGTGCGCGGCGCGGTCCGAGCGGGCGGTCAGCTTTGCGAAACGGCACTTCACGATCGCAACAACCCACGTCAACGGATCGCGGAAAATGCGAATCTTTTTACCGGCGTCGAACCCGCGGGACGTGTACGACACCGGCACTTCGAGAGGGCTATAGCCCGCGCGCACGAGTTTTCCCACCAGCTCGAAATCGAAGTCGAAGCGATTGCAGTTGAAACTCAATCCTGCCAGGCAGTCGGCGCGGAAAACTTTATACATCGTGGTTGGATCGGTGAGCTGCGACTGAAATAAAATATTGAACAGGCCGTGAAACAGCATGCCGCCGAAATTCATGAAGACGGCTTGCAGACCGGTCGTGCCGAATTGTCGAATTTTCCAGTTTGCCGCGCCCATGTGCCGGCTGCCGAGCACGAATGCAGCGCGGCCGGCGATAATGGGCTGCAAGAGCTCCGGATAGTCCGCAACGTCGTATTCCAGATCGGCGTCTTGGATCAGAATGATATCGCCGGTCGCGGCCGCTAAGCCGGCTCTGATCGCGTGCCCCTTGCCACGTGGTTCCGGCTGGTAAATCACGCGAATCGCCGTGCCGGTGTTGGATGCATTTTGTGCTGCGAATTCCGCAACCAGTTCGCGCGAACCGTCCGTGGAGTTGCTTTCAACGATGACGATTTCCTTTTCCAGACGCGGCAGGGGTTGCTTGAGGACATTTGCCAAGAGCGTCCGGGCAGTCGCAGCTTCGTTGTAGACGGCGATGATGACAGAGAGCTTCATGGGTCAGGCTGGCAGCGGCGGTGCGGTCTCGTCGGTGGAACTCCGCGGCGCATCTTGCTGGAGCGCGCACTGCACGGAAAACATCGTTTGCGCGCGCGGCGGGTTCGAGAAAATCCAGCGCAGAATACGCGTGATGTGTTTTTGCCCGTACCAAGGCACCTGCGTTGCCCATGTTTGTGTGGCAGCGGTGTATTTCAGCGCGGTCAACTCCGTGCGCGAAGGAATTAGGCGTGTTTTCGCGAAGGCGAGTAGTTCAGCGGCGGATTTCGACCATTCAATGCCGGGAAACGCCTCAATGCGAATTTTGGACCAGGATACGTCGGTAAGTTCGCTACGCCGAGTCACGCGGCGTAACCATCTCGGACATCCGGGCGCCGTGGCGGCTACGACCGCGGCAGGAATGCAATCTCCGTAGTAGCGTCCCGTAAGCGCGAGTGGTGGTAGCGCCCACCACAGTCCGCGCCGTTCGTTGGTAGCGAGCAGTTCGCTCCAGTCGCTCGTCGACATCCGCTGTGCCAGTAGCGCGATATCATGGAGCTGAATCTGGCGGAGCGCGCGCGCGCGAATGTTGCCGGCGGCGTGTAACAGTAAGTGACGCATCAACGCAGCAATCGACGGGTAGTCGTTAACGCCGGGCTGCGCGTTGCGCGGCAACACGATTTCGGTAATATCGACTTCGGCGATCGGCAATGGCTCCGCGATCTTTGTGTGCAGCTCGATCTTGATCGGATTGTCGATGTGCTCGCCGAGGCCGACAAATTTTTTCTCTCCGTTGGGTTCGAAGGCCGCATGTCGCCGCATCTCGAATGCCAACGAGTAGCCGACGGACTCGATTATTTTGCTGGCCGCCGTTGCATCCTCGGCGCGCACCAACAAATCGATATCGCCCATCGGGCGCTCGCCCGGACGATAAATTCCCATCCGACAGAGGGCCGCGCCCTTGAGAGCGACCAAAGAAACGCGCTCGCGCCGAGCGGCGGCATCCAATTGGATTAACAACTCCGCGATGCGTTCGTAGCGCAGCAGAGTCTGCGCCCCTTGCTGACGCTGATGATCTTGCCAGTACTCAGGTCCTCGCCAGAGGACGGCGTCGGCAACTTGGACCGACATTCCTTGCATCGACAGCACTGCTTTGCCGATGCGCCACTCCGTTTCGCTCCATGCCGGCGGCGTGTCGCTGGGATGCGTGACTTGATGGGCAAAATACTCGGTCGCAAAGCGCAGCATCGCTTCAACCGTTTTAAAGGGCGGGGAGTGCGGCGTCGCCATGATTACGCTACACGCTTGCGGCGGCATTCGCATTCATACGAATAAGCTGTTCGCGGGCCGCTTGCGCAAGCTTATATAAGCGCGCAGCTTGCTGTGGGCTGCCCGGCTCGTTGCGATAGGCCTCCACTTCATTGCGCAGCCACTGATCGGCGAGGCGATAGTAGTCGCGGCTGCGCCGTCCGTTGATGATGTAGTCGCGGTCGGACGCTTCCGCCCAGGCGATCGGCAGGGCCACTTTTGCTTTGACGGCATCGAAGTACGCCGTGCCCTTGATCGGATACGAGACGGTCGTAAAGAAGATATCGGGGTTGGTCAGCTTGACGTGCTCCACCGTGGCGGCGATGTCTTCGACTTCTTCGCCTTCGTAACCCCACATGAGGAACATGCCCACTTTGATGCCGTGCTTTTGCAGTAACTGAGTAGCGCGCCGGACTTGCTCGACGGTCACGCCTCTTTGCATCGCGTCGAGAATGCGCTGGCTGCCGCTTTCGGATCCGATCCAAATCCGATAGCAACCCATGTCGCGCAGCGTTGCGGCCACTTCGTCGTTCTGCAGCCGGTCGGCGCGCGTAATTGTTTCGAACGGCCGATGGATGCCGCGCGCGCGCAGTTCCTGCGCATAATTTTTCAACCACGGATGGCTGATGGTAAAGACATCGTCGGCGTACCAAACCTGGTCCGGGTTGTAGCGCTCGACAATCTCAGCGACCTCGTCGGCAACGCGACTCGGGCTGCGTCGCCGATGCGAATACCCGTAAACAGCGTGCGAACACCAAGTGCAGCGATACGGGCAGCCGCGCGCGGTGATGAGATTGATGCTGCTGGCGCCATGGTGCTTGCGCCAGACATCGAGATAGCGGTGATGATCGATGGCTTCGCGATCCGGAAACGGCAGCGAATCCAAATCGGGAATTTTCGCTCGCTCCGGCGTGCGGACGATTGCGTCATTGTCATCCTTGAAGACGATGCCGCACACGCCATGCAATTCGCGCGCACTCGCGGTCGCCAACTTAGCGAGCAGCTCGGCAAGCGTTGCCTCTCCCTCGCCGATAACCACGACATCTGCGCCCGCCGCGAGATACTCGTCCGGGTAATTTGCGCCTTCGGGACCGCCGAGAATCACCGTCCAACCTTGTCGCGAAGCCGCCGCGATGATTTGCAGCACTGCGCGACGCGTAATCAGATTGGTATAAATTCCGACGATGCCGCCGCGGCGTTGCGCAAAGCGTTGCAGCAGCTCAGCCTGAGTGCCGAATGTGCTGTCATAGACTTCAACCGAATAGCCGGAGACTTTTAAGAAGGCTGATAGCGATAGCAAGCCGAGCGGCGGATACGGCTTCATGATCTCGCGTTCCTTCTCGTCGTCCGCCAAGAAGTAGCCGTGGGTAAGGAGAATATCTGCCACTGAAGTATCCCGCCGGCTAAAGGGCTTGCGCCTCGATTGCCGCGGATCGATACCGTTGTTCGTGGGCGATCAGCCGGTCCCAGCGCTCGCGCAACTCCTGCTGCGCGGAGCGGGTTTGTTTCGCGGCGACGCGCTCATGCAGTAGATCGCGGATGGAGCGATAGAAATCCGACGTGTAGGTGCCGGAAAACATCATTTCCAAATCGTTGCTCTGCTGCCAGTGGGTCTTCGATTGCAATTGCGTTTTTACGATTTCGTAGAACTTCGTTCCCGGTAGCGGATAGGAAACGCTGACGCCGATGTCGTCAGGTTCGCAGGTGTCGATCAGTTCGCGAGTCGCCAAGATGTCGTCCAGCTCTTCGCCCAGATAACCCAATTGAATAAAGAAGCCGACGCGAATTCCGTTGGCTTGCAGCCGTTCGCGGGCGGTGCGGATTTCATCGACGGTGGTGCCTTTGTTCATACTGTCGAGGATTTTCTGACTGCCGCTCTCTGCGCCGATCCATGCCTCCGTGCAGCCGGCTGCCTTGAGCGCCGCGGCCATCTCCTTCGAGATCAAATCGGCGCGCGTTTGAATGGTGAACGGGATCGAGCCCTTCGATTCCGCGAGCACGCGCGTGAATTCGCGAATCCAGTCGACGCGAAATCCGAAGATGTCGTCGGCGAACCAAATGTGATCGGGGCGGAGCGTGCGCTTCAAGTACGCCATCTCCGCCGCGACATCGCCGGGGGGACGTTGCAAGTAGCGGTTGCCCCAAATCGGCTTGGCGCACCAATTGCAGCGGAACGAACAGCCCCGCGAGCCCGCCATGTTCAAACTGAAGTAACCGTGCGCCTGCGTCCACATCGAGCGATACCGCTCGACGTCGATCAGATCCCAGGCGGGCAGCTGCGGATGTTCTTGCTCCGGCGGATGCCACGTGCCCTTGTCGATGCGTACCTTTCCCTCGTGCAGAGAGGCGACGCCCGCAAGTCCTTCGACCCAGTGCGTGACGTCCGGCCCCGCATTCAAGTTCGAATCCCGCTCGAAGCGGTCGACCAAAATCCGGAGCGCCTGCAGGCCTTCGCCGAGCAGCACGGCGTCGGCGCCCGCTGCCAGATAAGACGCTGGATCGTCCGATGCATCGGACCCGGCAACGATCACTCGAATATTCGCGCGCTTCGCCTGAGCGATCATATCGTGCGTGGCTTGACGCATTCGTCCCAGGCACATTTTGCTGAGATAGTTGTAGTTGTCTTCGTAGAAAATCGCCAAGTCCGGCGCGACGGCGTGTAAGTGGGCGCCATATTCGTCTTCGCCTTCCGCAAGCATGGCGTCGAAAACATGGATGCGACTGCCCCCCGAGCGCAGGCGCGCCGCGACTTGCAACGTTGCGAGCGGCGGATACGGCCGGGCTCGTCGTAGCTGCTTTTCGTCGAATCGAAGGAAGTAGGAATGTGCAACTGAAACAGAAAGCATGCGGTGTAAATTTCCAGTTATGCTGTCGTTATTGCAGTTATCGAACGTTGCAGGCGTGGAAGGAGTTCCCGCCGCAATGCCTTCCCGTTACGACCGGGCGACGTCGGTGGCAGCATAATTCTCCGGCTTGTGTTAGTTACCCACAACAACTATTCGGTTGCGGCGACCCATGAAATCCCCCCAGCATGTCGCGCGCCTGCGACGAGGTGTCGATGTTTTCGGCGAGCGAACGATTGACGCGACTTTACAAGTGCGAGTACTTGGGTGCGAGTTCGAATTTGTCGCTAATGATCGCCGCCTGTTGAGCCTCGTGAGGCGAGCGTACGCGGGTTTGCCCGAGCCGGCGATTTCGAATGGAAGCTCGCGATTTAGGATTGTCCTGCGGCTTACAGACAGCCGTGTTGAAAAAGGCGTAGCGACTTCAAATCGGACACCCGCAGCGGCGAAGTTACATTCAGGGGCGGGTTTTTTGTGCGGCATGGTGGACGCCGACAATTTCTTGATAGTCGCACCGCAACAAGGTACTGCCCTGATTTCCGTGTCGCGTTCGATGTTTGACCATCCGTATCACTTGCGGTATGAAATGATCGAATTCGCCGTGTACCTGCTCGCTGCCCGCGCACAAGGTTGGATTCCGCTACACGCAGCCTGCGTGGGCCGTGTCGGCAAGGGTGTGTTGATTATCGGCGCAAGCGGCGCGGGCAAATCCACCGTTGCGCTGCATTGCATGCAGCAGGGAATGGAGTTTCTCGCGGAGGACAGTGTCCTGATCAGTCCCGACGCTTTACGCGCTTTTGGCGTCGCGAATTTTTTGCATCTGCGCGTGGGCGCCGATTATTTTCTACCGAAAATCCCTGCGTGGATTCGTACCTCCCCCGTCATTCGCCGCCGCAGTGGCGTCAAGAAATTCGAGATCGACCTGCGCGCGACCGAGTACCGACTCGCGGCGCGACCGTTGCAGATCAAATCAGTCGTTTTCTTGTCGCCGGCGCAGATCCCGAAGCGGGTTCGAGCGAGCGGGGGACTGCTGCAGCCGTTGACCGCAACGGCGCTACGCAAGCGTCTCGGCGATACGCAGGCGTATGCCACTTCGCAATCGGGCTGGTCGAATTTTGTCGCGCGGATTTCCCGGTTGAACTCATACGTGCTGCACCGGGCGCAGCACCCTGCCGAACAAGTAGCGGCGATCGAATCGCTGCTTTAATCTGTCGTCAACTCACGAGCGCTGGAAGATGAAACCCTTTGCAACAGTTTTGAGCGGACTACGTATCGCCGCCTTCCTGGTATTGATTTGCGTCGGCAGTGCGAGCGCGCAATCGCCGCATGCCTTCGGCGTTCCATCCGCCACCAGCGTTACTCCTTCGGCAGCCATCAACGCGGTTTCGGGATCGCGCGCGCAGGGATGGTTGGGGCAGGGGCGCTCGGAGGTGCTTGCCCGACATGGCGTCGTTGCAACCAGCGATCCGCTGGCGGCGCAGGCCGGGCTCGATATTCTGCATCAAGGCGGCAATGCCATCGACGCGGCG
>Ga0209488_10003338_pt1 | contig 12896 bp, 7 predicted proteins | sample Rivendell_Oct201_8_FD_188349 | JGI IMG/M metagenome (GOLD analysis project Ga0209488, IMG submission 188349) | Vadose zone soil microbial communities from the Eel River Critical Zone Observatory, Northern California, USA -... | ecosystem: Environmental > Terrestrial > Soil > Vadose zone >...
GCCGCGAGACCAGCGCAATCAAGGGGGGCTGATCGACGTACCCCCAGTCCAGCCGTCTCCCGCAGGCGAGGAAGTACAGCTCGTCCCGGAACCATCCGTACCTTCCGGCGATCGCGAGATGGAGAGCGACGGTCGCGAGCGCCAGGACCAGCGCCGCCCGATGCTTCATTCGCGCGGACCGTAGAAGGCAGCGTTCAGGGCGGCGACGCTGGGAAACTTGGGGTATTCCCCGTTCGCCAGCGCTTGCCGGCTGGGCAGCGGCACGCCCGCGATGCGCGCCAGCACGTAAGCCATCAGCTTCGAGTATGCCTGCTTCGCCGGCAGGCCGGGAAAGAGCGAGGCCAGGCCGAGCTGCGCGCCGGGAATGCGGATGGCAGATGGAGCGTCCGCGCCACTTCCCCAGCTGAGCACGAAGTCCGTCAGGATTGCGGCGCCTTCCGCCGTGGCAACGACGCCGGCGGCGATCCCCACCAGCTGGTCGAACTCGACCCGCCGCGTCTTCCCCGTCGCCAGCTGCACGTGCAGCGCGTCTTCGGCGAGCTGGACCAGCTTGCAGGCGAGGACCCGCACCGCGCTCGCCGGCGCCGCCGCGCTCGCCAGCGTCGTCGCGGGCGCACGGGCCGACGCGGGCGCAACGGCCGACGTAGGCCCGGCCCAGGCGCGCGCCGCTCCGCGTGGAGGTCTTTCCACCGCGTCGATCTCCTTTCGCATCTCCGGCGCCAGTCCCGGCAGCGCGCGCGCCGCGGCGAGGTGCTCTTGCGCCCGTTCCGTCCGGCCGGCGGCGAGGCACCGCCTTGCGGCGCGAAGCAGCGCCTTCGGGGCCAATGGGCCTTTCCGAGCTCCGACCGCGGCATCCAGCCGCTCGGGAAGGTCGCCCGCTCCCTCGGGCGGATCGCTGACGCCGGCGAGCTGGTAGGCAAGCTTGTCCGGCAGCTGGTCCGGATCGAACAGGGGCCCCAATTCGACCGCGATCTCCCACGCCTGCGCAATCTCGCCTTTGTTGGCGAGCGCATGGAGCAGGAATACCGCGCCCCGGGGATCCTGCTCGATTCGCGCCAGCCCGACAGCGGCTTCCCGGTCCAGCGGCCGATCCTTGACGACCGAGCGGAAGGCCTGCGCCGCGGCCAGCTTGTCGCCCCGGTCCAGCGCCACCCGCGCCGCGTCGGTGCCGGCATGCTGCGTCCAGGTCGTCTTGCCCTGCACGGCCGGCGCGAGCTCGCGCGCCTCATACCCGCTCTTCTCCAACGCGACCGCTGCCGCGAACCCGAAGAGGAACCCGCCGATGTGCGCCATCACCGCCACGCCGCCGCTGGACTGGGTGACGAGACCGAAGACCTCGCCGGCGAACCAGAACCCTCCCCACAGCCACGCCGGAATGAGGAACGTTCCGCTGCGGATCAGGAAGATCAGGTACCACATCCGGATGCGCCGGCTCGCGCAGCGGTAGGTGAAAGCGCCCATGCAGGAGGCGATAGCGCCCGAAGCGCCGGCCATCAGCACCGCCGAGCGCGGGTCGAGGGCGAAATGCGCCAGCCCGGCGGTGAACCCGCCGACCAGGTAGAAGCCGGCGAAGAACCGCCGCCCCCAGAGGTCCTCGAGGAGCGGTCCCACCAGGTAGAAGAAGAACAGGTTCCCGAGCAGGTGCATCCACCCGAAGTGCAGGAACATGTGCGTCAGCCAGCCAGGCTGGAGGAGCCCGCGCGCGGGAACCAGGCCGAGCCGTCGGAGCAGCGAGCTCTCCGCTTCCGCCTCGAATCCATCGATCAGCGAGTCCAGGTGGCGCTGCTCGATCCCGAGCGTCTCCGCGTCCACCGTGACGGGCTGCTCTTCCCGGAGCTCCTCGAGCGATTCGCGCGCGCGCGGCGACAGGTAGTCGTAGAGGAAGCGCGGCTGCAGCTCTAGATAGGGATGCTCCTGGTAGTAGCGCGCGATCTCGTGGAAGCCTTCGGTGCGAAACCCGTCCGGATTGCTGGGCAGGACCCAGGTGAACAGGAACGCGACCGCGCATGCCGCCGCGATGCCGATGGAGACCGCGGGCAGGCGGTCCACCTCCGCGTCCTCGACGCGCACGGGCAGCAGGAGCATGCCCAAGTGTCGCAAAACACGAGTCGGGCGGGCAATGTCGGACCCTTGGGGTAGGCTGTGCGATGTGAGGGAGCTGGTCACATCCGCCGGGGCCTGGCCGCGGCTCGAATGCGCGCGGCAGTGGCTGCAAGCGCGCGGCGCGTCATGCCGCGCGCTGATCGTCGGGGCAACCCAGGAGGCCGCGGCAGAGATGGCGCGCGCTGCGGCCTTTGAATCGGGAGCCGCGTTCGGGTGGCAGCGGTTCACGCTCGGGAGGCTGGCCGCAACGGTGGCGGCGCAGGCCCTTCTCGATCGCGGGTTGTCGCCGGTCTCACCCCTCGGGGTCGAGGCGCTGTGCGCCCGAGTCATCCACCAGCTGCGCGGGCGGCTGGGGAAGTTCGATGCGGTTGCCCAGCAGCCCGGCCTTCCCCGCGCGCTCTCGCGCACGCTCCAGGAAGCGCGCCTGGCCGGCGCGCGCCCCTCCGGGGATCTGGGTCGCATCCTCGATGCGTACGACGCCGAGCTGCGGCGGGCCGCGCTGGCCGACCGCGCCGAGGTGTTCCGCCTGGCGCTCGAGGCGGAGTCGCCGCTCTGGGGACTTCCCGCGCTGCTCGTTGATCTGCCGCTGCGGTCGCCGCTGGAAGAGCGCTTCATCGCGCGGCTGTCCGGCCCGGTGCTCGCAGTGGCGCCGTCTTCGGATGCCGAGCGCATCGGGCGCGCGCTCGGCGTAGCGAGGCGCCAGCTCGAGGAGTCCTCCGACACCTCCTTGGCGCGGGTACAGCAGCGGCTGTTCGTCGAAGGCACGGCGCCTGCCGCGCCGCTCGGCGACGACGTGCTCCTGATCTCCGCTCCTGGGGAGAGCCGCGAGTGCGTGGAGATCGCGCGGTTGGTGCGGCGGGAAGCGGAGCGCGGGGTCGCGTTCGACCGGATGGCGGTGCTGCTGCGGGCGCCGGGCCAGTACCGGCCGTTGCTCGAGGAGGCGTTTGCGCGCGCCGGCATTCCGGGCCACTTCGCTTCGGGCACCTTGCGGCCGGATCCCGCCGGCCGGGCATTTCTCGCGCTCCTGGCTTGCGCGGCGGACGGCCTCTCCGCCCGGCGGTTCGCTGAATACCTGAGCCTGGGCGAAGTGCCGCAGGCCATCTCCGGCGGCCCGCCAGCGGCTCCCGCCCCGGGCGACCGGTGGGTGCCACCGGACGCCGAGCTGACCGGGCGCCCGGGCGAATATCCGCCTCCCGCGGACGAACCGGTGCGCCCAGCCGACGTGGAGACGCCGGTGGTCGCCGGAAGCCTCCGCGCGCCCTGGCGGTGGGAACAGCTGCTCATGGACGCTGCCGTGATCGGCGGGCGAGAGCGATGGGAGCGCAGGCTGGATGGGCGCAGGGCGCAGCTGCGCACCACGCTGGCGGCGTTCGCGGATGACGAAGCCAAGGCACAGAGGGTGCAGCGGCAGCTCGAGGACCTGGCCGCGCTGCGCGATTTCGCCCTGCCCCTGCTGGACGCTTTGGAAGCGCTGCCGGCGAGCGCCACCTGGGGGGAGTGGCTGGATCCCTTGACGGCGCTCGCCTCGCGGGCATTGCGCGAACCGGCCCGGGTGCTCTCCCTGCTGGCCGAGCTCGCGCCCATGGGACCGGTGGGTCCGATCTCGCTGGCCGAGGTGCGGCTCGTCCTCGCGCGGCGCCTGACGGAACTTTCGGTGCCCCCGGGCGGAAAGCGCCACGGCAAGGTGTACGTGGGGCCCGTCGCCGGGGCGCGCGGTCTCTCTTTCGACGCCGTGTTCGTGCCCGGCCTGGCCGAGAAGCTGTTCCCCCAGAAGGTGATGGAAGATCCGCTGCTGCGCGATCAAGAGCGGCGCAGCCTTCCCGGCCTGGAGACCTCGGAGGAGCGGATCGCCCTGGAGCGCCTGGCCCTCCGGCTCGCCGTCGGCGCCGCGCGAACCAAGCTCGTGCTCTCGTGGCCGCGCATCGATCTCTCCCAGGGTCGGGCCCGGGTCCCTTCGTTCTACGGGCTCGAGGTCATGCGCGCGGCGGAAGGAACACTGCCGGCGTTCTCCGACTTGTCCCGCCGGGCGGAGCAAGCCGCGCAAGCGCGGGCGGGCTGGCCGGCGCCCGGCGATGCGGCGGAGGCCGTCGACGAGGCCGAGCACGACCTCGCTTTGCTCGCGCGCGCTCTCCGGGAGCCCGCATCCAGCAAAGGGACCGGCGCCTACCTGGTCCAGGCCAACCCGCACCTGCGCAGGGCGCTGCGGGCGCGCGCCAGGCGATGGCTGAGGCGCTGGACCCCCGCCGACGGGATCGTTCAGCCCGATCCCGACGCGCTGCTGGCGCTGCAGGCGCACCAGCCCCAGGCGCGGCCCTACTCGCCCACGGCCCTGCAGAACTACGCCGCCTGCCCGTACAAGTTCGTCCTGCAGGCCATCCACCGGCTCGCTCCGCGCGAAGTCCCGGAGGGCATCGACGAGATCGACCCATTGTCGCGCGGCTCCTTGATCCACGAAGTCCAATACGAGTTGCTCCGCGAGCTGTCCGAGGCGAATCTCATCCCCATCGGCGATCTGCCGGCCGCGCAGGAACGGCTGGAGGCGGTGGTGGACCGCGTCGCCGGCCGCTGGGAGGACGAGCTCGCGCCGGCCATCGACCGGGTCTGGAAGGATTGCATCGCCGGCGTGAAGATCGATCTTCGCGAGTGGCTGCGCCGGGTGAGCGAGGACCAAGGGTGGACGCCGTGGCGGTTCGAGCTGTCCTTCGGGCTGCCGGAGATCGCGCAGCGCGACCCTCACAGCTCGAAGGAGGCGGTGGTGCTGGACGAAGGGATCCGCCTGCGGGGATCCATCGACCTCGTGGAGCGGGCTGCGGACGGCGCGCTGCGCGCCACCGACCACAAGACCGGCAAGGCCTGGGCTGAGCCCGGCACCGTGATCGGCGGCGGAGCCACTCTGCAACCCGCCCTGTACGCGCTCGCCCTCGAGAAGTTGTTCTCGGGCACGCGCGTGGAGGGTGGCCGGCTCTACTACTCGACCCATGGAGGCGATTTCACGTCGATCCCGGTGGCGCTCGACGCACAGACGCGCGGCAGCGTGCGGGTGCTGGCGCAGGCGGTCAGCGGAGCGATCGCGCAGGGATTCCTGCCGGCTGCGCCGCGCGACGAGCGGGAGTGCGGGCGCTGCGACTACCTGGACGTGTGCGGCCCGTCCGAATGGGCGCGCACCCGGCGCAAGCCGGCGGAAGCGCTGGCGCCGCTCGTGCAACTGCGGGGAATGCCATGACGGCACCGCTCGCCGACGCCGCGGCCAGGGAGCGGATCCGGGCCGATCTCGATGCCACCCTCGTGGTCGAGGCCGCGGCGGGCACCGGCAAGACCACGGAGCTGGTGGCCCGCATCGTCGCCCTGGTGCGCAGCGGGCGCACCACGCTCGATCGCATTCTCTCGGTCACCTTCACCGACCTCGCCGCCGGCGAGATGAAGCTCCGGCTTCGCGCGGATTTGGAAGTGGCGCGCGCGGGAGCAACCGCGGAAGAGCGCGACAGGCTCACCGCAGCCCTGGAACGGCTGGAAGCAGCGCCCATCGGCACCATCCATTCCTTCTGCGCCGACTTGCTGCGCGAGCGGCCCGTGGAGGCGCAGGTGGACCCGGTGTTCGAGGTGGCCGCGGGCGAAGAGCAGGAGCGCCTCTTCGACCAGGCTTTCGACGCCTGGTTCCAGCGGGCCGTCGCCGACCCGCCGGAGGGCGTGCGCAGGCTGCTGCGCCGCAAGGTGCGGTCCGGCGATCTCCCGCCGCGCGAGCTCTTGCGCCAGGCGGGGCGCGATCTCTCCGAGCACCGCGACTTCTCGGGCGCCTGGAGGCGCGAGCCGTTCGATCGGCAGGCGGGGCTGGAGCAGATGGTGGTCCTCCTGGCCGAGCTCGGCGAGATCGCCCGGAAAGCGCAGCGCCCCGACGACTGGGCCGCACAATCCCTGGCGGAGATCGCGCGCTGGAGCGCCGAGCTGCGCCGTCGCGAAGCGGTGCGCCCCCGCGACGCCGACGGGCTGGAGGCCGAGCTGCACGAGCTTGCCCGGCGTCGTCTGTGGCACTGGCGAGGGGGCGGCAAGTGGTTCGCGAAGGACCTGGAGAAGTCTGCCGTCCTGGCCCGGCGGGAGGCAGCGAAGGCGGATCTGCAGGCCTTCCTCGATCGGTGCGACGCCGACATCGCCGCATGCCTGCGCGAGGAACTCCGGCCGCTCTGCCAGGCCTATGAGGCCCTCAAGCAAAGCGCGGGATGCCTCGATTTCCTCGACCTGCTCCTGCGCGCGCGCGACCTGGTGCGGGACGACGCATCCGTTCGCGCCGAGCTGTCCCATCGCTTCACCCACGTGCTGGTGGACGAGTTCCAGGACACCGATCCGCTGCAGGCCGAGATCCTGCTGCTCATCGCCTCCGGCGATCCCGCCGTCTGGCAATGGCGAAGGACCCGGCCTGCCCCCGGAAAGCTGTTCGTGGTCGGCGACCCGAAGCAGTCCATCTACCGTTTCCGCCGCGCCGACATCGCGCTCTATGAGGACGTGAAGCAGCTGTTGCTCGCCGCCGGGGCGGAGCTCTTGCACCTGAGCACCAGCTTCCGCTCGGTAGAGGCCATCCAGCAGGCGGTGAACGCCGGGTTCAAGCCGAAGATGCAGGGTGGGACGCAGGCGACCTACGTCGCGCTGGATCCGTTCCGGCCGGGCATCGCCGGGCAGCCCGCGGTGGTGGCGTTGCCGGCGCCGAGGATCTACGGCGACCGGGAGAGGGTGGCGAACTTCCGCATCGAGCAGTCCTATCCCGACGCCGTCGCGGCCTTCGTGGACTGGCTGGTGACGAAGAGCGGCTGGAAGGTCAGCGAGCGCGACCGGAGCGAACCGGTCCCGGTGGAGGCCCGGCACGTCTGCCTCCTCTTCAAACGGATGCGCAGCTACGGGGGCGACCTTACCCGGCCCTATGTCCAGGCGCTGGAGGCGAGGCACGTCCCGCACGTGCTGGTGGGTGGGCGCTCGTACCACGCGCGCGAGGAAGTCCTGGCCATGCGCTCCGCGGCCACCGCCATCGAATGGCCGGACGACGAGCTCGCCGTGTTCGCCGCGCTCAAGGGGCCGCTCTTCGCCCTGGGGGATGACGCCCTGGTGCTCTTCCGCGAGCGCCATGGCCGGCTGCACCCCCTGCGCAGGCGGCCCGAAGGGCTGCTCCCCCTGGAGGAGGAAGTGTTCGAGGCCCTTGCGCTGCTCGGCGACCTCCACTTGCGCAGGAACCGGAGGCCCATCGCGGAAACGCTCTCCCGGCTCTTGGACGCGACCCGCGCGCACGCCGGCATCGCCATCCGGCCCGCCGGAGAGCAGGCGCTGGCCAACGTCCTGCGCGTGCTGGACCTCGCGCGCAGGTTCGAGGCGGCGGGCGCGAGCAGCTTCCGGGCGTTCGTCGACCGGCTGGCCACGGACGCGGAACGCGGCGACGCGGCGGAAGCACCGGTGGTCGAGGAAGGAACCGAAGGCGTGCGGATCATGAGCGTGCACAAGGCCAAGGGGCTGGAGTTTCCCGTGGTCGTCCTCTGCGACCCCTGCGCCCCCGCCGAGCCGCGCAAGCCCTCCCGCCTCGTCGACGCGGAGCGAAAGGTCTGGGCCATGCCGCTTGCGGGATGCGCTCCGGCGGAGCTTCTGGCCGATGCCGCTGCTCTCTTAAAACGCGACCGCGAGGAGGTGGTCCGGGTGGCGTACGTCGCCGCGACCCGTGCCCGGGATCTGCTGGTGGTGCCGGTCACCGCCGACGAGGAGCTGCAGGACTGGCTCGAGCCCCTCAACGCCGCCGTCCATCCCGCGCCGCTGCTGCGCGGCCAGCCGCGGGCGGCGCCGGGCTGTCCGGAATTCGGGAACGAGGCGGTGCTCGACCGGCCGGACCGCGCAATCGGGGCACTTGGCGTCCCCCCCGGAGCGCACCGTCCGCAGGCCGGATCCCACGAGGTGGTGTGGTGGGACCCCAAGGCGTTGGATCTCGAGCGCGAGGTGGAGAACTGGGTCCGGGAGCGCGACCTGCTGCTCGTCGATGAGGGCGCTGCGCAGGCCACTGCCGTGACGCACCAGCGCTGGCAGGAGCGTCGAGCCGCCGCGGTGGAGCGCGGGGCGCGGCCCTCGATGCGGATGGAGACGGCCACTGCACGCTCGCTGGTGGCGCCCACCGCCCAGGCCGTCGAAACAGCCGCCGTCGACCTGCGGGACTTCGCCCGGCCGCGGGGCAAGCGCTTTGGAACGTTGGTCCATGCCGTCCTGGCGGAAGTGGATCTCCGCGCCGGGTCCGACGGCATCGCGCGGGTCGCCCGGGCCCAGGCGCGCCTGGTCGGGGCCACGGCGGAGGAAGTGGGCGCGTCGGTGCGCACGGTCGAGGCCGCGCTCGCGCACCCGCTGCTTCGCCGCGCTGCGTCAGCGCTGGAGTGCCGGCGGGAGGAGCCCCTCGTGCACCGGCTCGAAGACGGGACGCTGATCGAAGGCGTGGTCGATCTCGCTTTCCGCGAGGCCGCGGGATGGACGGTGGTCGACTTCAAGACCGATGCCCGCCCCGACTCCCACCCCCAGTACGCCGCCCAGCTCCAGCTCTACTGCGCTGCAATCACGGCGGCAACCGGCCTCCCGGCCCGGGCGGCCCTACTCGCTGTCTGACACCTGCGCGTCCGCGCGCACCCCTGGCCCTTGTTTTTTTACACGCCCTTCGTGTTCCCGTACCGGCATTTCGCGAGGAGGGACCCTTGATCGCCCAGGGCCGCGGCACGCGACTCCGCTATCGGTTCATCGACCTCGAGCAGGCCCGTGCGCACGTGCACGACGCCGGTGGTCGGGCCGTCTTCTTCATCCCTGACGGGAAGCTCTGCTTCCTTCCCGACGCGCCGGTCTGCATCTCGTTCACCTTCGACGCGGGGGAGGTGCCGCGGCTGCTCCACGGGCGCGTCGCCGCGGCGGTGGAGGGGACCGGCACCTGGCTCGAGCTGCTCGATACCCGGCCGCTTCGCGATCTGAGCGCGACCGGAGCCGCGCGGCGGAGCGTCCGCCTCGGGTGCCACGCCGCGATCGAAGCGCGGTCCGAGCAGCGGATCGCCTCCGGACACTTGCTCGACGTCAGCATCGGCGGCGCGAGGCTCTCCGCGATCGAGGGGTTCGCCGCCGGAGACCGCGTGGAGCTCCGGCTGCTCTCCCCGGACCGGCTCACCTTCCACGACCTCTCCTACGCGCAGGTGATGTGGAACGCGAACGGGGAGATGGGCGTGCAGTTCGACCGCAGCGACATCGTGGGCCGCCATGCCGTCACCCGGCTGGTCGCCCAGAACGAGCAGCTCTGGGGAAGCGCCTGGGAAGGGCTGCACCCCCCATCCGGGTGCGACGGCCAGTGCGCGGTCCAGCCTCCCCCGCCGCGCCTCGGCCAGCGCGCAGCGTCCTAGCCAGGCGAGACATGACGCAGTGCGGCCCCGCCCTGAGGCTCCGTGAACCCCGGCAAGCGCTTCGAACCTCATGCTGCCGACTACGCCTTCTTCGGCTTGAGCGGGCAGGCTTCGAGCGCCGAGGTGGGGTCGATCGCGTCCCGTCCCTCCACCACCTTGACCACCTGACCGTCCGGACCGATCACGAACGTGACCCGGTCCGCGTAGGTGCCGTGCTTGACGCCGAAGGCCTCGGAGGCTTCGCCCTTCGGGTCCGCCGCCAGCGGGAAGGGCAGGTTCAAGCTCTGCGCGAAACGCTTCTGCGTTTCCAGATCATCCATCGAGACGCCCAGGACCTGGGCGTTCTTGTCGGCGAACTTCGACCGCAGGTCACGGAACGCCGACATCTCCTTGGTTCAGCCGCCGGTGAACGCCTTGGAGAAGAAGGCGAGCACCAGCGTCTCTCCCTTGTAGTCGTCGAGGGTTTTCTTCCCGCTCGTCGTCTCGAGGGAAAACGCAGGCGCCTTCTGCCCGGGCGCTACTACGGCCACCAAGACCAGCAGCATGGCATGTGTCATGCGGCGGACCCTATCCTGGTCCGCCCACCGCGTCAGCCCGCCTGCCTGGCTGCTCTCCGGCGGAGGGCGGTCGCCGCTCTGCCTCCAAGGCGCCGATGCGTAAGTTCGCTGCGATGGGGGGCGAGGCAGGCTCAGCCAGGCAACTCGCCGGGCTGCTCCGGGGCGGCGGAGACGAGGTCGCTGCGCAGCGGGTAGCGCGACTGGTGGCGGAGGCGTGCGCCGGTGCGGAGCCCGCGGAAGCGTCGCGGCTCTGCGGTTCCCTGCGAGACTCGGTCCTCGGCCTCGGCGAGGACGGCACCCTCACCCTGCCCGAGGCGCGCGTGCTCTGCCGCGAGATCGACGCCGCGCAGACGGCGACCTTGGAGGGCTTTTCCTCCTCGACCCGTGCAATGGACGCGCTGGAGCGAGCGCTCTCCGACACCTCCGTTCGCGGGTTCCCCGACCTCGCGCTCCAGGGGGCGCTGTCCGCCGACTCGGCGGCGCTCCTGATCGACGAGAGTGGCACCCTTGCGGTCCGCGCCGCGGCCGGGCTGCCGGCACCGCCCGGCGTCGCTGGGGCCGAGAGCGTCGCGGCGCGCGCCCTGGCGCGGAAAACGCAGGTCGAGGAGTCAAATGCAGAAGGCGCGCGCGCCGTCCTGGCGGTCCCGCTCCGGGCCGGCGAGGACGTTGTCGGGGTGCTGCGGGTCTCGTCGCGCACCGCCTGGCACTTCAACCCGGACGAAGTCCGGTTCCTGCGGACCATCGCGCTCCGGGCGGCATCCCTGCTCGCCGGCGACGATCCGCAGACGCGGTTGCGCCATACGCTGCTCACGTTCCAGTCCCTGATCGAGGCCTCGCCGCTGCCGATCCTGTCCATCGACCGCGACGGCTTGATCGAGATCTGGAACCACGCTGCGGAGGAGCTGTTCGGATGGCGGCGCGACGAGGTGGTGGGAACGCAGAGCCAGCTGGTGCCGCCGGATCTCAGGGACGAATGGAACGCGATTCGCGACGAGGTCTTCGCCGGAGGCGTGATCCGCAGCCGCGAGGTGCGCAGGGTCGGCAAGGACGGAACGATGCTGGACCTGGCGCTCTCGATCGCGCCGCTGCGTGATCCGGCGGGGGCCGTCTCCGGAGCGATCGCCATCCTGGTGGACATCACCGACCGCAAGCGCGGCGAGGAGGATGGGGCCCGCACGGCCCGGTTCCGCGAGCACCTCCTCGGCATCGTCAGCCACGACTTGCGCAATCCGCTGACCGCCATCGTCACTTCGGCGCAGCTGCTCATCCGCTACGGGGAGCTGCCGGAGCGCCAGGCCAGGGTGGTGGCGCGCATCTCTTCCAGCGCGGACCGGATGGCGCGCATGATCGACGATCTCCTCGACTTCGCCCGCACCCGGCTGGGCGGCGAGTTCCCCATCCACCCCCGTCGCGTAGATCTGCGCCAGATCTGCGAGCAGACGGTGGACGAGCTGGAGTTCGCCTATACACGGCAGGTGAAGCTCGATGCGCAGGGCGACCTGTGGGGCGACTGGGACCCGGACCGCATGGCGCAGGTGATTTCCAACCTGGTGGGAAACGCGCTGCAGCACAGCGACGGCGACGTGACCGTGATGCTCCACGGGGAGACCGACTTCGTCGTGCTGGAGACCAACAACGGCGGGCCTCCCATCCCCCGCGACGTGCTGGCGCATATCTTCGAACCCGGCCGCCGCGGCGACGCGCGCGCAGGGGGACTCGGGCTCGGGCTCTTCATCGTGCAGCAGATCGTCCTGGCGCACGGGGGAAGCATCGAGGTCCGCTCGAACGGGCACGGGACGACGTTCACGGCGGCGCTCCCGCGCAAGGGTCGACAGAAGTCCTGAGCCGGAGCATCGTTCCGCGCATGCGCATCGCCTGTCTTTGCCTGCTCGCGTTCGGCTGCGCGCACCGATCGGCCGATGCTGCGCCGGCAGGCAGATCGGACGCCTCCTCCACCTCGGCGTCCGACGCCGCGGGCGACGGTGGGCGGGCGGACGATGAGACCAGCGGGTGCTCCACCGAGGCGGACTGCAGCACCACTCGCGTGGAGGTCGGGGGCTGCTGCCCGATGCTCTGTGCTCCGCGGGTGGTGACGCGCGAGCGCGCCCTCGCCCTCGAGGCAAACGTCGGGGCCTGCAGCAAGGGACGACAATGCGCTCAGCCCCTCTGCCGGCCGCCGCTGGAGACCGTCCTCCCTTCCTGCGTGCAGAACCGATGTGTGCCCAGGACCGGCGGGCCGGCGTACTGACCGGCTACGCCGTGGCCGCGGGAGCCCGGCCATTGGCAGGACCGCCGCCGCGTGGATCGTGGCGCAGCGTGGTCCAGAGCGCCGACCCGATCAGGGCCAGCAGCACGAACGCCTGGGCACAGAGTCCCTCGCGGGTGGCGTAGAGACCCAGCGCCGGCACCTGGAAGGCTCCCCAGACGGTCAGCGGCAGGGCCCCGAGGACCTGGAGCGACCGCACGCCGTTCCCGACCATCAGGACGGCCAGCGCGCAGAGCAGGACCCCGCAGGTCACCAGAAGCGGGCGCGGCTGCAGCCTGCGGCCCAGGCGCTGGAATGCGATCACCAGCGCGAACAGCGCGCAGAGCCCGAGGGCGGCGCCGGCCGCGACGGCCCCGCCATTTCCGGGAGTCTCCAGGAGGAGCCCGCGGAAGAAGAGAACCGTCTCGAACATCTCGCGGTACACGGCCAGGAAGGTCAGTCCGAGGATCACGGCCGCGCTGCCCGCGGCCATGGTCTTGGTGGAGAGGAAGGAGACGAGGCGCCTCGCGGAGAGCGACGCGAGCAGCCAGTGGCTGGCGTAGAGCAGGAGGGCGGCGGTCACGAGCTGCAGGACGCCCTCGG
>Ga0209488_10003339_pt1 | contig 12894 bp, 15 predicted proteins | sample Rivendell_Oct201_8_FD_188349 | JGI IMG/M metagenome (GOLD analysis project Ga0209488, IMG submission 188349) | Vadose zone soil microbial communities from the Eel River Critical Zone Observatory, Northern California, USA -... | ecosystem: Environmental > Terrestrial > Soil > Vadose zone >...
CTGTAAAATCAAGGAGACGCGGAAGAGAATTGCGACGCAGCTTCAGAGTCTTCCTGAGTGGATTTCGAGTTTCTAAGTATTCCCTCCACAATCCTTCGCCGAGAGAAGAGAGCGGAGGCGCTGCGCAAACTTTGAACAGTTCAGGAGAAATCAACCATGGCAGTAGGCGCCAAGATTGCAAAAACAGCAGATCGCAAGAAGGTTATGGACACGACTAAGAGCACGGATTGTCCAAAGTGCGGCAAGGCGACACGTATCGTGAAGCGGGTGAAGGATCGCGAACGCGGCGTCCCGGGCGGGATATACATCTCGTGCTCGGCGTGCGAGTTTTTCGAGAAGCTGTAGGAACCGGCTGCCGGCTTCCGGTTTCCGGGTTAGTCGCCGGAGATTGAGCATGACTCATTCTCCGGCTTTTCTTTGTTTCGAGATTCGCGCCTACCTTCAATGGTGCGTTCCGAATCGCCCTCAACGGTAGCGTGTACCGTCTAATCGACTCCCAGAGCGATCCTCAGCGCGCGATCTAGTTCGGCTAGCTTGGAAGAGGAGAGCGATCCCACGAACTGCGTCAGATCTGTTTTTTGAAGACTTCTAAGGTTGTCACAAACGATCCAACTCGCGTGCTTCAATCCCTCGTCCACACCGATGGCGACTTGGGTCGAGATTCCCTCGCCGTTGGTGAACACAGGAGCACAGACCACAGTGGAATAGTTGGAGTTGATCAGCGCCTGTCGGCTCACGATGACACAAATCCGGTGCCGTCTTGGGTCACCTTCCGGTTGGTGGGCACGATAAATCTCTCCGCGCTTCATCGCCGTGGGTAGTTCAGCTACCAGTTTTCCGGAGCCTGGTATTGCAGACCGTCCTCGGCGTCGCGGTTTAGCTTTTCCGCGTGCCGATTGATGATTTCAATATCGCGCGCGTCCCGCTGGGCCCGAGCCCGGTCCCGCAAGTACTGGAGCAGTACCGCCTCAATGAAAGCTGAGCGCGATTGCCGGGAGCCCGCAATGCGGTCGATGCCGGTCAGCACTTCCCGGGAGAGTGTGATAGAAGTCTTCTCTTTCATACTACCATCATACTACCATGGGTGGGATCGAAACGAAATGAGGGTAATAGCAGGCTACACATTCATCTGCCCCAAAATCGCTCGTGCCTCAGCCGCAGGGTCCGCGGCTTCGGTGATGGGACGGCCTACCACGATGTGGGTGGCACCGGCGGCGACGGCTTCGGCGGGAGTGACAACGCGCACCTGATCTCCGTGGCCGGTGCCGGCTAGACGCACGCCCGGAGTCACGATTGCGAAATCGTTTCCTAGTTCGGCGCGCAGGCTTGAAGCTTCGCGGGCTGAGGCTACTACTCCCTGGCAGCCGCTGGCGAGCGCGATCGTCGCCAGACGGGTCACGCTGTCGACGACCGTACCCCGTATTCCAATTTTTTCCAGATCGCTTTCGTCCATGCTGGTGAGTACGGTGACGGCGAGAACCATCAGGCCGGGAGCAGTGTGTGCTGCGTCCGCGGCGGCTCGCAGCATCTTGTTACCGCCGGCGGCGTGGACCGTCAGCATACTGACGCCTAATTGTGCAGCTTCGCGGACCGCGCTTCCCACGGTATTGGGAATATCGTGATATTTCAGATCAAGAAATACGCGCCGGCCGGAAGCCACCAGCTCGCGCACCAACTGTGGGCCTTCGGCTGTGTAGAGTTGCATGCCGACCTTGTAGGTCAGCGCCGAATCGCCGACGGCTGCGACAATTTTCTGCGCGGCGGCGGCAGTAGAGACGTCCAAAGCAACAATCAGCCGCTGCCGCGGGTCGATAGCGCCAGTACTGCGATCAACGCCAGTGAGCGGGATGCGGTGGGGTAGAGAAGCCTGCATCCCAGTCAGTGTAAAGTTTTGGGGGAGTTTACGCTACCGTCCGGCGAGCTCTATCAGGGGATGGTTATAAGCGATAGCCGGGTAAGCCGACTTTTGCTGCTGGGGTTTGACCACATCCAGGCGAACTCGCTGCAACCCTCTTTCCTTGAACTGCAGAGCCTGGGCGGCGCCGTAAGACAGGTCGATGATGCGGTCCGGAACCACCGGGCCACGATCATTCACCCGCACGACAACTGCCTTACCGTTACGCAGGTTGGTTACCCGTACGTAGCTTCCCAGGGGAAGCGTTGGGTGGGCAGCGGTCATGTCGTACATGTCGTAATCTTCGCCGCTTGCTGTCGGCTTCCCGTCGAAATACTCCCCGTACCAGGATGCCGTCCCTACTTGGTAAGCTCTCGGCTTGATGGTGTTGCTGATGACCTTGGGCTTCGTTTGAGCGGTACTAACTGGAGCCGGGGTCGCCTCCGAGTTGTTTGGTCCCTGAGCCGCTCCCAGGCTGGCCACCAATAAAGCAAGCGCCAGTCCATGAGCTAAACGTCGTCGCATTCAGTTCTCCTCGCATCTCAAAAGTGTCCTAACTAGGCTGCTTAGCGCAGTTTTCAGATGCTATCGGCGTGCCAAAGGTGTGTCAACGCGAAAGGAAGGGCTTATCCTTAACCTCGTAGTAATCAATGCTAAACGTAACCTGCTTCTAATCTAAGCACATGGAGGCAACCTCGTTTATAAGCAGTAACTTGGTCGTGTACTAAATAGTAAATCGCCCGTTGGCCACCTGCCGGGTAGAATTTACAAGTGGAATGGAATCAATGGCTTACCGTTATAAATCTCGTAACTTACATGGAATCATGTATTTGCATGGCCACAATTTGCAGAGTCGTACGAAATATTTTATCTCAAGGGACAAAATGTCCGGAACCCCGCCGCCAAGCGACATGAGATGCTAAGCTGCGAAGCAGCTCAGGGCCCGGGAGCGCTGCTGGGATTTATGGCCGATAAACCACCGGTTGTCCTGACTATCGCTGGCTTCGACCCCTCATCCGGGGCGGGGGTGACGTCCGATATCAAGACCATTGCCGCGCATGGCTGCTATGGGATTGCCTGCATTAGTGCCCTCACGGTGCAATCGACCACCGGGGTTCGCCGGATCGAGGCCTTGGACCCGGGTCTGGTGAGCGAAACCCTGGCAGAGCTGGCGGCGGACATCGAAATAGCGGCGGTTCATATCGGTATGCTCGGGTCTGGAAAGGTGGTGAAGGCGGTCGCTGATTTTCTTGCTCGGCGCACCGGGAAGGATCGGCTTCCAAACATGGTGCTTGATCCCATCTTCAAATCCTCATCGGGGGCAGACCTTCTTGATAGCGCTGGAATAAAGTTGTTGATGGAAAGACTGATCCCGCTGGCGGACGTCGTTACGCCTAACGTGGATGAGGCCGCTGCTCTTACCGGTATAAATGTCACGGGGGTGGACGAGATGAAGGCGGCAGCGGCGAAGCTGCACCAGATGGGCGCGCCCGGCGTGGTAGTGACGGGAGGGCATCTCGATAAGGCGATTGACGTGTTGAGTTTTACGACCAGGCGCGGAGTAGAGGTAGAAGTTTTTAAGGCGGACCGGCAGCGGTCGAACTCAACTCACGGAACCGGATGCGCCTTCTCAACCGCCATCGCTTGCCATCTGGCTTTGGATCGGGGACTGCCGGAAGCTGTGCTATTGGCAAAGACTTACGTCACGGCTGCGATTTCCAACGGACACCCGTTGGGCAAGGGAACTGCACCCGTGAACCATCTTTATCGCATGGGCCAGCAGCGGCGCGCGGCCGGGACCGGGAGTGAATCGTAAAATTGTGTCTGAGGTCTCAGCGGACATTCCGCAACAGCCGGGACGAGATTCAATCCCCATACGAACCGGAGCTTCCTGCAACCTGCTGGGGAACTTTATGGTGGGTTCAAAGAACTTCCTAACCACAGAGGCCACAGAGTAATTCTTCATGAAGGAAGGTTAGTCGTTGTCGTCGCGCGGCTTCTTCAGCAGAATGCCGGCGACGAACGAGGCTGTGGCGGCCAGGAGCCATTCGATCCGCCACATCTGGATTGCCTGGAACTCCGCCATGTTTGAAGCTGTGTAGAAAAGGCTGACGGCAAGAGCTCCTACCACACATCCCAGGCCGATGATGAACGCGATCAGCGAGGGTGTCGGCAAGCCAATCCAGCGCTTGATCTCGTGGAAGTGCAGGTAGCGAAGCCAGAGTGGCAGCGCGATCTTGCCCTGGGATAGATCAACAGCGGCAGACTGCAGCCAAGAGAGCTTCTCTGAGAGAAACGCCCCAGGCGCCGGTCGAGAGAGGATGGCCTGCAGCGCCTTATTCTTTTCGGGCCGATGGGCCCCGCAGGCATGGCAGAAGCGGGATCCGATCATGAACTCGGTGCCACAGCCCGAGCAGGTCTCGGCCATAGTTGGCATAACAGCCGAGATAGCTATCTCGTGCACGCCTTCGCTGATCACAGCGGGGCGCCAAAATTCCTGTTGTGCACGGTGTGCGACTTCTGCCATTGCGATACCTATGGGGGAGTGTTGCTATTCTGCAACGCAAACCGACGGCCAAAACCTCCCCGGCCATAAAATCTTATCCACCAAGCGGTTGCAGGCTTCGTTCTGAGAGCGGTTTGTCAACCTAGCGCAATAATTACGCGCGTCAGCGAGTAAAGATGCCTCAGTTACGAAGGGCCTACACCGCCCGGAACCCAGGCTGAAACCCTTGCGGAAACACCATCGCGGATGGAACTCAGAAGGATCCTGGTTCCAACGCCGCACTGATCAGGCCGAGCTCCATTCGGCCGAGCGAGCACGGACTACTTGATCGAATGTTTCCGCAACCGGGATCAGCGTGTGACAATCCAGATTATAGGGTGGCTGCGCGCATCTCGCGTCGGTTCGGTGGCCGGTCTCGATTACGGTTTTGGTTCCTCAAGCCGCCGCGCGGTTCATTTAGACTGAGTACATGGGGTAGGAAGGCAAGCAAAGAAGATGTGGATGGGTTTTGAGTCAAGGAAACTCCTGTTGGGATTTGGGGTGCTATGCCTGGTGGCGATGGCCGGAGCGCAAGTGCATGCCTCCGCGGCGGCAATTTCGATCGCGCGGGATCCCCTGGTTGACGCCGCCTTCGAGCGCTTTTACAACATGGATTACGACCGGGCGACCCAGCTTTTCGAGAAGGTTCTCGAAAAGCATCCGACCGACCCCTTCGCCGTAAACCATCTGTTAAGCGTGGCGCTTATGCACGAACTTTACCGCACAGGCGCCATGAATACCGGAGAGTACACCAACGACAGCTTCATTGGGCAGACCCATCGTCCCGCCGATCCGAAGGTGAAGGAACGCATCCGGCTGTTGGTTGCGCGCGCGGAGGATTTGGAGGAACACCAGCTCAAGGCGAATCCCAAGGACGTGGATGCCCTCTATGCCCGAGGAGTGACCCGCGCCCAGTTCTCGCTGTACACGGCACTGATCGAGCGGGCGTGGTTCTCGGCTTTGCACAATGCCGTGGGTGCGCGCCATGATCACGAGCGTGTGTTGGAGCTCAATCCCAACTATCTGGACGCGAAACTCGTTGTCGGAACGCACAACTATGTGATGGGGAGTTTGCCGTGGAGCGTGAGAGTGGCTGTGACAGTGGCGGGGCTGAGCGGCTCAAAGGAGAGGGGTCTTCAGTATTTGCGCGAGGCAGGTGCCGGCAGCGGCGAAAACAGCGTGGATTCCAAAGTTGTGCTGAGCCTTTTTCTGCGGCGCGAGCACAATTACGAAGAGGCGCGCGGGCTGATGCACGAGTTGGCTGGTCGTTATCCCAGGAACTATCTGTTTTCATTGGAGGAAGCGAACCTGTTTCGCGCGTCGAGCCGTCCCCAGGAGGCAGCGGCGATTTATCGTCAGGTCTGGCGGAGCGGCCGAGACGGAAAGTACGGAAACCTGCACTATGAAGCAGCAGCGCCGGCGCTGGGCGATCTCCTGCGCGGCCAGAAAGACTATACGGGCGCCGTAGCCGCGTATGAGCTGGTGAACGATGCTCCCAACCCCGACCCCGAGACGCTGCAAAAGGCCAACCTTGCCGCTGGAGAGATGTACGACCTGCTGCAGAAACGGGATCGGGCGATGAAGAAGTACGAGATGGTTCTGGCTGTGAACAGCAGCACGCCCCCAGCGGAACAGGCGCGGAAGCACATCAAGGAGGCGTACCGCGAATGAGGCCTGCGACTCAAAGTCAGGGCAGGAATTCGCGCGGATTGTGGGCGAAGCCGGCAGCAAGAACCATCACACTCCAGCCGCGGAGCGGCGGCAGACATTAGCCCCAGACGTAAGTCTGGGGTAAACAGCAAAATAAGGAGTCGAGTCCCGTCAGGGACGGCAGGTGATCGGCATGGCTATGCAACGATCGGAACAAACGAACGGTCTTCTCATGAGGGCAGTCGAGCGAATCAGAATGGCAAATATCAACAACCCTGACCTCGTCGTTAATCTGATCCACCAAGCTGCAGGCATAGAAGGCGCCAGATCGGTGTTCCAGCGAATCATCGAGCGTGACGATCCGACGATGCTAGATCATCTGATGGAGATCAAGTTTGGCGTGCTCTTAACGGGCCTTGGATTCCGTGCGAGGTTCGAACCCACCGGGTCAGAAGGGTCGGACCTGGTGGTAGAGAGAGACGGAGTATCTGCTTTCCTAGAGGTGATGAGGTACCGGCCCAAAGAGGGAGAGTATATTCCTGAACATTGGGGTCCGTATGGCACACTACCGCCATATGGCGATCCAAACGCTCAGGCGCGGATCGCAGATGACCTGCGCGGCAAGCTTCATCAAATCAGGCCACGGGATGGAGTCGAACATGGGATCCTCGCAATCTGGAGTGACCGCGAGTTTTTCGAGGACGTCGATTTCGAACGCGCCGTACATGAGATATCCGCCGAAGCGGAGGAAAAGGGCCTCCGGTTCTGCATCTTCGGGTGTCATTGGGTCAGCCCCGGACGCAGCTTTTATTGCGTGCCGGTGAGCCGGCTCGAAACTTTCAAAAGCTGGCTAGAGGACATTGAGAGCGCCGAGGTATAGCTGGCGGGCAACTCGGCACATGTGGGCCAGCCGCATCGCCGGCCGAATTATTTCAAACCTGCAGCTCCGAATGAAAGAACTTTCCTTCTACAATTACGTATTGTCTAGTGAGGACGAAGCCATGTACTGCAACTACTGCGGAAAAGTGATTCAGGACGATGCAGCCGTTTGTGCTTATTGCGGAGTTCGCGTGGGAGCCTCGGTCGCGCGGCACCGGCTGGTGCGGCCACGGCAGGGACGGAAAATCGCGGGTGTCTGCCTTGGGTTCGCCGAGTACTTCGACGTCGACGTGACGATTGTGCGGGTAGTTTGGCTGATCACTGCGATCATGTCCGGTATCGGCGTGATCCCATACGTTATTGCCTGGATCGTGATGCCGGAGGAGCCGCTGCTGCTGGCGGCGCCGGCGGGCGCACCGCGCGTGACCAATCCGTAGCGGGTGGCGAAACGCTGTATCGTGAACAGCACTCAAACCCCAGCGGCTGAAGCCGAATCTATTTCCGCGATTTATGGCACGACTGAAGTCGTGCTTTGATACGAATCCGATTCTGAATCAGGCAATCTGGTTGTGTCCCAATAGTGCGTTGCTGATTGGTGGCGGCCTTCAATCGCCGGCGGGAGTGGCGGGGAGATTGTGAGCATCCGTGATTTGCTTCGTGTAGCAGGTCTCGTGAACGGCTTCGCCATCTTCGTCCGCAGCCGTCTCGATCCCAAGGGTTAAGGGCTTGCTACAGATGCGACAGGTCATCTGGAAATCGCCATTATCAGCCGTAGATGCCTCCTCTCCAGAGGGGCGGGCTGGTAAGCAGAAATGTATACGCTATGCGATGCTTCCGCAAGCAATTGATTTTATTGTGCGTTAGCGTACACAAGATAGTGTCGCTGGCTTACGGCCTTCTCTTCCGAGGCCGCCACCAATCAGCAACGCTCTATTAGCGCACTACCGGCAATCTTCACCGCGCGACATCTCGCGTGGCTCTGTGATTAAATCCCTCCATGCAGCGCATCAAGAGCGGCGACGCCGAGATTGCTTACTGGGCGCTGGGCGACGGCGCTCCCATTGTTCTTCTGCATCCCTTTCCCGCAAATCACGAATTCTGGCAGCCGGTGGCGCAGACTTTGGCTACGCGCTATCGGGTGATTCTGCCCGATCTGCGGGGCCACGGAGAATCTGAGGTTGGCGAAGGTCCGGCGAACATGGCGAAGCACGCCGCTGACATTTCCCGCGTGATGGACGACGCTGATATCGGACGCGCTCCTCTGATCGGAGTTTCCATCGGCGGGTATGCGCTCTTTGAACTGTGGAGAAAGAATCGCGGCCGGATTGCTGCGCTGGGCCTGTGCAACACGAAGGCGCCTGCCGATAACGCCGAAGCCCGCGCTGGTCGGCTGCAGGCCGCGAACGATGTTCTGGAACGCGGGACTGAACCGTTTTTTGAATCGATGATTCCGCGCCTCCTGGGTAAGACTACCCGGGAAACCAGGCCCGACCTTGTGGACGGCGCGCTGCGCATGATGCGGCAGATGTCGCCCGCCGATGTGGCACAAGTGCAACGTGGCATGGTGGAACGCCCCGATTCGGTCGAAACATTGAAGACGATCAATGTACCCACGCTTCTGGTCACTGGAGACGAAGACAGCCTGACAGGGGTAAACGAAGCGGAATTGATGCGGCAACACATCGCCGGCAGCCAATTGAAGGTGATTCCGAAGGCCGGCCACTACTCGCCCTGGGAGCGGTCGGATGCCGCGTCGATCCTGCTGCGGCAGTTTCTCGATGGACTGTAAGAGCCTAACCACAGAGGGCACGGGGAATCACAGGGTAGAGCTTGCTTCGGCAAAGTTCAAATCTGAACCAGATGCTACAATCCTCACGCCATGATTGATACGCTTCTGGTTGATAAAACTGTGGTCACCGCCAAAGGCGACGGGCCGGCCCAGGACATAAGCGGGGCAGCTAGTCGCGTGTTCCTGCTAAGTCTGGACATCACCAAGATCATCGAACAGGAATCGCTCGACGTAAGCATTTACGGTTCCGCGGATGGTGCGGCATGGAGCCCGAAGCCGATCGTCGGATTTCCGCAGAAGTTCTATTGTGAGCAGTCTCCGTTATTGCTGGACCTGACGCGGCATCCGGAGGTGAAGTTCGTGCGCGCTCATTGGGAAGTGGCGCGCTGGGGCCGCGGCACGGAAACGGCCATGTTCGAATTCAGCCTGAGGTTGAAAGAAGTTCCTGCGGAAATTCTGAGAGAGGCCACTGCCGAAGCTAAGGCGATGGCGTAAGAATCCCGTTGACTCCCGCCCAGCTTGTCACGAGGAATTGACAAATTCGTGTCATTTGCCGCGTGTCACTCCGCATCTATTAGCTGCCATGAAAACACTTTGCAGTATCACCCTCTGCTTCCATTTGTTTTCGGCCGGCTGGGCAAGCCCCGTCACGCCGGGCGTCGCCGCGGCGCAAAGCGCGGCATCTGCCAGAGACGCTGTGCGCGTGGCCATGAAGAATGTCGCGTACCACTTCAGCGACGACATTGCAGTTCACATTGTTTCCGTGCAAGGTGTCCTGGTTCCCACGCGGCCGCCGCAGATCGTTGTCTTCGATGACAAGACTTCCTTCCTGCTGAACCTGGACTACGCCGAGATCGCCATGAGCTGCGATTCGCTGGCGCACGCGCTGAACGAACGCGTCTTTGCCGCGGCGGATGCTCCCATCAAAAATGTGAGCATCCAGAGCAATGGAAACACACTGATGGTCAAGGGAAAACTCCATCAAAAAGGGAATGTCGCTTTCGAGACCCTCGGGACGCTCTCTGCCACGGCGGATGGCCGGGTGCGGCTGCACGCAGAGAAGGTGAAGGCGGCGCATCTGCCGGTCAAAGGTCTTATGGACTTGCTCGGGATCGACATCGCAGACTTGATCAATGCTAAGAAAGTTCAGGGGGTCGGCGTCGAAAAGGATGACTTGCTTCTCGATGCCGCGGAGATTCTGCCGCCACCTCGCATTCGAGGTAAGGTGACCGCAGTTCGCATTCAGGGCAATGAGATTGTCCTGATCTTCGGAACTCCGCAACCCGCGAACTTCGCCAGCGGCATCTCCGGAAATTACATGGCGTATCGGGATAATGAATTGCGCTTTGGAAAACTCACGATGCACGACACGGATATGATCCTCATCGACATGGACCCGCAGGATCCTTTCGACTTTTACCTCGATCACTATAAGGAGCAGCTCGTCGCAGGCTACAGCAAGACTACGACGACCTTCGGACTGCGAGTGTATATGCGGGACTACAACAAGCTGAGAAAAGAATCTGCGGCGCGGAAAAGCGGGAAGTAGCATCTGCGGACTTAGGGCCTGGCAATGCCGCCAGGATTGTTTTCCTACCCGCGCCAAATACTGCGCACCTAGCCTTCTCGGATGTGCCGAAATATCGGCAGAGTGCGGTGCCCATGCTTGAGCCGCAGCTCCTAACCCCATCCCCATCAATGAAGTGTTAATGGTTAATAGCTAATAGCTATAGCAGCAAATTGGAGAAGTGTTCCGTACGGAACACTATGTAATCAACAAAAGTGTCCATTAGGACAGCAACCGATCCGTGGCGCAAATTGCGCTATCACGCATGTTTGGTCAGAGCTTGAGCAGTCGCGCGGCGTTATCGCCCAGGATCATCTTTCGTTGCGCGCTCGTTATATTTATCTGATCCATGGAATGCACTGGTCTTTCGTCCCCCATGTCTAAGCAGTAATCGCTTCCGATCATGATGCGCTCGGCGCCCACCTCGCTGATCACGAACTCCATGACGGACTTCGAGTGCACCAGAGTGTCGAACGTAAACCGCTGCAGATATTTGCTGGGAGGCCGCGGCAACTGCAGCTTTTCGATTTCTGGCCGGACTCTTGCACCGTGGTCGATACGCCCCATCAGCATCAGCAGCACGCCCCCGCCGTGGGGCAAGGTGACCTGAAGTTTCGGATGCCGGTCGAGGACGCCGCCGAAAATTAAGTGACAGGCGGCAATGGCGGTGTCGAAAGGGAAGCTCAGGATGTTAGAGAGATAAAAGGGCGCAGTGCGCTGCCCACCAACCACCTGTAGCGGATGCAGGAAAATGGGAAGATCCAGTGCTTCGATGCGGGCAAAAATTGGTTCAAACAGCGGGTCGTCGAGATCGCGATGATTGATGTTCGTGCCCATGTAAACGCCGCGTATTCCCGGTAGTTTGCTGGCGCGATTCAGTTCATCAATGGCGCGATCGGGGAAGAGCATGGGGAGCGTCAATAATCCGACCAACCGCTCGGGGTATCGCATATGCGCGGCGCTGGCCGCATCGTTCCATGCGTGCGAAAGTTTGTGCGACATTTCTTCGTCGCCCCAATGCGCCATTGGTCCGGTGAGCGACATCGCCTGTACGGCGGTGCCCTGTGCATCCATATCTGCAATGCGCATCTTCAAGTCGACGGCTCGGTAAGGAAGCGGTCCCTGGAAGCGCGTCTCCGTCTTGATATAGAAACCTTCTTCCGCCGCGCGATATTCCACGTTGAAGCGCGGCCCATCGTGCGCGATGACGTCGAGATAGGCCTGCGGGAAAAAATGCGCGTGAATATCGACGGGGCGCACACCGGTCACATCATGATTCGGCAAGATCAGTGATCTCCTTAAAATTGTTTGAGGCAAGCATCTTCTACTGCAATCGCTCGATGCCCAGACGATCAGCGAGTTCATCCAGAACCTTGCGCAGTTCGGCGGCCAGCGGAACGCCGTTCTCCATCCTCTCGCGGTAAAGCTGCTCCGACCGCTCTCCCGGCAGCCGAACTTCATCTACGCCCGGCAGCGTCGGGGACGACTTCATGACCTCCCACATCTCATCGACATTCTGCTTAAAGGTCTCGACCTCGGCGAACGTCGCGATATCCACGGCCACAATGACCTGGCCCGTGTTGCTGGGGGTTTTGGAGTCCACGGTGTAGTTGACTACGTCCCGGCCGAACGCAGCTCCGTTCAAGGTTCCAGCCAGCAAACCGAACATGAGCGCCAGGCCGTAACCTTTCGGGCCGCCGACGGGGACGAGGAAGCCTTCGCTCGCGCGCTTCGCGTCGGTCAAGGGCTGGCCTTGCCGGTCGATCATCCAACCTTCCGGCATGGGCTCATTGCGTTGCGCCTTGAGCCTGATCTTGCCGAATGCTGTGTTGGTCGTGGCCATGTCAAGCACGATCGACGGATGTTTCAGAGCGGGCACCGCAATTGAAATCGGGTTGGTGCTGAGCAGCACTTCGGTGCCTCCCCATGGGGGCAGAAGATTCGCATTGCCCACGCAAAAATATAATCCAATCATGTCCTTTTCTGCGGGCATGCGTGCGTAAAGCTGCGCCGGGCCAGCGTGATTGCTGTGCCGCGTCCCTACCCAACCGATGCCGCACTGGCGGGCTTTCTCGATTGCCAGTTCCGCGGCCCGCTTCATCACCAGATGCCCCAGAGCGTTGTCGCCGTCGATGAGTGCCGCACCTGCTCTGTCGCTTACTGTCCGAATGTTGGGCCTGGCATTGATCCCACCGCTTTGGATCTGTTTCACGTACTGCTGCAGCCGGAATATACCGTGCGCGTCTCCACCGCGCGCGTCTGATTCGGCCATCAACGCGGCCACCTGAGCGGCATCGTCCGTCGGGATTCCAGCCGAGGTCAGCGCTCGCGTGATGAACTTCTGCAGTTCAGTGATTCCAACGTGCGGCGGGCTCGGGACGGAGGTGGCAGTTTCACTCATGATGGCACTCTATTCTGTAATCTGGTTTCGGCAATCTCGTTAAGGTAAGTAATCAAAGACCATGAGATGAGCTTCTTCGATCACCAGGTCGGAAAGCATCGAGGTTTGCCAGCCGGCTTTCTTGTCGCGCGCCGTCACACCTTGCGCGATGTTCAATTCCTTGAGCAGG